>Ga0310345_10002822_pt1 | contig 17118 bp, 15 predicted proteins | sample HC15DNA20500_MG_FD_204667 | JGI IMG/M metagenome (GOLD analysis project Ga0310345, IMG submission 204667) | Marine microbial communities from station ALOHA, North Pacific Subtropical Gyre - HC15-DNA-20-500_MG | ecosystem: Environmental > Aquatic > Marine > Oceanic | place: Pacific Ocean: North... | reverse complement strand
GCCGGCATCGTGCTGGCCATCTACCAGCTCTTCCAGTTCCGCCAGTTCGGCGTGGTGCTGGAAGGGCGCTATCTCTACATCCTCGCGGGGCTGTTCCTGTCGATCACCTTCCTGATCTACCGGGTCCGCCCGGGCGAAAAGGGGGCGGCCCCGTGGTACGACTGGGCGCTGGCCCTCGCGGCGGCGCTGGTCGCGACCTATTTCGCATGGACCGCCGACACCTCGCTGGAACAGGGCTGGGAATACGCCGCGCCCGAGACGGCCCGCTGGGCCTCGGTCGCGCTCTGGCTTCTGGTGCTTGAGGCGACGCGCCGCGCGGGCGGCTTCGTGCTATTCATCATCGTCGCGGTGATTTCGCTATACCCGACCTTCGCGGGCATGGTGCCGAACCCGCTCAACGGCTTTCAGCAGCCGTTCTGGGACACCATCCCCTTCCACATGATTTCCGCCGAAAGCTCCTTCGGGATCCCGATGAAGAGCTTCGGGCAACTGGTCATCGGCTTCATCCTGTTCGGCGCGGTGCTGGCGCGCACGGGCGGCGGCGCGTTCTTCAACGATCTCGCCTTCTCGCTCGTGGGACAGTTCCGGGGCGGCGCGGCGAAGGTGGCGATCTTCGCCTCGGGGCTCATGGGGTCAATGTCCGGCTCGGTCATCTCCAACGTGCTGTCGACCGGCGCGGTGTCGATCCCGGCAATGAAGAAGACAGGCTTCTCGCCCCAGACCGCCGCCGCGACCGAGGCCTGCGCGTCCACCGGCGGCGTGCTGATGCCGCCGATCATGGGGGCCACCGCTTTCATCATGGCGTCGTTCCTCGGCATGCCCTACGTCGAGATCGCGCTGGCGGCGGCGATCCCCTCGGTGCTCTACTACTTCGGGCTCTTCACCCAGCTCGACGCCTATGCCGCACGCAAGGAACTGCGCGGGATGCCCCGGGCGGAGCTGCCGAAGCTGGGGGCAACGCTGGCATCGGGCTGGACCTACCTCTTCGTCTTCGCGCTGCTGATCTACATGATGGTCTCGCTGCGACAGGAGACGCTGGCGCCGTTCTACGCCACCGGCCTGTTGCTGATCCTGAACCAGATCCTGCCCAGCAACCGGCTGAGCTGGAAGGGCGCGAGCGACATGATCGTCGGCACCGGCGGCGCGCTGGCGGAGCTGACGACGATCCTGCTGGGCGTGGGGCTCATCGTCGGCGCCTTCTCGGCCACGGGGCTGGCGGGCACGCTGGTCAACGACCTGATCTTCATGGCGGGCAATTCCACCATGGCGCTGCTGGTGATGGGGGCGGTGACCGCCTTCGTCTTCGGCATGGGGATGACGGTGACGGCGTGCTACGTCTTCCTCGCCGTGGTGCTCGCCCCGGCTTTGGAGCAGGTCGGGCTGAACAAGATCGCCATCCACCTCTTCATCCTCTACTGGGGCATGGTCAGCTACATCACCCCGCCCGTGGCGCTCGGCGCCTTCACGGCGGCGACGCTGGCCGAGGCGAAACCGTTCAAGGTGGGGATGGAGGCGATGCGCCTCGGCGCAGTGATCTACATCATCCCGTTCTTCTTCGTCCTCGACCCGGCGCTGGTCGGACAGGGCACGGCGGGCGAGATCGCGGTGGCACTGACGGCAGCCCTGCTGGGGGTGTGGTTCATCTCGGGCGGGCTGCAGGGCTACGTGACCTTCTGCGGCCCGCTCGGCAAGAGCGTAATGGGCTACGTGATGCGCACGCTGCTGGTGTTCGCGGGGCTCGCCATGGCGGTGCCGGGGAACGAGGCGCTTGGCCTCACCCACCTCGGGACGGGGATCACCGGCATCATCCTTGCCATCCCGCCCCTGCTGACCGCACTCGCTGCGGGCCGGCGCGGCGCGACCGCCTGACCTCTCGGGGACCGGCCCTCGCCGGCCCCGACGTCGCCCCTCTCCCCCCGCGCGGGGAGAGGACCGGCGCACCGGGCCACCCGACCGCCCGCCCCCTGCCTCACCCCGTTCGGCCCCAAGCCCGCTCGCGATCTGCCGCGTCCGGTTGACGCCTTGACCCTCCGCCGCCATCGCGCCTAGACACCGGCGACACGCGAAGGACACCCGATGGCCAGGCAGCCCAGCCCCAGCACAGTGACCCAGGATCGGCCCACCTCCCGGCAGGTCGGGATACTGGCCCGGCTCTGGCCCTATGTCGCGCCCTACCGCGCGCTGCTGACCTTCGCCATTCTCGCGCTGATCCTCACTGCTTCCGTCTCGCTCGTCCTGCCGCTGGCGGTGCGCCGGGTGATCGACAATTTCGGCGGCGGCGCGGGCGAGATGCTGGACCAGTACTTCGCCGCCGCCGTCGGCATCGCCGCGCTTCTCGCCATCGGCACCGGGCTGCGCTATGCGCTGGTCACCCGGCTGGGCGAACGCGTCGTGGCCGATATCCGCAAGGCCGTCTTCGGCCGGATGATCGGCATGTCCCCGGCCTTCTACGACAACGTCATGACCGGCGAGGTGCTGTCGCGGATCACCACCGACACCACGCTGGTGCAATCGGTGATCGGCTCCTCCGTCTCGATCGCGCTGCGCAACATGCTGATTTTCGCGGGCGGGCTGGCGCTGATGCTGGTCACCTCGCCCAAGCTGACCGGGCTGGTGCTGCTGATCGTGCCGGTCGTGATCGTGCCGATCCTCGTGCTGGGCCGCCGTCTCCGGGTCCTCTCGCGCGAGAACCAGGACTGGATCGCGGCCTCCTCCGGCAAGGCGTCCGAGGCGCTGCTGTCGGCCCAGACCGTGCAGGCCTACAGCCACGAGGGCCTGTCCCGCGCCGACTTCGACCGCGTGACCGAGGAAAGCTTCAACAAGGCCCGCACCCGCATCACCACCCGCGCGCTGATGACGGTGATCGTGATCTTCCTGATCTTCACCGGCGTGGTCGGCGTGCTCTGGATCGGCGCCCATGACGTGCGCGAGGGGGCGATGTCCACCGGCGCGCTGATCCAGTTCGTGATCTACGCGGTAATGGTCGCGGGCGCGGTCGGCGCGCTGTCCGAAATCTGGGGCGAACTGCAGCGCGCGGCCGGCGCGACCGAGCGGCTGGTCGAACTGCTGTCTGCCGAGGATCAGGTGCAGGACCCGGCCGATCCCCTGCCCCTGCCCACCCCCGCGCGGGGCGAGATCGTCTTCGACGGGGTCAGCTTTCACTACCCCGCCCGCCCATCCGCCCCGGCGCTGGAAGGCATCGACCTGACCATCCGCGCCGGCGAAACCGTGGCGCTGGTCGGCCCCTCGGGCGCGGGCAAGTCCACCATCATTCAGCTCATCCTGCGGTTCTACGACCCGGAGGCGGGCATCGTGCGGCTGGACGGCACGGACCTTTCGCGGCTGAAGCGTGCCGAGTTCCGCCAGCGCATCGCACTGGTGCCGCAGGACCCGGTGATCTTCGCCACCTCCGCGCGCGAGAACATCCGCTTCGGCTGGCCCGAGGCTTCGGACGAGGCGGTCGAAGCCGCCGCGCAGGCGGCCGCCGCGCATGAGTTCATCGCGCAGCTTCCGATGGGCTACGACAGCCAGCTGGGCGAACGCGGCGTGATGCTGTCGGGCGGCCAGAAACAGCGCATCGCCATCGCCCGCGCCATCCTGCGCGACGCGCCCGTCCTGCTGCTGGACGAGGCGACCTCGGCGCTGGATGCTGAAAGCGAGCGGCTGGTGCAGGTGGCGGTCGAGCGCGTCTCGCGCGCGCGCACCACGGTGATCGTCGCGCACCGCCTCGCCACGGTGAAAAAGGCCGACCGGATCGTCGTCATGGACCAGGGCCGCATCGTGGCGCAGGGGACCCATGACGAACTGGTGGCGCAGAACGGGCTTTATGCCCGGCTTGCCCGGCTTCAGTTCACCGACGGCATCGCGGCGGAGTAAACCGCTTCGCGCGCAGGGCAAGCGCGCTTAACAAATGTTTCCCCGGAACACTCTCAACGATGACCTGTTCTTTGCGCAGCGAGGCCGCGGCCTCCCTGCTCAGACAAAAGGATGACCGATGTTCCACCACTCTTCAAAGCTGCAGTACCACGTGAAGGTCGACAAGCCCGACCCGCAATTCGCCAAGTATCTCCAGCAGGCAATCGGCGGCGTCGAGGGCGAGATCCGCGTGGCGATGCAATACATGTTCCAGGCCATGGGCGCCCGGGGCGACGCGAAGTATCGCGACCTGCTGATGATGACCGCCACCGAGGAACTGAGCCATATCGAATTTCTCGGCCATGCCGTGGCGCTCAACCTCGAAGGCGCGCCGGTGACGGCGCAGGAAGAGGCCGCCAAGGATCCGATCGTCAACGCGATCATGGGCGGGATGAACCCGCGGCACGTGCTGTCCTCGGGCCTGTCGGCCATGCCGGTCGATTCCAGCGGCGTGCCCTTCGACATGAGCCACATCTACGCCACCGGGAACCTCGCCGCCGACATGACGGCGAACGCGATGGCCGAGGGTTCGGGCCGGGTGCTCGCCTCGCGGCTCTACAACATGACGGACGATCAGGGGATGAAGGACATGCTCTCCTTCCTGATCGCCCGCGACACGATGCACCAGCAGCAATGGCTTGCCGTGATCGAGGAACTGGGCGGGATGGAAGCGGCGCTGCCGATCCCGAACTCGACGCCTGAAAGCCACGAGGCGACGAACCACAGCTACTATTTCCTGAACACCTCGCTGGACGAGGACACGCCCGAAGGCCGCTGGACCAAGGGGAAATCGCTGGACGGGAAGGCCGAATTCTCGGTCGTCAGCCCGCCCGAACCGCTGGGTCAGAAGCCCGACCTTGGCAAGGCCCGCAAGCACAGCGGCGCCCAGAAAGAACAGATGTAAGGAGGACCCGAGATGCCCACCACAGTCGGAACCGAAAACACCCCCGAAGACCTGATCACCAACCTGCTCCACCTCGAGCACGACGCGATCGCGGCCTATGAGTCGACGATCGAGCGGCTGGACGACCCGGCCAAGCGCGAGCGGATCGAGGCCTTCCGTCAGGATCACCTGAACCACGTGTCGCAGCTTGAACAATTCGCCACCCGGCTGGGGATCGAGATCCCCACGGGCGGCGACATGAAGCAGATGCTGACGACCGGCAAGGTCGCGCTGGCGGGAATCGCCGGTGAGGATTCGGTCATCAAGGCGATGAAGACCAACGAGGACGACACGGTGCAGGCCTACCAACAGGCCTCGTCCAACCCCGTGGGCGATGCCGACATGAAGCCGGTGTTCACCAAGGCGCTGGAAGACGAACAGCGCCACCGCGCTTGGATGGAAAGCGCCGCCTGAGGGGTCTGCCGGGGGCGTTTATGGCCCCGGAGCCGGGACTACCCCGCAGGGGGCGGCGGCGGCGCGGTCGATGACCCGCTGCCGCCGTTCCAGTGCCCAGTCCGGCCAGTGAGAGGTGCGGCGATAATATTGTTCCATCACCGGCACCCGCCCGTCGAGCGCGATCCACGGCTGCTTGCTTTCGGTGAAGATGTGGATGTCCGGCGGGTAGGCGCCCGGCACCGCCAGCGTCCCGATGCGGACGAAAGCAAAGGCCGGCCCGGCGCCGGGGTAATGGCTCCACAGTGCAACGCGGCAGGTCGGACAGCGGTGGATCACCTGTCCCAGCCCGCTTTCCGAGGGCGTGTTCACCGCCTCCGTGACACCCTCGACCTCGAGGCAGTCCATCTCGATCAGCGCGTTGAGCGCGAATGCGCTGCCGGTCTCGCGCTGGCACCACGTGCAGTGGCAGCAATGCACGAACAGCGGCTTGTCCGTCATCCGGTAGCTCACTTCACCGCAGGTGCATCTTCCGTCCATTCCGTTCCTCCCTGGCTTGCTCCGGGTCTGTCGGATCATCGCAAACGTCCCCGCCCGGCTTGGCTGTTCGCCGATATACCCCAACCGGGTTAAGGATTTCACCGTTTTCGCGCCGCCTCCCCATGTCGTCGCGACAAAGCGTGACAAAAAACGCCCGCCACATTTCCCGTGGCGGGCGTCGTATTGCGCGGTTTCCCGCAAAGGATGTGCCGGACGTTACTTCCGGGTGATGCGCCCGTCGGTGTAGGGCGTGTAGGGCCCCTGCTCGGCCAGATATTCGGCGGTCACATCGGCAAGGTCAGGCCCGTAGTCGTAGGCGTTCTCACCCTCGATGAACATCGAGTAGCCGTCGCCGCCGTTGCGGACGTAGTTGTTCGTCACCACGCCATAGGTCGCCTCGGGGTCGATCGGTTCGCCGCCCACCATCACGTCGCTCACCCGGCTGCCCGCCTCGGCGGCGGGGTCGAAGGCGAAGCTCAGCCCGGCCACCTGCGGGAAGCGGCCTGCGCCTTCCTCGACCTGGCTGACGCCGTTCTCCAGCGCCTCGACAATCACCGCGCCGGTGGTCTGGAAAGTGGACAGCGTGTTCTGGAACGGCAGAACCGTCAGCACCTCGCCCATCGTCACCTCGCCCGCGTCGATCGAAGCGCGCAGACCGCCGCCATTGGCGATGGCCACGTCGACGCCCTGATCCTTCACCCGGTCCAGCATCGCGTCGGCGACGAGGTTGCCCATCTGGCATTCGCCCGCGCGGCAGGTGTCGCGGCTGCCGTCGATCTCTTCGGCGGTCTCGGCCACGACGCGGTTGCGGATCTCGTCCAGCGGCTTGGCGGCTTCGGCGATACGATCCACCGTCGCCTGGTCCTCGGTCACGGCGGCATCCATGATGAGCGGCGCGCCCGTCGCCTCGGTCACGTTGCCCGCGTCGTCGAAGACCACGTTCAGCTCGCCCAGAAACTTGCCGTAGGCATAGGCCGACACGATCGCGACGCCATTCACCATCGTCGGATAGGGCCCTTCGGCGCCGTCCATGTCACCCAGCAGGGTGTTGGTGTGCCCGCCCACGATCACGTCCACGCCGGTGGTGTTCTCGGCCACCCGCTGGTCCACGCCGTAGCCGGAATGCGACAGCACGACGATCTTGTTCACGCCCTCTTCGGTCAGGCGGTCGACCTCGTGCTGCACGGCGTCCGAGGGATCGGTGAAGATCACGTTTGGCCCGGGGCTGGCAAGCTCGTCGGTGTCCTGCGGGGTCAGGCCGATCAGGCCGATCTTCTCGCCACCGACCTCGATCACGGTGGATTTCTTCAGCACATCCGCCAGCAGCGGCTCGCCCGAGACATCGGCGTTCGACATCAGGATCGGGAAGTCGACGGCATCCATGAAGCCGCGCAGCACCTCGGGCCCGTCGTCGAATTCGTGGTTGCCCACGGTCATCCCGTCATAACCGAGCTTGTTCATCATCTCGGCGGCCAGCTTGCCCTTGTAATAGGTGTAGAAGAGCGTCCCCTGAAACTGGTCGCCGCCGTCCACGAGGATCGAATTCTCGGCCCGCTCCCGCGCCTCCTTGATGGCGGTCACCAGACGCGCCGAGCCGCCGAAGCATTCGCCAGCCGTGTTGTCCTCGGCCGAGCAGCCGCTGTCATACTTGCTGATCGGCTCGAACCGGGCGTGGAAGTCGTTGGTGTGCAGAATGGTCAGTGGGAAATCGGCCATCGCCGCCCCGGCGGACAGCGCCAGCACGGCCGAACTGGCAAGCAGTCGGAAGGTCATCGGGAAATCCTCTTCGCAAGGGGTCTGGATGCGGAAATGCTGCCCCTTTACGTGGCGGCTGTCAAAGGACATTCCCGAGACAGGCGCTTGACCAATCGTCAATCGCGGGGGCATCTGTGCACATGCTAATCTACAAGATTTTCCGCGCGCCCGAATGGGCCGAACTGCAGGCCGAGGGGGAGACGGACGGCGCGCCGATCGACCGCGCCGACGGCTACGTCCATTTCTCCACCGCCGCGCAGGCCGCCGAGACCGCCGCGAAGCATTTCGCCGGCGAAGACGGACTGTGGCTGCTGGCGCTCGACGCCGATACGCTCGGACCCGAGCTGAAATGGGAACCCTCGCGGGGCGGCGCGCTCTTCCCGCATCTCTACCGCCGCCTGCGGCTGACGGATGTGCTGTGGACCCGCCCGCTGCCGCTGGAGAACGGCGGCCATGCCTTCCCGGAGGACATGGCGTGAACCTTGCCGAACGGATCGGCCTGACCGCGCTGCACCGGATCGACCCCGAAACGGCGCACGGCCTCGCCCTCAAGGCGCTCAAGGCCGGACTGGTGCCCGTGCCGGGGCCGATCACCTCGCCCCGCCTGCGGACCGAGATCGCGGGCCTCCACCTGCCCAACCCCGTCGGCCTCGCCGCCGGGTTCGACAAGAATGCCGAGGCGCTCGCCCCCCTTGCCCGTGCCGGGTTCGGTTTTGTCGAGGTCGGCGCCGTCACGCCCCGACCGCAGCCCGGCAACCCGCGGCCCCGTCTGTTCCGGCTGACCCGCGACCGCGCGGTCATCAACCGCTTCGGCTTCAACAACGAGGGGATGGAGGCCGCCCGCGACCGCCTCGCCCGTCGCCCGCGCGACGCGGTGATTGGGCTGAACCTCGGCGCGAACAAGGACAGCGCGGACCGAATGGGTGATTTCGCCAAGGTGCTCGCTTGCTGCGGCACCTATCTGGATTTCGCTACCGTCAACGTCTCCTCTCCCAACACGGAGAAGCTCCGCGACCTTCAGGGCAAGGCGGCGCTGCTCCAGCTTCTGCACGGGGTGATGGCGGCGCGGGACGGGCTGATCCGGCCGGTGCCCGTGTTCCTCAAGATCGCGCCGGACCTCACGGAGGCGGAACTGGCCGACGTGGCCGAGGTGGCGCGTGTGACGCAGGTGGACGCGATCATCGCGACCAATACGACCCTGACCCGCGAGGGGCTGAAGACGAAGGGCGCCGCCGCGATCCAGGGCGGGCTGTCGGGCGCGCCGCTCTTCGAGTTGTCCACGCGGGTGCTGGCGCGGCTGTCGCGGCTGACCGACGGGAAAATACCCCTGATCGGCGTCGGCGGCATTGCCTCGGCCGAGGAGGCTTACGCCAAGATCTGCGCAGGCGCTTCGGCAGTGCAGCTCTATTCCGCGATGGTCTATCAGGGCCTGTCGCTCGCCGCCGATGTGGCGCGGGGGCTGGACCGGCTGCTGGCCCGCGACGGGTTCGAGACGGTTGCGCAAGCGGTCGGATGTCAGAGGGAGGAATGGCTGTGAGCGTCACGATCTGGCACAACACGCGCTGTTCCAAGTCGCGGCAGACGCTGGAGTTGCTGCGGGAGAACGGGGTGGAGCCCGAGGTGCGACTCTACCTCGAAGATGCGCCGACCCGGGCGGAGCTGGAGACCGCCTTGACGGCGCTCGGGCTGCCCCCCTCCGGGCTGATCCGCACGGGCGAGGCGGAGTACCGTGAATTGGCGCTGAAGGGGAAGGACGAGGACGCGCTGCTTTCCGCCATGGCGGCGCACCCGCGTCTGATCGAGCGACCGGTCGTGTTCAAGGACGTCAAGGCCGCGCTCGGACGCCCGCCGGAAAACGTGCTGACGATCCTCTAACTCCCCTGCCCGTGCGGCAAGCCGCGGGTCCGTCTTGCGCCGGACGGCGACTCAACCGAATGCCGGACCTGTGCCGTCGGCGAACCGGCCCGGTTCCCCAAAAGAAAACCGCGCCCCTGAGGACGCGGTATCGAAATCGGTCGGGGCCGGATCAGGCGGCGGCGCGGGACACCAGAACGTCGTCGACCTGCTTTGCTGCGGCGACTTCATCCCCGCCCGAGACGGCCGCGACCTCTCGGGTCAGCCGCTCCAGCGCCGCTTCGTAAAGCTGACGCTCGGAATAGCTCTGCTCGCGCTGGTCGTCGTTGCGGTGCAGGTCCCGGACCACTTCGGCGATCGCGATCAGGTCCCCAGAATTGATCTTCTGTTCGTATTCCTGTGCCCGACGCGACCACATGGCACGCTTCACCTTGGCCTTGCCCTTGAGCGTGGTCATCGCCTTGGACACCACATCCGGGCTGGACAGCGAACGCATCCCGACCTCTGTCGCCTTGTTGGTCGGCACGCGCAGGGTCATCTTGTCCTTCTCGAAGGAGATCACGAAGAGCTCCAGCTGGAGACCGGCAATCTCCTGCTTTTCGATCGAGACGATCTGACCCACGCCATGCGCGGGATAGACAACGTAGTCGTTGGGGCGGAATTCGTTCTTCTTCATTTCGGTCACACTTCCTTCCTCGTGCCCTCCGTTCCGGCCATACCACAGCGACGCGAAACCCGACGCAGAAGCCCGAGCGGGCCACCACGCCGAACGTTGCGTATATATGGATGTCCGTGTCGCGTTCAGCAGCGTTCGCGTACGGGGGAGCAGGCAGCTTTGATCATTTCCAAACCAAACCATACCACGAATCGCGGCACAGCGGAAGAGTGTAGGCCCCTACCGCCCCGTTTTCGCTCGCAAATCGCCAGCATTTGAAGAGAATTCAACGTCGCGTGAGCAGAATCCCACTTCCGGCCCCGCCGCCCTTCGTCAGCCGCCCTCTCCAGGTGCCTCGCTGAAGTATTTCTCGAGCTTGCCTTCCTCGCCGTCCCGCTCCTCGGCCCCCGGCAGGGGATCCTTGCGGGTGATGATGACCGGCCACATCTCCGAGTACTTGCGGTTGAATTCGACCCATTTCTCCATGTCCGGCTCGGTGTCCGGACGGATCGCGTCGGCGGGGCATTCGGGTTCGCAGACGCCACAGTCGATGCATTCGTCGGGGTGGATCACCAGCATGTTCTCGCCTTCGTAGAAGCAGTCCACCGGACAGACTTCGACGCAGTCGGTGTATTTGCAGGCGATGCAGTTATCGTTGACGATATAGGTCATTTTGCCGTGGCCCCGAGAGGTGGGTAGTCACCGGCTAGCTAACCCGCGTGCCGGGATCATTCAAGCGCCCGGCGGCGATCAAGATCGAGTTTCCTGCGGTCGCGCTTGGTGGGGCGCGCATTTCCCTCGATCCGCTCGATAGGTGCAACATTTTCCTGCCCTTTTTCCGAAGGCCCGGGGTCGAGATCCTCGTAGAGCCCCTGCGCTTCGGGCGCCGGTCCGCGTCTTACGCCGGCCGCAACGATCCGAACCACGCGGATGCGGCTCGCCTGCGGGAAGGTCAGCACGTCGCCGGGGGCCACGTTGTGGGAGGCCTTGGCGATCTTCGTGCCGTTGACCCGCACGTGCCCGCCGGTTGCCAGCGCGGCGGCGAGGCTGCGGCTTTTCACGAACCGCGCCTGCCACAGCCATTTGTCGATGCGGATTTTCGCTTTGCCCACGCCGTCTTGCGGATCAAAGCTCATGCGCGCGTCAGCCCTTGTCCTTCAGCCCCATCAACGCGGCGGCGAAGGGGTTGTCGGGGTCGATGCGGTCTTTCGACGACTTCGGCCCGGAGGAGAAGTTCTTGGGCCCGCTGTCGCGTTTCGGGCCCTTGCCGCGGCCCTTCGGCCCGCCCTTGCCCTGCGGACGGCCCTTGCCCTGGGGCTTGCCACCCTGCCCCTGCTTGCCGCGGGCGTTCTGGGGGCGCCCGCCCTGGCGCTGGCGGGACCAAGTGAAGGTGTAGAACACCTCGAGTTCCGGCTCGGCAGGGGTCTCGCCCTCCGCCGCGGCCTCGGCAGCGGTTTCCGTCACCGGCACCTCCTCCGCCGGAGCGGTTTCGGCCGGCGCCGCCGCGACCGGTTCGGCCGGTTCGGCATCGGGCGGGGTGGCGTCGGCGGGGGCCTCGTCCGGGGCCGGGGCGGCATCGGTCGCAGCGCCCTCGGCGGCAGGCGCGTCGGCGCTGGCCTCGGCCGCAGGCGTATCGGCCTTTTCCTCAGCCGTCACAGCAGCTTCCGGCGCGGGCTTCACCTTCTCGCGCTCGCCCCGGTCGGCCTTGTAGCCCAGCCCCTGCATCAGGTCGGCGAACTGGTCCAGCGTCATCCCGGTGATCGAGAGCATGTCCGCCTTGGCCTCGAATCCGCCGCGGCTGTCCTCGCTCCGCAGCATGTCGGCGAGCCGCTCCAGCATGTCGATCCGGATCGCCCGGGTGCCCGCCTCGCGGTAGCCCGCCATGGCGTGATAGCCCTCCGGCGCGCCCTCGGCCACCGGCACGGTGACCAGTCCCGGCGGCGGCGCCTCGGGGAACTCGTCGAGCCCTTTCGACAACGACCAGAGCACCAGCCGCAGCCGGGTGGGTGCGGGCTTCAGCAGGAGCGGCATGAAGACGGTGAACTGGCCGAAGCGCACACCATGCTTGCGCAGCGCGCCGCGCGCGTCCTGATCCAGCGCCTTCACGTCCTCCGCCACGTCGTGGCGCGGGATGATGCCCAGCCCTTCGACCATGCGGAAGGCAAAGCCGCGCGCCATGCCGGTCAGCGCCTCGTCGCGGCTCATCCCGATCAGCGGCTCGAACAGCGCGGCGATCTTGCGGTCAATGAAGTGCTGCAGGCGGCGCTGCACCTTCTGGGCCACGTCGGGCCCGGCGGATTCGTCCACGAATGCCACTACCTGCGGCTTGAGAGGGTCGTCCCCCGGGGTCAGCTTGCCGACCGCGTCGGTGCCCCACATCAACCCGCCCTGTTCGGTAAAGTCGATCTCGGTGTCCGGCGCGTTGTAGAACCGGTCCGCCCGCAGGTGGAAATGCGGTGCGAGCGCCTGCGCGCTGGCCTGGGCGACGGCCTTGGCCTCCTGCCCCTCCGCGCTCTTGTCCTGCCGGAACCGGAACCCCTCCAGACGGCCGACGAATTCGCCCTCGACCGTCACTTCGCCCTTGTCGTTCACTTCGGCCACCAAGGCCTCCTTCTGCTTCAACCGGCGCAAAAGCACGCTCGTCCGCCGGTCGACAAATCTCTGAGTCAGGCGCGCGTGAAGCGCATCCGACAAGCGGTCTTCTACCGCGCGGGTTTCGCCGCGCCAATGCGATTCGTCCGAAACCCACCCGGCACGCTGTGCCACGTAGGTCCAAGTGCGAATATAGGCCAATCGTTTCGAAAGCGCATCAATATCGCCATCCACCCGGTCGATCCGGTGGATCTGCCGCGCGATCCAGTCGTCGGGGATGCGTCCGTCCTGATGCAGGAAGCCGAAGATCCGTTCGAGCAGCGAGGCATGTTCGGCATGGCTGATGCCTCGGAAATCCGGCACCCGGCAGACATCCCACAAGAGCTTCACGGAGGCCGGAGTCCCCGCCCGCCCCCGCACTTCAGGCGCATCCGCCAGGTTCTTGAGCGCATTGAGATCGTCGGCCTCTCGCGCCTTCACCAGAAGCGGATCGCCCGGCGCGTCCTCGAGCGAGGCGATCAGCCGGTCGACGGAGCCGAAGTTCAGGTCGGAATTCCGCCACTGCAGCTTGCGCTGCGGGGTGAAGCGGTGGTCCATGATCGCCTGCGCGACCTCGTCGTCGAGCGGCGGGGCTTCGCCGGTCACGCCGAAGGTGCCGTCGGTCATGCCCCGCCCCGCCCGTCCGGCGATCTGGGCCAGCTCGTTGGGGGCGAGGTGCCGCATCCGCCGCCCGTCGAACTTCACCAGCGCGGAAAAGGCGACGTGGTTGATGTCGAGGTTCAGCCCCATCCCGATCGCGTCGGTGGCGACAAGGTAATCGACATCGCCATTCTGGTAGAGCTCCACCTGCGCGTTCCGCGTCCGGGGGCTGAGCGCGCCCATCACCACCGCCGCGCCGCCCTTCTGGCGGCGGATCAGCTCGGCGATGGCATAGACATTCTCGACGGAAAACCCGACAATTGCGCTGCGGGCAGGCATCCGGCTTATCTTTTTCGAACCCGCGTAGAACAACTGCGACATCCGCTCCCGGCGCAGGAACTGCGCCTTCGGGACCAGCGCCGCGATGGTCTGGCGCATCGTGTCGGAGCCGAGGAAAAGCGTCTCGTTCAGCCCCCGGGCGCGCAGCAGGCGGTCGGTGAAGACGTGGCCGCGTTCCGGATCGGCGCAGAGCTGGATCTCGTCCACGGCGAGGAAATCTGTGCCCATGCCCTCGGGCATCGCCTCGACCGTGCAGACCCAGTATTGCGTCCGGGGCGGAACGATCCGCTCCTCCCCCGTCACCAGCGCAACGACCGAGGGTCCGCGCAGCGCGACGATGCGGTCATAGACCTCCCGCGCGAGCAGCCGCAGCGGCAGCCCGATGATGCCGGTGCGATAGCCCAGCATCCGTTCGATGGCATAGGTGGTCTTGCCGGTATTGGTGGGGCCGAGGACCGCCGTGATCCCGCCCCGTTCGGCCAGCGCTGTCATTGAGGCCTCAGATGTCGGTGCCGTTCACGCGGGTCTTGAGACGGTCGGCCCCCGCCTGCGCATCCTCGTGGTGGGGATGCATGGAAAGCACCCGGGAGTAAAGCGCATAGGCGTCGTCGTCCTGCCCGAGGCTTTCCATGACCACGGCCAGACCGAAGATCGCGCCGAAATGCTGCGGGTTGATCGCGAGCGTCCGTTCCAGATCGTGCAGGGCGAGGCCGAATTCCTCCTCCCGGAAGAAGGCCATGGCGCGGGTGTGCCAGCCTTCGGCGAAGCCGGGCGCGTGGTCCGTCAGGGCCGAAAGGTGCCCGATGGCCGCGTCGAATTCCCCCGCCTCCAACGCGTCCTTGCCGCGTTTCAGCAGCAGGTCCATCGTCGGCGAGCCCGAACTCTCCCAATCCATCCGGATCTGGCGTTCCAGCCGGGCGGCCTCTTCTGGATCGGCCCCCTGCAACTGGTCTAGAAGGGAGGCACCCGAGTCGCCTTGCGCGGCGACGGGCCCGGCCAGAAGGGCCAGGGTGAGAAGTGCCGCAACGGCATTTTTGATTAACAGCATAGACGCGCCCATAACGATTTCAGTGTAGCGTGCCGCGAGGCTCATGTAAGCCCCGACGCGGCGATTTCGAGGAAGGAACGCGAAAATGAGCGAAGATTTGAACGCGGCTGCGGCCATGCTCAACGAAAAACTGGACGGTGGCTTCGACGGCGTCGCCAAATTCGTGATCGAAGGCGAAGGCGCGATCATGGTCGACCAGTCCGGCGCGCGCGTCGGCGACGAAGACGCCGAAGTGACGATGACCGCCGATGCCGAGACGTTCAAGGACATGATCTCGGGCGATCTGAACCCGACGACGGCCTTCATGACCGGCAAGCTTTCGGTGGACGGCGACATGGGCAAGGCCATGGCGCTCGGCTCCGCCCTCTCCTGACCGGATGGCCCATCTCGTGGAAGAGGCGCCGTTCTTTTCGGACGTCGATGACGGGCCGGAGGGCGGGCGGGCGGTCTGGGTGACCGCCGCCGATGGCGTGCGCATCCGCGTGGGGGCCTGGCCGGACGGCGCGGCGCGGGGAACGGTGCTGCTGTTCCCCGGCCGCACCGAATATATCGAGAAATACGGTCGCGCGGCGCGGGACCTCGCCGCGCGTGGCTATGCGACGCTGGCGGTCGACTGGCGCGGACAGGGCATCGCGGACCGGCTGACGGAGGATCCCCTCAAGGGTCACGTCGGCCGCTTCTCGGATTACCAGCTCGACGTGCAGGCGGTTCTGGCGGCGGCCGAAGCGATGCGCCTGCCCCGCCCGTTCTTCCTGATCGGTCATTCCATGGGCGGCTGCATCGGCCTCCGCGCCCTGCACGAAGGGCTGCCGGTGCGCGCCGCAGCCTTCACCGGGCCGATGTGGAACATCGCCCTGCCCCCGGTCGTGCGTCCCGTCGCCTGGGCTCTCTCTGCCGTCGGAACGCGGATCGGGCTGGGCGCGGCCTATGCGCCCGGCGTGGTGCGCGACGCCTACGTGCTGATCGAGCCGTTCGAGGGCAACAACCTGACCAAGGACCGGGACATGTACGATTACATGATCCGGCAGACGAAGGCGCACCCGGAGATCGCGCTGGCGGGGCCGACGCTGAACTGGCTGCACGAGGCGCTGAAGGAAACCCGCGCCCTCGCCCGGATGGCGGCGCCGGAGGTGCCCTGCCTCGCCTTCGTGGGCAGTGACGAGGCGATCGTGGACGTGCCCGCGATCAGGGCGCAGATGGCCAAGTGGCCGGGCTCGCGGCTTGAGGTCGTGGAGGCGGGCGATCACGAGGTGATGATGGACCCGCCCGCCGCGCGCGGCCGCCTGTTCGACCGGATCGCCGCACATTTCGACGCCCACGCCGGCGCTGCGCCCCGCGCCGCCGCCCGCGCCTGACGCTCCGGCGGCATCCCGCGCGGACAGGCCGTTGCCCCCTTCCCCGGCCCCTTCGGCGCGATTAAGAAGAGCGTCCAACAGGCAGGAGAGGGCTACTTCATGGATCGCGCCACCCGCATCAACCAGACCATCGGCAGCGAGATCGGCGCGGGCGCCGCACAGGTGGCCGCGGCCGTGCGCCTTCTCGACGAGGGCGCGACCGTGCCCTTCGTGGCGCGCTACCGGAAGGAGGCAACCGGCGGACTGGACGACACCCAGCTTCGCACGCTGTCCGACCGGCTGGGCTATCTGCGGGAACTGGACGACCGGCGCGATTCGATCCTCAAATCGATCACGGAGCAGGGCAAGCTGACGGACGACCTCGCCCGCTCCATCTCCCAGGCCGACACCAAGGCGCAGCTCGAGGACATCTACCTGCCCTACAAGCCCAAGCGCCGCACCAAGGCGATGATCGCGCGCGAGAACGGGCTGGAGCCGTTGCGGGACGCGATCATGGCCGACCGGACGGCCGAGCCAGAGGCGCTGGCGGCCGGTTTCGCGACCGAGGCGGTGCCGACGGTCAAGGACGCGCTGAACGGCGCCCGCGACATCCTGACCGAGGAACTGGCCGAGAACGCGGGCCTGCTGGGTGACCTGCGCGCCTACCTCCAGAAAGAGGCGATCGTGACATCCAAGGTCGTCGCGGGGCAGGAGGAGAAGGGCGCGAAGTTCTCCGACTACTTCGACCATGCCGAAAAGTGGTCCGCCGTCCCCTCGCACCGCGCGCTGGCGATGATGCGGGCGTGGAAGGAAGGCGTGGTGCAGCTGGACATCGGCCCCGATCCCGAGGTCGGCCAGCCGCGCTGCGAGGACATGATCGCCTCGCGGCTCGAGATCCGCGGCACCGGGCCCGGCGACCGCTGGCTGCGCGGCGTCGCGGGCTGGACATGGCGGGTCAAGCTGTCGTCCTCGATGATGCTGGATCTGATGGGCGACCTGCGCGCCCGGGCGCAGGACGAGGCGATCGCCGTCTTCGCCCGCAATCTCAAGGACCTGCTGCTGGCCGCCCCCGCCGGGTCCCGCCCGACGCTGGGGCTCGACCCCGGCATCC
>Ga0310345_10002821_pt1 | contig 17120 bp, 14 predicted proteins | sample HC15DNA20500_MG_FD_204667 | JGI IMG/M metagenome (GOLD analysis project Ga0310345, IMG submission 204667) | Marine microbial communities from station ALOHA, North Pacific Subtropical Gyre - HC15-DNA-20-500_MG | ecosystem: Environmental > Aquatic > Marine > Oceanic | place: Pacific Ocean: North... | reverse complement strand
TGGTACGCCAGTCAGGTCGCCAACCCAGAGGTCGTCCGTGCCGTGTCCGCCGGAGGGGTACTGGGTTGTGTCTCGGCGCTGCGCCTTTGGCGTGTGTGGGTGCCGGATTCCGCTCTCCACATCCGGTATGCGTCTCGGGCGCGCCAGTCTCGTCCGGGGATTCGATCCTGTCATCCGTATCGTCTGGATCCACCCATCGTCGGGGCGGTCGACCCGATGAACATTGCCGTCGCATCGGCGGCCAACTGCCTCGACCCCGAGGGAGTGGTCATCGTGCTGGACTCGATGCTGAACAAGCGGATGATCGAGATGGCCGACGCCAGAGCGATCGTGGCGGCGTCGCGCTTCGCACGGTTGAATCTGGCCGAACGGTGCGATGCCAAGAGCGAATCCGGTACCGAGACGATCATCCGACTACGGCTGCGAGCCCAGCGAATCCACGTTCGCACTCAGGTGAACATCGTGGGGGTGGGGCGGGTCGACTTCCTGGTGGGCGATCGACTCATCATCGAAGCCGACAGCCGCGAGCACCACCTGCCGTCATACCAAACCGACCGAACCCGGGACAGAGTGGCGATCGGACTGGGGTACGTGGTGATTCGACTGACGTATGAGGATGTTGTCTACCGCTGGGACGTGGTACTCGAGGACATCCTCCTGGTCATCCGCCGGCGCGCTCATCGCGGCCCCACCATGATGTCGCGCTGAGGGCAGCGTCGCGCAGATATCGGGCTGTTGCTATTTGTATGTGGGCGATTGTGGGTGCGCCCGATTAGCGGGTCTGCGATCTGGTGGTCGGTCCCGCCCGCTGGGGCGTTCAGGCCAGGGCGTGGCTCAGGTTGCCGGTGTTGATGGCTTTGAGCAGGTTGTGCACCATCGCGTGGAAGGTGAATTCGGCGGCGGCGCGGTGATGACCGCGGCTGGTGAACCGGCGGAAATTGAGGTTGTGCTTGGCGTGGCCGAACGGGGTTTCGGCGATGTGGCTGCGCCGACTGTAGAGAGCTGCTCCCGCGGCGGTGGCGATCCTGTGGGCGTTGCGTTGCGCCGGGCTAGCGTCGGTGGGAGGCGGCCCTGAGGTCGGCCGCTGGCGGGCGGTGTCGCGGACCTGTGTGTTCTTGCCCGGGGCGATCAAACGCTTCGGTCCCCGACAGGTCAGATTCGCCGCACTCAGGTATCCGGCATCCGCCAAGAGCAGACCGATATCGGTGGTAGCACCATCTGTGATGTCGTCGTCACCCCAGTGCTGCGGATCAGTGAATGATCCTGTGTCACCGAGGGTTGGGTCACTGTCGGAATCGCCAGTCGGGGCCAGGCGGTGACGCTCGATCATTTGAGCAGCGGCGTCGGCTTTGGCGGCCATCTCGGCGAACATCACCTTATCGCTGGGACTGTTGCCGACACCGGTAGCGATGATCACCCCGTCCTCGGTGGTCGCGGCCTGACAGTTGTAGCCCTGCACCCAGCCACCGCCACGCAGCGCCATCATCCGTGACTGCGGATCGGTCATATTGCGGCGCGCCGGACCCAGATCCGCGGTCGCCCTGGCCGGCTTGTGCGCCGACGTCGCTGCTGTTGCTGCGGCTGCCTGGTCGGCTTGCTCGCGTGCCAGGCGTCGAGCCAGGGCCTTGTCCCAGCTGGCTCGGGCCTTGCGGACCCGGGCGACCTGCTCGGCCGGTCCTGGTTGAAAACCCCGCGCACCGGGACGCCAGCGGTCCACGCGGGCTTGCTCCTCGGCCAGGGCCCGCCGGTAGATCTGCTCTCGGATTTCCACCTCGATCTCCCACGGCGGCTGCCCTTTCTGCCGGCGCCGCCGGGTGTTGTCCTGCCACTGCGCGAGCAGCTCCGCGCGCGCCTGGATGGCCTGTTCGGCGCTGTTAGCGCGCCGCCGCGCGGCCTGACGACGACGTTCACGCGCATCGTCCTCATCAGCCAGTTCAGCAATCGCTGCCAGGATTCGAGCGCCCCGCGACTGCGGATTCATCATCGCCGGCGGGGTGCGGTCATCACCGCCCTCGGTGGGCGCCGCGTCCTCGGCGGTGTCGGTGGCGGCATGCTCAGCGGCCGCCCGGCGTGCCTGCTCGGCCAGCGCCGCCGCCAAGCCCTCGCCGGTGCGGTTAGCCGACAGCGACGCATTCGCAGCGATCTTCACTCCGTCGAGGGCGACCACCCCCAGCCGGGCCAACCCGAGCTTGGCGCACAGCATCAATACCTGCGTGAACAGGTCTGCCGCCGCATCCGCGCAGTCGGCGCGAAACCGCGAGATCGTCACATGATCAGGCACGTCCCCGGCACAGATGATCCGGAACGCCACATCCCGATGACACAACCGCTCCAACCGCCGCGAGGACCGTTGCCCTTGCGCCCATCCCCAGATCAGCAACGTCAACAGCATGTCCGGGTCATACCCCGCACGACCGACCCCGCCGGTCTTACGTCCAGCGTGCAACGCTGCGGTGTCCAACGACTCCACGACCTCGATGACCAGCCACACCGGATCGTCGGCGGGCAGCCAGTCACGCATGTCTTCAGCCAGCAGGAACCGCTGATCTCGATCCACCCGGCGATAACCCTTGGCCACCAACGAATTATCCCAGCTCAACGCATCCAACACGCCCAGACAGACCGACCGCAGCTACCTCATTTTTGAAACAGCCCGATATATCCGCAGCGCAACGCTCAGAACGACATTGCGTCCACCAGACGACATGTGCGCGCCGAACTAGACCCGCGCCGGCCGGACTCAGGATCCGGGTCCGGGGCCGATGTTGCTGGCCGGGCGGGTCCGCAGGTCATGGACGTATTCGGCTGGCGCTCCGGCGATTTCGGCGGCCTCGGCGATCACGCCCAGGTAGCGCGCCGACGGGATGCCACCCTCCCAGGCGTCCAGGACATACAGCCACGCCAGCACAGGGTCGGTGTCGGTGTCCGACGAGATCCGCTCGACGCGGCACCGGATCTTCTTGTGGAAGCCGAGCTCGGAGCCTTCCCAGCGGTCGAGGTTGTCCTCGTCCTCTTTGGTCATGTCGTAGAGCACGACGAACACCTTCGACGCCGGATCCTCGACGAGCGTGGCCAGCGCACCTTCCCAGCCGATGTCCTCACCGCCGAAGGTCAGCCGCCACCCGTGCAGCCAGCCGGTGCCGGCCATCGGCGAGTGCGGGGCCCGTTGCAGCATCTGCTCGGGATGCATGTTCGATCCGTAAGCGGCGTAGAGCGGCACCCGAGAAGCTTAAACGCATTGTGAACCCCTGCTGTATCCGAGCGCCTGCCTCGGGGTCGGTGCAATAGGTTGGTGGCGTGGTAACGCGCATCGTGATCATCGGAGGAGGACCGGCGGGATACGAGGCGGCGCTGGTCGCGGCCGCCCACGGACGTGACGTCGTCCAGGTGACGGTCGTCGATTCGGACGGCCTGGGCGGGGCGTGCGTGCTGTACGACTGTGTCCCGTCGAAGACGCTGATCGCCTCGACCGGGGTGCGCACCGAGCTTCGCCGCGCGTCGGGTCTGGGCTACGACATCGGTATCGACGCCGCCCCGATCTCGCTGCCCGACATCAACAACCGGGTCAAGACGCTGGCCGCGTCGCAGTCCGCCGACATCGGCCGGCAGCTGCTCAACCACGGTGTGACGATCATTGGCGGTCATGGTGAGCTCGTCGACGACACCTCCGGCATGGCGCATCACCGGGTGAGGGTGACCACCCCGGACGGCAAGGTCGGCGTGCTCAAGGCCGACGTAGTGTTGATCGCCACCGGCGCGAGCCCGCGGATCCTGCCCAACGCCGAGCCCGACGGCGAGCGGATCCTGACCTGGCGACACGTCTACGACCTGCCTGAACTACCGGAACATCTCATCATCGTGGGCTCGGGGGTGACGGGCGCGGAGTTCTGCAACGCCTACACCGAGCTCGGGGTGACGGTGACGGTCGTGGCCAGCCGTGACCAGATCCTGCCCCACGAGGACTCCGACGCGGCCGCGGTGCTCGAGGAGGTGTTCGCCGAGCGCGGCGTGACGCTGGTCAAGAATGCCCGCGCCGACTCGGTGACTCGCACGGACACCGGGGTCAAGGTGACGATGGCGGACGGCCGTTCGGTGGAGGGCAGCCACGCGCTGATGACGGTCGGATCGGTGCCCAACACCGCGAACCTGGGGCTGGAGCGGGTCGGCGTCGAACTCAAGCGCGGCGGCTACATCCCGGTGGACCGGGTGTCGCGCACCCCCGCTTCGGGGATCTACGCCGCCGGTGACTGCACCGGCCTGCTGCCGTTGGCCTCGGTGGCCGCGATGCAGGGCCGTATCGCGATGTATCACGCGCTGGGGGAGGGGGTGTCCCCGATCCGGCTGCGGACGGTGGCCTCGGCGACGTTCACCCGCCCGGAGATCGGCGCGGTCGGCATCCCGCAGTCCGCGATCGACAGCGGCGAGGTGCCGGCCCGCACGCTGATGCTGCCGCTGAGCACCAACGCCCGAGCCAAGATGAGCCTGCTTCGCCACGGCTTCGTGAAGATCTTCTGCCGACCCGCGACCGGCGTGGTGATCGGAGGAGTCGTGGTGGCGCCGATCGCGTCGGAGCTGATCCTGCCGATCGCGCTGGCCGTGCAGAACCGGATCACGGTGACCGATCTGGCGCAGACGCTGTCGGTGTATCCGTCGCTGTCGGGCTCGATCATCGAGGCGGCCCGCCGACTGATGACGCACGACGACCTGGACTGACGCCGCTTTGCGTGTACCGAGATCGACGTCCCTGAGCTGGTAATTTGCGCCTGAGTTAATTCGCTGGAACATTGGTGGCGTGTTCGTTCGCAGTGGTGTGGCCGTTCTCGGGGTGCTGGCCGCCGTCACCATCAGCCCCGGTGTGGCCTTTGCTGACGGTGACGGCTCGGGTGGTGCGGACACCGCGAGCCAGTCGACCGGGACGACTTCCGATACCCAGACCGGGTCGACGGAGCGGGACGCCGGCGCCCACAACGACGGCGACACCGGCACCACCGACGATGACGTCACCACCGACGACGACGTCACCACCACAGACGACGTCACCGGCAAGGCCGGTGACGAGGCCGGAGACGAGGCCGATGTCGCCGACGAGGTCGCCGACGGCGACAACGACGACGAGACGGACCCCGCCGAGCCCGTGGTCTACGAGCCCGTGGCCGAGGAGTCCGCGGCAGACGAACCCGCGGCCGACGAACCCGCGGCCGACGAATCCGCGGCGGCGGTGCCCGCGGCAGACGAACCCGTGGCCGACCGCGGCGAGGAAACCGCCACCGCCGACCGCGGCGAGGAAATCGTCTCCACCGACCCGGTCAATGCGCCCGCCCCGCAGACCGAACCCACCGCCGAACCACTCGCCGAGCCTGACCCGGCGCCGCTCGCAGAATCGACCGGCGACGCCGAGCCTTCGCTGCACAGTGACCTCGAAGCGGCGACCCAGCCCACCCTCGCCCCGACCCCGAACGCCACCGCAGAGACCGTCGAGTCGACGTCGACCACCCTGGCGACGATGACGGCCGCGGCCGCGTCGAGCACGGCCGAAGCGGTGACGCCGTCGCCACTGGAGCTGATCGGGTCGTGGCTGTTCTCGGCGCTGGCAGGGCTGGTGCGGCTGTTCGATCCCAAGCCGTCGATCCCGGCGGGCAGCCTGGTGACCAGGCAGACCTCGACACTGGAGGTCGGGTGCGGCTGCGGTGAGACTGTGGACGCCGACTGGTATTTCCCCAATCAGGCCGAGGAGCCGGCGGGCCTGATCTATCTGCAGCACGGCTTCTTCCGGTCCAAAGCCAACGTGTCGGCACTTGCGGTGCAGCTCGCCGAGCAGACCAACAGCGTCGTCGTGGTGCCGACGGTGGCGTCCAATCCGTTCGCCCAGGGCGGCTGCTGGGTCAACGGGGACGCGATGCACCGCGCGGTCGCCGACCTGTTCGTCGGTGACATGACCGCTCTGACGGCCAGCGCGACGGCGGCCGCCGGGCATCCGGTCACCCTGCCGACGCAGTTCGTGCTGGCCGGCCAGTCCGCGGGCGGCAACCTGGCGGCCTCGGCGGGGGCCTACACCGTCGACAACGGCGCGATCGACCGGCTACGGGCCGTGGTGATGTTCGACGGCGTCGACAACGGCGGCCGCATCGCCGCCGGCTCGGCGGCCTTGACCGGCGTGAACGCCCGTCCGGTGTTCCAGATCGCCGCCGACTGCGCGCTGTGCAACGTCTTCGGGGCCGGCACGTCGGCGCTGGTGGACAGCCGCCCCGACGGTTTCGTCGGGGTCCGGCTCGAGGGCGGCAAGCACACCGACGCCGAGGGGGCCAGCAGCGGTCTCGTCGGCACACTCACCTGCGGCGTCCCGGATTCGGCCAATGTGGCGGCCGTCCCGGTGATCGCCGCCGGCTGGATCAACGACGTGTTCACCGGCTCCGAGGACGGGCTCTACGGCGCGGGCGGTGAGCGGTTCCACATCGGCGACGCGACGGCCGTGGTCCTGGGAACGGGCTCCGGGCTGACGCGAGCATCCGCGCCAGTCCACGTAGGCTGGTCTGAGTACTGACCGGTAACAAGGGAGTCCTGCGTGGGCAACGAGATGCCCGATTCCGTCCTTCATCCCGAGGGGCGTGTCCGGGCCTGGGAGCGACTGGGCAGTGAGCAGTTCGACGTCGTCGTGATCGGCGGTGGCGTCGTCGGTGCGGGGGCCGCGCTGGACGCGGCGACGCGGGGCCTGAAGGTGGCGCTGGTCGAAGCGCGCGACTTCGCGTCGGGCACGTCCAGTCGCAGTTCGAAGATGTTCCACGGCGGGTTGCGCTATCTCGAGCAGCTGGAGTTCGGCCTGGTTCGTGAGGCGCTGCATGAACGAGAGCTGTCGCTGACCACGCTGGCGCCGCACCTGGTCAAGCCGCTGCCGTTCTTGTTCCCGCTGACCAAGCGGCTGTGGGAGCGGCCCTACATCGCCGCCGGCATCATGCTCTACGACCAGCTCGGTGGTGCGAAATCCGTTCCCCCGCAGAAGCATCTGACCCGCGCCGGGGCGCTGCGGCTGTCGCCGGGGTTGAAGCGTTCGGCGCTGATCGGCGGGATCCGCTACTACGACACCGTCGTCGACGATGCCCGCCACACCATGACGGTCGCGCGGACCGCCGCTCATTACGGGGCCGTGGTGCGGACCTCGACGCAGGTGGTGGCGCTGTTGCGGGAAGGCGACCGGGTCACCGGGGTGCAGGTGCGGGATTCGGAGAACGGAGCGGTCACCGATGTCCGGGGCCATGTCGTGGTCAATGCGACCGGGGTGTGGACCGACGAGATCCAGGCGTTGTCCAAGCAGCGCGGTCGTTTCCGGGTGCGGGCCTCCAAGGGTGTGCACGTGGTGGTGCCCCGCGACCGCATCGTCAGTGAGGTCGCCATCATTCTGCGCACCGAGAAGTCGGTGCTGTTCGTCATCCCGTGGGGCACCCACTGGATCATCGGCACCACCGATACCGACTGGAACCTCGACCTGGCACATCCGGCCGCGACGAAGGCCGACATCGACTACATCCTGGGCCATGTGAACACGGTCCTGGCCACTCCGTTGACCCATGACGACATCGACGGGGTGTACGCCGGGCTGCGGCCGTTGTTGGCCGGGGAGAGCGAGGAGACCTCGAAGCTGTCCCGCGAGCACGCGGTCGCGGTGCCCGCGCCGGGCCTGGTCGCGATCGCCGGCGGCAAATACACCACCTACCGGGTGATGGCCGAGGACGCCATCGATGCGGCCGCCGAGTTCGTGCCCACCAGGGTGGCGCGTTCCATCACCGAGAAGGTGCCGCTGGTCGGCGCCGACGGTTACTTCGCGTTGGTCAACCAAACCCAAAGGGTGGGAAGCTTCTACGGCCTGCATCCGTACCGGGTGCGTCACCTGCTGGATCGCTACGGCTCGCTGATCAGCGAGGTGCTCGCGATGGCCGACGACCGCCCGGAGCTGCTCGAGCCGATCACCGAGGCGCCGGTCTATCTCAAGGTCGAGGCGGCCTACGCCGCAGCCGCCGAGGGTGCCCTGCATCTGGAGGACATCCTGGCGCGCCGGATGCGGATCTCCATCGAATATCCGCACCGCGGCGTGGACTGTGCCCGTGAGGTCGCCGAAGTTGTTGCGCCGGTGTTGAACTGGACGGCAGAGGACGTGGATCGCGAAGTCGAGACCTACCGGGCCCGCGTGGAGGCCGAGGTGCGTTCGCAGGCCCAGCCCGACGACGAGTCGGCCGACGCGTTGCGCGCCGCTGCTCCGGAGGCGCGCGCCGAAATCCTCGAACCGGTGCCGCTGAATTGAGCCGGGCTCCGCTTCCCGTGCGCGACGGTCTCGGCCCCGCGCGGGTGCGGATGCACGGCGGCAACGTCGCCGAGGAGTTCGAACGTCGGTGGGGTTCGGGTGCGAAAGTCTCTGCCGGAGAGGTGTTTCGCGCTGACGGGTCGGCGCTCGACGCGACGTCGGTGCTGCCCGCCGGTGCCGTGGTCTACCTCTACCGCGACGTTCCCGACGAGGTTGTCGTCCCGTTCGACATCCCGGTGCTGCATCGCGACGACGACATCCTGGTGGTGGACAAGCCGCATTTCCTGGCCACGATGCCGCGCGGTCGGCACGTGATGCAGACGGCGTTGGTGCGGCTTCGGCGCGAGTTGGGTCTACCCGATCTGGCGCCCGCGCACCGGCTCGACCGATTGACCGCGGGCGTGCTGGTGTTCACGGTGCGACGCGAGGTCCGTGGCGCCTACCAGGTGTTGTTCGCCCAGGGGAGCGTGTCGAAGACCTACCTGGCGCGTGCCGGCGTCGCCCCGGGGTTGACGTTCCCGCTGACGGTACGCAGCCGGATCGTCAAGCGCCGCGGGTGTTTGCAGGCGGTCGAGGAGCCTGGGGCGCCGAACGCCGAGACGCTGGTCGAGCACCTCGGCGACGGGAGCTATCGGCTGACGCCTCGCACCGGGCGCACCCATCAGCTGCGGGTGCACATGGCGTCGCTGGGTCTGCCCATCGCCGGGGATCCGCTCTACCCGGATGTCGTCGATGTCGCGGCCGACGATTTCGCCACGCCGCTAAGCCTTCTCGCGCACACGCTGGCATTCGACGATCCGCTGACCGGTGTTCACCGGACGTTCACCAGCACCCGGCCGTTGTGGCTTTAGTGTGCGTCCAGATCGCAAGCACCCCTCGAACAACTGCGATCTGAACGCACCAGGTGCGCGACCCGTTGGTTGCGCACAGTACGAAAATGTACGACATCGTCAAAGAGTTCGCTGGGTGAATCGTTGATCTCGGCAAAGACTTTCTGACAAGCGATCTTTTACAGATCAACGAAAATGACAAGTTTGCTCGCCGACTCGCGAATTCCGCTACGGATGAAGGTGTGGGTAGGCCGTCCGGAGAATGCCCAGACGCTGTGGCAACAGCGTTCGCCGACGACGCACGGTGCGGATCTGGCAAACCGGCCGGCGTCGTGATCGGTGTGGTGGCTCTGCGCTGGGACACGGGTTCGCCCGCGCGCGTCCGACTCGACTGTCACAATCAACGTGGTGTCGCGGCCCCGGCCGCTGGGAACGTGAAGGAGCTCGACTTGCGCCAGACCTGGCTCGTCGCAGTCGCCGCGGTCTTCGTCGGCGGGGTGCTCAGCCCCGTGGTGATGCCCGCTCCGAAGGCGGAGGCGATCTGCGGTTCCATCGGTGGACGATGGGTCGACGTCTCGGGATGTTCGGACCCGCTCTGGGAGATGAACTACGCGCCGCCCCCGCCGCCGCCTCCACCACCCCCGCCGCCACCGCCGGGTGCTCCGCCTCCACCACCCCCGCCTCCGCCGCCACCACCACCGCCGCCTCCGCCGCCGGTGTACACACCCAACGTGGCGGTGTGTGCTGATGTGGGCCGCCGCATCAGCGTCAGCGGCTGCATCTAGTGGACCGCGCGTCCTTCGACCGGTTGTTCGACATGGCCGGCCGGACCGTCGTCGTGACCGGCGGCACCCGCGGGATCGGGTTGGCGCTTGCTGAGGGATATGTGCTCGCTGGAGCGCAGGTCGTCGTGGCCAGCCGCAAGCCTGACGCATGCGAACAGGCTGCGGCGCACCTGCGCGGAATGGGTGGCGCGGCGATCGGCGTGCCGACCCATCTCGGTGAGGTCGACGACCTGGCCGCGCTGGTCGAGCGCACCGTCGCCGAGTTCGGCGGTCTCGATGTACTGGTCAACAACGCCGCCAATCCGTTGGCGCAGCCGCTGGGACAGATCACGGTCGACGCGCTGACCAAGTCGTTCGACGTGAATCTGCGCGGTCCGGTGATGTTGGTGCAGGAAGCGCTCCCGCATCTGAGGAACAGCGCGCACGCCGCGGTGCTGAACATGGTGTCGATCGGCGGGTTCATCTTCGCGCCGGCGCTGTCGATCTACGCGTCGATGAAGTCCGCACTGATGTCGTTCACCCGCTCGATGGCCGCCGAGTTCGCCGGTGACGGGATCCGGGTGAACGCGTTGGCGCCCGGTCCGGTGGACACCGACATGATGCGGAAAAATCCGCAGGAGGTCATCGACGGGATGGTCTCCGGGACGTTGATGAGGCGGCTGGCCTCGGCTGACGAAATGGTCGGCGCCGCAATGCTGTTGACCTCCGACGCCGGGAGCTACATGACCGGTCAGGTCATCATGGTCGACGGCGGCGGCACCCCGCGCTAGCGCCTGGCGGTGCCAGCGCCGTTGCCGCGAGGGTGCACGCACGGTAGCTCCCGAGCGCTCGGAACTACCGGGTGTGCACCTTCGCGAGGCACCATGGGCGACGCACCTCAGCGCTTGAGCACCTTCGACGCGGCGTCCCGCATCTCGCCACTGGTCGAGGCGAGGATCTGGCTGCGGTTCTCCAGATGCAGCGCCGCCTCCAAGCTGGACGCCTCCAGGTTCGCCCACATCACCTGCTTGGTCGATTCGACACCGAATTTGCCGTAACCACAGAGTGTCTCGGCGACGGCCAGCGCCTCGTCGAGCGGAGAGTCGACGAGGCGCGACACCAGACCCAGCCGCAGCGCCTCGTCGGCGTCGACGGCCCGGGCGGTCAGGATCAGATCGAAGGCCGGCCCGGCGCCGATCAACCGCGGCAGCGTGTAGCTGACGCCGATGTCACAGCCGCCGAGGCCGAGTTTGATGAACTGGGTGCAGAGTCGGGCCGCCGGGCCCGCTACCCGCAGGTCGCAGGCCAGCGCGATGCCGAGTCCGCCACCGTAGGCGACGCCGTTGACGGCTGCGATCACCGGCTGGCGCAACCGGTGGATCTTGGCGGTGAGGTGGGCGATGCGTTCCTGCCAGCGCATCCCCGAACGGGGGAACTCGGTGCCGCCGCCGGCCTCGGCGGGGTTGGGAGCGCCCAGGTCCAGGCCGGAACAGAAGCCTCGGCCGGCGCCGGTCAGCACGACGACGCGGCAGGTGTTGTCCGCGGCGAGGGCGTCGAGTGCCTCGTGCAGCTGTTCGACCAGCTCATAAGACAGCGCGTTGAGCTTCTCGGGCCGGTCGAGGGTCAGGACGGTGATCTCGGGTCGGGGATGGCTGGTCTGCAGGACGGGCGGCATGGCCGTCACGTTAACTGCTGCGCCACCCCGCCACGCCGATCGTGATCATCCGCAGCTGTTTGACCGCGACGCGCTTGATCTCGGCGATCGCCGCGGGGTCGGTGGTTTCCTCGAGCGACTCGGCGATGACGATCATGGCGTTGACGAACACGCTGGCCAGGATGTTGAGGTCTTCGCTGCTCCAGGACTGCAGGCCGGGGAAGCGCGCAAGGTCGATGGCCAGCTCGGAGGTGATCAGGCGGATCTCGGTGCGAATGGCGTAGCGCAGTACCGTCACGCCGCTGGATCGTTCCCGGCCGATGAACCGCCAGTGTTCGCGGCGTTGCTGTACGCCGTCGATGAGGATGTCGACCGAGGACTCGATGACGCGGGTCGGGTCCAGTTTGCCCGCGCGGGCGCCGCGCAGCATGTCCCGCAGGCTGCGGAAGGACTCGTCGATCAGCACCAGGCCGAGGGCTTCCATCGACTCGAAGTGGCGGTAGAACGCGGCCGGGGAGATGCCCGCCTCGCGGGTCACCTCGCGCAGGCTCAGGCCGCTGAAGCTGTGTTCGGCGAGTAGGTGCAGTGCCGCTGAGACGATCGCCCGGCGGGTGGCCTCTTTGCGCTCTTCGCGGCTGAGCTGGTCGTGTGCCCGGTCGCGGCTTCTGTCGTGCCGCCGTGACGACGACCGAGATCGTGACTCGGGCGTACGACTGTTCACTGTGTGAAACCTACCACAACCTGCTCCTTCCTCTTGACCGTGTCAGCCTATGTGGCCGACAGTGAACATATGTTTACTGAAACCTTGACCAAGCGGGTGCGGCGCTCCTCGCTGCTGGACCTGCTCACCGGTCCGCACGGAGTGGACCGCTACACCGAGTTGGTCGACCCGACCTGGACACGGGGCGAGGGCCGTGCCCGGGTCGTCGGGGTGCGGCGCAACACGCCGCGCAGCGTCACGCTGACGCTGGACCCCAACCGCGCCTTCCGGGCGGGCATGCCCGGGTTCCGGGCCGGCCAGCACGTCAACGTCACCGTCGAGGTCGACGGACGCCGACGTACCCGGCCGTACTCGATCGCCAGCGGCGAGGGCGACCGCTACCTGGAGCTGACGATCGGACGGCACGACGGCGGTGTGGTCTCGCCCTACCTGGTCGCGCATGCCCGTCGCGGCCTGGTGGTCGGTCTGGATTCGGTGGGTGGCGAGTTCACCCTTCCCGAGACCCTGACCGAACCCGTGCTGCTGGTGTCCGGCGGCACCGGCATCACCCCGGTGATGTCGATGCTGCGCACCCTGCGCGCGCGCCGTCACCGCGGCCGCGTGGTGTTCGTGCACTACGCCCGGTCGGCGGAGGAGGCGTGCTACCGCGACGAGCTCGCCCTGACCGCGGCCGAGATGCCCAATGTGACCGTGCTGCACGGCTACACGCGCGAGCCCGCGGCCTCGGATCTGGTCGGGAGCTTCGGTTCCGACCACGTCGTCGCCGCAGACATCCAGCCCGGACACGTCTACGTGTGTGGGCCCCCCGCCCTCGTCGACGCGGTGCGCGAGCAGTTCCCGAACGCGCAGTCGGAGAGCTTCGTGCCGCCGGTCCTCGCTCCGCAGCAGGCCTCCGGTGGCCGGATCCGGTTCAGCGACAGCGAGATCGAGATCGACGACGACGGCACTCCACTGCTCGGTCAGGCCGAGGCCGCCGGCCTGACCCCGGAAAGCGGCTGCCGCATGGGCATCTGCTTTTCCTGCACCCGCCGCAAGAACAGCGGCGCTGTGCGCAACGTGATCACCGGCGCGGTGTCCTCGACCGACGAGGAGGACGTGCAGATCTGTGTGTCCGCGCCCGTCGGCGACGTCGACATCGCCCTGTAAAGACATCGCTCTGTAGAAGCCCAAGGAGACATGATGACTGACACCTTGACCACCACTGACGAGACCCCCACTGACGACACTCCCACCGTCGAGACCGCCACGACGCAGCCCGGCCCGGCCCAGACGATCTCCAAGACCGTCGCGGGGAAGACCGTCACGCTGACCCCCGAGCAGGCCGAGGCGTTCGGCCGTGAGCTCGACGAGCTCAAAGAACGCGTCATCGCCGACCTGGGTGAGCGCGACGCCACTTACATCCGGCGAATGATCAAGGCGCAGCGCACCCTCGAGGTCGGCGGTCGCGCGCTGCTGTTCGGCGGGATCTTCCCGCCGTTCTGGCTGGCCGGCACCGCGATGCTGGGGCTGAGCAAGATCATCGACAACATGGAGATCGGCCACAACGTCATGCACGGCCAGTACGACTGGATGGGTGACCCGGCGTTGTCCAGCCGCGGATTCGAATGGGACACCGCGTGCCCGGCCGACCAGTGGCGGCACTCGCACAACTACATGCACCACACCTACACCAACATCGTGGGACTGGACCGCGACGTGGGCTACGGCATCCTGCGGATGAGCTCCGACCAGAAGTGGAAGCCGTACTACCTCGGCAACCCGGTGTACGCGTTCCTGCTGATGGTGCTGTTCCAGTACGGCGTGGCGCTGCACGAGATGGAGAGCGAGAAGATCGCCTCCGGTGAGATCTCCATCAAGGACAAGCGTGAGATCCTCGAGGGCATCTGGGCCAAGACCAAACGCCAGACGCTCAAGGACTACGTCGCGTTCCCGCTGCTGGCCGGGCCTTTCGCGCCGTGGGTGTTCACCGGCAACCTGACGGCGAACCTGATCCGCAACGTGTGGTCCTACATGATCATCTTCTGCGGGCACTTCCCCGAGGATGTGCAGGAGTTCACGATCGAGGAGACGAAAGCCGAATCCCGCGGCCAGTGGTATTTCCGGCAGATCCTCGGCTCGGCGAACCTGACCGGGGGCAAGCTGTTCCACATCTTGAGCGGCAACCTGTCGTTCCAGATCGAGCACCACCTGTTTCCCGACATCCCCGCACACCGGCACGCCGAGATCTCCGAGAGTGTGCGCGAGATCTGTGGTCGCTACGGCATCCCGTACAACACCGGGCCGCTGCCGCGGCAGTTCGCCACCGTGGTCCGCAAGATCGTCAGGCTCGCGCTGCCCTGGACGTAGACCTTGTGTAGGGGCCCGGCCCGTGGTGTGGTGTGCCGTGGGTCGGGCCCAACGGTGAGGAGTGGTTCATGCGCGCGGCGATGGCTGGAGCGACAATGTCGGTGATGGCGGTCGGTGTCCTGGGTGGCGTGGGTGCCGCGTGGGCGCAGCCGGCGGCTCCGAATGCCGGTGAGTTGACCGCCGACCTGCGGCAGGTCCTCGACACCGGAGCGCCGTCCGACGCACGGGCGGCCAAGCTGGCCGGTGGGCAGGCGGCGGTACCGACCGCGGACAACATCGCCAACCGGTTGAACACCTACGGCGGGATGGTGTCGTGGGAGGTGCAGAATCCGGTGCTCAACGGCGACCGGGTCGACGCGCAGCTGGCGGTCAGCATCCCGATCTTCGGCACCAAGACTCACAACATCTACTGGGTCGACCAGGATGGGCAGTGGAAGCTGTCGAACCCGTCGGCCTGTGTCATCGCCCACGACGTCGCCGGAGTCGACTGCACGGTCTGACCCCGCGCTCGGATCGTGAGTGGGAACACCGATCCGAGGTGTGCGGTTTCGGGTGCCGCGAGCGTCCCTCTCAGAGCACGATTGAATCGTCGCCGTGTCGACGCGATCATGGGTTGCCTGAGGAGGTGCAGTGATGACGAACGCCACGAGCGACGCTGCGCTGGTCGTGCCAGGACGCACGTGCTGGCAGACCGCGCGGGCCGATCGGTTCGCGACGATCGTCGACGGTGCCGACTACCTGGCGCATGTCAAGGCCGCCATGCTGCGCGCCAAGCGCCGGATCATGTTGATCGGCTGGGACCTGGACTATCGGACCGCCTTCGAACCCGGGCATCCGACGCAGCTGGGCCCCAACACGCTCGGCCCTTTCCTGCACTGGTTGCTGTTCCGGGAGCCCGGCGTGCACGTGTATCTGCTGAAGTCCAACCTGCGGCTGCTGCCGGCGTTGGACGGGTTCTGGTTCGGCGTCACCCCGGTGGCGCTGGTCAACCAGGTCACCTCGCGGCGCATCCATTTCGCGGTGGACGGCGCGCGCCCCACCGGGGCGGTGCACCACCAGAAGATCGTGGTGGTCGACGACGACGTCGCGTTCTGCGGGGGCATCGACCTGACCGTCGGTCGGTGGGACACCCGCGACCACGCGCCCGGCGATCAGCGCCGCACGACGTCGGGGGAGCCCTACGGGCCCCGCCACGAGGTGGCCACCGCCGTCGACGGCGCCGCGGCCCGTGTGCTCGCCGAACAGGCGCGGCAGCGGTGGCAGGCCGCGACCGGCAAGTCGCTGCCCGCGCTCGCGGCCGCGGGGTCGATGTGGCCGAACCGGTTGACGCCGGCCCTGCGCGATGTGGAGGTGGGCGTGGCCCGCACCATGCCCGCCCTCCCGGGCCGGCCCGAGGTGCGTGAGGTGGAAGCGCTGAATCTGGCGGCCATCGCCGCCGCGCGCCAGGTGATCTATCTGGAGAACCAGTACCTTGCCGCGCGCAGCCTCGCCGAGGCGCTCGCCGAGCGGCTGCGCGAACCCGACGGGCCCGAGGTGGTGATCGTGCTGCCCCGTAGCTCGGAGAGCCGCCTTGAACAGGAGTCGATGGACAGTGCCCGGGAGCGCATGCTGCGGCTGCTGTGGGACGCCGACGTGCATCAGCGGCTGGGCGTGTACTGGCCGGTGGTCAAAGGTGGCGAATCGGTGTACGTGCACTCGAAGGTGCTGGTCGTCGACGACCGGCTGCTGCGGATCGGCTCGTCGAATCTGAACAACCGGTCGCTGGGCTTCGACAGCGAATGCGATGTCGTGATCGAGGCGCCGACCGAGGGCGGCGACGACATCCGCGACCACATCGTGGGTGTGCGTGACGATCTGGTGGCCGAGCACCTCGGTGTATCCCCGCTGCGGTTCAGTTCCGAAGTCCGCGAACGCGGTTCATTTCTGGGGTCGGTCAACGCCCTGCGCGGTACGGGGCGGTCGCTGCGCACCTTCACCGAGTTCATGGTCGCCGCTGATGCGTCACCCTTCGCGGAGAACGACCTGATGGACCCCGACACCGTGCCGTCCTCGATCGCCGATAGCGTGCAGAATCTGGCGGTCCGGGTCATCACCTGGCCCTTGGCCAACGGCGCACCCCAGCTGTGGTCGATCGTGCGGGACTTTACCGGCGGTGGTGATCCAGGGCCGGAGTACTCGGTCGACGTGGCCGCCGACGCCGGGTGAGCCGGAGTACTCGGAGGACGTGGCCGCCGACGCAGAGCCGGAGTACTCGGAGGACGTCGCCGCCGACGCCGGGTGAGTCAGTCTCGAACGACTATGCGTCGCCGTCGCTGGAGGTGTCGTCGGCCGAATCGTCGTCCCGGTCGTTCTCCTTTGCCTCAGCCGTCGCCTCTTTCGTCGCCTTGTGGCCGGTGACGCCGGGGCTCACGCTGGTGCGATCCAGCCGTTCGTCGTCGGTGGTCGAGCCGGGGTCGGTTTCCCGCGTGGGTAGGGTCGGCGACTTCGTGGAATCGTCAGCTGTCGCCACCGA
>Ga0310345_10002817_pt1 | contig 17142 bp, 17 predicted proteins | sample HC15DNA20500_MG_FD_204667 | JGI IMG/M metagenome (GOLD analysis project Ga0310345, IMG submission 204667) | Marine microbial communities from station ALOHA, North Pacific Subtropical Gyre - HC15-DNA-20-500_MG | ecosystem: Environmental > Aquatic > Marine > Oceanic | place: Pacific Ocean: North... | reverse complement strand
GTTCCTCTTCAACAACCTGATCCTTCTGGCGGTGTTGTTCGCGGTCTGGTGGGGGACGATGCTGCCGCTCTTCTCGGAGGGGTTCGGCGGCGAGAAGATCACGGTCGGTCCGCCCTTCTTCAACGCGGTCAACATCCCGTTCGGCCTGGTGCTGCTCGCGCTCACCGGGATCGGCCCGGTGATCGCCTGGCGGCGCGCATCCAAGCAGAACCTGAAGAAGAACTTCACGCTGCCGGTGGCGGTGGGCGTGGCAGTGCTGGTGGCACTCTGGCTGGCCGGAGCGCGCCACGGCGCCGCGCTGGCCACCTTCGGGATCGCCGCGTTCGTGATGACCGTGATCGTGGTGGAATTCTTCAAGGGGACGAGGGCGCGCGTCCGGATTGAGCAGGAGCGTTGGCCGTTCGCGTTTCTGCACCTGGTGGCGCGCAATCGCCGCCGCTGGGGCGGCTACATCGTGCACGCCGGCGTGGTCATCATGTTCGCCGGCTTCGCGGGCAACGCCTTCAAGGCCGAGATCCGCCAGACGCTCGATCCCGGCGAGACCGCCGAGATGCCCTCGCCGCTGGGCCACAGCTATACGCTCACCTACGAGGGTCTGAGCACCACGCTGGCCGGTGCCGTGCCCGTACGGAACGTGCGCTGGCAGGTGGAGGCGCTGCTCCGGGTCGAGAAGGAGGGCAGGCCGGCGGGCACGCTTACCACCGTGCGTCGCGCGCTCATCGCCCAAGAGGACATGCCGACGACCGAGGTCGACATGCGCTCCTCGTTCCTCGAGGACCTGTACGTGATCCTTTCGGACGTTCCCGATCTGCGCGGCGCGCTCGCGAACGACCCGAACGCCCAGACTGTCACGTTCACCTTCATGGTGAACCCGCTGGTCGGATGGATCTGGTACGGTGGGATGATCATCGCGCTGGGCGGCCTGATCGGGCTCTGGCCGGGCGTAGTCACCACACACACGCGCACGCCCGTCCGCGCTCCCGCCCGGGCAGGCGGCCCTGTCCTCGCCGGCGCCGACTGATTCCACCACCAGGTCCATGACCGTCATCGCCGGCGCTGTCCTGCTCGTCGCGGCGGTGGTGCTATCCCTGCTCCACCCGATCCTGTCGGGGCGCCACGCCTCACTGCACCGGGAGCGGGACGAGCCCACCGAGGCCGAATCGCGCTGCCGTGTCACACTGCTCGCGTTGCGCGACGTCGAATACGATTACGCGACCGGCAAGCTGGGCGAGGAGGACTACCAAGCGCTCAAGCGCGAGCTCGAGGCCGAGGCGCTGGCCGCGCTGACCGATGCGGATGGCGAGTCGTCCGCGAGCAGGCAGGACATGCCCTGGCTCGAGCGGGAGATCGTGCGGTTGCGCGGAGGGCTCGCGGCGGGCACGGCCTGCACGGCCTGCGGAAGCGCCAACGAGCCGGGCAGCCGCTTCTGCGCCTACTGCGGGATCCCGTTCGACACGCCCGGCTCCGGCTCAGCTCCCGACGGCTCGGCTCCGCGTCCGGAGCCCGCGTGACTGCGGCGGGATCCGTGCCTCAGGCGGCCATGCTCGAGGCCCGGGGGTTGGTCCGCGAGTTCGGCGGGCTCGCCGCGGTGGACGGCATCGACATCACGCTGCCCCCGGGCGGGTTCCTCGTAGTCTTCGGGCCGAATGGCGCCGGGAAGACTTCGTTGCTCAAGCTGCTCGCGGGATCGCTCCGCCCCACCCGCGGTGAGGTGCGGGTCGCGGGGGAGCCGCTCGTACCGGGAAGCCCCGCGGGGCGCGAGCGGATCGGCGTCCTCTCGCACCAGGCGTTCCTCTACGATCAGCTCACCGCGCGCGAGAACTTGCGGCTCTACGCCACCCTGTACGGGCTGGCGGACGGCCAGGCGCGCGTGGTCGAGCGGCTGCGCGAGGTCGGGCTGCTGGAGCGGGCTAACGACCGCGTGAAGACCTTCTCGCGCGGCATGCGCCAGCGGTTGGGGCTTGCGCGCACCATGCTCCACGATCCCGATCTAGTGCTGCTCGACGAACCGTACACCGGCCTCGACGCGCACGCCTCGGCGGTGCTCCGGCGCGTGCTCGAGGCCCTGCGCGACGGCCGCCGCACCGTCGTCCTCGTCACGCACAACCTCGCCCAGGGGCTCGAGCTCGCCGACCGGGCCGCGATCCAGGTGCGGGGGCGGTTCGCATGGGAGGGCGCCGCCGGCGCCATGCCGCTCCGCGACTTTGACGCCTTCTACCAGGAGACGGTCGAGCACGTCGAAACGGGCGTGCCCACCCCCTCGGGGGCCGGGGCGCGATGATCTACCTCCGGCAGCTCTGGGCGATCGCCTGGAAGGATCTCCTGATCGAGCTGCGGAGCCGCGAGCGGGTCGGCTCGATGGCTGGCTTCACCGCGCTGGTCGGGGTGCTCTTCAACTTCGCGATCGACTGGACGGCGGTGCGCCCCGACGAGATCGCCTCCGCCCTCATCTGGGTCACGGTCATCTTCGGGGGCACGCTCGGGCTGGGGCGCACCTTCGAGCTCGAGGCCCAGGACGAGGCGTTCCAGGGAGTGCTCCTCACCCCCGCCCCGCGCGATGCGCTCTTCCTCGGCAAGGTGCTCTCCAACTACGTGATCGTGCTGGTGGTGACGCTGCTCGTGCTCGGGCTGTTCGGGCTCTTCTTCGCGCTGGACTGGGGGGACCACCCGATCGTGCTGGTGGGCACGCTCGCCCTCGGCGGGCTCGGTTTCGTGGCGGTGGGGACGCTCTTCAGCGCAGTCTCCTCCGGGACGGCGATCGGGCAGACGCTGCTCCCCGTCCTCCTCTTTCCCCTGCTGGTGCCCGTGGTTATCTACGGGACCAGCGCGACCGGACGGCTGCTGGTCGGACGGCCGCTGGACGAAGTCGAGGGAAACCTGCGCATCCTGGGGGCGTTCGCGTTGGTCGCGCTGGCCGTGGGGGCGACCCTCTTCCGCTACGTGGTGGAGGACTAGATCGATGGAGATTGCGGGGGAGCGCGGCCGGAAGCGGCGTCCGGTGGGGAGCGGGATCCGATGGACCTCGGTGGTCACGACGCTGCTCGGAGTTGCCCTCATCGTGCTGCTGCATTGGATGGTGTTCTTCTGGGTGAACACCGAGGCCACGATGGGGATCGTGCAGCGGATCTTCTACGTGCACGTGCCCGCGATGTGGGTGGCGTTTCTCGCCTTCGGGATCGCGGCGCTGAGCAGCGCCGTGTATCTCTGGCTCCGCGACGAGCGCCTTGACATGGCCGCGGTAGCGGCCTGCGAGGGGGGCATGCTCTTCACGACGGTCGGGCTGATCACCGGCTCACTGTGGGGAAAGATTGCCTGGGGGACCTACTGGGAGTGGGATCCCAGGCTGACCCTAACCCTGCTGCTCTGGTTTATCTACCTTGGCTACTTCATGGTGCGGGCGGCGACGGAAAACCCGGAGCGCGGCCGCCGGCTCTCGGCGGTGATCGCGATCGTCGGTGCGCTGGACATCCCGCTCATCCACGTGAGCGTGCTCTGGTTCCGCTCGCTGCACCCCCAGCCGGTCGTGCTCGACACGCGGCAGCCCATGAACCTCGACTCGGACATGCTGCTCACCCTCATGATCGGACTACTCGCGTTCACCGTGCTTTTCCTGGGGGTGATGGGCTTCCGCTACGGCCTCGAGCGGAGCCGCCGGACTCTCGACATCCGCCTCGCACGGAGGATGGCGTGAGCTGCGCCCGCTGCGCACCCGCCTTCGGCGGCTCGCGCCAGCCCTTCGGCTGGCGCGCGGGCTCGCTCCGTCCAGCGTGGACCGTTCAGCCTCCTCGGTCACGCAGGCGCCGGCCGTGAGCCGGGCTCGACGCTTGCGCCTCGCCCTCGCGCCGGTGTCGCTCCTGGCTCCGGTCCTGACGTCGGTGCTGGCTCCGGGCGCGGCCGTGGCCCAGGCCACCGAGCTGGGGCGGCAGACGCTCGGCCAGCCATACTGGCACGTCTTCATCGCTTATGCGCTCGCATGGCTCCTGATCGGCGGCTGGGTGGTCTCGATCGCGCGGCGTCTCACCCGGGTCGAGAGGTGTCTGGACGGCGAATGACGCCGGTCCCGGAGGCAGCGCGGTGAGCGGATCCACCGCCGCGGAGCTGCTCGTGGACCTCCGGAGCGACACCGTCACCCGTCCCACCCCCGCCATGCGGCGGGCGATCGCCTCCGCCGAGGTCGGCGACGACGCCCTGGGGGACGACCCTACCACCCGGAGGCTGGAGGAGCGGATCGCCGAGCTGCTCGGGAAGGCGCGCGCGCTCCTCTTCCCGACTGGGCTCATGGCCAATCAGACCGCGCTAGCCGTGCTGGGTCGCTGGGGTGGGGAGGTCGTGGTCGAGGCGGGTGCCCACGTGCTCAATTACGAGGACGGCGCGGCTGCCGCGCTCTCGGGTCTCCAACTCCGCGCGGTTCACGCTCCCAATGGCCTTCTCACCGCCGATCTCGTCCGCGACGCTATCCACCCCGTCTCCCGCTATGCGCCGCGCACGTGCGCGGTCACGGTGGAGAACACGCACCTGGCCTCGGGCGGGCGCGCCATGCCCCTGGATGTTGCGGCGGGGATCGCGGCGGTCGCCCGCGAGCGCGAAGTGCGTGTGCATCTGGATGGGGCGCGCCTCTGGAACGCGTGCGCGGTGACCGGGCACGAACCGGCCATGTATGCTGGCCACGCCGATACGGTCATGGTCGCCCTCTCGAAGGCCCTCGGATGTCCGGTGGGCTCCGTGCTCGCAGGCCCCTCCGATCTGATGGAGGAGGCCTGGCGGGTGCGGCGCAGGCTGGGCGGGGCCATGCGCCAATCCGGCATCCTGGCCGCTGCCGGTCTGTACGCCCTTGATCACCATCGAGAGGAGATCCTCCAGGATCACCGGCGTGCCCGGCGGTTGGCGGAGGGGGTGGCCGCGCTCTCGGGCCTCCGAGTCATGCCCCCGGAAACAAACGTTGTTTTGATCGATCTGGAGGAGGAGCGAACGGCTGAACTTATGTGTTTTCTGGAGATACAGAGAATTTTGTTGTTAAAATTCGGGATCGGTCGGCTGCGCGCAGTGACGCATCGGGACGTGGACGACGCCGGGATCGACCGCGCGGTGGGGTGCTTTCGGGACTGGTCGGCTGCCCAGGCGCGAGGATAACGAAAAAATGGCATGATTCTTTCGAGACCGGCGTGCGAGCACCCCCCGGACCCGCGCCCGACCACTAGGGGAGGTGTCGTGATCGAATCCCTCGAAGCGGAGGCGCTCGCGGCCGAGCTTGTTCTCATCCATGGCCCGTGACGGGGTGCGGGAGGTCGGGACTGGAAGAGAAGCTATGGGTGCCCCACGCCCGGAGCTGAGGCTACCATCGACGCCGGACCCAGGGACGCCCGGCTGCCACGAGTGCGAGGAGAAGGTTTCGCTTTCTCTTCGGGTATTATAGCTTGATCAAGCGAGGGGACCTCCTGAGCTCCAGCCAACCCTACGGAGAGCGCCGATGGCGACGGTGGTAATGAGCGATCCCGAGATGGACGCCAGGATGGACGCGAAGACGGCCGACCAGAAGCAGAAGGCGCTGACCACCGCGCTCAGCCAGATCGAGCGCTCGTACGGCAAGGGCGCGATCATGCGGATGGGCGCGGACGGTATGAAGATCCGCGTCGAGGCGATCTCCACGGGCGCGCTCAACCTGGACGCCGCGACCGGGATCGGCGGGATCCCGCGGGGACGGATGACCGAAATCTACGGCCCGGAGTCGTCCGGAAAGACCACCGTCTGCCTCCACGTGATCGCCAATGCCCAGAAGAAGGGCGGCATCGCGGCGTTCATCGACGCGGAGCACGCGCTCGACGTGGGCTACTCGCGCAAGCTCGGCGTGGACGTCGACAACCTGTTGGTTTCCCAGCCGGATACGGGGGAGCAGGCGCTCGAGATCGCCGAGGTGCTGATCCGGAGCAACGCCGTGGACGTGGTGGTGATCGACTCGGTGGCCGCGCTCGTGCCCCGGGCCGAGATCGAGGGGGAGATGGGAGACTCCCACATGGGGCTCCAGGCCCGGCTCATGAGCCAGGCGCTCCGGAAGCTGACCGGGGCAGTCAGCCGGTCCAATACCGCGGTGATCTTCACCAACCAGCTCCGCGAGAAGGTTGGTGTCATGTTCGGCAATCCCGAGACCACCTCGGGGGGGCGGGCGCTCAAGTTCTACACGTCCTGCCGGATGGACATCCGCCGCATCGGCGCGATCAAGGACGGCCAGGACGTGGTTGGCAATCGTACGCGCGTGAAGGTCGTGAAGAACAAGGTGGCTCCTCCCTTCAAGCAGGTCGAGTTCGACATCCTCTACAACGAGGGGATCAGCCACACGAGCCTGCTCATCGACCTGGGCGCGGAGCTGCGCGTGGTGGACAAATCCGGCGCCTGGTATTCGTACGGCGATCTCCGGCTGGGGCAGGGGAAGGAGAACGCCCGCCAGTTCCTGACCGAGAATCCGGACGTGGCGGGGGAGATCGACGCTCGCATCCGGACGGCCCTCGAGATCCCGGGGGCGCTGGCTCCCGGCGCCGCCGAGGGAGGAGGGGGCGGGGAGGGCGACTGAAGCCGCCTCTCTCCGCTAGGGGGCCGGTCTGCGAGGGCGGCCCCCTCCCGTTTTGGCCGGAGGCGTATGGTGTGAAGGGGCAGCCTGTTAGCTTGAAAGGCTCGAGCTTCTACCGTACCCGGATCCGGCACCATGAAGGCTGACGACATCCGCAGGCGCTTCCTCGAGTTCTTCCGCGAGCGCGGGCACGCGGTCCGTCCCAGCTCGTCCCTGGTCCCGGCCGACGACCCCACCATGCTCTTCACGAATGCGGGGATGGTGCAGTTCAAGCGGGTCTTCCTGGGCCAGGAGAAGACCGACTTCACGCGCGCGGCCACCTCTCAGAAGTGCGTGCGCGCGGGCGGGAAGCACAACGACCTGGAGGAGGTGGGAAAGACCGCCCGGCACCACACGTTCTTCGAGATGCTGGGCAATTTCTCCTTCGGGGACTACTTCAAGCGCGACGCGATCCGGTTTGCCTGGGACCTGCTGGTAGGCGAGCTGGGGCTAGATCCCGACCGGCTGTATGTGACCGTCCACCACTCCGACGAGGAGGCGGCTGCGCTCTGGCGGGAGGAGGGCGGGGTGGACGAGCGCCGGATCCACCGGCTCGGAGACCAGGACAACTTCTGGCAGATGGCGGACACCGGTCCCTGCGGTCCGTGCTCCGAGATCCATTACGACTTGCGTCCCGAGGGCGAGCGGGGCGGGGCGCTGCCGTCGACGGCGGAATTCGTCGCGCTGGGCGAGCGCGGGCAAGTGCTCGAGCTGTGGAACCTGGTCTTCATGCAGTTCGACCGGGACGAGCAGGGGACCCTGCATCCCCTTCCCGCGCCCTCGATCGATACGGGCGCGGGGTTGGAGCGGCTCGCGGCGGTCCTCCAGGGGGTGGATTCGAACTTCCACATCGACCTCTTCCGTCCGCTGCTCGATCGGGTAGCGGAGCGCATCGGGCGCCCGTACCGAGCGGAAGCCCCCGAGGGAGTAAGCTACCGGGTGCTCGCGGACCACGCGCGCGCCGTGGCGTTCCTGCTCGCCGACGGGGTCTTCCCGGCGAACGAGGGACGGGGATACGTGCTCCGCCGAATCCTCCGCCGTGCGGTGCGTCACGCCTGGCTGCTGGGTCGGCGGGAGCCGACGCTTGTGGACGTGGTCGCGGCCGTGATCGACACGATGGGCGGTGTCTATCCCGAGCTGAGGGACCGGCGCGACCACCTAGAGCGGACGACCCGGGGAGAGGAGGAGCGCTTCCTCGCCACCATTGAGGGCGGCATGGCGCTCTTCGACCAGATCGCACCGGTGCGCGTCGAGGAGGCGGAGGGGACGTCGACGATCAGCGGCGCCGACGTGTTCCGGCTCTACGACACGCACGGGTTCCCGCTCGACCTCACCGAGCTGATGGCGCGTGAGCGCGGCTACGCGTTGGACGTGCTGGGCTTCGAGGAGGCGCTCGCGGCGCAGCGCGCGCGGAGTCGGGCGGACCGCGCGCGCACCGCGAGGGAGGTCACGGGCGGAGAGGGGCTCGAGGGGTGGACCGTGCACGAGAGCGGCGCCGAGCAGCACTTCGTGGGTTATGAAACCTGCAGCCACCAGACCGACCTGCTCGCCTGGCGCGTGCACGGCGACCGCGCCTCGGTCGTGCTCCGGGAGAACCCCTTCTACCTCGAGGGCGGCGGCCAGATTTCGGACTGCGGCGAGGTCGTGGGCTCCGGGTGGACGCTCCAGGTGGAGGGGGCACGCAGGGTCGATGGCTGGACGGCGGTGAGTGGCTCGTTCACGGGAGCGCTCCCCGCGGCCGGTGCGGTCGCGGTCCGGGCGACCGTGGCGCCCGTGCGGCACGACACCGAGCGCAACCACACGGTGACCCACCTGCTCCACGCGGCGCTCCGCGCCGTGCTGGGGCCGCACGTCGTGCAGTGCGGCTCGCTGGTCGCCCCCGACCGGCTGCGCTTCGACTTCGCGCACGGAGCCCCGCTGAACGAGGAGGAGAAGCGCGAGGTTGAGCACCGAGTGAACGAGGCGATCTGGGCCGATCTTCCGGTGCGCATCGAGCACATGGCGCACGCCGAAGCGGTTGGGAGAGGGGCTATGGCGCTGTTCGGGGAAAAGTACGGCGACGTCGTGAGGACCGTCCAGATCCCGCAGGTGAGCATGGAGCTGTGCGGCGGCACGCACGTCCGCCACACGGGCGAGATCGGGCTCTTCAAGATCCTTTCGGAGAGTGGCGTGGCTGCCGGCGTGCGCCGCATAGAGGCGGTGACCGGTCCCGGGGCGTTTCGCCACTTCCAGCAGGTCGAGGAGCGGGCTGCCGCGGCGGCGGCCGTGCTGCGCGCGGCGCCCGAGCACCTGGTACAGCGGGCGCGGCAGCTGCACGAGGAGCGCACCGCGCTCGAGCGCGACCTGCAGGAACTGCGCAGGAGCGGCGGGGGTGTCGGGGAGACGCCCGTGCACGAGGCGACGGTGGACGCCGGCGGGGGACCGTTCAGCTATCGCGCGGTCCGGCTCCGCGTGCGTGGCTCGGGCGACGCACGCGCCTGGGGCGACGGGTTCCTCGGATCAGGGCGGAGCGGAGTCGCCGTGGTCGCCGCGGAATCATCGGACGGCAAGCACAGCCTGTTCTCGTTCGTGACCGACGACCTGATCCGGCGTGGCATCCGCGCTGACCACCTGATCCGGGAGCTGGCCGGCCGCGTCGGCAGCAAGGGCGGGGGACGGGCACACATGGCGCAGGCCGGTGTGGCGGATCCGACCGCGCTCGAAGACGCGCTTGTGTCGGGGGAGGGGGTGGTACGGAGACTGGCCGAGGCGAGCGCCGCGTGAGGCCGACTGCCGTGCACTCCGGTGCCGGCCGCACCCGGTCGTGACCGACCTGCGCGCCTGGCTGGCGGCTCGCACGCCGCAGCCGCCGGAAGCGCTGATGCTGCCGGTCCCCGAAGGAGCGGGGAGCGTCACGGAGCGGCTCGTGGAGGGCGGGCTGGACGCGCTCGAGCGCGCGCTCGTGGGGGAGGGCGAGCGGAGCGGAGCCTTCGAGCTGCTCGCCGCGGACGCGCTGCTCACGTATGCATGCGAGAGCGCCGCGGCCGCAGCCGATCCGGAGCACGAGCTGCTACGCATCCTGGAGCGGATGGCGCGGCGGGGCGCATGAAGCAGGAGGACCCGCTCGCGATCGGCGATCTCCACTCCCATCTCGTCCCTGGGGTGGATGACGGTGCACGTACCCTCGAGGACGCGCTCGAGGGTATCGAGCGGATGGTGGAGGCTGGAATCCGCAAGATCATCACGACCCCCCATCTTGACGGCAGCCTCACACACGACAGTACGGCGTTTACGAGCCGGATGCAGGACGTCGACCGCGGCTGGGCACTCGTAGAGGCGGCAGTCGCGGAGCGCTTTCCCCAGGTCGACTTCCGGCGCGGGCACGAGCTGCTGCTGGACGTTCCCGATCCGGACCTGAGTGATCCCCGCATCCGGCTGGGCGGCTCCTCCTTCGTGCTGCTCGAGTGGCCCCGGCTCCAGCTCCCGCCTGGGACCGCGGAAGTGCTCGTGCGGCTGCGCTTGGCGGGGATCCGACCGATCATCGCGCACCCGGAGCGCTACGTCGGATTTGACCATGACCTGGAGCTGGTCGATCAGTGGCGCAGCGCGGGGGCATTTCTCCAGATCAGCTACGGCTCCCTCGTCGGCCGCTACGGTCCCGAGGCCCGGACGCTGGCGTTCCGGCTGCTGCGCCGAGGATGGGCAGACTATCTGTCCACGGACTTCCACGGCCGCGCCCACCTGAAACTTTACCGCCATGAGGTGGCCAGGAAGCTGGTCGAGCTGGAGGGTGACGAGCAGCTTTCGCTACTATCGGTGACCAATCCCCAACGCGTCTTCCGCGACGAGGATCCGCTCCCGGTGCCGCCGCTGCTTGCCCATCCCACCTTGTGGTCGCGGGTGCGCGAGGCGCTCGGCCTGGAGCGGGACTGAGATGACTGATCGAAGCGCGGGGGCCGAGGCCCAGCTGCGCGAGCTCGCTCGGCTCGCAGAGGCGGTGGCCGAGTCCCCGCTGGCGGCCGAGCTGGAGGAAGTGGCGGCTCTCGTGGTGGAGGCCCTGCGTGCCGGGCGCACGCTCTTCTTCTGCGGCAACGGCGGCTCCGCCGCCGACGCGCAGCACCTGGCAGCCGAATACGTGGTCCGCTTCCGCCGCGACCGCCGGCCCCTCGCCGCGCTCGCGCTCACCACGGACAGCTCGGTGCTCACTGCCGGCGGAAACGACCACGGGTTCGCGCGCGTGTTCGCGCGCCAGATCGAGGCGCTGGGCCGGCCGGGCGACGTGCTCTTCCTGCACTCGACGAGTGGAGCGTCTGAGAACCTTCTGGTGGCCGCGGAGGCCGCATGCGCGCGCGGACTCGTCACCGTCGCGCTGCTAGCCAAGGGGGGAGGGCGCCTGGGGGTGCTGGTGGACCGGGGGCTGGTCGTCCCCACCAACGCTACCACGCACGCGCAGGAGCTGCACCTCGCGATGGGACACGTCGTGTGTGAGCTGGTGGACCGCGCCCTGGCGGACGCGGGGGATGCCTGAGCGCAACCCCCCATGAGCGACCGCGAGCAGCTCCTGCAGGACCCGGCCGGGGTGCTCGAGGCGAGCCGCGCGCGCGAGAAGGCGCAAGCCCTCTACTACCGCGTGCTCGCCGCCCAGGCGTCGGTTGCGGGGAATGTGTCCGCGACCGAGCGGCTGAGCGAGCTGCACGCGGACGAGCAGCACCATGTCTCGCGCCTCACGGCGCGGCTGCTCGAGCTGGGGCACGCACCGCGGGACCTGTCGGCGATCCCCGCTCCGGCGGGCGAGCTCGACGGCTGGGAGGCGGGCGCCCGCGAGCGGGAGGCCGACGAGGTGCGCTGGTACGAGCGGCTCGTCGGGCTCGCTCTCGACGAGGCCACCGTGGCCGTGCTGCAGGAGATCCTCGAGGCCGAGCGGCACCACGCGCGCGAGCTGGGCGGGAAATGGATGTCCGCGTGAGTGCGGGTGGGCGGCGCGTGATCCGGTGCCACCCGGTCGCGCCACCCGCGGTGCCCTGGATCACGCGCACCCTCGAGGAAGCCGGCTTCGAGACCTGGGCCGTCGGCGGAGCCGTGCGCGATGTTCTCATTGGGGTCGATTCGGTGGACTGGGACTTCACCACCCGCGCGCGGCCAGAACAGGTGCGCCGCGCCTTCCGACGGACCGTTCCCATCGGGATCGAGCACGGCACGGTGGGCGTGCTCGCACGCGACGGGACGATGTACGAGGTGACGACCTTCCGTCGCGATGTCGAGACGCGCGGTCGCCATGCCACGGTCGAGTTCACCGACTGCCTCGAGGAGGACCTCGCCCGGCGCGACTTCACGATCAATGCGGTGGCGTGGCACCCGCTCCGGGACGAGCTGCACGACCCGTTCGGGGGCGTCGAGGACCTGGAGCGCGGCGTGCTCCGGACGGTCGGTCGCCCCGCGGACCGCTTCGCGGAAGACTACCTCCGCGTGCAGCGCGCGCTTCGCTTCGCGGGACGCTTCGAGCTGACCGTGGATCCGCCGACCTGGACCGCGCTGTGCAGGGCGACGGACCAACTCGGGATCCTCTCCCCCGAGCGCATCCGCGAGGAGCTGATCAAGGTGCTCGCCCTCGACCCCCGCCCCGGGGGGGCGCTCTCGCTGTACGCGGCCTCGGGCGTGCTCGCGGCGCTCTTGCCCGAGCTCGAGCCGCTGATCGGCCGGCGCGCGCGTGCCGCTCCGGTGGACGACTGGACGTACGCGCTGCTCGCGGGCGAGGCGCTTCCCGAGCGTCGGCCCCTGCTGCGGCTGGTGGCGCTCCTGCAGGCGGCCGGCGCGCAGGCGGCGGCGCAGTTGCTGGTGCGGTTGCGCTTCTCGACCGCGCAGGCCGACGCGGTCGCGGCGCTGGTCGCGGCCGGAACCGGTCCGCCGAGCTCGCGTACGCGCCCCGCGGAGCTCCGCCGCTGGCTGGCGCGGGTAGGTCCCCAGCGCCTCACCGATCTCGCGCGCATCTGGTGCGCGCAGGAGCGCGTGGAGCGCTCGCTCGGCGTCGGCGTACCGGTGGACGCGGCGGGGAGCTGGCGGGCGCTCCGGCACGAGCTCCGCCGCCGCCCTGCGCTCGCGCTGGCCGATCTTGCGGTGACCGGGAACGACCTGATCCGCTCGGGGCTCAAGCCGGGGCCGCGCTTCGGCCGCATCCTGGACGGGTTGCTCGACCGCGTGCTCGAGGATCCGGCGCTCAATCGCCGCGAGACGCTCCTCAAGCTGGCATCCACCCTGGCAGGGGACGCTGAGCGCCCGTGGCCGGGGAGCTGAGCGTGAGCGAGGAGCTCGAGCTGTTCGATGGGGCGCGCGAGGGCGCCCCGGAGCGGCGGCCAGCTCCCGTCGATCCGGGCGCCCCGCTGGCGGCGCGCATGCGCCCACGCACGCTCGACGAGTTTCGCGGACAGGAGCAGCTGCTTGGAGCGGGCCGGCCGCTCCGCCTCATGATCGAGGCGGGTGCCCCGACCAGCATGATCCTGTGGGGTCCGCCAGGAAGCGGGAAGACGACGCTTGGGCGCCTGATCGCGGAGGCCGCGGCCGCCACCTTCGTCGCGTTCAGCGCGGTGACCGAGGGGATCCCGCGCGTGCGCGAGATCATCGCCGAGGCCCAGCGCGGGCTGGATGCGACTGGCCGACGCACGATTCTCTTTTGCGACGAGATCCATCGCTTCAACAAGGCCCAGCAGGACGCGTTCCTCCCCCACGTGGAGGAGGGGAGGGTCGTGCTGATCGGGGCCACCACCGAGAATCCGAGCTTTGAGATCGTGCGGCCGCTCCTGTCGCGCGCGCCCGTGCGGGTGCTGGAGCCGCTCGAACCAGCCGACGTGCGCGCGATCCTCGAGGCCGCGCTGCGCGATCCGGGGCGTGGGCTGGGGACGCTCCGACTCACCTGGGACGACGATGCCCTCGAGCTGCTCGCGGACGCGGCCGACGGCGATGCCCGGCGCGCGCTCGGGGCGCTTGAGGCTGCCGCCGCGCTGGTGGGAGCGGGTGGGCACGTCGACCGCACCGCCGCGCGCGAGGGACTTCAGCACCGATTCGCCATCTACGACAAGGGTGGGGAGGAGCACTACAACCTAATCTCCGCGCTGCACAAGTCGGTGCGCGGCAGCGACCCGGATGGCGCGCTGTACTGGCTCGCCCGCATGCTCGAGGGTGGCGAGGATCCGCTCTACATCGCACGCCGCTTGGTACGCATGGCGGTGGAGGACATCGGCCTGGCCGATCCGGCGGCGCTCCGCGTCGCGCTCGCGGCGCGCGACGCGTTCCACTTCCTGGGCCCCCCAGAGGGGGAGCTGGCGCTTGCCGAGGCGGCGGTCTACCTGGCGAGCGCACCCAAGTCCAACCGGCTGTATCTCGCCTGGGGGGTCGCGCTCGGCCGGGCCCGCGAGACGACCGGGGAGCCGGTGCCCCTGCACATCCGGAACGCCCCGACGCCGCTCATGAAGGAGCTCGGCTACGGGAAGGGGTATCGCTACGACCCGGACGAGGAGCACGGTGTCGCGGATCAGAGCTACCTCCCGGAGCGGCTCGCGGGAGAGCGGTTCTACGAACCGGGCCCGCAGGGTTTCGAGCCGCGCCTGCGGGAGCGGCTCCAGTGGTGGGCCGAGCAGCGCCGCGTGGCCCGCTCGGGCGGCTCTGGCGGAGGCGCTCCAGGCGCGGCCGGCCCGGGCGAGGCCCCAAGGAGCAGCGGCTCCTCCGAGGGGTAGATCCGACCGGATCCCGAGCAACCCGTGAGGCCACGATTCCCAGCCAGTTGATCGACACCCGCCCGCCAGTGGACCGCGCGCTGCTGGTGGGTGCGCCCACCAAGAACGTGCCGGTCGTACTCGCCGGGGAGCACCTGAACGAGCTGGGTCGTCTCACCGAAACTGCCGGTGGTTGCGTCGTCGGGGTGATTCGACAGCGGCTCGAGGCCCCGTACCCGCGCTACTACCTGGGGGAGGGAAAGGCGCACGAGCTGCGCGACACGGTCGCACACGCCCGGGCGGACCTGGTGATCTTCGACGAGGAGCTCTCGCCCGCCCAGGGAAAGAACCTCGAGGACCTGGTGGGCGTTCGCGTGCTCGATCGCTCGGAGCTGATTCTCGACATCTTCGCGACGCGCGCCCACTCGCGGGAGGCGCGCATGCAGGTGGAGCTCGCCCAGCTCGAGTACCTACTGCCACGCCTCAAGCGGATGTGGAGCCATCTCTCACGCATCCGGGGCGGGATTGGACTGCGGGGCCCCGGTGAGGCCCAGCTCGAGACCGACCGCCGGCTGATCGGGGAGAAGATCGCCGACCTCAAGCGGAAGCTCCGCGACGTGGCGCGCGCGCGGGCGGTCCAGCGGAGCGGCCGTGCCGGCCAGTTCCGCGCCGCGTTGGTCGGATATACGAACGCGGGGAAGTCGTCGCTCCTGCGCTCTCTCTCCGGCGATCGCGAGCTGTTCGTCGAGGATCGCCTCTTCGCCACCCTCGACTCCGCCACCCGCACGGTTGAGCTGGGGGACAGCTACGCGGCGCTCGTCACCGATACGGTGGGATTCATCCGCAAGCTGCCTCATCACCTAGTCGCGTCCTTCCGTTCGACGCTCGAGGAGGCCAGAGAGGCGGACCTACTGCTGCACGTGATCGACGCCTCCCATCCGGGCTGGCAGGAGCAGTTCGAGATCGTAGAGGAGGTGCTTGCCGAGCTCGACCTCGACGAGCCCCCGCAGGTGCTCCTGTTCAACAAGGTGGACCGCCTCACGCACGAGGAGGAGCGCGTACTGCACGAGCGGGTGCGTGCCTTCGAGGCGCGCCCTGCGGTGTTCGTGTCAGCCCTCGAGCCCGCGTCGCTGGCCGCGCTGCGCGCGACGCTGAAGGCGCGCATGCGCCAGCGTCTCCCGCGCGTGCACCTGGAGATCTCCTCCGGAGACGGCGAGCTCCTGGCCATGCTGTACCGGGAAGGCGAGGTGCTTGAGCGGCTCGATCAGGGCGTGCGCATCGACATCACCGCGCGAATCACCGATCGCATGCTCCGGCAACTCCGGCTCCGCGCGGGCATCCGCATCCTGGAGGTGGCGTGAGCTGTGGCCGCTGCGCAGCCGCCTTCGGCGGTCCAGCGTGGAGCTTCTTGCCTCCTCCCTCAACGCGGGCGCCGGCCGTGAGACGCGGGCCGCGACCGGACGCGCAGCTGCGGGCCGGGCGCTGATGGCGGACCGCGTCGTGTTCGTGGGTCCCGGCCGTACTGGGCTCGCGCTCGGCTACGCCATGCACCAGGCTGGGACCCTTGACTCGCTCACCTACTACGGTCGCCGCCCCGAGCGGCCCGCGCACCCTCTCTTCATCGAGGGACATGCGCGCTACTGCTTCGGGCTCGAGCGGCCGGCCCAGGACACCACCGCGGTGTTCCTCACCGTTCCCGACGACGTGCTGCCGACCATGGCCCACGCGCTCTCCGGGCAGGGAGCCGCGCCCGAGGGATGTGCCGCGTTCCACTGCTCCGGGACGCTCTCCACCGACGTACTCGCGCCGTTGCACACGCTCGGCTATCACGTCGGTTCGCTCCACCCGCTCCAGGCCCTCGGCCACCCGGTGTCCAGCGCCGAGCGACTGGTCGGCTCCTGGTTCGCGATCTCCGGCGAGTCGGAGGCCGCCGCGGTCGCGCGGCGGCTGGTGGCGGATCTGGACGGCACGCCGCTCATGATTCCGGTGTCGCGGCGCCCCCTCTACCACGCGTCCGCCGTGGTCGTCTCCAGCTACCTCCCCGTGCTGCTGGCTATGGCCGCGCGGCTGCTCGTGCACGCGGGCGTGCGGGAGGAGGATGCGGTGCCGGCGCTGATCCCGCTCGTGCGGGGGACGATTGAGAACATCGCGGAGCTAGGGCTCGTGACCGCGCTCACCGGACCGATCGCGCGCGGCGACGCCGAGACCGTGCGGCTCCACCTGCGCGCGCTGCCGGAGCGGGGGGCCAGCCTGTACACCGCGCTGGGCCGTGAGGCGGTCGACCTGGCGGAGGCGCGGGGGCTCGCGGCCGACTCAGTGGCGATGCTCCGGGAGCTCTTCGACGCGGGTGCGGAGGCACGCCTGTGAGGCCGATGCGGCTCTACGTCAACATCGATCACGTGGCTACCATCCGTCAGGCGCGGCGCACCGACGAGCCGAATCCGGTGCGCGCTGCCGTGCTGGTCGAGCTGGCCGGGGCGGATGGCCTCACCGTGCACCTGCGTGAGGACCGCCGGCACATCCAGGACCGCGACGTCCGGCTGCTCGCGGCGACGGTGCGCACGGTACTCAACTTCGAGCTCGCGGCGAGCGGCGAGATCGTGGCCATAGCCTTGGAGCTCGCACCCTTCCAGGCCACGCTCGTGCCGGAGAAGCGAGCCGAGATCACGACCGAAGGGGGGCTCGACTTAACCGCGCCATCCGGGCGGAGGACGATCGAGGATGCGCTCAGGAGGCTGCACGACGCGGGTATCCGCACCTCGCTCTTCATCGATCCCGACGAGGCTGCGATCCGCGCCTGCGCCGAGCTGGGCGCGGACGCAGTCGAGCTGCACACCGGTGAGTATGCGAACGCCC
>Ga0310345_10002816_pt1 | contig 17145 bp, 16 predicted proteins | sample HC15DNA20500_MG_FD_204667 | JGI IMG/M metagenome (GOLD analysis project Ga0310345, IMG submission 204667) | Marine microbial communities from station ALOHA, North Pacific Subtropical Gyre - HC15-DNA-20-500_MG | ecosystem: Environmental > Aquatic > Marine > Oceanic | place: Pacific Ocean: North... | reverse complement strand
CAGTGCACTGTGGGTCTATCACGACAAATGGCCCGACCTCATCCACCCCTTTGCCTCGGCCATCGATACTGATCTGCCGGTGCCGGACGAATTCGTGCATATGATGCTCGACTACAAGGCGAGCTGGACTGATGTGCCGGAGGGTGAAGGCCATGTCCATTTCGACCGCTATCCCGACAAATCCATCGAGGTCTGGCACGAGAAGGATCAGGGAGATGGCAGCAAATGAACGATGAAGCGAGTGGCGGGCGTGGACCCCACACGATCACGCCGGACGAGCTGGAGGCGCTGCTCGGCGCTCCGGATCTGAACATAATCGACGGCTCCTGGTATCTGCCGTTGCAGAACCGCGACGCAAAGGCGGAATTCGCTGCCTCGCGCATCCCCGGCGCAGTCTATTTCGACATCGATGCGGTAAGCGACCAGTCCTCATCCTTGCCGCATATGCTGCCAACACCTGAAGCATTCGCGAAGGCTTCTGGCGCGCTGGGAGTGTCCGAGACGGATGACATTGTTGTCTATGACGGGCCGGGTGTGTTCTCTGCGCCGCGCGTTTGGTGGATGTTCCGGGTGATGGGCGCAAAGCGCGTGCGTGTGCTCGATGGCGGGTTCGATCGCTGGAAGAGTGACGGTCGTCCGATTGAAACCGGCTCACCCGCGCAGCCGAAACCCGCCAAATTCCAGGCTGATTTCAACACAGGAGCAGTGGCAGACATTGACGACATTCGCGCCACCATCAAATCCGGCGCGGCGCAGATACTTGATGCCCGCCCTTACGACCGCTTTACCGGGCAAACGCCCGAGCCGCGCCCCGGCCTGCGCGGCGGCCATATGCCGGGCGCAAAATCCCTGCCTATCGCGGAACTGACCGACAATGGCAGGTTGAAAGACATAGATGCGTTGAAGCAAATTTTCGAAGAACTCGCCGTCGGCGAAGGGAAGCCCACCATCACCAGTTGCGGCTCCGGCGTCACAGCCGCCGTTATCTCGCTTGCGCTCGAGACTGCGGGGTATTCCGCGCACCGGCTCTATGACGGTTCCTGGTCCGAATGGGGCCAGGCAGACAATGCGCCAGTTGCCCGCTGGGAAGATTGATGGCTGGCAGGAAGCGCAAGAAGCTCACCGCCCGCGTTACCTTCCTCGAAATGCGGCACCGTCCGAAGCGGCACTTTCCACAACCGACGCGACCACGACTGGCGCTGATGCGCGCGCAGAACATGCCTGTTGCCTTCTACCGCTATCTCTACGAACAGGTTGGGCGCGACTATCATTGGTATCTGCGCCGCGTAATGGCCGATGTGGAACTGGAAAACATCATCCAGTCAGACAATACGCAGATCGACGTGCTCTATGCCGATGGCTGCCCGGCAGGTTTCTTCGAACTCGACCTGTCGAATTTTCCAGCCAGCGTGGAGATCGCCTATTTCGGGCTTTGCCGCGACTATGTCGGGATCGGCGCAGGAAAATGGTTCCTGCAATCGGCCATCGAAGCGGCGTGGAGCCACGAGCCGGAGAAACTGCTGGTCCACACCAACACGCTTGACCACCCCCGTGCCCTCAACCTCTATCAGCGGCTGGGTTTCGAACCGGTCGGCACGGGGGAAGAAACTGTGGAGCCATGGCCCCAAACGTAGGCCTTCGGCCCGCACAACAAAAGGGCCGGTTCTCACCAGCCCTTAAAGTTCAGTCCTGAATTGCTTTTCTTGTTCGAAGTTCAGGCGACCTGCTGTAACGCGGCCTGTGGCTCGGCCATTTCGTATCCGAGCGCCTCGGCAACCGCACGGTTGGTGATGCGGCCCTTGTGGACATTGAGACCGTTGCGCAAATGCGGATCGTCAACCATCGCCTTGAGCCCCTTGTCGGCAAGCATGAGGCCGTAGTGCAGCGTTGCATTGTTGAGTGCGTGAGCGGAGGTGACCGGCACCGCACCGGGCATGTTGGCCACGCAATAATGCACGATGCCATCAACTTCGTAAGTCGGCTCGGAATGGGTCGTGGCGTGCGAGGTCTCGAAACAGCCACCCTGATCAATCGCAACATCGACCAAAGCCGCCCCAGGCTTCATGCCGGACAGCATTTCGCGGCTGACCAGTTTGGGGGCGGCCGCGCCGGGGATCAGCACCGCGCCGATAACCGCATCGGCGGAGAAGCATTCCTCCTCAATCGCCTCAACGGTAGAATAGCGCGTATGCACCCGGCCATTGAAAATATCGTCCAGTTCGCGAAGGCGCGGAATGGACCGGTCGATGATGGTAACATCGGCACCCAGGCCAACGGCCATCTTCGCCGAGTTGAGACCAACGACACCGCCGCCTATCACGACGACCTTGCCCGGGAGCACACCCGGCACACCGCCCAGAAGGACTCCGCGGCCGCCATTGGCTTTCTGAAGCGCGGTGGCGCCTGCCTGGATTGCAAGCCGGCCGGCAACTTCCGACATTGGAGCCAGCAGCGGCAGACCGCCGCGCGCGTCCGTGACGGTCTCATAGGCAACCGCAGTCACGCCTGATGCGACCAGTCCTTTCGTCTGCTCCGGATCCGGGGCCAAATGCAGATAGGTGTAGAGAATCTGGTCCTCGCGCAACTGTGCCCATTCGGAGGGCTGCGGTTCCTTCACCTTCACAATCATGTCGGAGCGGGTGAAGACTTCCTCCGCTGTCTTGACGACCGTTGCGCCAGCCGCCTTGTAGGCGCCATCATCGGCTCCAATGCCGGCTCCGGCGCCCGATTGCATGATGACGTCGTGCCCATGGGCAACATATTCGCGGACCGATCCGGGGGTCAGGCCGACGCGATATTCATGGTTCTTGATCTCAGTAGGGCAACCGACGCGCATTGGGCTTCTCCGAAGACGGCGTTGGGTGGAAACGGTGCAATCAGTATGCCGCGCGAGTCGGTGAATGTCCTTGCGTATTCGCCTGCAGATAACCAAGTTGCCGGTGTTTTCTTGCGTTGCTAAGTTATTTGACGCAATCATCTTGCATGACCCAGCTTGATACCATCGATTTCGCAATACTGCGTGAGTTGCAGGCCAATGCGCGCATCGCCAATGTCGATCTAGCGTCACGCGTCGGCTTGTCAGCCTCCGCGTGTTCGCGCAGGCTCGATGCACTTGAGAAATCGGGTGTCATCGAAGCCTACCAGGCAGTCATTTCGAACCGCGCGCTGGGGCAGTCGATTACCGCGCTTGTCAACATCACTTTGAAGAGCCAGTCAGAGGATCATCTCGAGAAGTTTGAGCGTGCGGCAAAGGTTTGCCCGCATATCGTGACCTGTTTTCTCATGTCGGGGGAAAGCGACTATCTGCTGCGCGTCAATGCTCGCGACATGGAGCATTATGAGTGTATCTACAAGAACTGGCTGTCCGATCTGCCTGGTGTGGCGCGCATACAGTCGAGCTTTGCCATGCGCATGGTCGTCAACCGGGCCAACATAGACGTGGCGTTGATGGATACCCCCGGCTAAGCGCGATGCCCGAAGAGCAACGTGGTTGCCAGTCGATTTCCACCGGTATTGACCAATAATTCAGCAATCCACTCAGGACGTGGTATTATGGCTGACGTAGCGGAAGGAGGGCCGGCATTGAAACGCTCGTTTGGAATTGTCGGCGCAGTTCTAGTTATTCTCATCGCCGCGTTTTTTCTAGGCCCCCGCCCTGAAGCCGACGACACAGTCAGCTTTGATCCATCTGCCATTCCGGAAGACATCGAAGGCTGGCTGGCAGCTTCGGAATCCCGGATCGGCGGGATCACGCCCGGCGCGGAGAAAGAGATCATCTGGGCTGACCCACAGTCCAAAGCGAAAACACCGGTGGCCGTGATCTACCTGCACGGTTTCTCGGCCACGAAATACGAAACCCGACCGCTCAGTGAAATGGTTGCGCGCGAACTGGGCGCCAACCTGTTCTACACACGGCTGTCAGGCCATGGACAGAGTGGCGAAGTGCTGGCATCAGCCAGTGTCAACGACTGGATTAACGATACCGCCGAGGCCATTGCCGTGGGCAAGAGGCTCGGGGAGCGTGTCCTGATCATTGGCACTTCCACCGGCGCCACGCTGGCAACCTGGGCTTTGTCAAAGCCGGAACTTGTCGACGGGGTTGAAGCCGTTGCGTTCATCTCACCAAATTACGCTGTTCAGGGCGTGACCATCGGCATGCTGACGATGCCTTGGGCGGAAACCATCCTGCCCATGATCGCGGGCAAGACGCGCAGCTGGGAACCTGCAAACGAAGCCCAGGGAAAGTGGTGGACCACCTCCTACCCATCCAAGGCGGTAATCTGTATGGGAGCCTTGTTGAAACTGGTCTCCAAGGTCGACAAATCGAAGATCGAAACACCGGCATTAATCATCTACTCGCCGGACGATCAGGTCGTGGTTCCACAGGCCGCTAGAGAAGTGGCCGCAATGTGGGGCGGGCCGGTGCAGCTTGTCGAAGTCACCGAAGCCAGTGATCGCTCCAGCCATGTGCTGGCGGGCGACATATTGAGCCCCGGCACCACCGGCCGGGTGGCGAACGACATCGTTAGCTGGTGGAACGCGCTTTAGCTTTGTCCTTTTTCACCAAACCACTTTCACTCGTGCGCAGCGTGTCGGACATTTCCCCATCCTGCGGCTTTGCATCCCGCGAAAACAGATAGACGAACAGCGCTATTGCCAGCAACACAGCATAGAAGCCGAACAGTATCGAATAGGCTCCCGGTTCGCCCTCCTCCCCGCCTGATGCGGCGAACACGCCACCGGTGACGAATTGAAGCAGTCCCACGCCACCGATTGAGAAGAAGTTCATCAATGTCACCCCGCGTCCGGTCAGATGGGCGGGGACAAACGCCTTTCCATGCGCCATCTGAACCGCGTAGCTGGAGCCAAAGAACCCGATTACAACCAGAAGCAGGGTGGCAAGCAGCAGGGACAGTTGAGGCACGAGTGCCAACCAGATCACAGCGGCAAGCACCGCGAGGTTACCGAAGAAGACCACCCATTTGCGCGAATTGAATAACCGGTCCAGCGGGCCATAAGCCAGTGTGCCCACCGCCAAGGCAATCGCCATATAGAGTGTTATGCGGCCAAGTTCGACCTCTCCCAGACCCTGGATATCGGAGAGATAGGTGCCTGCCCACAACCCCCTTATGCCGCCGGCCACTGCATAGCCCAGCAAAATGCAGGGAAAGATGAACCAGAGTGCACGGATCCTGAACAGGGACAGGAAACCGCCGCCTTTTCCTTCTCCGGCCTCCACGCGCTCCGGATCACGAACAAGCAGCATGATGCCGATAGCAGTGGCAATTGTAATTGCTGCAAGTGCAAATCCCGCTGCGCGCCAGCCTGCAAAGGCCACGAATGCGGCCAGCGGTTCGGAACTGAAAATGCCGCCAAGTGTACCAACCGCGATAAAGGTGGAACCCAGCGTTGCAAACCTGGCCGGGGAATAGTTGCGGGCGAACAGGAAGAATGCTGCCATCAGAACCGGTGCGCAACCGATGCCAATGAGACCCATTGCGATAATAATCTGCGAACTGCCCTGTGCGGTGGCGAAGAGCAATGCGCCACCGCCGCCAGCCAACCCGTGAAGTATGGCTGCTGTGCGCCGGGGGCCGTATGTGTCGAGCCAGTAGCCGATGGGAAACTGCATCAGCGCGAAGGTCACAAACCAGAGCCCGGACGCCGCAGAAAGCTCTCCCGCCGACATGCCCAGATCGGATTTGAGCACAGGCACCAGCACCGCCAGGAAGCTGCGGAAGAACTGGCTGAGCACATAGGCCATGGCAAGGACGGCGATCGCGCTCATGAACAGATTTCCACGGATTTGGGCCGATTCGCCAAGAGAAATTGCCTACAGGACACGCAAACCTCCTCAAAACTGCATTCGGGAACACAGAAATTCACTACTCTATCCCCAATGCCTCTCCTTAGACGGTTTGCGGGTTGGGCGATATCACTCTTTCTGCCCTCCACGGCAGAACTGCATTGCGTAGAGCGCATACGTGCAAATGCTGTTCAGCTGGCGAGCTGAGCATACGCCAGAACTGATGTGCGAGGATTGATTGGTGCGGGCACCGGGACTTGAACCCGGACGGCACAAGGCCGAGGGATTTTAAGTCCCTTGCGTCTACCAGTTCCGCCATGCCCGCCTGACTGTCCGTCTTTAGCGGAGTTGGGAAACCGCAACAACCTGAACGTAAAGCCGTGGCGCCGGGAAGCTCACATGTATGGGCCGGGCGCGGCTCAGAACTCCGCGTATGAGGCCGCGACAGTTGCAGTAGCGGGGGCCGTTTGGCTGCGGTCGGCAAATTGCGCCAGGCTTGCGTCCGCCTTTGCATGAAGGATGAGTTTCTCGACAAATGAGGATTGCAGCACCAGCCTGCTCGAAAGGCCTGCGTTCTCGTTCACAGATGTCTGATTTGCAGCGCCGGCGGCAGATTGCTGCGTCTGCGCCTCTTCTGCGCGAACCGGCGTTTGCACGTGCGCGGACGCGGCGTTTGCTCCGCCAACCAAAGATGCGATTTGCATTTGATCCCCCGACCTTTTTGGCGCTGACATAGCGTAGCCGGATAAAACTCCCGCTAAAGTGAAACCTACAGTTTGCTTCAAATTGTAACTGACCGGCTCGGGGCGGCGGTTGCTAAGCAATTTGATGCCTGAAACCGCTTGAATCCGCCGCCGGTTCTGCCAAACAGGACCGATGGCCGAAAAACAAGCCGATACCGTCACCGCTGCGATGCTCGCCATCGGCGACGAATTGCTGTCCGGGCGCACAAAGGACAGGAATATCGCCTATCTTGCCGACTATCTGACCGCGCTCGGCATCGACCTGAAGGAAGTCCGCATCGTCGGTGACGAGCAGCAACAGATCGTCGCCGCGGTCAATGCGTTGCGCGCCACCCATGATTACGTCTTCACATCCGGCGGCATCGGCCCGACGCATGACGATATCACGGCTGATGCCATCGGGGACGCATTCGGCGTGCCTGTCGATCACGACCCGGCAACACTCGAAATGCTTGGGGCGCATTATGCCGGGCGCGGCATCGAATTCACTGAAGCGCGCAAGCGCATGGCGCGGTTGCCGCTAGGCGCGACGCCAGTCGACAATCCCGTGTCGAAGGCGCCCGGCTTCAAAATCGGCAATGTGCATGTGATGGCCGGCGTACCACCGATCTTCCAGGCGATGCTCGAGTCGATCGCGCCGACACTGAAGACCGGCGTGAAGACCATCTCGCGCCATGTTGATTGCCCGTTTCCCGAGGGCACGATCGGCGAGCTGCTCACCGTAATCGCGCAGGAAAACCGCGATGTCGCGATCGGCTCCTATCCGCGTTTTGACGGAAAGACGTTTTCCGTGCAGATCGTCGTGCGCGGCCGCGACGAAGCGAAGATCGATGCGGCGGTCGAGGCTGTGGAAGCGATGGTGGCACAACTGTCCACCGCCGAAGGGTCAGCGTTTGCGAAACGGGTGTGAAGCCTCCTCTTCCGCCTCGTGCCTTTCGTCCTCCTCATTGAAGTCCATGCGCTCGATCTGGCGCAGTTCCCAATGCAGGCGGAAGGCGATCGCGGCGAAGACGAAGACGTGGAACCAGCCCATGCCGAAGAGTTCGTAGACCGAGTAGCCCAGGCCGATGATGGCGAAGACAGCCGCTACCCGAACTGCAAGGACAAGGAAGCCGTTTGCGATCTCCTTGCCATGCCAATCGGGGCCGTGCCAATCGGGCGGGCGACGCGGTTTCATGCGACCAAAGTAGAACAGCATTCGGGCAAGTAAATGGCGGCGGCGTCAAATTCCGGTGAGCTGTTCGCAGCGAGCAGCCCAGACCAATCAGCCCCACTCAGAAGAGCACCGCCGCCAGCACGTAGAACGCCATGATGATGACAATGACCGAACCAACCGTGTAGAAGCTCGCCCGCGTCTCGTGGCTGCGCTTCGTCGCATAGGCGAGCGTGTGCGCAAGCCGTGCCAGTACGAAACCTTAGAACAGCACCAGCGCCAGCCACAGAGGTGGTGCGACCGCCACCAGCAGCAGGCCGGCGGCCCAGAATGCGGGAATGTTTTCCAGATCGTTGCGATGCATGCGCCGCGAGCGCTCGACATAGTCGCTCGGCTCGAGCTGCTCGGGGCGCGGGTTCTTGTTGAACGGTCCGGCCGCGACATCCTCGGGGCTCACCAGCCCCGCATCGCTTTTCATCATGCGGTAGACGGTCATCCAGCCCTGCCCCATCACCTTCAACACCATGAGTGCTGCGGCGATGGCGTAGTGCGCGAAGACGGGATTCTCCAACGTGAACATGGTTTGTGTCCGCGCTATCGCCTGGTGCGCAATATGCGCTGCCACAGCGTGCCCCCGGCATAGCGCGAGCCCAGCCAGAAATAGGCGGCGATCAACGCGAACAGCACCAGCGCCGGCCAGCCATTGAGCTCGAAGCCGCTATCGGTGGTGCCGCCGGTCAGTTTGCCGATCACATAGCCGCCGGCGATGAAGATGGTGAAGAAGTCGAGGATCGCGGCCAGCACAATCCTGAACCACGGTTTTCCGGCTTCGGCCATGTTGGCTTCCCCTGCCCTGTAACAAGCCCCTGCGGGCAATAATGCGCCGGGATGCGGCAGCTTACAAGCGCACGGCCTTCCTATCGATTTCCGCGGCACGTTTATCACCGTGGGAGAGATTACGCGGGAGTCAACAAGGGGGCATAAGTTCATTGCTTCTCCAGCGACTTCATCATCGCCTCGTCCAGCGCCTGATAGCTGGCGTGGAGCCGGTCGCAGGCCTCCTTGGAAGCCTCGCACATCAGGTCGGTGCGTACATGGAAGCGACCATCGTCGCCCTGCAGCAATTGCCTTTTGCCCACCGCCGGATGGGCTTCGTGATCTTCCGGGGCGAAAGACCAGTTGACCCCCGGTTTTTCGTTGACGATCAGCCAGCCCTGCTGGTTCTGTGTCTGCACGCCGGGAATGGCCAGCAGCGCTGCCTTCGCCTCGGCGACCGAAGCATATTCGATCTGCGATTGCTGGGCGTGGGCCAGGGCGACCGTCAGTGCCAGCGCAGCCAGAGCAAGAATCGTGGAGCGCATATTCTTTTTTCCTTCAACCATACGTCTGCATCAGCATCATGGTATGGATCGTCGGGTCAAGCCTGACGATGACGGAGCAAGGGCGCACTCCTTCGTTCACGCGACGGGTTTTCCGTCCGTGTCATGCAATGGTGCGTGGGACTTTCATCCCGATCCTTGCTCCCTGCAAATGGCACGTGAAGCGAAGTTCGCGCCGCGCAACATTTGCAGAGACCAAGGGATGCACAAACCACAGGGCGGCCTCGCCGTTTTCCTGGGCATGTGTGCGGCCCACGGCCGCCCTGCTTGCGGAGATTTGTGGCACCGCACCGGCTCTTCAGCACACAGTCCGGACGGCCCTCAAGCCAGCCCACTCACCCATATTTCAGGTCATGGCCACTGACGCTCCGCTGCTGCCACCCAACCGTTTCGACGGCGATCGATCAAAACCGGCGTTCGTGCCCGGATGACAGTGGGAGAGAAGATAAGGGAAGGTTTGGAGGGCGGGGATAGATTTCGCCGCTGCCCTTGCCAATATCGCTTGAAGGTGAAGACAATGCAGCAGTTGGAGGAGGAAAGCATGGTCGAGATTTCACAGGGCGGCAGCCACCAGACGGTCATCACCACATTCGAGATGACGCCCGGCACCTGCCAGGATTTGCTGGACGAGCTGACCGACGCCTATGAGAATTTCATTGCGAAGCAGAAGGGCTTCATCGCGGCGGGGCTGCATGTCAACGACGCCCAAACGCGCATCGCCAATTATTCGCAATGGGAAAAGCGCGAGGATTTCCTCGCCATGCTGCGCTCGGACGAAATGCGGGAGCGCAACCGCCGCATCAACGCGCTGTGCCGCTCGTTCGAGCCGGTGATGTATGAGGTGGCGGCGGTGTTTGGGTGAATGCACCTTCGCGGAATAGAGATTATTGCGCAGGCGGTGTTTTCTTTGCGTCCATCCTCTTAGGGTTTCTAATATTTCCTATGAGATCTTTCATCGCCCAAATTTCCGTTTGAGGATAAGAGGGAAACTCCACATTGAGCATGGGCGCGGGCTTGTTATCTTTATACCAATTCATTGCCTTTCCATCTTTTTTCCTCTTACCTTTCTCGAATATATCTCGATACCTGAAAGGAGAGATTCCAGAAAATGGAATAAAATGTATTTTATTATCTGAAAGCGAAGACTCTATTTCAATTTCGTTATGAAACAGAGTTCGCGTTTTGCTTTTGGGATAAGGTTCCATATAAACTACCCTCCTAATCCCGCTGGCGATGATGTGCTTCGTGCAATTATGGCAGGGAAAGGTGGTGCAATATAGGGTGCCGCCCTTTATTGATCTCCCTATACGTGCAGCACTGCATATTGCGTTCATTTCTGCATGAACCACTCTTCCGAATTCAGTCAACTCCATAACTTTGGAATCAGATAGGATCCCATCTTCGCTATTGGGGTCTGTCAACATTTCAAATATTTGATCCGTTGACATGTCTTTCAATTTTTCTGAGGAAAGATATCTATGTTTGTATAATCTCTCAATTATGTTCTTGAGCACGTCATTTTTTAGTTCTTCATTTGGATCAAACCCTCTTTTGACATCACGAAAATCCGGGTCATCCCCATCCCAGTAATTTCCACCGCCTGCCTTAGCTACCTCATTACATCCGTCAGCAACTATATCACTTTCATTTTGAATAATAGCAGCTCCTACTTGGCGGGATAGGTCCGATGATCGGATCGAAGCCGTTTTTGCCAAATACATGCCGTATTCACTGATACTGGGTGTGATGTCATTCTTACCAAAGAACGCGTTGAAGAACCGTGTCAGAGTTCTCCTGATTGTCTCTTTTTCAGATGCATCCACGATCACGTCGCCCAAGTGAAATGTCTCAACGACGTTTTGGCCGAAGGAATCAGATTCACTTGAATCTCGTTCAATGAGCTTATCTGCTTGGTGCCATATATCATTGTCTGCAGTGTCCGTCGGCACGGTCTTCTTCACCTCTTCAAAAAGCCGCGCTCTGCGCGTTTTTGTGGGGGCTGAGCCTGATATCAAGACAAATTGCCGACCATACACTCTACGCAATAAAGACACTTCTTCCGGAAGTTTAAGTTGGCGAATGATGTACGCCGTCTTTCCTAGAGTTTTCTTGACGTCACCGGAACGCGATTTTCTGTGTTCCCTAATTGTCTTGATCGCAATTTGCGCCATAGCATCAGGAGTGCCTAAGTCCTCTCGGACTCGCTGTGCATAGTTCATTTTATTTGTATATTGCTGATAGAGGTCACCTGAGTCTGTATCAGGATATCCGGCTTTTTTGAAAATGAGCATTTCCTCAGTTAGGCGAATATCGATGCAATCATAGTTTAAAAACGTGAGTGCGTTGTTCGCTTCCTCAATAATGGTCGGGAGGTCCGAACCTATGGGTGCAACCAAGCCGATTATCAGCTCTGGCATCTGCATTTGTGATTGTGAGGGTTGTTCGAAGTCGTCTAATTCCGGTGCATCGCTCATTTAAGGTGTCCTTAACCGTAGCGTATCATGCTACTATTCGCATCGACTCAACACCAGATGGAGACGAGGGAACAATTTATGTCCAACAAAAAGCCTGTCGGAACAGAAACAGATTGGGTTGCAGAACTCAAAGAGGATTTAGATAGATTGGCTGAAATGGTGGGCGTAAAATTTATTGTCGATACTAACAAAACTAAATATTACGAACGAAATTATCAAAGACAAACTGGCGAATAAAAAAGGGGGCTTACAGCCCCCTTTTTTGTACCTTATGAGCCCTAACTACACCCGCTGGTCGCTCCACACGTGTCGCACTTTTCGCAGGTGCCGTTGCGCACCATGGTGAAGTTTCCGCATTCCGAGCAGCTATTGCCCGTATAGCCCTGGGCGACGGCCATCGCCCGGCGCTCGGTCGCGGTGGGCAGCGGGTTGGCCGTCGGAGTGGCTTCAGCCTCAGGTGCAACTTCGCCATAGGGTTCCACATCACTTTCCGGCGCGGGCGTCAGATCCCGCTTGAAGGCCGAGGGTTCTTCGTTAAGCCCTTCGGCCAGTTGCGCGACGCGGGCGGCGAGCGGCCCGGAGGTTGCCTTGGCCGTCACCACCGGTTTGGAAGCCGGTTTGGCGTTTATCCCCTGCCCTTTCGGCTCGGCGGCGGGCTTGCCGGTGGATTTGACCACCTGCAGCTTGTGGCCGCGCGTCAGCCCGCGCGAGACCGGCTCGGAGCGCCCGTCGGCGAAATCCTTGCCCATCGTCGTGGAGGCAAAGTCGGACGTGTCGACATGGCCCAATTCGTGGCGGCCCAGATAGGAGATCGCCAGTTCACGGAACACATAGTCGAGGATCGACGTGGCGTTCTTGATGGCGTCATTACCCTGAACCATGCCCGCCGGCTCGAACTTGGTGAAGACGAAGGCGTCGACATATTCCTCCAGCGGCACGCCCCATTGCAGGCCGAGCGATACGGAGATGGCGAAATTGTTGATGAAGGCGCGAAGTGAGGAACCTTCCTTGTTCATGTCGATGAAGATTTCGCCAAGCCGGCCATCGTCATATTCGCCGGTGCGCAGGAAGATGGTGTGGCCGCCGATCTTGGCCTTCTGCGTGTAGCCCTTGCGCCGGCCCGGCAGCTTTTCCTGTTCGCGGCTGACGCGCTCGACAATGCGCTCGACCACCTTTTCGGCGATCGCGGCGGCGGCTGCGGCCTTCGGCGCTTCGGCCAGTTCCTCCAGCGCATCCTCTTCGTCGTCGGATTCGGCGATGAGCGAGGCGTTGAGCGGCTGGGAGAGCTTGGAGCCGTCGCGGTAGAGCGCGTTGGCCTTGAGCGCCAGCTTCCAGGACAGCATGTAGGCGTCCTTGCAGTCCTCGACAGTGGCCGTGTTCGGCATGTTGATCGTCTTGGAGATGGCGCCCGAGATGAAGGGCTGGGCAGCGGCCATCATGCGGATATGGCTTTCGACGGAAAGCGCCCGCTTGCCTATCTTGCCACAGGGATTGGCGCAGTCGAAGACCGGCAGATGCTTCTCGTCGAGGCCCGGCGCGCCTTCCAGCGTCATCGCCCCGCAGCAATGGATGTTGGCGGCCTCGATCTCGTCCTTGCCGAAGCCGAGCGCGGCCAGCAGGTTGAAATTCATGTCGGCAAGTTGTTCGGCGCTGATGCCGAGCGTGTCGCGGCAGAATTCCTCGCCGAGCGTGAACTTGTTGAAGGCGAACTTGATGTCGAAGGCGGATGCGAGACCCGCCTCGACGGCGTCGATCTTTTCCTGCGTGAAGCCTTTGGACTTCAGCGCTTCGTGGCTGATGGCGTTGCAACCTTTAAGCGTGCCGCGGCCCACCGCATAGTTGATGATGTCGGTGATCGCGCCCTCGTCATAGCCGAGCACGGCCAGCGCTTCGGGCACGGCGCGGTTGATGATCTTGAAATAGCCGCCGCCGGCCAGTTTCTTGAACTTCACCAGCGCGAAGTCGGGCTCGATGCCGGTCGTGTCGCAATCCATGACGAGGCCGATCGTGCCGGTGGGCGCGATGACGGTTGCCTGCGCATTGCGGTAGCCGTTTGCTTCGCCCAGCTTCACCGCCTCGTCCCATGCCGCCTTGGCGTGGGTGACGAGCGCGTCGTCGGGGCAATTGGCATGGTCGAGCGGCACCGGGTTGACGGCGAGGCCTTCGTAACCGGCCGCTTCACCATGGGCGGCGCGGCGATGGTTGCGCATGACGCGCAGCATCGCTTCGGCGTTGGCCTCGTATTCGGGGAATGCGCCCAGTTCCTTGGCCATCTGCGCGGAGGTGGCGTAGCACACGCCGGTCATGATCGCGGTGATCGCGCCGCAGATTGCCCGGCCTTCGGCCGAATCGTACGGAATGCCCGAGGTCATCAGCAACCCGCCAATATTGGCGAAGCCCAGACCCGTGGTGCGGTAGTCGTAGGACAGTTTGGCGATCTGGCGCGAGGGGAACTGCGCCATCATCACCGAGATTTCCAGCACCATCATCCAAAGCCGCGTGGCGTGCTCGAAGGCTTCGACGTCAAAGGCGAGCTGGTTGTCCGGCGTGGCGGCTCGTCTGTTGCGGAACTGCAGCAGGTTGAGCGAGGCAAGATTGCATGCCGTGTCGTCGAGGAACATGTACTCCGAGCACGGATTGGACGCGTTGATGCGCCCGCCTGCCGGGCAGGTGTGCCAGTCATTCATGGTGGTGTTGAAGTGCAGGCCCGGATCAGCCGACGCCCATGCGGCATTGCCGATGCGGTCCCACAATTCGCGGGCCTTCAGCGTCTTCATCGCCTTGCCGTCCTTGCGGGCGGTCAGGTTCCAGTCGCCGTCGTCCTCGACGGCGCGCAGGAACTCGTCCTTGATCGAGACCGAGTTGTTGGAGTTCTGGCCCGAGACGGTCAGATAGGCTTCCGAATCCCAGTCGGTGTTGTAGACGGGGAATTCGATATCCGTGTAGCCCTGGCGGGCAAGCTGGATCACCCGGCCGATATAGTTTTCGGGCACATGCGCCTTCTTGGCGGCGCGCACTTCACGCTTCAAGGCCGGGTTCTTGTTGGGATCGAAGCAGTCGTCATCGGGGCCTTCGCAATTGATGCAGGCCTTCATGATCGCCTTCATGTGCTTGGAGACGGTGAGCGAACCGGTGACGATGGCCGCGACCTTCTGCTCTTCGCGCACCTTCCAGTCGATATATTCCTCGATATCAGGATGGTCGATGTCGACCACGACCATCTTGGCGGCGCGGCGCGTGGTGCCGCCCGACTTGATGGCGCCGGCTGCCCGGTCGCCGATCTTCAAAAAGCTCATCAGGCCGGAAGACTTGCCGCCGCCCGACAGTTTCTCGCCTTCGCCGCGCAGCCGCGAGAAGTTGGAGCCGGTACCGGATCCGTATTTGAACAGGCGCGCCTCGCGCACCCACAGATCCATGATGCCGTTTTCATTGACCAGATCGTCCTCGACCGACTGGATGAAGCAGGCATGCGGCTGGGGATGTTCGTAGGCGGATTTGGATTTGACCAGCTTGCCGGTGAAGGCATCGACGTAATGGTGGCCCTGCGCGGGACCATCTATGCCATAGGCCCAGTGCAGACCGGTGTTGAACCATTGCGGCGAGTTGGGCGCCACCTTCTGGGTCGCCAGCATGTAGCAAAGCTCGTCGAAGAAGGCGCGGGCATCTTCCTCGCGGTCAAAATAGCCGCCCTTCCAGCCCCAATAGGTCCAGGTGCCGGCCAGACGGTCGAAGACCTGGCGCGCATCCATTTCCGGGCCGGTGCGGTCGTTTTCTTCAAGATCGGCCAGTTTCTTGTCGTCGGCCACCGAGCGCCACAGCCAGGACGGCACGGTTTCTTCCTCGACACGCTTGAGCGCTGCAGGAACACCCGCCTTGCGGAAGTATTTCTGCGCCAGAATGTCGGCAGCGACCTGGCTCCACGCCTTGGGCACCTGAATGTCCTCAAGCCGGAAGACGACCGAGCCGTCGGGATTGCGGATTTCGCTGGTGGCCGTGCGGAATTCGATCTCCGCATATGCCGATTGTCCCGCCTTGGTGAAGCGCCGCTCTACGCGCATGATGCATTATCCCTTTTTCTGTGCTGCCTGCGCTTCTCCATCCGGTGAAAGATAGAGCGCCTTCAGGCAAAGTCCGCCGCTTGCCGGCAATGAATCACCACCGGCCCCCAGGTCCGTTTTGAACCTTGTTTTCTGCCTCGATTTTTCCGTTTTTTGCCGCGCGATTCCCGGGAATACACCCTCCGCACACGCAACAGTCGGAAACTATATCTAGTTGCTACGCTGCCCGCAAATACTAAATATAGGGTAAAAGCAGGTTTTTCACAATGTCCACAGCCGGGAAATGCCAAGTTCGCTATCAGGGAAAAACCGCTGCCTTTTCAAAGGCCAAGCTCCACCCCATGCCGCACTCGCATACGGCACTTCTCATACGCAGCAATCCTGGATGGACCAGCGAGGAAAACCCTCTCATTCGAGCCTTGAAACCAGCCTCTCACACGCCCCCGCATCGCCGCGGCGATGAGTTCAAACTGAAAGAGAGACAGAACCCGAACCGGTCTACGCAAAACCCAACCGCAAACACAGGCGACACTGGGTGACTCGGTATGGAGCGTCAAGGTGTTGTCACAAAGAAAATCGCAAACACCAGATGTTGTGTGAGACATGTGAAAAGCGGGGAAAAAATCTTGCAAGTCAAAAGGCTTTTGAATCAGCAATTTGCGCATTTGTTGCGCCGCAGCGAAGAAATTTGGAGTTGATTTGTTAACCCGTTTGGACAGGGCAAATGATTCCATCTGATGACGGTGGAAAACGAATCGCAATGCCCCTTTGAGAGCATGCTAAATTGCCCCCGTCACCGCGCAAACCCGAGGAAGATCAAATGACCTATATTGACGGATTCGTGCTGGCGGTTCCCACCGCCAACAAGGAGGCATTCCGCAAGATGGCGGAAGATGCGGCGGTGATCTTCAAGGATCACGGCGCGTTGCAGATTCTCGAATGCTGGGGCGACGATGTGCCCGCTGGCGAGGTCACATCCTTTCCAATGGCGGTGAAGTGCAAGCCCGACGAAACGGTCGTGTTCTCCTGGATCGTCTGGCCGTCACGCAAGGCACGCAACGAAGGCAATGACAAGGTGATGGCCGACCCGAGGCTTGGGGCAGGTATGGACAAACCGCCTTTTGACGGCAAGCGCATGATCTTTGGCGGTTTCAGTCCGATTGTCGAGGCCTAGTGGCAGACAAGCGCAGGTTCGATATTGCTCAACCGTCGCCCAGCCCTGAAATCGGCGCGGTGTAGGCCAGATCCAGATCCCAGGGGAAATAAATCCAGGTGTCCTGACTGACCTCGGTCACGAAAGTGTCGGCCATGGGCACGCCCTTGGGCTTGGCGTAGACCGTAGCGATATGCGATTTCGGTAGCATTTCGCGCACCTTGGCCGCGGTCTTGCCGGTATCGGTGAGGTCGTCGATGACAAGCACGCCCTCCCCTTCCCCTCCCGTCTCCTCAATCAGCCGTTCGGAGATATCCTTGATGACGGTGAGGTCACCCTGATCCTTGTACTCGTGATAGGACGCGATACACACCGTTTC
>Ga0310345_10002814_pt1 | contig 17147 bp, 16 predicted proteins | sample HC15DNA20500_MG_FD_204667 | JGI IMG/M metagenome (GOLD analysis project Ga0310345, IMG submission 204667) | Marine microbial communities from station ALOHA, North Pacific Subtropical Gyre - HC15-DNA-20-500_MG | ecosystem: Environmental > Aquatic > Marine > Oceanic | place: Pacific Ocean: North... | reverse complement strand
CTTTGGTACGGATGTGAAATAGATTCCCAGCCCTCTTTTCCCTGAATGCCAATGCAAAGGAGCCCATGCTGCTTTGCTTGGAGTAATCAACAAGCATTGACGCGGAAACCAACTTCCTTCTTTTCCTTTAGATTCTGTTTTCTATATTCCAGATATCTAAGTGTATGATGTATAAAGAAAAATCTGTTCTGGAAGGGGCAAATCGCGGGAATATGGGGACACATCGCGGGAGTATGGGGACATATTGCGGGAGCTGTAGGGACAAATTGCGGGACGTATGGGGACATATTGCGGGGAGAAATCTGAGCCTGTGGATAAGAAAATGGAGCTTATCCACAATCCGATACAAAAAATGTGTTTTTGTATTTCTGAAATAATGTATTTTGGGTCTTGGCAGATCTTAGGCGGTCTGATTTTTATACCTCACAACGCGCCAAAAGAGTATTGATGAGTAAACCGCAGCCGAAGCAAAAGCCATGCACCCTTATGGTCATCGCAGGTGTGCATAAGAGCGATAATGGTCAGGTTGTGATGCCTGGTGAAGTTATCGAAATGCATTTCCCAAATGGGAAATATTTTAATCTTCTCACATCCAAACTTTTAATTGCCCTGCTTGATTTGGCCGGGCCGGCTGTCGTTGAAGACCGTGCGCATGTAGCCCGCATTGAAGCGTTGAACTGGTCACACAAAGATGCCGGCACGATAGAGCGTGCCATTCGAGAGCTACAGCAGACAACCGTTGAGCTGACAACCACTGACGGCAAAGAATTCGTGACAAAGTCAGGTCCAATTTTGGCTCACGTCGAACGACGTCACCAAGCTTCCACCCGCGAGATTACGGTCGAGTTTTCCAAAACGTTCCGTGAGGTCATTGATCGATCCAATTATTGGGGAACCTTGCAGAAGACATCTGCGATGAAAATGGAATCCAAGTACGCGCTGGCACTGTACAGTTTTGCTTCTTTGCATGCCAACCGCTGGTCGCCCTATACAGATTGGAAGATAGAGGATTTGCGCAAGCGAATGATGGGGGATGCAAAGACGCTTGGCCGTTGGCAAGATTTCAAAAGGCGCGCTCTAGAGCCGGCGATTGAGGAAGTCAATCATCTGACAGATGTTCACATCCGATATGAGCCACTTCCCTTGAGGCCCGATGGAAAACGTCGGCGTGTGGATGCAGTGCGCATGTATGTGCGTCGCAAGACTGAAGAGGAAATGGCTGAAGTCAAATCTGAGTTGGAGAATGGACGCCAAGGCCGTTCCCGACGCAGGATTAACCAGCATGAGAGAGATATGCAGCGAAGCCTTGATTTTTCGGTCGCCGTCGACAAGTCCCTGTCGGAGCCGCTTCGCCGGACACTTCTTCGCTAAAAGGGAGGGCTTTGCCCTCCTTTTTTTTGGGGCTTCGCCCTGGCTTCTCAGTGGTTGGTGATCTTGGAGGCAATGATGTGCGCTGATTGGTCGTTTCTGCATCTGCCAGATGCTTGAACGACTAATTGGTCAGTATACCAACTGTCTATTAAAGGGACAAATCGCGGGAACACGAAGCGACGAACTGGCAAAGCGGAGAGTGTTAAGCCTTCGTTTGGGGACATATTGCGGGAATTTCACGGTCAAAAGACATTACAGGTTTGATTGATTTGGTCGTTCGTGCATCTCGCAGATGCCTGAACGACCAAATTCCTGCGATAGAAGTAATGCTATAGGGACAAATCGCGGGACGGCAATTAAGCTACTTCGGAATTATATAAATTCATTGCCCGCAATTTGTCCCCAAATGATCGTTTGCCATTAGCGACAGTACCAGACATCGGCTGTATTGGTCGTTCAAGCATCTGGCAGATGCAGAAACGTACAAAAAAAGGGAGGGCAATTGCCCTCCCTTCGATCGAAGCTTTTACGGGATGCTATACTGAGAATGTGGGGCTTTCAGGTTCAGGCTCTCCATAACGCAGGTCGAGATTTTCGCGCCGAGTGATGTCAACCACTTCCATGATTCGGGGCCCAATCGCTTCAGGTAACCGAAAGTGTGAAACGCTCTCCGGGTTTACATCAAATGATATTTCCCGAAGGCCGCGACTGATCAGAAAATCTAGCCCTTCTTTGATAAGGGCAAGTTTTTCGCAGAGCTTCTGTTCGTGAAGTTGCTCGGCCAGAAGTTCTTTGCCAACGGAATCTGATGTGCGGTTAAAGCTTTCAATGCCGGCAACAGCGACCGGATTGTTAACAGACCTCCTCCTGAGCTGTTCGATGTTCTCAAAAAGCTTTGAGGTATCATCGCCCGGAGACGCGTCAAAAATATTCTGACTTAACTCTCTGGACTGTAACCCATCAGACATACTGGCCAAGTTGATCGCAGTTTGTTCTGCCATTGTTTCATGGTCGCTGAGTGTGATGGCGATGAAGCTTTGCTGATCGCCATGTGTATCCATGATATTTTGGACGTACTTGCTAAGAACATCAGTTGATGTTTCGTGCCTTGAGGTGTTGAAGTCTTGCATGGTTCCATACCTACTCGTCACTGCCGATATTCACGATTGTCGCAAAAATTTCCGTTACTGATTTTCAATCAAGACACGTTGGCCAACTCGCTATCTTTGATGAGTTGTTTTGCGAGAATTTCTGCAGCGGCTAACGATGCATCTTCACTGGAGAGGTTCGCAGTTTTCGCCTGAAGATCTTTTTTCATTCTCGCTATCAAATTGACCGCTGACCCCTTCGGGAAGCGGTTTGCAAGGATTGATCTTGCGCGCTGACCTCCAACAGACCGGCTCATTGTCTCGCGCAAGTGCCGATCTTCCATCGTGGTGTTAAAAGCCCAGAGTTCGATCGGCCCAATTTTGTTGTAGAGAAACTGTCGAAATTCCGGCCGGTTCTTCAATTGCGCAAGCATCAGAAGAGGGGCGCCCATCGGTCCTGGGCCGTTGAGGGAATTATGAAGCACAGACTTCTGAGCTCCTTGGAGCTTAAACAGTTTAATCAACTCCTCACGTTCCTCCGCACCCGAACCGAGGATGAACTGACAGCTAGACAGGTTGATGAGGGATTCCGAGAAGTCTTTGTGTCGTTGGGAAGCGATCACGAGCATTAGGCCGGCTTTTCGGCCTTCCCGGGTGTCAAAATCGATTTGTTCATCGACAAACTCGATGCCGGCTGATCGCTGTTTTTCGTCGTAAAGCAACAACCGTTTGCTTTCCATGATCTGCTCAGCTTTGGCAACGTGATATGAGCGATACTTCTCGGGAATGTTGTCGAAGTGTGTCGGCCGGAGGAACCAGTCTCCAGCAATCACGTGGCGAGCAAGAAGCATCATAACGCCCGTTTTGGCAGCACCTGTATCAGTATTGCCTGGTACAACATCCTCGTTATCAATCGCGATAACCCTCGCCTCGCCGATATCAAAAGTGGTTTTACCGGCTAAGGCCGGATACTCTTCTGAAGCGGATGTTATAATTCGTTGAAAGGCATTGATCAGAGGTTCGCCAGTTCCGGCAACGCTCGTATTCTGGAATTCCTGTCGGATCTTTGGACTATTTGAAGCGGCGGCTACTTCAATCAGCGTGGGAACAGCATGTCGTTGGGCGAGTTTAGCGTGATGGTAATGCCCCGCTTCGAACAATAAATCCACCACATCCCACCAGGTCGGGTTGGAGGGTAAACTGATCGAGCTCTTCTGCAGGATATCATCAACAGAATAATCGATATTTCTGGAATAGAATGTCGGTTGCCCCTCTTTATCATCCTTCATGCGATAGGCTTCGTTCAGGACACGGGAAATCAGATCCCGCATGCCTTCAAACTGCTTGCCATCAGAATTAGCGCAAATGATCGAAAGGATATTCTTTTGGAGGTTCTTTTGAATTTTGAGCGGATATCGAAGCCCAAGTGAAGTATCGAGCATGTTGATGCGATGGTTCTCATCTTCCTGCATCTTGACGAAAATAGCTTGATGCTGCTTGTCAGCCGGAAGACCGTCACGAATGAGGTTGATTAGCCCCTCGGACGAAGAGCCGATATCAATGATACCTGCAAGTGGTAATGGAGCATTTTTCCGGCCTTGTGGGGTGAGGATATGGTCGAGGAGCATCGTCGAAATCAGAACCGATTTCCCCCTCCCCATCGGTCCGTAAATCAGATACACCCAGGCGTCTTGTTCTGATGAACCAACTTTAATCGGCATCGGTTTTCCGTCTGGCGAACGTAAAATCATTGTGCCGTCAGGGAATGGAGTGGCCGGCCGCGCAAGTGGAGCCATATGAAGTGCATCGCCCAATGGAGCTGCCGCGCCCGGACCGATTTTAGAGGGTCTTAATGCGAGGCTGGACCCCAAAGCAGCTTCTGCGGGATCACCAGAGAGATTGGTCGTCTCCATGTTTCCCCAGCTTCTCAGTGAAGCTCTCAACCGTTCAAGTCGGGTTAGCAGCAGCTTTTTTTCACCCAGAGGTGCCCATGTCGCAAAAGATGCTTGCAGGCTTACGAACGTTTCGCCGGCATTAGCTCTTTCACGCATCGCGTCATAGCTGGCTGAGATTTGTTTGTTCGCTGAGCCCGCAAACACAAGAAAACTCGCAAACAGCGCCTTGTTGGCAATGAATGAGAGGCCGTCCCCTGTCAAAAGGAAGCTCGCGCGGAATGGCATTGAAAATTCTGAGCGTAAAATGGAAAGCAGCAGACTTTGAAAATCGGCTACATGTGCTGGGGGTAGCTCCATATCTAAAGCCGAATATAGGCGCGAACCGATCTGGGCAATTGATGTGTCGATATCGAAGTTATCACGCCGGTTAAATATCTGCTCGTCAATTGGGTCTTCCAAAAGGGAAGGTAGATTACCTCTGTAGTTGGATGCCCTAATATCGACCTTGTCCCCCGGCAATCTGGGGTTCCAAACATCGGTTCGTTCTTCAGTGTAGACAGTACCACGAACCAAACGAACAAACTCATGTTTGGACGCAATGTGACAGTACATATTTACGTTGTTGTCAGATAGGGAAGCTTGGAACTGAGAAACAAACGCTTCATGTATCGCCAGAAGGGTGTCGTGCACTCTGGCCTGACGTTTATCCGCAGGTGATGCGTTGTTCGTCGCAGCTTTTCGATCTTTGTTGTCTGACGAAGTGAGAGCTGTCGGCCTGGTCCAAATTGCAATGGCGCATGTCTCATAGCGCATATCATGCGGGAGCATTTTTTCACGCTCGGCGAGAATGTCAGATATATCTAAGCCTATATTGTCAGCGGCGTCGCGTGCGAAAGAAACCTGTTGTAGCACGGCCTCCTGCGCACGGTCCGGGTCGGAACAATAAAAAAACTCGATTGAGTGATGCTTACGCTGCAAAAACCCGCCAAGGGTATGTGAAAGATGACTTACGATAGCGTTCAGCTCTTGGCCACCTGTGATCTGTGATCGACCGTTAAGAACAATCAGGCTGACGAGAGATCCATCGTAAGTAGACAGGGTTGATGCTGACGCAGAGCTTTCGAGGTCGCAGAAGTGCTTTAGTGAGGTGCTACCCCAGAATTCGACCAGTTGACGCCAATTGTTTGTCAATGTGCTCAGCATAATGTTCTGTCCACAGTCTTGATTAAAAAATGCTGTTTATGAGATTGCGGGCTTTTTCAACGCTCATAAGGGGAAGAGCATCTAGTCTTTTAAGCATCGGAGTGTCCCCGGTTGTTGCAAGCAGCGGCCGAAATGCATTCACGTGATATTTACCCGCTGATTTCTCGGGAAAATCGGTTGGTTGCAGGTCCGGCAAAAGCCCATTTGTTTCTGCCAAAATTGAGGCTGACAGCGGAACTTCCAGGCCACATTTATATGCAGCTTCGATCGCGAAACCGATGTTGCTCTCCGGTGTTTCGATCATTACGCGGCCAGATCCATAGCCGAGCACCTTAATCCCGAAACGCATTCGCAGTTCGATCGCGCGAAGCATAAGATCCATGCGTTCTCGACCACGAAGAATTGCAGCCCTCGGAGAGACTTTGGGCCACAACGAATTATCTGCTTGCCGTGGCGATGGTGCGCGGAGCAGGCTCGTATATGTGTTTTCCATTACAATTCCTGCAGACCAGGACAATGTCCCGTCTAGGGTCTGAAGTCGGGCAAGGTAATCGTTGTTGCAATCGATCGTCGTCTTGCCGTCATCGTCACATATGTAAGCAGAGAGAAGTTTCATCTTCAGTTTGTCGGCAATAAAAATGAATTCCAGCGGGGTGAGCCAAGTTCTGCGCGGTTTTTCGTTGGCAAAGGTCATCCCAAGGGCAAAAATCTCGATGTATGGATCATTGTCTGGGTTCGAACTGGTGTCATAATCCAGTTCGACTTGCGCAATGAATGGTTTTCCTGTCTCCAGCAGCCATTTTGCATGGCTGTCTGCTGCTTTTCCCATCTTATCAACCGGATAATGAGTCCAGTTGCCTTCCGGGACCTTGAGATTAAGGTATATGCTGGCGCTTGCTACGCGGGGGCGGACCAAAGAAATCCTTGTTAAATACTGATTCGGAGTGTCGATATGACTCCAGTTCTGGGTTGCATTTTCGATAGCGTCGCAACATTGGGGGCCATATATGCCGCTTGGATAGACCGGTGCCTTAACAAACTGCGAGATGCATGATGCAAGGGTGGGCAGTTTGAGGTTGTTCGAGTTTTTGAGTTGTGGAAATAACTGTTGGGCCACATGCATACAGTTGGAAAATATCTCAGCGATCAGAGGTGTGCATTCCTTTGGATAGTCTTTAACTGGTATGCCCCATTCTTCGCAGATCTGGTCGAGTGACAAACGCAGATATGCAGAATGCCGCAATAGCGGGTGCCTACGCAGATTGCTCCACCAAGCATTGAAAGACGCATTGGTTAACCAAAGGCAACTGTTACCAAGAGTAAGTGGGCTCGCGATCCGCTGTGTTTCCGCCCCGTGCTCGCATGCGTAACCAGATGTAGGGTTCTCTGGGTTATCAAACAGGATAACGCCGAAGCTCAGTCGAGCACCTGAGTTTGCTTTTACGGGCTGCTTTATCTGAGGGCGGTCGGAAAACGAGATGCCTTGCATGCGTTACTGTTCTTTCGCCAAACGGTGATAGAGTGGTTTCCATCGTTCAGGTTCGTGACCACCAAATGGTCCACCCGGATCAAAGGCCATCCAAGAAACCATTTCAGGAGCAATATCTTTGCCTCGGCGAAACAACTTCCCGGTCCATAGCAACCGCAAGCCATCCAGAAGCTCATGGCGTTTGTCATGAGCTTCTTTGTTGAGCCGAAGTATTGCTTCGCCGAGAATTTCTGGTCGGGAAGTTCCAATTAGGCGCTCTGCAACAGCTTGATGTCGGGCCAAATCCGACAGAAGTGTGCGCGAAGCGTCAGAAACAGTGTGAATATACCTGTTTGCAACAACGCATGTCAGGACAAGCATATTCAGGGATGCTTGCGAGAGCTGTTGGTGTTGAGGGTGAAGCCAGATCAAAACTGCCTCACCTTGCAGACCTGCCCGCCCCATATGCATTGTCATATGGCAGAGGGGGCAGATACATGCCAGGTTCATTTCGTCACAATGATTGTGATTGTGGTCGCGATGATGGACTTCAAGGAAACGTCGAGACTGCAACCCACACGCCTGACATGTGTACCGATCACGTTTTATGATACGTTCGAAAAGCTCAGCATGGCGGGCATCAATTTGTTGGTGGAAATTGTCGGGCATTGACCAGGTTGACCGAACCGCATCCAGGTGGAGGTTAATTGAATTTGTCATGCTGAGCTTGTCTTGCTTAATTGCCAATTGTATCGGCGAAGTTTTTGTCACCAATTTTTACTGTTTTGGCATCGTTGCCAAACAGACTTGCTGGTCCGATGCCAGTAAGAAGTGGAACGACAATCAGGACGCATGCGAGGATTAGGCCAGCGATATCGCCACCCACCCCCTGGGGCTGTTGGCCCCCAGCAGCCGCCTGCTTGGATTTGCGATAGAGGCTTGTAACGCTCGATACGGTGAAAATAAAACCGCCCAGAGTGGCTGCCCATCCACCAAAGTTAAGGATCGCTTTCATCGATCCCCCTACCGTTTCCTGATAGTCAGCGATGCCTTTTGCTGCATGAGCAATAGACGGGTCAATTAGAACAGCAACACCTGCGGCAGTAACTGCTGCACCAGCTGCAAGCTTTGCGAAGTAACGCTTATTCTTGGGAAAGCGCATGGGTAGTCTCCTAGTTAGTGTTCTGCAAAATGAAACTGCGTGTGAGTGATAAAGTTCTGATGGTTTAAGTGCTTGAAATCGCCTAGGTGCCGACTTTGAGGTCGATCAATTGTTCCATTACTGTTATGGAATTAAGGCAGAAGGACCCGCCAATGATTTGGGCTAAACATTTCCAGATCGAGGCATTCCCCTTCCGCTCTATCAGTCCCTTGAGGTCAAGAACTCCCTTCAAAGCAAAGATGAAACCAAGAAACCAGACCCACTGAAAAAGTGCTCGCATGGTCCTTTGGCCGTTCTCATCAAGTTTTTGGCCAAGAAAAGTGAAGGTGACATCGTTGCCGACAAAGCCCATGAAAGAACCAAACGTGCTTTGGCTCATTACTCCGAGGGTTGTAGAGAAGCTGATGATAGCTCCTCCAACCAGAAATACTCCGCAAGCTTGAAGAGGCGTTACCTGACTGTTCATCATGGACTTGCCGTCGCGGGTAGCGTCATAAAGAGCAACAACAGCGCCCAAGCAAATGAAGATACCAATGAGAGCGGTACTCCATCCGACGATGTTGATCAGTCCGGGCAGAATGGATGCCAGGTTTGTCGCCATCTCTGCAAACGCCGAAGCAGCGCCACTTAGTCTATCGACGATCTGGTCAAGCATTGATGATCATCTTCTCAATAATTGGGCTGCTTGACCGGCAATCGGCCGGCTTCGGTTGCGATCACCCATTCATCAGATTTTTCCTGATAGATGGACACAATCAAACCGTACCCTTTGAGCCTGTCACCCTCATGAACTTCAAGCAAACCTGATCCATTAAGTTTCAACCATGCTGTTCCAGGTTGGATTGATGCGATTGTGTAGACGGGAACATTTCCCGTGTTCCCAAGGTGGGACCTGCCCGATGTACTCAATGTTGTAGGAGCACGGTCTGAGACTGCTGGGGCGGGCGACACAGTCGATGTCGATGGGCGCTTAGGATCCTCAGTCTTGCGCGGTTTCACAGCCCCGCGCTCATTCGGTTGAGACGAACTGTCACGATAGGAAGGAGCTGGTGATGCCACCCACTTTGCTATCCAGAAACTGTTATCTAACAAGAGCCAGTTTCCATCCGGTGTGGCATCGATCGCTGTCACAGTTTCACCTTTCTTGAGAATCTTCACGACATCAGCTTTAAGCGAAGGAGCGCGCCGCATATTGATGTTCGTTGGTAATTCAATCGTTTGCGCGACACGCGCCGCATTCACTGCGGCGTTCAGTGAACTGCTCAGCTTCGTTTCCACTTCCCGTAATCTGGCATTGATATCATCAATTGAATCAGTGTTTTGCTCTACTTTGAGCACAACAGTTTTCTGCGACTGAGCAAGCTCTTCAAATCGTGCGGTAAGGCTGTCAAAATTCTGCAGAACTTTATTGAGGTCGTAGTTAATATCGTCCGTCTGAATATCCAGAGACCGTGCGCCATCTGATGAAGCCGCATCAGCGGGCTCGTTGTAGAAAATATCAGGGTTCACGCTAGAAGTTCCAGCATCTGACGATAATGTCGCGGCATCGAGTGATATGGGTTTGGTGTTCTTGGCAGTGAAACCATTATCTTCGCCAAACATCATCTTTGGGGTATTTGCCCTACCTTCTTGGGCTGCTTTCTGGATCTCGCCGCTGGATGGATTAGGCCCATTTACACTGGTTTCTGCAGTATCTAGGTTTTCATCGACTACCGGGACATCATTGCCATCCATATAGCTGTCCCTGAATTGCCAAAGACCGACCACAGCTACTCCGCCTATGCAAACTGCGACGAATGCATATTTCGCACTGCCTCTCAGCATTGTTGACAATGCCATTTTGTGCTTCGTTTGCGGTTTGATGGCTTCGACAACAATGTCATCGTCCGACGAGGCGGCATGAGGCACGCTATTGGCTTTTGCCGGTGACCCGGCCGTCACCGGATCATCGGGATCGTCAAAGCTTTGAAGGGTGAACCTTTGATCCTCGGCAGAGAGAGGTTCCGGGTTGCTGTCGCCTCCAGTCGTTGTCGTGTGCCCGTCAATGGATTCATCGGGTTGCTGCATGTCGTCAGCTTCGAGTTCTTCAACTGATCCCCATGGAGCGAAATCTGCAATATCCTCTGCGCGGGCCGCGTCCAGTCCGTCACCAATTTGTGCCGCGTTTTCACCGCGCTCCCTGGCTTCACGCTGACGAAATTCATTTTCAGATGTGTGAATGCTGCCAGGGGACAGGTCTTCAATCTCGCTTTCGTCGTGGCCGTCGAGAATTGATGAATACGTCTCAGCCATATCGGGTTGCCGCTCCAAAAAGTCATTTTCTGTAATACTAAGGGAACACCAGAATCAAATGGGGCAAAAAAATACATAATCAGGATTTTTTTGTATCTGAACAAAAAATGCCACATTCACGCAGCATTTCTTCCTACAATTCGGGGATCATGAGCGAGAGGTTCCCACACAATGAAAATTGCAAGGGCATAAAGAGTGCTGGATCACGAAAATTGGGCGATTGGGTCGATAGATGTGAAACCCACCAGAAAAACCATGCGGGAGTTTGTTCGCAGATTCTGGGTTAGTTACCAGCAAATGCCCTATTCATCAGAGATGATCGCGCACTGGCGGGTATGGCAAGGTGAGTTGCATTTGAATGCTGCGGCGGTCGGATTTGATGCATTAACACTGCGTGCAGGTGGTGGAAGTGATGGCATGATAGCAAAGCCTGATTTTCCATACGATAGCGTCGCTTTAATTGCGGCCAAATCATCAGTCGTAAATGCATTGATTATTGATGGGCCGGTCAGATCAATATGGTGCTCCCCTTCTCTGCCAGGTTTGCAAAGGCACACAGTAGAGACGATTGATGTTCCATGGCATGAGGAATTGCGACGTCAGTACGTTCTGGGATCTCTAATTGTCCCAGTTCAATCGCCTGTAAGAAGCGGAATGGCGTTGCAATGACAGTCTTCAGCGGGTGCCAAAGACTGTCATTCTATGTGTTAAAGCGTGATGGATGAAATTGTCAGAAGTTCATACTCGTTGGATGAGTATGTTTGTTCTTTATCCTGGCCAATTAGGGTTGCCGTGAACCCGGCAAGGTTTCTGCTATTTCCGGTCCGAACAATTGTCGCGATAGAGATCCCGGTCGTGTGTTTCCGAGACACCAGGATTGCGAGATCACCAGCAGATGGCGAGACTGTCGTGTTTGCAAGAATTTTGGCGCCAGCCCGGAGAATATCACCATAAATGTCGAAATGGAGCGGAATATCAACGCCTTCAGTCAGCAATGATTTTGCGGTATCAGGCAACTGGCGGTTTTCATTCATCAGAGATTCGAATTCGCTTGGAGCGACGACAATAATCCCTTTCTGTTCAGGTTCATCCCGCGCTAATTCTTCGTGAGCCTTAACGCTGATTGGAGATTCAGGTTCTTCTGAACTGGTGTTGACCAAGTCAGCGCCTTCGGGCGTCGCTGCTTTCTGGGCTTTTGACTTTGACTTTGTGGATTTCGAAGTTTTGCTGCGGGCTTTTGTGGGTGCTCGCTTGGCTTTATTATCTGACACAGTTGTTGTTGAAGTTTCCGGATCAACAGCGGCCATTTTTTGCTCGGCTTCTGTCGACACCTCTGGCTCTATGGAATCAGTTTCCGAAGCCGCGGGGCTGGCCTTGGTTGCTGCTTTTACTGTGCTTCCTGCTTTCGCAGGGTATTGCAATTCCATCCTCTTTTTATAAGCAGCATTTTCTTCCTTGGATGGTTTCTTGAACAAGTCCACCTGAGACATGCCGACAAGATCCGCAATTATTTTTCTCTGTTCAAGTTCAAGCGTTGCGGGCATTCCCTGATATATGTAGAACTGCATATAGGTCTGGTTGCGTCCCAGCAGCTCGCTGACTTTATAGATTGGGATTTTGTGCTCCCATAGCTTATCTCGAATACGCTCTCTCAACGCATCGAACGGTGGCTGCTTCGAACGTTTTTTCGTTCCACCGGATAATTCTGCCATCAAATACTCCTGCAATACAGTCGGCGGCCATCAGCAATCATCACATCATAGGTGTGTGGCGGCGACATTTTGCTTTCTGGCCAATTAAAGCTCCTCCATAAAAAAATACCAAAAAAAAATACAAAATACCAACACAACTTAAATCAGCGGCGGTATCCTAAAGGTAAAGAGCTTTCAGGATAGACCATGAGCGCTATGAAATTTAAATGGGATGACTTGAGGACTGAACTGTTGCGCCGACTTTGGGGCAATGGTCATCTCGCGGAAATTATTGCAAAAGCGCTTGGAGCGCCAAGCTCACATGCGGTGATGCTTAGAGCACGTCGGGACGGCCTTGGTCGTCGGATGCGCCTAAAAAGCGGCAGGCTGACCGCGCGTATTGAGCTGGTCGTCAAAGAAAAGGCCAAGCCAATAGAAGTTGGCAAAATACAAAAAGAACGGACTTGTCTTCAATGCCTCCGCACTTTTATGTCCCTCTGGAACGGCAATCGAATTTGTCCCGATTGCAAGTCAAAACAGGATGGGTCTGACGGAACTGTGACCGAGTATCGGGTGTTCGGCGGGGAACGCTACTCATCAGGTGTTGATCAGAAATGAGCGCCAGACGGAACAAGAGAGACGACATTGATATTTCTGAAATTACTTCGGCTGTTAAGGCGAGGCGGAACCTCTCAGAAGTGATCGTCAGCCTTACAGGGGGCAAGTTACGTCGCCGCGGCTCAGATCGTCGTCATGCAATGCTGTGCCCATTTCACAAGGAATCAACCCCGTCCTTTTTTCTAAAGGACGGTAATACTGGTGATGGAACTTATAATTGCTTTGGCTGTGGAGCCAAGGGTGATCTGATAAGTTTTGTGAAAGATTACAAGTCACTAAGCTTCAGGGAGGCCATAGACTATTTGGTCCCGGGGCTCTGGCCCGAAAGAGATAGGCCTGCTTCATCGAAAAGAGTAAAGGTTAGACGCCTTTCACAAGTCGAAAAGCCCGATGACAAGTTCGTCCCGGTCAAATGGCAGGCTATTGTCCCTGTCCCTGAGCATGCCTCATTGTATCCAACAGGCTTCGACAGAGCGCGCGGACGATCGGCGCCGATTAATAATCCCGTATCAGAGGACAGGCCGGTTACGCAGCTGCCGATCACCTTGCTGCATCCATACAAGGATGGACGTGGTCAGACGTATGGATATGTCATACGTGCCGACTTTGAGGACGCGAAAATTACCCCGTTTGTTCAGTGGGGAATTTCTGAAAAGGGTGTGGAGGGTTGGTTTATTTCCGAATTTCCTATGGAAAATCGCCTCCCTTACAAATACGAAAAGTTTGTTGAGAAGTTACAGGCTCGTGAAGACCGTCTAACGCCACTAATTGTCCTTCTGGTTGAAGGTGAGAAAACGTGTGATCACGCCGCTAAATTCTTTCCGGACCTAGCTGTAATGACCTGGCCGCAGGGCACGAAAAGCGTTGAGAGAGTCAACTGGGATTACTTGGCCGAAGCCGATATGGTCATTCTAAGTCCAGACAACGACAGTGGCGGCTACGAAGCGATGGCGCGCATCGCGTTGAAGGCGGAAGCCATGAGATTGCAACATATCTATTGCATGGCGCCAGTGTCGGCAGACAAAGGCGCAGATCTCGCAGATGTTCCTCTAGAAGACAAAAAGTATGCATCCCATCTGCTGAAAACATCAAAACCAGTCAGGGAAATGCTTGGTGACTGGATGCTTGAGATTACTGGCGATGCGGAATTTGCGTTGGGGGAAGTGCAGGAATCTGTTGCGGCAGGACGATCTCCGCACGAGGCCGATCCATGTTTATAGGAAAAATCATGAAATCGGCTTTGGGGTATTTCCCCTTCAGGAGCCGCCACCGACTTGTGGACGAGAAAGGGACCTCTTCAGAAAGGTATTTTGACGTTGGTGTTCTGCCATCGGGAAATGAATTGCGTGCCAGTTCGCGTGCGATTCATCGTCAGCATGTTCTGAGTGGAATTCTTGTCTCCTGTCTTCTGATCCTGTTTTTTTTTAATGCAGCGCGATGGTTTTTTCAGCCTGCCCCCAAAATTTGGCTAACCGGCCCTGAGTGCACTTATGCAGGGCCGATCGAAGCTACAGATGTAACGGAATAGTGGATGCTATGAGCAAGTTCGTTGAGACCATCAAAAACCGGGCGAAATTTTATAAAGATGGTGAAACCTCTGCAAAGCGTATCAATCACATGCTTGCAGCAGGCCTTGTTATATCCATTCTCTTCAGTGTTGTTGTCGTCGCGGCACCTCCAGCAGAGCGGTACATTCCGATGGGGCCGGGTTGCGCGGTTCAGGAAATTATCCCGCTAGACAAGCCTTATCTGACGACCGCCGATGTAATTGAATATGCCGCAGACACGGCCATTGGCTCTTATACCTTTTCGGCCGCAAACTTTTCTCGGGATCTGGGGAGCACCAAAAAGCGCTTTACTCCGGAAGGCTGGAGTGAATGGAACGATGCAATCACTGCAAATGGTGTTTTGAACTATGTCGTTCGTCACGCGGCTATGGTTACGGCCTACACTTCTGACGAGGCGCCCGTCGTCGTCAATGAAGGACTTGGAATTGCGTCTGGCAACTATGCCGATCGGTACGCGTGGGAAGTGAAAGTACCCTTCCGGGTTACGTATCTCAGTGCCAACAACAAGGTTCCGCAACAGCTGGAAGCGCGAGTGATCGTAATCCGGCGCCCTTATTCAGACGATCCGTTTTTCAAGGGATTAGGCGTCACCTCACTAATCGTAAGGCAGGGTTAGCCGATATCGGTTGCAATCACTGAATCTGACAAAACTATTCAGAAAGACGAAGGCGTTCCAAATGTCAGAAAAAAACTTCTCATTCTACAGGGTCAATATTCCCGACAGGCCGGTTGAGGATGCAAGACGATTAAGTGAATGGCCAGGCAGGCTGAATGGCTTCTCTCCCGTGACGGCATCTATCAGGGAATTTCAGGAGCTGCTTGTACATGCTCCGCGCGACGATATCGATGCAATCAGACTTGAAGGGATCATGATTGGCCTTCAGATCGCACAAAGCAGAAATGACGTTGCTGGTATCGTGCTTGCCGATGTTGAGGGGGAAGATTATGCAGAATAAGAGGATACTTCGTTCCTCATTGTTGGCGCTGTTAATATCAATGCCGAGTTATGGATGGGCCCAAGGCATCGACCCTAGTACGATGCCGCCATTGCCGAATCTTGAAGAAAAAGAAAACCCGGAGACCCGGGCTGCTATCAACAAGTTTTTGGACGGCATGTATCCCGTTCGTCCTGATGATATTCGCAAGTATCGTAAGGCGACTGAAGAGCAGAAAAAAGTCCAAGCGGAACGTTTCGGTCCGTCACCAACACCAAGATCCAGATCGGAAGAGGTATCCCTCGACAATGCCGAGGCGCCGCTAAAGCTTAATCTAATTGGCGGATATGCAAGCTCTGTGTCTTTCTTTGATGTTACTGGCAAGCCGTGGCCATTTATAAATGTAATCAATGGCGATGGAGTGTTCGACATTGGTGACCCTCTTGCTGAAACGGATACTCAAGGAAAAGGATCACATACGCTTTACATCAAGCCAAAAAAGACTTTTGCCCAGGGCAATGTGCTCGTGTATTTGGCAGGCAGCGACGTTCCCCTTATGATTGATCTTGTAGCGGGTGAGGACAAGCTGGATGGAAAGGTAACAATCACCGTTCAGGATTTTGGCCCGAACTTTACCATGCCTATCTCAATGGGGAGTGGGATACCGGACAACTCGGATCCGCTGCTTGACGACGTGTCTGCCGGAATTGCGCCTGCTGGCGCTGTATCGGTGGAGCTTGTAGGTGTTTCATCCAGTCTCGTCAAAGCGTGGAGGTTTGGTGGATCAATTTATGTTCGCTCTGCGGCATCGTTACTTGGTCCTGCGTGGCTCGAAGAGAAGTCTAACGGTAATTACAAAGCCTATCGGCTTCCTGATACTCCGCCTGTGCACAGTTTGTGGATGACATACAAGGGGAGAGAATTTGATGTGCGGGTGGAGGGCTAAATGAGTACCGAAAACAATTACGAATATGATTCTGATCGGGAATTTCTCCACGAGGCCATTCTTGATCCCAAGAAGAAGCCGCTTAAAGATCGCATCAAGAATAACTTCTCTCATCCAGGCACGAAAAGAATTCTCTGGGTTTCCGCTATAGCGATAGTGGTAATCATGGGTACAGTAGCCTTTAATCTATCGAACGTAATGCCGTCGGGTGAGGTCGAGCTGGTCGGCGACATTGATAAATTTGACACGGTTTCGCGGGGCAAAAACCAGCTCGAAAACAAAGAAATGCAGCGGCAAGCCAAGGCAGCTGACGAAATCCGGATTGATGAAGCCATCGATCGAAACGGAAGTGCTGCCATCGGATTGCCGTTGGATGCTTTCAATGTGGATCAGGAGCCAAATAGTTCGTCTGAATCAGATGGAACGATTATTGCGACCACGGTAAATGAGTCCGGCCCTATTCTAAGGACGGTGAAGACTTCAACTGAGGAATCTGGCTCCAACTCCGATAGTGAAAGCAGCGGAAACGTAAATCAGGTGCTTGTCGATAAGATTGCAGGCCAGTTTGCCGCGAACCAGAACAAATGGGATCAGTTTGGTGAAACTGTAACCTTGGTGGGGTCATATCAGCCAGATCGTGTTGCGACGTCTGACCTGCAAGACCCTTCGACGACGGAAGGGGCGGATACTGACGAACCGGTTAGGGTTGTCGCTCGTGCTGGCGAAATGTTCTATGGGATAAATCGGGTCGCGGCGACATCCGATTTGCCAGGCACTCCAATTATTTTTGACGTGAACACGGGGATTTTGACAGATCATACATTCATCGGTTCATTCGCTTCGAATAGCACTTGCATGCAAGTGACAATGAATTCTGTGAGTGGCCCCCGCTTTAGCCAGCCCATATCCG
>Ga0310345_10002812_pt1 | contig 17154 bp, 15 predicted proteins | sample HC15DNA20500_MG_FD_204667 | JGI IMG/M metagenome (GOLD analysis project Ga0310345, IMG submission 204667) | Marine microbial communities from station ALOHA, North Pacific Subtropical Gyre - HC15-DNA-20-500_MG | ecosystem: Environmental > Aquatic > Marine > Oceanic | place: Pacific Ocean: North... | reverse complement strand
CGCGTCGCGCGCGGCGTGGGATGTTCGTGCGTGGCAACAAGGAGTGATTGGTAATGTCTTTGTTCATGATCTGTCGTGTTGCTCTCAAGGCTCTTGGGCGCAATAAGATGCGGACTCTGCTGACCATGCTGGGGTTAATCATTGGCGTGGCGGCCGTGATCACGATGGTGGCCCTGGGCAACGGGGCCCAGCAACAGATCGAAGATCAGGTTGCGGCAGGGGGCACTAATCTCATCACGGTGCGGGCCGGCAACCACAGCCGGGGTGGCGTCAGCAGCGGAATGGGCACGTCGCCGCGGCTCAAGGTGAAAGATGTGGACGCGATCCGAGCCCAGGTACCAGGGGCAGAGTACCTTTCGGCGACCGTCGGCACCAGAGACCAGGTAATTGCTAGCGGGCAGAACTGGTTCTCACGAATCGACGGGGTTGACGTAGAGCTGCCGCTCATCCGGTTCTGGGACGTAGAGTTCGGCGAATTTTTCTCGGTGACTGACGTCAACAGTGCCGCCAAGGTGGCGGTACTCGGGGCGATCGTCCGCGACAACCTGTTCGGCGAAGGGGTCGACGCGGTCGGAGAGACTATCCGGATTCGCAACCAGTCCTTCAAAGTCGTCGGCGTGATGACCGTCAAAGGGTCCGGCACGTTCGGGGAGGATCAGGACGACGTCATCTTTGCGCCCTACACGACCGTGCAGCGCAAGCTCCGTGGACGGGATGGCACCAACATTTCGGGCATCACGATTTCTGCACGGTCCGCCGACGACATCATTGCCACGACGGCCGAGATCGAAGAGGTGCTGCGCGCCGAGCACGAGCTCATCCCTGGGCAGGACAATGACTTCATGGTCCGCACGCAAGACGACATGATGAGCATGATGACCAGCACGACGCAGACGATGACGCTGTTCACGCTGGCAATCGCCGTGGTGTCGCTTGTGGTCGGCGGCATCGGCATCATGAACATCATGCTCGTGTCGGTGACCGAACGCACGCGCGAGATTGGTCTTCGAATGGCGGTGGGGGCGAAGGGGCAGGACGTGCTCTGGCAGTTTCTCGTGGAGGCGATGGCATTGAGCCTGGCGGGGGGGATGGTTGGCGTGGGGTTGGGGTTTGCCATCGCCGAGGGCCTTACACAATTCCTCCAGTGGCCAACGAGCGTTTCATCGAACGCGGTGGCGGTATCGGTCGGGTTTGCGGCCTTGATCGGCATCGTGTTCGGCTTCTACCCGGCCTGGAAAGGCGCCCAACTCGACCCCATCGAGTCCCTACGATTCGAATAGCTAACCACCGGCCCACTCAAACAGTCGAGAACGACCTGACCACGAAGGGACCCCGGTCGAGGCCCCTCAAAGTGTAGCCAGGCTGGGCCTACACCGTGCTACCCAACCGTCAACCGTGTGCAGCGCTACTGCGCCCGCTTGGCCGTCCAATCTCCCCCGCCGTATCCCCCAAAGTCCATCGTGCCAGTCATCATGTCGCCGTCTACCACGCCACTCATCGCGATCTCGATAAACTGACCACCGGCATCGATCTCGACCACCCATTCGAGCTTGTTCTCAGAGACCGTGCCTCCGTCAAACTCGATGGTGCCTTGGTCGCTAATCAGCGATCCACTCAACGCCTCTCCATCCTGTTGTAGCGTCAACGTTCCTGGCAGTGCTCCCTGATCCGTGTTGATTGTCATATCCCAGCTCCCGGTCACGTCAGTCTGAGCCGCCACGACTACCAACGCCAACACGACCAGGGTCAGAACCATTGCCATTCGATTTCGCATGTCATTACTCCTCGGAACCGAGTTTAGCCAGCTAAGCGACGACCACGCACGCCGGACCACGCTGTCGACACCGTATCGTGTACCAATCTCAAGACACATCGCAAGTAACTCGTGAGTTCTAACTTGGCCTCGAACCCATTACGCCCCGGTATCTCCGGACAACAGCCGAAGCAGTTCACTGACCGTCTTCCCAGTTACAGGGTCCACCAATCCCGGCGCAATCTCGGAGAGAGGCCCGAGTACGAAACGCCGGGAACGAAACCGCGGATGCGGCAATTGCAACAGCTCGGAGTCGACTATCAGATCCCCGACAAGCAAAAGGTCAAGATCGAGCGTGCGCGGCGCCCCGACTCGAGACCGGACACGACCGCGTTCGCGCTCGATCCCCAACAGAGTGGACAGCAGCGCTTCAGGTGGCGTGGTCGACGTCCCCACCAGTGCGCCATTCAAAAAACGGGGACCGTCAACGCCATGCTCAGGGTCAGTGTCGACAAAGCCCGACACCCGGACGTCAGCCAAGACGTGCTCGAGGCGCGCAACCGCGAACGTGAGATGCGTGCCACGGCCCCCGAGATTACTCCCAAGCGCCACCGCCACGGTTCGGGCTGATGGGCTCACGGCCGTCACCACCTGTCGACGGTGATAGACCAGAACCAGCAAGACATGACGGTCACTTCGTGCTCTGCTTCTCCTTACACGTGATGCACACACGGGTCCACGGAATGGCGTTCAACCGAGCCTCGGCGACCGGCTCCCCACAATCCCTGCAGACTCCATAACTGCCCTGTTCGATGCGCCAAAGCGCCTCTTCGATCGCCTGAAGAATCTTGGCGTCCGTCTGCTTCAATTTCAGCTGGATGTGCACCTCATTGTTGCCGGTCGCCTGGTCGGCGAGATCTCCCTGCCGGCTACTGGTGCCCTCTGTAGACTGAATCGGCTTGGTGCCGGCGCTAGCCGACAAAATCTCTGAACGCTTCTGTAAGAGCAAACTCTTGTAGTGTGCTACGTTCATCGGGACTCCCTACTGGCAAGCCCGCGGGAGACCAAGCACCACATGCACCGGGCCACATGAGCACCCTCGCCGCGATACCTGATTCCCACCCCTGACCCCTCTGAAAAAAAGCGCCATGTTATCAGATGCGGTGTCTGCTACTCAGCGCGCAACGTGCCCAACGGCTTCTGCCGGAGCACGTCCAAGCTGGCCACAACGCCAACCAGAGCCACCAGGAGCGCCGTGATCGCAAGACCAGTCACGTTCACGAGAGGGGTTAGGTGCCAGCTGATGCCTAGCAGAAATCGCGTTAATGCCCAGGTCAGCGCCACGGCTCCAAATGAGCCTACGAGACCGGCCAGTAGGCCCAAGGCACCGTACTCAAGCAACAGCATCAAGATAATCGTCCGGCTCGTAGCACCGAGAGTCTTAAAGATCGCGGTCTCATAAAGCCGTTGATATTTCGTCATCGCCACTGAACCGACCAAGATGAGGACACCGCTCAGAAGTGCGATTCCACCAACGACCGAGATGGCCAGCGTCACAAAGTCGAGAATGCGGCGGATCGTCGCGAGGACTTCTCGACCGTCAATCACAGAAACGTTTGGGAAATCTGTCACGAGGTCGCTCTGTAACCGGGTCCGGTCGTCTGCCTCAGCTGGTCCCCGCAGAAACCCAATGAAACTGTGCGGAGCCTCATCAAATACACCCGGCCGAAACAAAAACATAAATCCCCCACTACGGGAATCGTCCCAGTCCACCGCGCGAACACTAGAAACGACGGCAGACACCTCACGTCCAAGAACGTCAAACCGAAGAATGTCACCGATCGCAAGGTCGAGCCGATCCTGCACACTCTCCTCGACAGACACCTCGGGCTGATCTGAGACTTCGTTAGTCCAAAACTGCCCGTCCACCACTCGCTCGTTTGCTTCGAGATGCCCCCGATACGTCACTGTGTACTCACGGCCGACACCACGCCTCCGCAAAGCGCGAGGCCCGTCCAAGGTGGTCCTGACGCCGGTCACGCCGGTGACCCTAGCCCGCAGCACCGGCAAGAGATTCGGCTCCCTGCCACCCCGTTCCACCACGAGCGCACTCAATCCCTCGGCCTGATCTCGCTGGATATCGAGCAGGAACATGTCCGGCGTGTCGTCGGCGATCTCGAGGGCGAAGGCGCGAAGCAGATTGGCCTGCACGGCGTGAATACCGATGATAAAGAAACTACCAAGGCCTACCGCCAACAGAATCACCCGCGTCTGGTTCCCTGGACGGACTAGGTTGAGTACTGAGTGCCGCAGAACGAACCCTGCGCCAACCCCGACCGGCTGAATGAGGCGCACGAGTCCCCTTCCAACCAGGTGCAATACGACCGCCACGACGGCGAATCCACCACAAACCCACAACCCGACCTCCCAAGATGACGCCTGCCAACTGGCCAGTCCGATGAGGCCAAAAGCCAGCACGCCGACTACTCCGACTTGAATCCAGTCATGAGTTACTGTGGGCGTAAGCCCCCAGCGTAAGAGCGCCAGTGGCTTAATCGCTCGCATCTCAAGCAGCGGACCGAGTGCGAACAGTAGGGACACCAAAACCCCGACTCCCACGCCTTGCGCTACAGCGGAAACCGTCAGTCCATAGGACAACGCAGGCAAACCCGCCGCGCTAGTCGCCTGTTCCGTGAGCACCGAGGGAATCGAGGCCATGATGCCCCCGGCCAACGCAACACCGAGCAGCGAACCACCCAGGCCAAGCGCAACAACCTGGGCGACGTAGATGACGAGCACCTGCCCACTGGTCGCACCGAGACACTTCAGAATCGCGACGCTCCGGACCCGCTGCTGCACAAAGACCCGCGTGACACTCCACACGCCAATTCCACCCAAAATGACGACGACAAAACCGATCAGGCTCAGATAGTCCTCCGCCTGCTGGAGATTCGATGCGATCCGGTCCTCGGTCCGCCTGTAGGACCGGATGCTGACGAACTGCCCCTGCAACGGCTCCCGCAGCGACTCCACGAGCGGCTCGATACGGGGCTCAGGAAGCTGCAGCAATACTTGACGCTCAGCCCGCGTCCCGAATCCCAGCAATCCGGTTCTGACAAGGTCGTCGTAGTCAACCAACACACGCGGCCCGAAACTAAATGCCCCTAGTTGACCGCCGGGTTCCCGCAAGATGACCCCGCGAATCTCGAACGTTTGCCCACCGATCACAATGTCATCGCCAACACCAACGTCGAGCTGCGGTAGAAGTTCAGGCCGCACCAGCGCCCCGCCACCAGCTAACAACTCGTGCCGGTAGGAAATATCACCCTCCAACACGAACTCGCCATAAAACGGGAACGCCGACTCGACCCCGCGCAACTCGATGACTTTGGTGACGGTTTTGGTCTCGTCCGCTGGCCGAACCATAGTCGCCGTCTCAATGGACCGTGTCCGGACCACGTCCGGTTCGGCGTCCAGTGACTCCTCGATAAGCGCCAGGGCTTCGTCGGTCCACGGCTGGTCGGACTCGATCAGGATATCGGCCGCGGTCAGGGCTCGCGTTTCAGAGGTCATGGCGACCCCGACGCTCTGAATCACGGACCGCAAGGCCACGATGGTGCCGACGCCGATCGCGACGCACACAAAAAAGAACGCGAGACGACGCCACGAGGCTCGCAGTTCGCGCACGACCATACGAACTACGAAGCTCACCCGTAATCCTCGCTCACGCCAGATTTCGGAGTCACAGCCTCTGCTTTGCCATCTCGCATGCGCAGCATGACGTCGGCCGAGGCAGCCAGGTCGGCATCGTGGGTCACGAGCACGATAGTTGTTCGACGCGACACGTTGACCGTGCGCAGAAGCTCGACGACGTGGCGCCCATTCGCACTGTCGAGGTTGCCGGTAGGTTCGTCGGCGAGGAGTATGGGGGGATTATTCGCGAGTGCTCTCGCGATGGCTACTCGCTGTTGCTCTCCTCCTGAAAGCTGCGCCGGATAATGGTGCGCTCGGCCATCCAGCCCGACCTCAGAAAGCAGAGACGTCGCCCGTGTTCGGGCGTCGGCGGCGCCGGCGATCTCCATTGGCACAAGCACGTTCTCAAACGCCGTGAGCGAAGGCACGAGATGGAAGAACTGAAAGACAAAACCAATCTTTTGCCCTCTGAGTTGAGCCAGCGCGTCTTCGGTGAGCGCGCCGATCTCCTGCCCTTCAATGACAATCTCACCTGTCGTTGGCAAGTCGAGGCCAGCAATCAGTCCAAGCAACGTTGATTTTCCGCTTCCAGACGGTCCCACAATCGACACGTACTGCCCGGCCGAAATGACGAGGTCCAATGGCTGGACGATCGTCAGCGGCTCCGTACCACTAAGCACTGTCTTTGAAACATTGCGTAATTCGATCATCTGTTCGACCCCGAAGGCCCCATCCCACCGCTATCTATCCGGTCGCTCGGCCGTCGCCCCGCGCCGGCCGGCGTAAGTCACAGCAGCACCTAGATCTATCGAACAATCGAGGGAAGACCGACCAGAAGCGGCGCAAGTGCCTCATACACGCGGTTGGCCACAATTGCGCTGCCCTCCGCGGTGGGATGAATGCCGTCGGGCTGATTGAGTGCCGGCACCGCAGCGACCCCATCGAGCAGAAACGGCATGAACGCCACCGAAAAATCATCTGCCACGTCTTGAAATGCCGCGCGAAATTCTGCCGTATAAACCGAACCGTAGTTGGGCGGTGCCTCCATGCCGGCAAGTAAGACTGGTATTCCTCGATCTCTAGCCAGTGCGACAATTTCAGTGAGATTCTGTTTCATCTGTTCGACCGGAAGCCCGCGCAGTCCATCGTTGCCGCCCAGCGCAACGATCAGGATGCGCACATCCCCAGCAAGCGACCACTCGGCACGGCGCAGCCCCGCCGCCGTCGTGTCACCGGACAGTCCAGCATTTACCACTGTCAGGTCAAACCCATCTCGATGAAACCGTTCCTGCAGTAGCGCCGGGTAGGCTTGGTCGTCCTCTAATCCGAGTCCAGCCGTCAGGCTGTCACCCAAGACGACCAACAACGGGCCGCGTTCACTTCCCCCTGACGCCGCCAGGGAGACAGCAGGCCGCGTGCCCACTCCATCCGTCTCGCCCACCACCGGCACCAGTGCGGCGTCCGGCCCACAACCACCCATCCCAACGAAAAGAACTACCCCGAGGGCTCGTCCCAGTGATGACCGAGAGCAGGTCGACATCTCCCTATTATGCAATAGCTGCACCATGTCTCCGGCCTGTTCACACAGTCGCGTCCGGACGTCGCAATCGTGATCGGCGCGACCCAAACCATCGCTCACGGAACCAGTAGCCATAGACAACAAGGTTCAATATGAGGGCGCCCAGGCCGAGACCGATCTGCAGCTCCCGAGTCAACCCACTTGGATACAGCCACGGCATCACATACTGGTCAACAAAGTCCCCTTGATAGCCAACCTCGCCAGCTTGTTGACGGAGCCACACTTCGATGGGGGTCAGCGGACAAATGGCTCCAGTCCACTCAACCCCCACACCCCATGCAACTGCCGGCAGGTGCAGCCACGCCAACCTTGGCGCCTTCCAAACCAACAATCCACCGACCGCCACGAAGACGACAAACGCAGCGTGAAGCCCCACCATCAAATCGGCCAGGAACCCGTTCATGATTCTCTCGTGTCCCACCTCGAGTATCGCTAAGACGCCCCCCGACATCCTACTTGTGCGACCGAACCCCGCGTGTAGAATAGGCTGATTCGTGCGCAACCTGCCGCGTCGTTACGAAGGGGCACTTAGATGAACGCAGCCTTGCTTGCCGTTGTCGGACTTTCGATGATCGCCATCGGCTACCGTTTCTACTCAAAATTCCTTGCCGAGAAGATCTATCAACTCGACCCTGATTTTGAGACACCTGCGCACGCTCAGCGTGATGACATCGACTACGTGCCGACGAATCGGGTCGTTCTCTGGGGCCACCACTTCACGGCGGTCGCCGGCGCGGCGCCGATCATCGGTCCCGGCATCGCCGTCATCTGGGGGTGGCTGCCAGCCTTCATCTGGGTCGTCCTCGGAACGATGTTTTTTGCCGGCGTCCATGACTTCGGCGCGGTGTGGGCCAGTGTAAGAAGCAAAGCCCGATCAGTCGGCGCGCTCACTGGCGACGTCGTAACCCCTCGCGCCAGAACCCTTTTCATGATCGTGGTGTTCTTTCTGCTCATGATGGTCAACGCCGTCTTCGGCGTCGCAATCGCCGATGCATTTCAAGAAACGCCCAGCAGTGTCATTCCAGCCTGGACCGCCATCGTCGTGGCGGTCGCTATCGGCGTGCTCATCTACCGGATGCATGTGCCTATCCTGTGGCCGACCATCGTCGGCACGGTGATTCTCTATGCGGTGATCTTTCTTGGTGACGCCGTTCCGATCTCATTGACAGACGGTCTCTTCGGCTTGGCCCCCGGCGCCCAGTGGATCATCATCCTCTTCGTCTACGCCGGCATCGCCTCGCTCCTCCCAGTCTGGCTATTGCTTCAACCGCGTGACTACATCAACGGTATCCAGCTCTTCATCGGCTTGGGTCTGCTCTACGGTGCGGTGCTCATTGCCAACCCCACGATTGTCGCACCCGCAATCAACGCCAACGTGCCAGCCTCAGCTCCACCTATTTTTCCGTTACTGTTCGTCACAATTGCCTGTGGCGCCATCTCCGGTTTTCACGGCTTAGTCGGCTCTGGTACGACTTCGAAACAACTCAACAAAGAGACCGACGCGCGGTTTGTCGGCTATCTTGGATCCTCCGGAGAAGGGGCGCTGGCTCTCGTCGCAATCATCGCGGCGACCGCCGGATTCGCGTCATTGACCGAATGGGAGGCGATGTACTCGGAATTCGGCAACGGCGGCTTGGCCGCCTTTGTCCAAGGCGGAGCCGTAATTGTCTCTTCAGGAGTCGGTATCTCGCAGGGGTTTGCGACAACGCTGCTAACCGTCATGGCGGTGTTGTTCGCCGGTACAACGATGGACGCCGGGGTTCGCCTACAGCGGTATATCATCCAAGAATGGGGAAGTATTTACAGCATCCCCATCCTCCAGAACGGATACATCGCCACAGCGGCCGCGGTCTCGGCCTGCCTCCTTCTCGCCTTCGGCGCCGGGGGCCCGAGCGGCGAAGGCGGCATGCTCATCTGGCCGCTGTTTGGCACGACCAATCAGCTACTTGCCGGACTAACTCTGTTGGTTATCAGCGTAATGCTCGTGAAACTGGGGCGTCCGGCTCGCTACACCCTCACGCCCATGATCTTTATCACCACGATGGCGCTCGCAGCCGCCCTCGTCCAATTGAGAACCTTGTTTCTCCAAGGCCGTGACGCTGGATGGCCCGCTGGAGGACTTTTGTACCCGCTGCTCTTGATCGACCTCGTCATTGTCGTCCTCGCCATTTTCGTTATGCTTGAGGCCGGCTCGGCGTTCATGCGCGAGAGGCGCAGCGCAGCAACGGCAAGCACATAGTCAACGTTTCTCCTCATGACATGACTGATGCCAGTGGCCCACTCGATAGATTCAAGGCGCTGCTTGAGGAGTTCTACGTAGCGCCGTATCGTGGCGCCCTCGCCCGGGCGCAGCGCGACGAAGATGACTTGTTCATGCTCTTCGTTTTCGCAGAATTGATGGGCGTCCCAAATCCAGCGGCATACTACACGCTCGAATTGCAGCCCCTGTTACTCGAACGGTTCCATGAGTGGCACCGCCGCCAAGGCTTGGAGCACTCACCTCTCGACGGATTCCGCTGCTGCTAAGTGATGTTGGTCCGGCTACCGGTTCCTCGCATCCCGATCGGAGCCCACTACTGAAACTACTTCTAACCCGCCCGCTGCTCTTCATCGGCGGAAAGGGAGGGGTCGGCAAGACCACGACAGCGGCAGCGCTCGCGCTAACTTCAGCTGACACGGGTCGCCGCACGTTGCTTGTCTCGACTGATCCCGCGCACTCGCTAGGCGACCTGTTCGGTCGTGCGATAGGCAGTCGTGAGACCTCTTTGGCGCCATCGCTTTGGGCCATCGAGGTCGACCCTGATGGACAAGCAGACGACCACCTCGCTACCGTGAAGGCTCGAATGAAACGTCTGGTCCACCCGCGAGCGTACGACGAAATAGACCGCCAGCTCGACCTGGCTCGGTTAGCACCGGGGACAGTAGAGGCCGCCATGCTCGAGCGCGTTTCGGAGGCAATGGCGCTGGCCGGCGATCGTTACGACCAGGTCATCTTCGACACCGCACCGACTGGACACACCGTACGGCTCTTATCGCTGCCCGAGGTCATGGCCGCCTGGACCGAGGGCCTCCTGGGACATCGGAAACGCTCCGAGCACTTGGGCTCAGCGCTGCGCCACCTAGGCGGCGGACGCGTGCAAGGCGACGACCTGTCGATGCTCGACGCGGCCGTGGACCACGACCCGGGCAGCCGTGACGCCCAGCTCAGCACCTTGCTGCAGAATCGGCGCCGTAAGTTCGTACGCGCCCGCGAACAGCTACTCGACCGTGCACAGTGTGCATTCCTTCTAGTGCTGAACCCGAACCGACTGTCAGTGCTAGAAACCATCAAGGCCCGCGACACCCTAACGCGCTTCTCTGTGCCCGTCTCGGCGCTGGTCGTAAACCAAGTGCTTCCAACCACGGCAGACGGAACATTTCTGGAAGCGCGGCGACGCCAAGAAGCCGAGCACCTGGAATGGATCGACAACGTATTTACCAGCATTCCACGGGTACGCGTGCCGCTACTACCTGGTGATGTGCACGACCTGGACACGTTGCGTCGACTCGGCTTGTGGATCGCGAGCGACGGGAAAGATGCTGACTAACGGGTATCGATTGCGCGCTCGGCATAGTGATTCCAGCCAAACGCTTCCTTGATAGCCATAGCGAAGTCGAACCCAAACTGCTCGCTGTCTTTTAGCGCCAGGTTGAACTGGGCAGGAAAGACCGCGTGACCCTCATACTCTTCGTTCCAAGAGCCAAGGGTGTAGATGGGTGCCGGCAGCTTTGCCGAACCTACGGCACTCGGCCACTCGGTCCGCAAATACACCTCATCGTTGAATCGCGTGAGTAATTTGAGATAGTCGGCCAAGGCTGACCGCGTGGTGTTAACAATCGGAAGACCATGCTTGGCGAATCCACCGGCCAGACTCGGAATCATGAGTACCCGCTCGCTAGAAAAACGATTTCTGAGCCCTCGCATTGCTTGGGCAGCCCGTTCCAGACGTAGTCGCTGCAATCGACCGTACGCTTCGTTCATCTCAAACGGCGTCGCGCTCGTCTTAAGGTTGGCGGCGTGGTACGTGTAGACCGCATCAAACACAGAGGCGCGACTGACCCGGTCCGGCGAAGGTGTCGCTGTCGACGCAAGCGGCAGAAGCTCCTCGCCAACTAGGTAGGGCAGTTCACCGTACACCTGATTGAACGCCTCACGCGCTTGCCCGACGACCGTCGCCATTCGCAAGAACTCGCCCCCGTCTCTCAGATTGAGGCCCCAGGAATGCGAGGCGAAGATGAATATCACTGGGCGACCGTCGAGCAGAAACACCCGAGTCGGGTACCGGTCCCGCGCCTCGACCATCGTCTCCGCCATAGCCGAGAAATCCTCCGCGAGCGTGTCATCGACAGCAGATGACCGAAAGTTGACCCTACCCCCAACCGACGGCAACGCCAGGATGCTCTCGTAGAGCAGTGCTACATGTCGGGTTTCCGCATTCGACGCCCCAAAATAACCTGCTCGATAGTTCGCCAGAATCGTCGGCGTGATTCGACTCGGAATCCAGCTCAACGCGTCCACCGTTATGCCGAATTCGTTCTTGAGGTCATTGAAACCCGTTTCCACAGTGGCATCGTTCGAAAGGTAGTCACCCTCGAGATAACGGACAGTCTGCTGCAAAAGGGGACGACGGACCTGGTCATACCACCCGTAGTGCCACGCCACGGTTACCGGTCGCGGAGCCATTCGCAGCGCCAGAGGGTCAGCAGACTGCACCGTCCTGGTCACGGCGTCGACTTCAGCCTGGCCGACCACGCCACGGCCGAACACGTCGGCCCGGTGATCGAACCCCGTGTTGGGAACAAGACCGAATCCTCGATCCGTGGAAAGCGCCTGCGCCATCAGCTGGACGTCGCCGGCCCCCAACAGCCCATCGCCGTCAACATCCGCAAGGTATGGCGCTAAAGTCGTCTCGGTTTGCGCGCGTGAGCTAATCCCAGACGCCCCCACCGCCAACGCTGCTCCACCAAGACGCAGAAAGTCTCGTCGTCCGAGTGAACGGGGCGTCATAATTCAACCAGTGTGGAGAATGCAGGTTTAGTAACAGTAAGTGAATGATGGAGAAGATTCAGTCGCCCACCACCACTAGTACCGGTAATGATTCGGCTTGTACGGACCCTCGACCTTAACCCCAATGTAGGCGGCCTGATCTTTCGACAACGTAGTAAGACGGACCCCCAGGTGGTCAAGATGTAAACGCGCTACCTTTTCGTCGAGCAGCTTCGGTAGCATGTAAACCTGCTTCTCGTATTCACCGGCGTTTTGGTGGAGGGCGATCTGCGCGAGAACCTGGTTAGTGAACGAAGCCGACATCACGAAACTGGGATGCCCGGTAGCGCACCCGAGGTTCAGTAGTCGTCCTTCAGCCAGCACCATGACGCTGTGCCCGTCTGGAAACTGCCACTCGTCGTACTGCGGTTTGATGTTCACATGTTTAATCCCGGGAATTTTTTTGAGTCCGGCCATGTCGATCTCATTGTCGAAGTGCCCGATATTGCCGACAATCGCCTTGTCCTTCATCCGAGCCATTTGGCTGGCGGAGATGATGTTCCTGTTTCCTGTGGTCGTGATGAAAATATCGGCCCGGTCGATCATGGCCTCGAGCGTGTTGACCTCGTAGCCTTCCATCGATGCCTGGAGCGCGCAAATCGGGTCGATTTCGGTCACCACCACCCGACACCCCTGGCCGCGCAGGGCCTGCGCAGAGCCCTTCCCGACCTCACCAAATCCACAAACGACCGCCACTTTTCCGCCGAGCATCACATCAGTCGCCCGGGCCAACCCGTCTGGCAGTGAATGGCGGCAGCCATAGACGTTGTCAAATTTACTCTTTGTCACCGAGTCGTTGACGTTGATGGCCGGAAACAACAACGTACCCGCCTCCATCATTTCATAGAGCCGATGCACCCCTGTCGTCGTCTCTTCGCTGACCCCGCGAATCACAGGGCTGATCTTCTGCCAATGTGCCTTGTTTCTCCCCCGGATGTCGCGAAGCAGGTCAAGGATCACTCCCCATTCTTCCGGTTCGTTGGCCTCGTCGAATTTAGGAACTTCACCGATATTTTCAAACTCGTATCCCTTGTGCACGAGCAGCGTCGCATCACCACCGTCGTCGACGATCAGCTCCGGTCCAGCGCCATTCGGCCACACGAGCGCTTGGTCCGTGCACCACCAGTATTCCGTTAGCGTCTCACCCTTCCACGCGAAGACAGGAATTCCCCGCGGGTCAGAGGACGTCCCACCGGTTTCCGGTCGGCCCACCACGACCGCCGCCGCTGCGTGATCCTGAGTAGAAAATATATTGCACGAAACCCACCGGACATCGGCGCCCAAGTCGGCCAACGTTTCGATGAGTACGGCCGTCTGCACAGTCATGTGCAAACTGCCCATAACACGGACGTCATGAAGTGGCGATTGCTCAGCATATTCCTCACGCAGCGCCATCAACCCGGGCATCTCCTGCTCAGCCAACCGGATCTCGTTGCGACCAAACGCCGCCAACGACAGGTCCGCCACCTTGAACGGCTCGCGTCCTAACTGAATCGCCTCGGCGAACGAATGAGCCTTCCCCACTGCCGTCGATCCCATTTCTATCTCCTCTCGAACCGCCGCCAAACATCGTCTTTTTCTACTCAGGGAACCGCCTGGGCACGCCCAGCGTGAACCGAAGCCAATGTACAAACTGGGATAGGGTGCCCGGACACTGGCGCGCGCCACTCCACGCCAATCGCCGTCCCTAGGGACGCGCACAGCGCGCTGCCACCCGGTGTCGACCGACCAAACCGCGACGCCATTGTACCTCGGTTCGAGGAGCGGACCAGACGTCCCTCAGACGCAGGTAGCGTCAAGGGTGCGACACAAAAACTAGACAGCCTATCTGGCCCACACAACATTTTCCGGACTACGCCCGCGTGACCGACTCCCGCGCATCCGGCAAGATTAGGCGTCCAAGATGGGCACTCCGTCTTCTGACCGCACTCACGGGACCTGATAGGCGCGTAAGTCGAACTCCGACAACACGGCTAGCAAATGGTCGAAAATGTCGGATTGGATGCCCTCGTAGTTAACCCAGTTTTGGTCCGTGCAAAACACATAGATTTCAATCGGCACGCCGTGCACAGTCGGGGCGAGTTGACGCACCAAGAACGTCATGTCTTGGTGAATCTGCGGATGATGCCGTAGGTAAGCCACCACGTAAGCCCGGAAAGTGCCAATGTTCGTCAAACGACGTGGGTGTAAAGAAGTGGCCGGTTCTGCCTCGTGCCGAGTATTCCAACGCGCGAGCTCTTCTTGTTTCGCGTTGAGGTAGTCTGCCATGTAGTGGATTCGTGACAGCCGGTTGATCAACACATCGTCACAGGCCTTGATCGAAGTGATGTCGATGTTGATGGCCCGTTTGATGCGCCGGCCACCCGACTCCGACATTCCCCGCCAGTTCCTGAAAGATTCACTGATCAGCGCGTAAGTCGGAATTGTCGTAACCGTCTTGTCGAAGTTCTGCACCTTCACAGTCGTCAGCGCGACTTCAAGCACATCGCCGTCGGCGCCATACTTCGGCATCTCAATCCAGTCACCGGGCATGACCATCTGATTGGCCGACAGTTGAATGCCGCCAACGAACCCAAGAATTGGGTCCTTGAAGATAAGCATCAACACCGCGGTCATCGCACCGAGACCACTGAATAGCAGCGCCGGCGACTCCCCAACCACGACTGACAGCGCGATGATAAGCGCCACCCCATAGAGCACCAGCTTTGCTACCTGTGCAAAACTGGTCAGCGGAAGTCGACGGCCGAAATTCGATACGCGTACCAAATCGACTACAGCATTGAGTATCCCGTCGACCACCGACACCACGACCACGATCATGTAAAGCAAACAAATCGCAGTGACGAGCGTGGTAGAGGTGGTGCTGGGTCCGAGCACAGACGGCGCAAAGAAATAGACAATGAGCGCAGGCGCAATGTGCGCCAGCCGGTGAAAGACTCGACGCTCCATTACCACGTCGTCCCAATTTGCGTCCGTCCGACCCGCCAGCCCCACCACGGCACGCAACAGGACACGTTTGGCCACGACGTCAGCAACCAGGGCAAAAGCCAGAACAGAGAGAAGTTGGACGCCGGTCAGCACGAGCTCTGCCACAGCAGGGTCAATGCCACGACCGGTCATCCAATTCTCCAGCATGCTCAACATCACAAATCCTCAGGTGAGTCGGTCCATCATCAACCGGCAAACACGCAATTGCCGTGCAATGGCCATTTTCAACCGATTTCCGTCACACACGACACCACCCTACTTGCCAGGAAGCCTCGGGACAAAGTGGAACGTACCACTCGCGTATTAACCGAACGACCGCAAACAAATTTCACTGACGGGCAATACGGTAAAGCTTAGATTGCGTCCGTAGCACGACGCTGCCTTTCGCCACTGCCGGGGTCGCGAGCGACATTTCGTCCAGAGAGTTCTTGTGCAAAATCTCAAACTCTGGCCCCGCCTTGACCACAAAGGTGTCACCGTCTTCACTCAACAAAAAAATCTTCCCGTTGTATCCCCACGGCGACGCCGTGAATCCATTCCCGATCTCTAGACGCTTACGCCCATAGACCTCAGCCCCAGTCGCGGCGTTGTGCGCTGTCAGAAAGCCACGATCAAGCAACGTGTAATAGATGTCTCCGTAGACCAGCGCCGTCGTGTTGTAGGTGCCCAGCAACGGATAAGACCAGACCACATGGTCATCCCGTGAATACGTGCGTGTCCCTGGAAAGCCCTCCTGCAGACCGCTCGCGACGTCCTGGTAGATCGATATGTCACCGGCCGCTCCCGGCTGAATGGCATAGACCGGCCGCAGCGAACCGCCAGGGTAGCCGGAACTAATGTAGACGAGCCCATGGCTGGCAAAAGGGCTCGGGGTGGTGAGTAGCGACATTCCCCCAAGTTCCCAGAGAAGGGTCCCTTCAAGATCGTAGGACCTGACACGGCCTGTTGCCGCTGTCACAATCTCCGTCCGTTGGTAGTTCTCCCAGACGAATGGGGTCGCCCAGGTATGTCCTGGCTCCTGTCGTTCAACCCGCCACACCTCTTCACCCGTTGCCGTATCTAGCGCAGAAAGGAACGACTGTGCGGTATTGTCGTTGACGATGTACAACCGGTCCTCATGCAGCGCTGGCGACGACGCGGTCGCCATACCCTGCATCGTGTTGAATGTTCCTATGTCCTTCCGCCAAAGTTCTTTTCCGGCAAAATCTAAAGCCGCGATCAGCCCAATGCTGCCGAAATAAACATAAATGCGATCACCGTCTGTGACCGGCGTCTCCGACGCAAAGCTATTCTTCAAATGTCGGGTAATGGTCGGCACCCCACGATGCAACTCCTTCGCCCACCTGACCGCACCCGTCTCAAAGTCAATATCGAACACCATCCAGCGGTGCTCACCACTCGCCGGCACTGACCCGTTGTGTTCACCGGGGTCGTAGAGCCCTGGAATGGGCTGTACCTCGTCGTCAGCCGCACTGATGGCTGTCGTGACGAAAATGTGGTCATCCCAGACGATCGGTGAACTCCAACTCAAACCGGGAATATCGATCTTCCAAGCAATATTCTCGGTTTCGCTCCATGTATCCGGCAGCACCGGATCGTCCGCGATGTTGCCGGCCTGCAAACCGCGGAAACGAGGCCATTGCTGCGTAGCCCCATCAGGCGGACACATCAAGAACACCGCAAGCGCGACGGGACCCACTGCTACGCGTCTCATCACTCGCCTCCCTCTCGATCCACAACCAACGCGTGCCATCTTAGTGTTCCGACAAGACGTCCGCCACATGAATCCTCCACGGCCACCCAACAGAGGTATGCCCAAAAGGGGATTCGGTCCCCTCGGACAGCAAGTTATTGGAGAGAAGACAACACCATACGCCCGTAGCCAACGGCACCGACAACAGCTAAACTACCTTCCTAGCCGTGGCAGAGGTGTGCGCTTTGGGCGCAAAGGTAAGGAGACAAGCGGCACTGAGCGTCGTTGTGCTCGGTGTCAGCCTGAGCAACGGCACGGCGTCGCTTGCGCAGGCACCAGAAACTCTCGAGACCGCGCAATCC
>Ga0310345_10002811_pt1 | contig 17157 bp, 16 predicted proteins | sample HC15DNA20500_MG_FD_204667 | JGI IMG/M metagenome (GOLD analysis project Ga0310345, IMG submission 204667) | Marine microbial communities from station ALOHA, North Pacific Subtropical Gyre - HC15-DNA-20-500_MG | ecosystem: Environmental > Aquatic > Marine > Oceanic | place: Pacific Ocean: North... | reverse complement strand
ACGCGCAAACGCTGTGGGGCGAGGGTGGCGTGGCCTCACTCCTAGGGGGCGACGTGTTGGGTGTCCGCTAGCCGTCTGCGATTACCGCGGTAACTGGGATGCGCGGGAGGCGGGGACGGCGACTGTGCCCCCCCCCGATTCTCTCACCCCCTGCAATTACCGCGGCAACTGTTGGGGAGGCCGGCATGGGAGACTGGCGCGCCCGTCGAAGAGCTGGACAGTCGCCGCCGACCCCTAAACCGCCGGTCGGCCCCTGAGTCTCCCGTTGCTCCTGTGCCGCCGGTCTACCCCTGAGTCTGCGGTTGCTTCTATGCCGCCGATTCATCGGGCGGGTCGAGTGCCTCCAGGGCCGCGGCCTCTATGTCCCAGGGGATGTCGCGGTCCCGACGTCCCGCGGGAGCGTCAAACAGGGGTCGCCAGGGCATCCAGAGAGAGTCCCGCACCACCTCGGGGCGCAGCCGCCAACCGAGCTAGCTCAGGCGCCCAACACCGCCCCCCTCCCGGACCACACCCACCGCGCCCCCAAAATCTGTCACCCGTCAAACGAGACAGATTCGGCACGATCGGCGATGCCTTGGAAGTCATTGTCGGGCCGTGCGTGCCCGCGGTAGCCAGGCCGTCAGCACCGTCGCCGAAGTCTTCGTGGCCCCGTCCAGCCACCCCACCACCAGCTGCCTACTGCTCCTGATCGGCGTCCATCCAGCCCCTCTGGCCGCTGGGCGCCCGAACGTACAAGAAGCCCTCGTATCGACCGAGTACTGGGAGTTGCTGGCCGGCGTCGAGCCGGACGATGACGAGCGCATTGTCGTTGGGCTTGAGCAGCACCGTACCTCCGGCCGTCGCGACCTGTGAGCGGATCGGCGAGTCGACCGGCTCGGTGAGTCTCGCGGCTATGTAGCCGTCCACTCCATCCGGCGATCGCACTCGGAAATACTCACCGGAGCCGCCTAGTACGCGCAGCGGTGTGTATTGGCCGAGTTCGCGGATTACCTCACCGCGGCGCCCAGGCGCAGCACGCAGTCGAATGCCGTCGTTAATCAGGCGCACCCATTGGCCGAGTTGCTCCAGGTCAGCGGTCTGCTCGGCGAGCGTACCGCGCGGAGGATCCAGGAACGGGTAGGGATCCACGGCGCCTCGGCGGTACACGCCGAAGTGGAGGTGGGGCGGGGTGGTGCGTGCGTTGCCGGTATTACCGACGAATCCCAACGTGTCTCCGACCTGGACTTGGTCACCGTCGCGCACGTACTGACTGTCGAGGTGTGCGTAGTAGACGTTGGCGCCGCGCACGGGGTCCCTCACCCATACGATCTTGCCGCCCAAGTTGGTGAGTCCGACTCGATTGACACGGCCGGCGGAAGCCGCCAGCACGGGAGTACCCCGACGCGCGAAGATGTCCACGCCGGCGTGACTGCGACGGCCGCCGTCGCGCTCGACCCCGAAGATGCTCTGCACGCCCCGCATGCCGTACCCTTCCACAGGGAAGGCCAGCTGTGCCTCGAGCTTGAGCGTGACGGCATAAGTGCCGCCGCGAAGGAGCTCGGGCTGCAGCCGGAGTACGTAGTCTCCGCCTCTCCAGGGCTCGACCACGAACTCGCCGGGCAGCGAATCGCTTGAGAATTCGGGCCTTAGGGGATCGTCTTCGTTGTCCGGCACCCGGAAGAGATCGACGAAGACCCGCGTTTCTTCACTGGAGTTGAGCGCCACCTGTACAGTGAGCCGCTGACCGCGTCCGATCGTGATGCGGTATGCCATCGCACCGGGATCTTCCGCACTGATGAACCCCTCTTCGTGGAAGGGCAGCGACACTGGAGCTGGCGACGCGACCGCCGCGCGACCCGCCATGATCCAGTCGCGGCCCAACGCGGTCTCAATGAGGCCCGCGTCCGCCAACGATGCCTGGTAGACCTCGTACGGGGTCATGTCACGGAAGCGGTCCTGGACCTGCTCGACCTGTTCGCACGCCGTCAGGGCAGCCAGCGCCAGTACGGCAGTGACCCATCCCCGCCGTTTTTCACCTCCCGTCATGTCCTTCGCACCGCCCGTATTCGGTGGAAATCCATGCGCATCGGATCCTTGCAAAGGCGTATTCACTCCTTCGAGTTCCTCACGAAGCTGGCCTTTTCGTGTTGCATCGGTCAAGCCGATAAATTGTAGCCGACCCGGCGCCCGGTTAGTTTTTCGGCCCACTCCGGGGCACATACCCCACCAACCGTAGTATCGACCGTGGTACGCATAGCCGAAATCGAAGACGGAAGCGTTGCCGACGAACTCAATCTCGAGATCGGCACGCGGATCGTGCGCATCAACGGCGAGCCGGTGCGTGACGGCATCGACCTGACGTTTCTGCTCGCGGACACGGAGCTCGAGCTCGAGGCCGTTTCTCCGGACGGAGAAGTGGTGCTCTACGAGATCGAGCGTGAGCCCGGCACGCCCATGGGGATCGTGCCGGCTCCGGATACGATCCGCGAGTGCGCGAACAAATGTGTGTTTTGCTTCATCGACGGCAACCCCAAGGATGCGCGGCCGACGCTCTGGCTGCGAGACGACGACTTTCGCCTCTCGTTCACCTACGGCAGCTACGTCACGCTGACCAACTTGGGGCCGAAGGGCCTTCAGCGGCTCATCGATCAGCGGATCTCGCCGCTCTACGTGAGCGTGCACGCGACGGAGCCGGAGGTGCGCGAGCGGTTGTTGGTCAACAAGAGGTCCGGCCTGATCCTGAGTCAGTTGTGGGACCTGATCAGCGGAGGGCTCGAGGTGCACACGCAGGTCGTGCTCTGCCCGGAGTGGAACGACGGAGGCCACCTCGACCGCACCATCGACGACCTGTGGAACTTGGGCCCCCGCATTCGCTCGCTCTCCGTCGTGCCGGTCGGCCTCACGCGATACAACATCAATCGACCCGTGCGGCCACTTACGCCGTCCGAAGCTGCCGCGGCGATCGACCAGGTCGACCGCGCGCGCGAGCGCGGTTTCGCCAAGCGCGACCTCGGGTGGTGCTACGCGGCTGACGAGATGTACCTCATCGCGGGCCGGCCCGTGCCCGACGAAGCGTATTACGACGATGGTGCCCTGTACGAGAACGGCGTCGGCGCAATTCGCCGCTTCGTCGATGGCTTCGACAAGGGGCTGTCGAGCGTCCCTCGCTTCGAAGGTCAGCGTATCCGCCTGGTGACGGGGCTCTCAATGTCACCGTTCCTGCGCGAGCGTAGTGAACGCCTTGCGGCCGCAACCGGTGCGGATGTCGAGGTGGTCGCGGTCCGGAACCAGTACTTTGGTGACTCGGTCACCATCGCGGGCCTGCTCGGAGGCCGGGATATCGTGGAAGCCCTGGGCGACGCCCAGGAGGGAGACCTCATCCTGCTGCCTGGGGAAGCGCTCAACTCGGATGGCGTATTCATCGACGACCTTCCGCAGTCCGAGCTCGTCGCGGCGCTGGCTCCCGCGGAGGTCCGAACGGGCTACGAGATCACGGAAGCCCTGAGGATCGCTTGAGTCGGCGGCTTCCCGTCATCGCGATTGTCGGCCGTCCCAACGTAGGAAAGTCTACGTTCTTCAACAGGGTGATCGGGTCTCGGCGCGCGATCGTCGATGATCGTCCGGGTGTCACTCGAGACCGCAACTTCGCAGCGACCGACTGGGGCGGGGGTCACTTCTTCATTGTCGATACTGGTGGTGTCATCGAGGGCAGCCACGAGCCCCTCCACCGAGCGATCCGGCATCAGGCGTTCGCGGCGGTCGAAGAGGCCGACGTGATCCTTTTCCTCGTGGATGGCAAGGATGGCGTGCATCCGCTCGACGAGGCCCTGGCCGAAGTGCTGCGGAAGGCCGCGAAGCCGGTGCTTCTGGTCGCGAACAAGATCGACAACTTGCCACACGATCAGAGTCACCTCGACTTTTGGTCACTCGGCATGGGAGAGCCCATCGCGGTAAGCGCGCTCTCCGGCAAGGGTTCGGGCGATCTGCTCGATCTGGTGCTCGAAGCCATACCCGAGGCCTCCGACGCCGATGACACCGATGACACGATCCGTGTGGCCGTGGTTGGCAAGCCCAACGTGGGTAAGTCGAGCTTCGTGAACCGGCTCATTGGTGAGGACCGAGTCGTGGTATCGGAAGTCGCCGGCACCACCCGGGACTCGATCGATACTCCCTTCCGGTACCACGGCAAGAACCTCGTCTTCATCGATACGGCTGGACTTCGTCGTCACACGAAGGTCAAAGACAGCCTCGAATACTACAGTGCCCTGCGCACCGAGCGCGCGGTCTATGAGTCCGATGTATGTGTGGTGCTGATCGACTGCAGCGAAGAGGAGCTGCACGGGCAGGACGTAAAGATTCTCCAGACGGCCTGGGAGGCCGGTAAGGCCGTGATCCTGCTCGCCAACAAGTGGGATCTAGTGGAGAAGGACACGATGACCTCGGTGGACTTCCAGAAGACCATACGGCAGCGCATTCCGTTTCTTCAGTGGGTTCCGATGGTGTTCACGTCTGCGCTCACCGGCCAACGCGTTCGCAAGTGTCTCGATCTGATTATGGAGGTATCCGAAGAGCGCCAGCGCCGGATCGAGACGCATGAGGTCAACGAAACCATGGAGGGGCTGCTGCGCCGTCAGCCTCCGCCACTGCATAGGGGGCGCCGTGTGCAGGTGAAGTATGCGACTCAGATCACCGTGGCCCCCCCGACATTCGCGATCTTTTCGAACTTCCCGAAGGCGCTGCCCGCGAGCTACGTTCGCTTCTTGCATAACGGGTTCCGGAACGCCTGGACCTTCATGGGCACCCCCATCCGCCTTCGTCTCCGGGGTGGCAAAGAAAAGTGACCTACGCCCTGATCGCACTCTCCTACCTGATCGGCGCGACGCCGACGAGTTACTGGATGGGGAGGGCGGTCCATGGGCTCGATCTGCGTGAGCACGGATCCGGCAACCTGGGCGCGACCAATGTGTTCAGGATCCTGGGAGCGAAGTGGGCGCTGCCAGTGGTGGGCGTTGATATCGCGAAGGGCTTCCTCCCCGTCTGGTTTTTTCCGGGCATGGTGGGTGGGGACTTGCGATGGACGCTCGCGTTCGGCGGCGCCGCGATCGTGGGGCACATCTTTTCTCTCTGGGTCGGCTTCAAGGGCGGCAAGGGCATCGCTACCAGCGCCGGAGTCTTTTTGGCGCTCGCACCCTGGGCGGTGCTGGGCGCGTTCGTCCTTTGGCTCGTCCTGGTCCTGCCGACCGGCTACGTCTCCCTTGGGTCCATGGCTGCCGCGGTTACACTGCCGGTGTTCGTGGCGCTGACGCCTCACGAAGGGGGAGCCACACTACTCTGGTTTACCGGCACGCTCGCTGTATTCGTTCTGTGGGCCCATCGTTCGAACATCCACCGGCTAATGCAGGGGACCGAGAGCCGATTCGGAAAGGCGCCTTTGCAGGACGGTGACAGCACGGTCTGTGACAGCACGGATAGCGCTGATCCGGCAGAGGCTCCGCCGTGAGCGCTTCGCTACCCATCGCAGTCGTGGGTGCGGGTGCCTGGGGCACCGCGCTGGCGGCTCTGCTCGCGAAGAAAGGGCACACGGTGACCATGTGGTCCTATGAGCCGGAGATTGCCGAGTCGATCAACCAGCGGCACCAAAACCCCTACCTGTCCGACGTCTCGCTGCCCGAGGAACTGCACGCCGAGACCGAGCTGGCGCTAGCGGTTCGAGGTGCATCGGTGGTTCTCTCCGCCAGCCCCTCCCAGTTCGTTCGGCCGGTCATGGCCGAGGCCGCGGGGAATCTGGCAGACGGCGCGTTGATCGTGAGTGCCTCCAAAGGCATCGAGCTCGGCTCACTCCTGTGTATGGACAAGGTGCTCGATGGGGTGCTCTCCCAGGCGCACATGCAGCGGTTTTGTGCGCTTTCGGGCCCCAGTTTCGCGCAGGAGGTCGCCGCCGCATCGCCGACGGCGGTCGTCGTCGCCGGTCGCACGGAGGAAGCTGCGGAACAGGCGCAGGACATCTTCCAGATGTCCTACTTCCGCGTGTATACCAACACCGACGTTGCGGGGGTCGAGCTTGGCGGTGCACTCAAGAACGTCATGGCGCTGGCGGCGGGGATCACCGTTGGTCTCGGGTACGGGCACAACACCATGGCGGCGCTCATCACACGAGGGCTCGCAGAGATGACGCGGCTCGGGGTCGCGATGGGCGCCGAAGCGGCTACCTTCTCGGGTCTGGCCGGGATGGGCGACCTCGTGCTCACGTGTACGGGGGCGCTGAGCCGCAACCGGACGGTCGGGTTGCGGTTAGGGCATGGGGAGTCCCTGGCTGAGATTCTGGCCGACATGACCGCGGTGGCCGAAGGCGTGAAGACCGCAGCAGCCGTACACGAGCTCGCTGCGCGACACGGTGTCGAGATGCCGATCGTGGAGCAGGTGTATCAGATCGTTAACGAAGACAAGAATCCCGCGGACGCACTGAAGGCACTGATGCTGCGCGATCCGAAGCCGGAAGACTGGAAATGAGCAAACCGGGACAGTGATGGACGAGCCCATCGCGAAGAAGGTCTACTACTCCATCGGGGAGGTGTGTGACCTCACGGGCCTCAAGCCGCACGTGCTCCGCTATTGGGAGACGCAGTTCGACGTCCTCAATCCGACGAAGAACCGGGCCGGCAATCGTGTCTATCGATCGAAGGAAATCGAGATAATCCTGCTCGTGAAGCATCTTCTCTATGAGAAGAAGTACACCATCGAGGGCGCCAACAATCGACTGGTCGAGATGCGCAGGGCAGGCGAGCTGGAAGAGGAGCGCCAGGACGTGCTCGAGCCCGCATTCCTCGCGGGCATCAAAGCCGAGCTCGTGGAGCTCCGGCGGGTGCTCACACCAGACACGGGTTCGGAGGACGGCTGACCGTCAGCCCGTGGTCATGAAGATCCTGTGCACCAACGACGATGGTTATATGGCGACCGGGCTTCGTGTGCTCGCGTCCGCCGCCACCGAGCTAGGCAGCGTCAGCACCGTCGCGCCCGATCGGGAACAAAGCGCGACCAGTCACTCAATCACCCTGCACAATCCGCTACGCGCGCGCCGCACGGTGGATGGGGTGTTCGTCGTGGACGGGACGCCGACGGACTGTGTGATTCTTGGCGTGAGCCAGCTGCTCCCTGAAAAGCCGGAGATCTGCCTCTCAGGGGTCAACCACGGTCCGAACATGGGCGAGGACGTGCTCTACTCCGGGACAGTGGCGGCGGCTATGGAGGCCACCGTGATGGGTATCCCCTCCATTGCGCTGTCCTACGTCGGCAACCATTTCGAGGAGCTGGAGGGATGGCAGGGAGTGGTGCAAGCGATCCTCGAAGGCATCCTCGGGCGCGAAACGTTTCCCGAGGACACGCTGTTCAACGTGAACCTGCCCGCAGTAGCACCAGAAGATGTGCACGGCATCAAGATCACGTCGCTGGGTCGGCGTCGATATTCGGACTCGATCCTGCGCGCCAAGGATCCCATGGGAAAGGAATACTTCTGGATCGGGGGTGGGTCGGTGAGTTGGCGTGGTCCTGAGGACTCGGACTTCCAAGCCGTCGAGGACGGCTATGTTTCTGTGACTCCGCTGCACCTGGACCTCACCAACTACAAGCTGCTCAAGGAGATCCGCGCGTGGGATCTGGGCCTTTAGACGACACCCGATTCGTCGGATACCGCCGTAAGCTCATCGAAGACATTCGCGCACGAGGCATCGACGACCTCGAGACGCTCCAGTACTTCGACATGGTGCCACGCCACATCTTCCTGCCCGAGGGCGTGTGGCCGCGGGCGTACGAAGACGCTCCTATTCCAATCGGGTTCGGCCAGACGGCTTCGCAGCCGTCTCTACAGGCGTATTACCTGTCCTTTCTCTCGCCCAAGCGCCATGAGAAAGTTCTCGAGATCGGCACCGGTAGCGGCTTTCTGACCGCACTGCTCGCGCTCACCTCGGATCGTGTCTACTCGGTCGAGCGTGTGCGGGAACTGTCCGTGCGCGCGCGCAGGGCACTCGACGGAATGGGTGTGAAGAACGTCGCTTTGCTCGTCGGCGACGGAACCATCGGCTGGCGCAAATACCAACCCTTCGACGTCATCGTCGTGTCGGCGGCATCTCCGTCGATTCCGTCGGCGCTGGTGGACCAGCTCGCCGACGGCGGTCGAATGTTGATTCCGGTCGGATCCAAGGAGTCCCAAGAGCTGGTGCACGTTCAAAAGACCGGCTTCCTCATTTCCGAAGACATCGTGAAGGGGGCAGTCAGCTTCGTACCCCTGCTCGGACGTTTCGCGTGGGCAGAGGGCGGAGGATGACCGAGACACAGCCGCGCCCCGGCGTCGTGCGCCGCCTCTACGACTGGGTGCTGCACTGGGCGGACACACCGTACGGGGTGCCCGCGCTCTTCGTCCTCGCGCTAGCAGAGTCTTCCTTCTTTCCGATTCCTCCAGATCCGCTACTGATCGCTCTTTGCCTCGGCGCGGCTACTCGTTCTCTGCGGTTCGCTGCGATCGCGACCGCCGGCTCGGTGATTGGCGGGATCATCGGCTATGGGATCGGGGCAGGGGCATGGCAATTGGCCGAGCCCTGGTTCTTCGACTACGTGCCCGGCGTCAGCCAAGCGGCTTTCGACCGGGTTCAGGCTCTCTACGAGCGTTGGGACTTCTGGGCGATCTTCTTCGCCGGGCTCACGCCGATTCCCTACAAGGTTTTTACGCTGTCGGCCGGTGTCTTCGCGATCAACCTCCCGATCTTCCTCGTTGCGTCGGTGTTGAGCAGGGGGCTGCGTTTCTTCGTGCTCGCGGCGCTGATCTTCAAGTTCGGCAAGCCCATCGGGTCGTTTATCGACCGCTATTTCAATCTGCTTGCCACGATATTCGCCGTCCTGATCGTCGCGGGCTTCCTCCTGCTCGAGTTCGTACTCTAGCGCGCGATTGATCGCGCCATTTGTTTCTCGGCGCTGCCCTGGGATATATTGGGAATAGGCGGGTAGGTAGTCCCGTAGCCACCTCGGATGGAGCCGCGCAGGTATGAGCGACGACAGCAGCAAGGGTCGGCTTCCTCCCCCGGCGTTCCCACCGGGCTCTCGCAAGCATCTGAGCAACAACAACGCCGTGCCCGTAGAGTCGGCGGGGCTGGGCGACGCGTTCATTTCGCCTGATGAGCCCATGCCCGAGCGAGATCGCTCGGTCGAAGATGCGATCATCTCTCCCGACGATCCGATGCCCGAGCGCAAGGATATCATCGCATTGAAGGTCTCGTCCGACGACGTGGGCGGCGCGGTCATTTCGCCTGATGAGCCAATGCCACCGGGCAACACCATCATCGCGCGCACCGGAGAACTGCCTCAATTCGGAACCGAGGGTGGCGTGGTCACCGGAATGGGCATGGACGACCACATGGAAGCCGAAGAGCTTGCGTCCGCCGGCGATCCCTACGTCATGGACATGGTTCAGAAAGTCGGCAAGCTGGCCGAGGCGATCAGGGCGAAGGGAGAGGCAGGCCTCCGCTCCACGCCCGAGATGGATCGGTTCGAGGCGACGCTGCGAGGATACTGTGTGGGCTACCTCGCCGGCCGGCGCGCCGAGGACGATCCGGGCACGGAGTACTAGACGTTACGACGGGTCCGTCGCGAACCGTCGAGCGTGCTCGAGGCGGTACCGGTCCCCGATGATTGACCGTCGGCGAATCGGAGCCGTGGTGTCCGCGTGGACGCTCATCGGCGTCGCGGCCCTGTTTGCAACAGCGATTTACCGCCTCAGTGGGCGAGGCATCGCAACGATCCAGGCAGGGCTCGAGTGGGGAGAGTGGGTGGTGCTGGTACTGCTCACAGTCGCCTTCGTATACGGTGAGGGGTTCCGGGCGCTAGATCGGCGCTGGGTTCCCAGGCTGGTCGAACGGGCCTTGCTCGTGCGGGACGAACCGAGGCTCTTGGTGCGAGTATTGGCTCCGCTGTACGGTATGTCTCTGATTGGGGTAGGCAAGAACGATCTCATCCGCGGGTGGCTGCTTACGACGGGGATCGTCGGTGCGGTCCTGATCGTGAGAACGCTGCCCGATCCGTGGCGGGGCATTGTGGACTTTGCCGTTGGTGCGGCGTTGGCGTGGGGGCTAGTGGCGATCCTGCGCCGGTTTCCCGAGGCGGTATGCTGAGGGAAGGAACGAGGCCCCAGTCCGATCAGTCACCGGGCCCCGCGCCTTCGCCGCGGGATTCGCTTGCATCCCCACCGGGGACATATCACAGTGGCCGACACGCCCATCGAACGAGCCAACTCGCCGATCCCAGGGGACCGACAAGGGCATGAGTGATCAGCATACGAGCGAGTTCCCCGAACTTACGTGTTTTGCCGCCCCACCGAGCGAACAACCTGCTCGTGGATGCTGAGCACGTCGGCGTGGGGTACGCGGAGAACCTGGATACGCAGCGTCGCACGTACTGGGTCGTGGTGTTCGGGAGGTCGTATGAGAGGCCGTTCAGCCCTCCCGGGGGCTGTCATCCCTGACGGCACCGGGATCCACTGAGCGAAATTCGGTATGACGGGCTATTGTGGAAGAAAGAATCCCCTCGGCTTGGAGGACGGGAGATGAACATGCGACTTTGGAGTTCGCTTCTTGGGCTGTGCGTAGCGATCGCGGCGGCGGCGTTTCTCTCCCCGGTGGCGGCTCAGGCCCCGACCCGAGACGCTGAGCAATGGGTCGTGCCGCGCACAGCCGACGGGCATCCAGATCTTCAGGGAAACTGGACCAACTCGACGCTGACCCCCTTTCAGCGCCAAGAGGGTAGGGGCCCGGTGTTTACATGGGAGGAGGTCGCGGATCTGGAGCGCGGGGATGGCGTGTGCCCCCCGAACCCCGGGACCGTTGAGTGCGGAAGAGCCTCCCGGGATGGGGCCAGTAACGAGGCTCGCCTGTCGGGCAACGAGTACAACGAGGTCTATTGGGAGCGGGGCACGCGGATCGCCATTGTCAACGGTGAGCCGAGAACCTCTCTAGTCACGCATCCTGCGAACGGCCGCGTTCCGGCGCGCACACCGGAGGCCGAGCGCCTGGGCCAGGAGCGCCGGGAGTTCAGAAGCCAATTCGCCCAATACGACCACCCGGAGTTGAGACCATTCGCCGAGCGCTGCATCCTTTTCGGATCCCCCTTGGGCCCACCCATGCAGCCTGTCGGGGCGTACAACTCCAACTACACCATCGTACAGACGGCCGATCATGTGGTGATCATGTCGGAGATGGTCCATGACGCGCGCATCATCCGGATTGGGGAGCCCGAGCCCATGCTCAAGGGCTTGCGGCCGTATTTCGGCAACTCCTGGGGTCGATGGGAAGGAAACACACTCGTGGTCGAGACCACGAACATCAGCCCGCTACAGCCTGTCCGCGGTGTAGTCCTTTCACAGGAAGCTGTTGTGAGCGAACGATTCACTAGGGTCGACGAAGAAACGATCGTCTATGAGTTCACGGTCGACGATCCGACGATGTTCACGGAGCCTTGGGGCGGAGAGATCCCCATCAACAGGTTCCACGCCAACCTCTACGAGTACGCCTGCCACGAGGGGAACTACGCCCTTGCCAACGTACTCAGCGGTGCCCGATACCAGGAAAGGCAGGCCGGGCGAAACTGAGCACGATCGGACAACGCGAGGGGCCAGGAGTTGCTGTGACATTTGCTCGCGCTCCGCTGACCTGCGTCGGATCTTGCGCGCATGAGTGAACAGCCGTCCGAAGCCGTCACCCGCCTGAACGCGGCACTAAGCGGCCGCTACCGCATCGAGTCCGAACTCGGTGAAGGCGGGATGGCGACCGTGTACCTGGCCGACGACCTACGGCACGTGCGGAGGGTCGCGCTCCAAGTCCTAAAGCCAGAACCCGCAGCAGTCGTCGGTGCCGGTAAGTTCCATATTCCTGTTGTCCGCGCTCTACATGGCGCCCATGATGTGGCCAGCCCACAGCGACACTAGAAGACCGAGAACAATCATGAAGAAAAACGTCATCGGGCTCACGCTGTCGGTCGCGCTTTCGCTTTCCGCCTTTCCATCGCCGGCCCATGCGCAGGATGCGCCTAGTCCAGGCAGTGACGCCGCGCGGACTGGGAGCGCCTGGCCGTCGGTCACCGATTTCGCCGAGCGCGGACCATTCGCCATCGAGCGGGAGACCAACGTCGGTCCGGACGCCGCCTACGACATCGTCCGGCCGATGCAGCTTGGAGAGGCGGGACACAAGCATCCCATTGTCAGCTGGAACAACGGGACGCTTTACCAGATCGATCGATACCAACACCTGCTGGACCACTGGGCGTCACACGGGTTCGTGGTCATGGGCGCGCACACGAACAGGACCCGGGGCGGCGCAGTCCACAAGGCCGCCATCGACTGGCTGGTTGCTGAGAACGGGCGCGCTGGCAGCGCGTACTTTGGAATGGTGGACCTCACGAAGATCGGTGCCGCCGGGCACTCCCAGGGCGGTGGCGCCACGATCACCGCGGGAGCCAACGTTCCCGGTCCGGCCGGAATCGTCACCACCATGCCGCTCATGCCGATCTCGGCTTTTGAGCGTCCTCATCTTGCGCAGCACACGGCGTCGATGTTGATGGTCAGCGCCACCGAAGACGCGCGAGCCAACCGAGTCGCCGATCAGGCATTGGCCGACGTCACCACGGAGTTTGTCGACGCACAATTCGTGGGCGTCCACGCGGACGCCATGAACCCTGGAATCCGGGGCGCGACCGTCGCTTGGTTCCGATATCAGCTGATGGGAGACGCAAACGCGAAGGCCCAGTTCTATCCGCCAGAGACCTGTGGCCTGTGCCGGGACGGCGCCTGGATGCGCCTGCGCCGTAATAACTCTCCGCTGTGAGCGATCCCCAGCTGACAGGGCGATGTTCTGAGCGGGGGGGAGATGTGCCGGCAGGCAGGCCGCAACGATCCCGTTGGCGTTCGGGATTGATACGTGGCGGAACGGGGTGCCGGAGCGGTCAGCACGGCCCCCTGACCCGAGTCGCAGAAGATGCGGATGTTGGCCACGCTGACAGAGTAGGGGACCGACAGGCAGAGCGTATGACGGGTGTGAACAGTGCTTGGCTAGCTAGATCGGGCTTCAGTATCCCGCCTCAACGCACCCCGCCCGACGCATGTCAGTAGGGTTGTGGGCCTAGTTCCATACCGGACAGGAGGTGTGCCATGCGGGACCGCTCGAGAGACAACGAGAAGACCGACCCACAGCGTACCCACGACCCCGATCGCGGGGACCGAACCGTCACTCGGCGACGTGCCCTCGAACTGGGCGCCGGTGTACTCGCCGGGGCCGCCATCGTCCCGGAGCTGCTCCATTCACGTCTCCGGTCCGGGCTCGCAACACAGACCGACGTCATTCTGAAGCGGATCCCCAGGTCGGGGGAGGAGATCCCGGCCGTGGGGCTCGGCACGTGGCAGACCTTCGACGTCGGCTCGGACCGGCGTCAGCGCACCGCCCTCGGCGAGGTCCTCCGCTCCTTTCACCGATTGGGCGGACGGATCGTGGATTCCTCGCCCATGTACGGCAGCTCCCAGGAGGTCATGGGAGACCTGGCGGTGGAGACGGGGCTGATCGACGACCTTTGGGTCGCCACCAAGGTTTGGATCAACGGGCAAGCGGAGGGGATCCGCCAGATGGAGGACTCGATGGCTCTGCTACAGCGGCCCTCCCACATCGAGCTCATGCAGATCCACAACCTGAGGGACGTGCACCTCCATCTCGATACCTTGGAGGCATGGAAGGCCGAGGGCCGATTCGACTACATCGGAGTCACCACTTCCTCGGAGCGGCAGTATGGCGCTGTGGCCGCGCTGCTGGAAGCCGAGCCCGAGCGTATCGACTTCCTCCAGATCAACTACAGCCTGGGTGAACGGACGTCCGCGGAACGGGTGCTCCCGATGGCCCACGAGCGGGGGATCGCAGTCATGGTCAATCGCCCCTTCGCCGGGGGGAGCCTGTTCGGTGCGGTCCGCGACCGGCCTCTGCCAGGGTGGGCGTCCACGTTCGACTGTGAGGCGTGGAGTCAGTTCTTCCTCAAGTACATCCTCTCGCACCCGGCGGTTGCTTGCGCCATCCCGGCCACGTCGGACCCCGAGCACCTCGCCGAGAACATGGGCGGCGGCAGGGGCGCGCTGCCCGACGAGGAGACGAGGCGGCGGATGGAGGACGTAGTCGGCTAAGGATGAGGCCGTCACTGGGGTGCCGTTGGTGTTGGTGTGGGGCGGGGGGCAGAGCCTGTGCCCCTGCTGCCCAAGCAGGCGCGCTACCGCGCAAGCACTGGAAGTTTGGGCGAACTGAGCCAAGAACTGCGCCGAAATGGGCTCCGGCAACGTCGGACGTTCTGGGCGAAGTCCGCAATCCATTGTAGTATAGCAATTTGCCCTCATAGCTCAGGTGGATAGAGCGACTGCCTCCTAAGCAGTAGGTCGCAGGTTCGAGTCCTGCTGAGGGCGCTTTGGTAAGGTAAGGCTCTGCAAGCACTTACAAGCTTGTGGGGCCTTCACTTGCTTGGGACATAAATCATTAAGTACCCAAAGTACCCAGTAGAGTACCCAGACTTGGGTCAAAAACAGTCGATCCGGGGCCAATCGCCGTCTCTGTCACCGGCGTCACCATGCACCCCCCCCCGTTCGACTGCCGGGGGGCAGTACTGGTGCAGGTCGGCACACATCGACGCCACTGAAACGCCGTTCCCTGAAAAAAATTTGGTAGCTGGGGCGGGTTCCTTTTCCAGACAGGTGAGACGCCAGTACCGCCCCCCCCTATTCCACCGCCACCACCGCTGAACCTATACACAGTGTTCTGCGCGTCCTGAGTTGCAGTTTTGAGTGGGGCAGGGCAGAATCAGGGCATGACACGCTGCCGCGCCCGTGCCGTTCTGCCGCTCTTCGGAGTGCTACACCTGACCGCCTGTAGTACTACCTCGTGGCAACCCGTCTCGTTAAATGCTATCAGCCCGGCTCAGTTCATTGAAGAAGAGCAACCTGACATTCGCGCTGGTCTCGTTTCAGGGGGTCACGTCACCGCGGCGAGCCGGCTGGGTGGGTGATCCCGACAATTCAGCGGCACGCGCGCGACACCTACGCCATCGTCGCGGGCATCGCCGCCGAAGCGTTTTGTATGCGTATCCCGCTCGCGGACCTCGCACCATCAAATCTCGGCCGAAAAGTAGGTTCTTCCACAGCCATCGTGGTGAGCGTTGTAGATCGAGCCCCACTCACGGTAGTTGAGGTCGAAGTAGGCCATGATACCCGGCAAGTCCACGAAGAACTCCCGCCCGTACTGTTGCCTGCCAGGTGGATAGACGGTGAGGAGATGGATTAACTCGCACCCGCTCATCTCCTCCCGAAGGAACGCTAAGAGGGGGTCGAGCTTGTCAAGTATGTACCACGTGATCTCTGCCATGACGATGACCTGGGGGTCGAACGATCGGTAGACATCGAAGTCAAGCACATCGCCAACAGAAAACGTCACGGGAGGGGGGTGCCGGCGACGGGCCTTCTCCACTGCCGTTTCGGATACGTCCACCCCAAGCGCATCAACGCCCAGGGCAGCGATCCGAGCGGTAAAGTGACCCAGTCCGCACCCAAGCTCGAGCACACGCTTCGCTCCTGAGGCTGCGATGAGATTGAGAACCACGGCCTTTTCGGTCGCGAACGCTTCACGAGTGGTTTGCTCCCAGGGGTCGTCCCAATCGCGGTACATGTCTTCAAACTCGCCTACTAGGCGTCCATCGCGAATCACATAGTCTTGGTAACGGTCATGCTTGGGTTTGCCCAACGTTTCCTCCCCTCGTTGCGACCGCCGATTCCAATCCTGCCACGAGTCCTCCCGCAGCAGCCACTGCACAGGGAGCGTAAGGAAGCCAAAGCCGCTGAGGCAAGGGCTCGTGAGAAAGCCATCTGGGCACGCCGTGCCTGTTCCTATGGAAGGCACCTACAACATGGGCGAGGACTGTGGCGAGTGGATCGAAGATGGCGGGACCGTGACCTACCCCCCCTGTCCTCCCGGCCTAGCTGACGGCAACTAGCCCTCCCCAGTCCCCCCCGCCCCCCCCCTTTTTTGTAGGCCCCGCTCGCTCCACTTATAAACAGTATTCTGCTCGTCCTGAGTTGCGGGTCTGAGTGGGGCGGGGCAGAATCAGGGCATGACACGCTACAGCCCCCGTGCCGTTCTACTGCTCTTCTTAGTGCTAAACCTGACTGCTTGCACGTCTTGGCAATCCGTCTCGTTGGATGCCATAAGCCCGGCTCAGTTGATCGAAGAAGATCGACCTGACCGTGTCCGCGTGACCGGGGGGGGCGTGCTTGAGCGGGAAGTAGTGTCGCCATCGGTCGAAGGCGATCAACTCGTGGGTGCGGGTGATTTCTCAGTGCCCTTGGCAGACATCTTCCGCTTAGAGGTTCACGGGTTCAGCGCGGGACGCACTGTGCTAGTTGTGCTCGGTACTGCGGCTACGGGGATCGTGGCCTTAATCGTCTGGGTGGCTGCAACGTGGAAGAACTAGTATGACGTAACCAACTGAAAGCGAGGGGGCATCCAGCCACGCCGAGCTATCCGGCAATGTTCTGCGCGTCCTGAGTTGCGGGTCTGAGTGAGGCGGGGCTACTTCCGCATCGTAGTTTCGCCAGCCGCCTAACAAGCGATTGCTGCAGTCGCGGTAGCCATCAGGCTCGCGCGCTTCGCTTGCGGTCACCACATTAGCCGCGCAGCAGAATCGCAGATCCGTTAGATGGCCAGTCGTGAGACGGTGTGGGTGGCGCACAACCGGATCAGAGAGACTATGTTGCGCGTATGAGCGCCCTCATCATCCGCCCGAACACAGCCCTCGAAGGCCGCCCAGCGATTGAGCGCCAGAGGAATCGTTAGGTCGCCGGATGGCACTTCGGTGACACGACCTACGGGAGGGTTTCCCGACCGGTAGCCTCCCAGATCCGCCACGCGCATTGATGCGCCTTCCACAAGAAGCCACTGCCATGAGAACCGACACAGCCATCGTCACCATGCTCGTAGCGAGCTTCGCCGCGTGCTCGCCTACAACAGAAGAAGCCGCTCCCGCTTTTGGCGCGGGCGAAAACGTGTCCCCCTTCGCGATCGGCTCGCTGCAGGCCGCGTCACTGAGAGACGCCGCCTTCGCACCAGCCAACGACAACATGACGCT
>Ga0310345_10002810_pt1 | contig 17172 bp, 19 predicted proteins | sample HC15DNA20500_MG_FD_204667 | JGI IMG/M metagenome (GOLD analysis project Ga0310345, IMG submission 204667) | Marine microbial communities from station ALOHA, North Pacific Subtropical Gyre - HC15-DNA-20-500_MG | ecosystem: Environmental > Aquatic > Marine > Oceanic | place: Pacific Ocean: North... | reverse complement strand
AGGTCAGGATGCACAAGATCGACATCCCATCCGATTGCAGCCTTAACATGACCCCCAACTTCTCTTTCAATCTCAGGAGAAGTCAACGTGTAGGTTTTGTCGGCGCGCCGCGCTGTCACCCGAAAGCTTTTGACGTCGCCACGATCTTGAGCAGACAACTCTTCCAAGATCGATGTCGACAGTTGATCAATCGATCGCCCTGACCGAGAAGCACGTGAAAAATTCGCGACACCAAAGGTGCTAGCTATCCGTTGTTTGACCTTATCCCAGTCAGCCTTAGGACCAAGTGCTAACTCCAATCGGCCGACAAGTGGTCGGACACGGACCACGTCAAGATCAGCAGTCACAGCTCTAAGATTAGAAACCAACCGGTCGACAAACCACGGCCGGTTGCGACCCTTCAGAGCAATTTCTTGATAGCGAACAATGACGGAATTCATGTATCGGTTCTATTGGTGGAACTGTTCAAAGGCAAGGTTGGCGGCGTGATGCCCGCTTACTACTGCACTTTCGATTGTGCCCGGCAGTCCTGTCTCGATCCAATCACCGGCAAGAAATAAACCAGGGATACCAGTTTGGGAACCTGGTCGCTGAGGCTGGCCAGGCGCCAAGGAAAATGTGGCCTGCCGCTCACGAATAACCATCCCATGTATGAGTTCAATTTTACCAACTGTTGGCATGGTCAGTCTTAGATCAGACAAAGCCACATCGATTATGGCAGCGTCGGGAAGTCCTACCAAGCTCTCCGCTGCACTTGACACCAACGTTACGCGCGCTCCGCGAAACCGGTCACTTGACTGGTTAGCGAACAGCCACTGCATTTTTTTACCCAACAACCCGAAGAATGGTTCTGTTGTGACCGGTGATTTGAGCCACAGGTGAACACTGACGATCGCCGCTGAATCCATAGCTTCGGCTCGTTCCACTGTGGCGACCAACGCAGGTGGTGGCGGGTTGATTACGCCTGACAGAGCAAACCAAGGCACTGCTACAATAACTGTCGATGCGGCGATCAACTGGTCGCGGACTTCAACCCCAACAAGACGACTATCAACGAGCGATACCTTCCCCGGGGCTCGAGTCCAAACGGTGCCCCCACGAGCTTCGATGAACCGGCGGGCCGGAATCGCATAAAGTGACTCTAGTGGGCGATTAGGGAGGGCGATAGCTGAATCCCTGGCTCGGGGACCACAAAGTTCGGCCAAGACTCTCGCAAACGGTTTTGCGGCAGCCACACGTGCACTCTGATTGAGTGCTGCCAGCGCCAATGGCTCCCACAGGAGTTCGCGCAGGCGCTGCGCCTGGCCGAAACGTATCAACCACTCGTGCACAGTTTCATCTTCCCTGACAAGATCAGCAGGGAACTTGCTGTTCGCGCATCGCCGAAGGCGACGAAGTGGTCCGACCATCCGTAATGCAGACAGCTTCTCAGAAAAATTCAACTCCTCCCATTCAAGCACACCCCCAATCAAATGAAGTGGAGCCAAAAGGTCCGGACAACCAAAACAGATAGGTCGACTGTTTTCGTCAATATAACTAACTCGTAATCTGTCTTGTATATGAACGTCTTTGTCGGCCCCGATCGTTCTCAGAAATCGTAGCGTTTCCCGATAGCAGCCAAATATGACGTGCTGTCCGTTGTCGACCTCATCGTTGGTAAAGCGATCCGTGTACGAGGTGGCACGACCACCTAACTTCGGGCGGCTCTCAAGGACCACAACTCTGAAATTGTGGGAAGACAACTTTACTGCAGCACTCAACCCGGCAAAACCGCCTCCTATTATGGCGGCATCGTATTTACTCATCGTCTTCAGGCGCCACGTCGCACAGTCATACTTCTGTGCAGGCTGCACAGAATAGCTTGACTCCATACAATCGCAGCAATCATGGCCCTTCGAGGACGCGGCACGCGTACAACTTCAGAGAACACATCGTACCCACGCCGTTCAATGCGCTTAAGGATTTCAAAATAAATCGCCCGCATGATCTCTGCAGCGACGAGATTCATCTTGTCTGCTGGTGGAATAAGATGCGTCGCCTCTCGATAGAACTTGCGAGCTCGCTGGCACTCAAATCGAATTAATTCATGGACGGGCGTTGACATCCCTTGGCGGATAACATCAGGACTACATCCAAACCGCCGAAGATCCTCAAGTGGTAAATACAGACGCCCCGCTTCAAGATCAGTCGGCAAATCACGAATTATGTTGGTTAGTTGTAACGCCACTCCTAAGTTAATTGCATAATCTTGTGCACGTCTGTCGCTATAGCCAAAAATCTCGATGCAAACGAGACCAACCGACGACGCCACACGCAGACAATATTCATAAAGTTCATTAAATGTTTCGTACCGGCGACTATGAATATCCATTTCGACGCCTTCGACTAAATCTTCCAGCGGCTGACGCGGAAGATTGAACTGTTTCACATAAGGCTTCAATCGGCGTCCCTGCACTGTCAGCGGTTCCTTTTCGGTAAAGCAACAATCCACTTCACGACGCCAACTAGCCAGCTCAGACTCGAGAACAGCTGCTGTTCGATTCATCATGACTCCATCCACGGTTGGCAGATCAACTGCGTCATCCACCGCCCGACAAAAATCCCAGACAGCGATGATTGCCCGTCGTTTGTGATCTGGAAGCACGAGAAACGAATAGTAAAAGCTGGTATCTCGACTCACGGTAAGCGCTGCCAATTAGCAGCCTTCCATATTATGGGCAAGAAATCGCCTGGCCCTAGTTTCGGTCGCCTCATACGAGGATCGTAGTCACTTGATTCTAGTTGGTCGAGGATCCGGCAACCGCCCAGCCAAGTGAAACGTAACTCCCAACCTAATCTGCCACCAACCTCATCGCAAACAGATCGTCCCAAGTCGAATAGCTGTCGATTGCGACTGGTAACATCGGCGATGGTAGCCCGCCACGCCTGAGAAAGTTGATCGCTGTCCAATTCTGACTCGCTAGCGCGAAACTTTCGGCTGACCTCTGACGGGATATAAAGCCGACCCCGTTGCCAATCGACATCGAAGTCTTGGAGAAAATTTGCGATTTGCAGCGCGGAACACAAACAGTCCGAAGTTCGTTCTAGAGCCTCCTCCCGCCGTCCTGCAATCCTGAGAACCAGTCGCCCGATCGGATTAGCAGACCGACGACAATAATCGAGCAGGGCCTCCCAACTCTCATATCTATCGACGGTGACATCCTGCCTAAAGGCACTTATAAGGTCTTCGAAAAGATTTACTGGAAGATCGCATCGTGTCATCGTGTGATTTACGGCCGCAAAAACGAGATCGCTCGACTGATCGGAATCAGGGTTCACATCTCCGCTCACCGCAGCATGGAATCTACGTAACCACTCGTCTAGCAGCTTCAGTCGTTCATTCGGAGTACGGTCGCCCTCATCAGCGAAATCATCAGCATAGCGAGCAAACGCGTAGACAGCCGCAATATGAGGGCGCATCTCAGCTGGTAGGACCCACGACGCAACTGGAAAATTCTCGTAATGGCGCCGCGCAACATCAGCACAAGTCGCGTAGGCTCTGGAAAATGAAGGATCCAACGTAGACACCGTTTGATAGCATAGTGCTCAATGCGCGACTTCGTCGCGGTCTTCATCGTTTTTCTACTCGTGGCGTTCGCCCTGCGCATGGCCACCTCTCTCCAGTGGTACAAGCGGGGGCAGTCCAAGATTCGTCGGACAATAACAGCGTCAGGTCAGTCGATCATCGCTGAAATTCCTGGAACTGACGGCCTAGAATTCTTCACAGAAGACACCAGAGCATTTCACTGGAAAAAACGCATAATTCAAAAGGAAGAAATTCGATCAACGCGTTTATTGATCAGCGGTGCACCAATCTCCGTTCGAGTCTCACAATTACTTCCAGACCCCACGCCGCTGCCACCATCGGATTTCCAGCAATCGGATACTATCGAACGGGAACACTGGGATGTTGCGATTGATCTCAAAAACACAACCGTTGTCGTCGAGTGCGGTTCGATTCGGGAGCGAGTCTCCCAAGAACTGGCGAGACAGGTCTTTGAGGCGGTGGCGAACGATATCGAACTCAGAGAAAAAGCGCAGCCGCCAGAACGGCTTACCACTTCTGCTCAGGAATCTCACAACGACGGTTAGTCACCCGTGCCAGCACAAAAAGAAGATCGGATAAACGGTTGACATACTTAAGCACTTCCGGCGGAACACTGCTGGAGTCAATAGCCACAATATTGCGCTCTGCCCGTCGGCAAACCGATCGAGCGATATGAAATGTTGCCGCCGTTCGGTTTCCCCCAGGAAGGAGAAAGCTTTGAAGTGGACTGAGTTCAGCCTCGTAACGATCAATTGCGTCTTCGAGGCGACGCACTTCAAGCTCTCCAATAGTTGTCTTCTGTGCTCGATTTCGACTGGGGTCCCGTGGGTCAGCGAGACGTGCACCCACAGCAAATAAATCCCGCTGGATCTGAAGGACCAACGCCGCAAGGTCATCCTCCATACCGTAGGCCAGTGCCGAACCAAGGATTGCGTTCAATTCGTCGATGTCTCCGTACGCTGTTACTCGCTGATCGCACTTCGGCACCCTCGTGCCATCAAACAACGCTGTCTCGCCGCCATCACCTGTCTTTGTGTAAATTTTCATATTTGTTCCACCGTCTTTACAGTCGGGACATTACTATACTGCTGCATCACACACCATGTCCGCCGTCAAAGTCAGCAAGGTAACACCTCTTCCATCTCCAGCCGCCCGTCGGCGTTTTCGCCGTCGGTTATTACATTGGTATCACCGTCACGGTCGAGATTTACCATGGCGACACATGCGCGATCCCTACCATATTCTGGTTTCAGAAATTATGCTGCAACAGACGCAGGTAGACCGAGTCTTGCCAAAGTACCTGGAGTGGCTGGAGGCATTTCCTTCATTTGAGTCTCTGGCCTCGGCTACGCCAAGCCAGGTCAAACGCAAGTGGTACCCACTTGGTTACAACATCAGACCCACAAGACTGCTCACGATTGCACGAGAGGTCGTCCGGGATTATGGTGGTGAACTCCCCTCTGATGAAGCGACTCTCAGGTCATTCAAGGGCCTTGGCGATTACACGGTTGGGGCTGTCAGAAGCTTCGCCTTCGGTATGAGGGCTGCAATCGTCGATACAAATATCTCGCGGTTGCTTTTTCGGATATTTATCGCCCAGGGTGACCCAACGGACCATAAGGTCAAACGTCACCTCTGGAAACTTTCGGAGACACTGTTACCACAGAAACGTGTGTTTGATTTTAATCAAGCCCTGATGGACTTCGGGGCTACTGTATGTGTAGCACGGACCCCACACTGTCCGGAGTGCCCTATGCGGAAAGATTGTCGGTCGTTCAAAATAAACAACCAAACATCGAAGGCGACAAATCCCCGCTAATCGGCGAACGGTAACGCCGTGACCTCTGCTGGTACTCGCTCAGAACCAGTGTCCAGATGGAGTAATGTTCCTGGCTTGATCCATTTTCGATTCACATAACCCAACCCAATCATGATCCCGATCGCCCCAGAGAAACCCACGCTAGTTATCTGCCCCACTGTCTCAGTGCCAGACCATAAACGCCCACCAGCGCTTGGCATAGAAGATGGATCACAAAGGCTTTTCATTTGTAGTCCAATCAATTTTCTCGACAGACGGCCTTGGCCACGATGAAGAATTCTTACAACCACTTCCTGCCCGACGTAACATCCTTTTGTGAAACTAATAGCACGATTCTCTATCCCAGCTTCTAACGGAATTACCTCGGCATTGAGATCGTTTGGAAAGACTGGGCGACCTTGTTCAATACGGACTACATCAGCAGTTTCTTCGTCAACTTCAGAGCACCCAGCCTCAAGCAGCATGCGCCGAAGCTCCTCCGCTGCTTCTCGCTCGGCCCACACATAAAACCCGTCAATTCCGAACGGATCACTGTGACTGACAATCAATGAAGCTCCACCTATTGACAACTGTTGACAAACATTAATCGGCCAACGACCAATCTGAGCCGATGTCTGAGGAAGGACTTTCGCAAGATAAGAGTCAGCTTTCGGACCGGCGAGAACATATCCAGCCCACGTATCGGTCCAGTCTTCAATCGAAACGTCCTCTGTAAAAATAAGCTCCTCAAACCGGTCGACGAGTAGTTGTTTTACGCTTCCGTGTACATCCAATAGGAGTCGATCTCCGACGTTAAACACTTCCGCATCAGCCACAATTCGACCCTGAGGCGTCAGATACACAGCATAACAGCCGTGCCCTTCTGGAAGACTAACGATGTCATTGGTGAGAAGGCCTTGCAGATAAGTAGCTCGGTCATCACCGCTGAGTGCGATCCGACCGCGATTCAGTCTTGTGACAAGACCGCCCGTCTCCTTCAGGGACCGATAATAATCAGAATCCATAATTCCTCGACTGAAATGATATGCTGAAAAAATGCTGATGTCGGTTGCTTTGATTCTCTTGCTAACAACTGCTAGCACTGCCGGTGCTCAAACAGGCACAGATCAAAAACTAGGACCCTCCACCTTCAATGTATTTGTTGGCTCGACCCTAGCCGGGATTGAGCGGGTAAATCTAGATCGATCAGTTTCAGGCTGGATTATTACCTCAAGCGGGCAGCTGTCTCCTCCGATTGAACTTTTGAACCGAACTCTAGAAGTCGAATACGACCACGACTGGGAACCTCGTCAACTGGTGATGGATGGACGTCGGCAGGATGAAGATTTTTCGGTCCGAACCTCATTCTCTGATGGTCTTGCTACCAATCGCATCAGAGACGGAGACCGAATCGAAGAACTCGAAGAACCCGTTAGAGCTAACTCCGTTATTCTCCCAGATTATTTTTTTGGTTCGTACGAAGCCCTGGCTATTCGACTTGCGACGGCAGCAGAAGGTGATCGCATACCGGTCTACAACGCATTGCACGGAGCAGGTAACGCAATTGTCCTCGAAACAATACGACAGCGTCTCGAAATAGCCCAAACACCTCAAAACATCGATGTATACCAACTTGCAGTGGAACATGCCGAACGCACACTGAACGTAGAACTGTGGGTTGATGAAGACAAGCGTTTACTTCGTGTGAAGCTTCCTTCGGCGGAGCTCGATGTAATGAGACAGGATTTATCTTTAGTTTCCACTCGACTGAGTGGTGTCCACCTACCCGGGGATTCGGTTGAAAGAATGCCCATGACTGGCTTCAGTGTTGCAGCGACGATAACAACGCCGATTGATCGAGAGGTCCCTCTGTCTGGCTGGCCGGTCGTCATTCTGACGCCGGGAACACGGTCGATCGACCGTGACGAGCACCTTTTTGGCGTGCCGATTTTTGCGCAGCTGGCCGCGGCGTTGAGTGAAAACGGCTATCTCGTTGTCAGATACGACAAACGAGGTGTCGGGCAAAGTGGTGGGAGACCTGAATCGGCAACGATTGAAGACTACACCGATGACGTACGGGCTGTTATTAGCAGCATCAGGGACCGTGCAGATGTTGACCGTAGTCGAATCATCTTACTCGCTCACGGTGAAGGTGGATGGATCGGACTGCAAGCCGCGGCAGAGGATGATAGAGTTTCGGCTCTGGTCTTGCTAGCCACACCCAGTGTTAACGGTGCCACGCTGATTCTTGAGCAACAAGATATGGAATTCGATCGTCTCGAACTATCCAATCAAGACCGGACTGAATATACTTCGCTGCAACACAAAATTCATGATGCGGTTGTTGGCGATGGCAATTGGAACGGCGTTCCAAACAATATTCGACGTCAAGCCGACACGCCGTGGTTTAGAAGTTTTATCGAATTCGAACCAGCGGACACTATTCGCCAAGTGAACCAACCGATCCTTATTCTTCACGGCACGCTTGACCAACATATCTCGTCTCGACACGCCAACGAGTTAGGTGCACTGGCTGAAAGACGTTCACGATCCGGGGCGACCGTAGACGTAGTTACACTGGAGGGAATCAATCATCTCCTATCGGAGTCAGCGCTAAATAATGACTACCCTGACCGGACGGAAGCTACGGTGGCAAATACAGTAACTGAAAGTGTCATCAATTGGCTCGGGCAGACCCTCAAACAAAACCCGTAGATTCGCAGCCCATGTGGATCCTTCGTGTTACCGACGACAAGACAGAACGCATCCTCCGGATAACCCCCGGAAACCCTCGAACGGTCGGGCGGGGCCCAAGGTCAGACTTCGTTCTAACGGGCGGGTTGCTATCTAGAATACATTGCCGTCTGCTAGTTACAAATAACGAGTTAACGGTCCAGGACATGAACAGTACGAACGGGACATTTGTCAACGACCAGCGAGTATCTCAGTCGTATCTCAGCGCTGGCGACCGATTAAGACTTGGACGACTTGAGCTAATAGTCTCGGAGAAATGAGTCGTTACTTTCGAGGCTGTAAAGGTCTGATTTCGACACGACTAGGAAGACTTTTGGACTCATGGCCTAACAAATCGACAATGACTTTGGCAACGTCTCTGGGCTCCAGCTTCCTCGTGACCGATGAAACTTGGTCATTGCCAGAAAATCGAGTGTCAACGGAACCAGGCGCAACACAACTCACCCGAATATTGTCGTACCGAAGTTCCTGCATTAGCACTTCGCTAACCGCGTCAAGACCGGCCTTAGACGCACAGTACGCCGCTCCGCCTGTAAACGGGTGGCTACCCGCCAAACTACTAATGTTGATAATCCACCCTCCTCGGCTCACTTTCAGTAATGGAATGGCTGCTCGGCAGGCAAAAAACACACCACTGAGGTTCGTTTCGATCACCTTGTTCCAGTCCTCTACCGATAGCTCGACCAATTCCTGGAAATGTCCCACACCGGCGTTATTAATCAAGATATCCAGTCGTCCAAAAGTGTCAACCGTCTTTGCCATTAAGTCTTCCATCTGCACTGGATCACGGACATCGGCTGTGTGAGTCTCAATCCGACCCGATTGCTTCTCAGACCGAAGTGTGGTGGCAATCTGTTGAGCAACCGAGGACAGCAAATCGGCTGAACGGCCAGACATCATGACATTGAGTCCCTGCGACGCTAACGCCGTCGCGATGGCCTGTCCAATGCCACGGGATGCCCCCGTGACAACGGCGACCCTACTTTCCAACTGAATATCACTCATGTGCAATAGAATACCGCTCCAGAGGTTCAAGAATGTCAATTGTTTCGATCATTGGTGCGGGACAGCTTGGCGGTATGCTTGCGTTTACGCTCGCAACTAGTGAGAGAGTTCGTGAAATCAGACTGATCGACACAACCGAGGCGATCGCTTCAGGAATAGCACTCGATATACAGCAGGCAGGAGCCGTCGAGAGATTTGATACTACGGTTGTGTCCTATCGAGAATTACCCGCAGTCATTGGGTCAGACATCGTAGTCCTGACTGGTCCGGCTGAAAGACCTGCATCAGAGTGGAGTGATGATGATGGTTTAGAGATACTCCACCAGCTAGGACATCTCAACCGGCGGGCACTGACCGTCTGTGCTGGAAGTGGACATCGGCGGTTAGTCGAACGGGGCACCGCGGAAACGTCACTTTCTGGAAACCGCGTCATCGGCTCTGGACCTTACGCACTGCAGAATGCATTGAAAGCCCTGGTAGCGGTCGAACTACAATGTTCGTCCCTCGATGTATCTCTAGCGGTTCTGGGAAGCCCACCGACTCATCTCGTGATTCCATGGAGTGGAGCATCGGTCCGGGGTGTTCAATTGTCAGAATTGCTTTCTCCAAAAGCACTCGACTTACTTCAGGCGAGAGTAATCCACCGCTGGCCTCTTGGTCCTTACACTCTGGCAGCCGCAGCGGCAAGAGTGTGCGAGGTCGTTCTTCAGGGGACAAGCACTTATGGAATAACCTGCTACGCTGTCCTCAACGAAAAACCACACCTAAGGGATCGCGCAGCTGCAGTAACGGCAAGCATTAACAGATCCGGGATCACCAAGATCATTCAGCCGTCGATGAATGTACGAGAGCGTGTAGCACTCGACAATGCGCTTTTGAATCTCTAATTAGTCGTTCCAAGTCCCGGTTACTACTTCACCACACCAATGGTTAGCAACCACACTCGTCGCTCGACCACGCAGTTCAGAGCACTGCCCCCTGACTATTCACCACACAATCAAATACAGAACCGAACTCCTTGATTAGCACACTTTCGACTGACTCGTATAGCACGCGAGAACCCGTTATACGCGATAGAGAGGTTACGCCTTTTCTATCAATACCGCAGGGTCGAATCAGATCGAAATATTTAAGATCAGTTGAAATGTTCAGAGCAAAACCGTGACTCGTTACCCAACGTGACAGCCGAACACCGATTGCCGCAAGTTTGTCATCACCAACCCATACACCGGTCAAACCTGGAATCCGACTGCTGCGAACACCAAACATCAATACCGTTCTCATGATCACGGTTTCCAAATCTCGTACGTAGCGATGAACATCGCAGCGGTCGGGACGTAAATCGAGGATGGGGTAGCCGACCAACTGCCCTGGACCGTGGTACGTGACGTCGCCACCACGGGTTACATCATGAAGTTCGACACCCATTGCGGATAACTGCGATGGAGTTACCAGAAGATTAGAAAGACGATGGCGAGCATTTACACCAAGGGTGACAACGTGTGGGTGTTCCACTAAGAGCAAGACATCAGACACCTCATTGTCACGCCGCTGCCTAACCAATGTCTGCTGGATCTGTAAAGCTTCGGCATACGGCATCATGCCCAGCTTACGAACTTCGAGCACCGACTGCCTTGCCATAAAACCTGGACTAGAAGTTTCTAAAACGAGTTTACAGAAGGCTCTCCTCGAAATTCTCGAGGTGCTCCTTGACACTACTCATAAATCGGTCAGCCACTGCACCATCAATAATGCGGTGATCGAACGCGAGCGTAAGATACGAACGGGGTTGCGCGACAATTTCTCCATTCACTACGGCAGGGCGGGCTTCGACAGCACCCATACATAAAATCGCGAGTTGTGGCTGATTGATGATAGGCATTCCAAAAATCGAACCAAAGACACCAGGATTGGTAACAGTGAAAGTCCCACCAACGACCTCTTCAGGCAAAAGCTGCTTCGAACGTGCTCGGTTCGATAGGTCACCTATTGACCGACTCAGTTCCACCATAGTCTTAGTGTGTGCATTCCTTATCACCGGCGCTATCAGTCCCCAGTCTAGGGCAACCGCTATGCCCAAGTTGACGTCTGCACTGTAGACGATATTGCTACCATCCATTGATGCATTCACAATTGGCACTTCTTGGAGTGCATCGACGACCACCTTTGCGACGAACACCAGATAACTTAATTTGTCTCCGACTTCCTCATATGTAGAACGATGTGACGCCCGAAGCTCGGAAACACGTGAGAAGTCAACATCGAACACGGTGTGCACATGCGCAGAAGTTCGTCGACTTTCAACCATGCGCTCAGCGATTCGGCTACGCATCGCCGTCATGGGCTCGACCCGACCAGGCACGCTCTCCATTTCACGAGCGGCCCTTAACACATCAGCCCTAGTAACCCGCCCTCCAGTTCCCGTGCCAGAAATCGTGTTGGGATCTATTTGGTGCTCAGCAGCCAGTCTCCGAACTACCGGAGAAAAACCTTGATTCACTAACTGGTTACGTTCTCCGGGCTGAACGAACCCTGAATCGACACCGTCCGAATCGAGCAATCGTTCCTCCATCTGGGATGACGGAGAACCGTCGTCATTACTGCCACTAGCTTCGACTTCCTCATGTTCACCGATCAACGCAACAATGGTATCCACAAGTACAGTGTCGCCTTCGGCAGCCAAAATCTTAGTTATGATGCCTGCGACCGGCGACGGAATTTCCGCATCGACCTTGTCAGTTGAGACCTCGAACAGCGGTTCCTCTTGTAATACGCGGTCCCCCACCTTCTTGTTCCACCGAACGATCGTCCCTTCAACAATGGATTCGCCGAGTTGCGGCATTAAGACGTTAGTAGCCATAGCGCGCGATACGTTAACCTTCGACCCTAGAGGTGTCAAGAAACATGCGGAAGACACACCCCTTCAATCAACGTCACATTTGATTACTTCCGGCCGGATAGTCATCCGGACGAATCAACTACGAAGATTTAAAGGCCCTGTTCAACGACCTAACAACCAACCCCAGCGACTGTCTCTGCGTGACATTTTCGACCATCAGTGCCAGTCTCCCAAGTCTTCGCCCTCCACATATCATGCGAAGATTGTTCTCAATATTCACGCTCAAACAAATCGAAGTAACGGCAGTGGAACAGGCGCCTTACCCCAACTGGTGTGCCCATCAAACGACGAGTGACGTACTTGACACAACTTCTCCCACAGGCCGAATGAGTTGTGAACTAGATACCAGTACGCAATAAGGGCGAACAGATTGATCGGCCCTTCAAAAGAGAGTAAATGCAGCCGTTTGTTATATCCGAACTAACGGAATTGAGGCCAACTTATTACTACAGTAGCACCTTCGTTATAACTGCGGACACGAAGCCAACCAACGGATCGCCCGAAAGCCAGCTCCGGTCTACACAGTTTCGCTGTGTGTCTAACCGCAACTAACTAGGCAGCACTGAGTCCTTAAGCTGCTTCGCGATACGCGCTTTAACAACGGTCTTTTCTGGTATCTGGATAGATTGACCGGTCGCCGGGTTGCGACCCATTCGCGCTTTCCTGGTCTGCACAACCAATTTCACCATTCCCGGCAGCACGAACTCACCACTACTCTTCAGCTCACTCTCGGACAGTTGCTGGAGATGATCAAAGAAGTCACGAGCTTCTGTTCGCTTGATATCAAATCGTTCCGCAAAGTTCGAAAAAAGCTCAGTCTTACTCATTCGTTTGCCATCTGCCATCGGCGTCCCCCTAAGGTGCTGGCGCGCTTGTAAGATCTGCAAAACCGGCCGCGCGCGCGAACGACCGCTGCAGAAGAAAAGCCAATAAAAACGCGCCTGATGCTAGCGCGCAGGTCTTCTGGTGTCAATCATTCTTCTTCTAGTAATTCCGAGACCCCTGCCAGAGATCCCGGTTAGAATCAAGTGATGGATGAAGTCCAAGTTGAAACATTTCCCAATCAGCATCCAGAGCGCGATTACAAAATTGAGATTCGTTGCCCTGAATTCACCTCGGTCTGCCCAAAGACGGGGCTGCCAGATTTCGGTGAAATACGAATCACCTACACTCCCGATGAACGGTGCCTAGAACTCAAAGCGCTTAAACATTACTTGATTAGCTTTCGAAACAAGGGGATCTTTTATGAACACGTCACAAATCAGATCCTTGATACCCTAGTCGATGCGTGCCATCCGAGGACCATGGAGGTCATTGGTGATTTCTCAGTTCGAGGTGGTATCAGTACACAGGTAACAGCGAGTTACGTCAAAAATGGTTCATGAAGTTCCGGTAGACGGGGTACTCGACCTACATTGCTTCGCTCCCAGAGACGTTTCATCGATTGTGACTGAGTACCTTTGCGCTGCCGCGGCGACGGGGCTTCGAGAGGTGCGGTTGATTCACGGCCGCGGCACGGGTGTTCAACGTTCCATCGTCCACACTACAGTCGAACGCCACCCTGAGGTAAAGGAGTTTTGGGATGCCCCTGACTCCCACCTCGGCGCCACGGTGGTCGTGTTGACCCCCATAAAACCCATTAAATCAACGATCTAAGGGCGTAGAACTATTTTGACCAGCCGAGTCACACGGAGGACCAAGAATGGATAGTTCGATACTGTTCAGCTTTGATTCTTTTGTCGCACTCCTCACACTAACGACACTCGAAATCGTTCTTGGCATCGACAATATTGTTTTCCTCGCGGTCCTCACTGACCGGCTTCCTGAAGAACACCGGCGCTCAACGCGAACAACAGGATTAATCCTGGCGATGGTAATGCGCATTCTCCTACTGTTGACTATCTTCTGGGTCATGCGTTTGACGGCACCGCTCTTTGAAGTTCCCTTTCTAACAGAGACGGTTGGAGATGACATTAGCGCACCGCTGAGCATTAGCGGGAGGGACCTCATCCTCGTCTTGGGAGGACTATTCCTCTTAGCGAAGGCCACATTTGAAATTCACCACCTTATGGAACACCCTGACCAGAAAAACGAACGTCGACAGAAAACCGCTACTGTTGGGAATGTCTTGGCGCAAATTGTGATCCTCGATCTCGTATTCAGCCTCGACTCCGTCATCACAGCGATCGGAATGGTGGACCGGATCGAGATTATGATCACGGCTGTTGTCATCGCGATTGTGGTCATGATCGTCTTTGCCGAAACAGTAAGTAATTTCATCGCGCGCCATCCGTCAATGAAAACACTAGCCCTCGCTTTTTTGGTAATGATTGGCGTCTTACTTATCGCCGATGGTCTTGGTCAACATCTTCCACGCGGCTATGTTTATTTTGCGATGGCTTTCAGTCTGACAGTTGAGATCATCAACTTGCGGGCTGGCGCCAGACGTCGAACGTTGAAGCCAATTGGATGACTAGTAACCGGAAGTCTGTCTTGATCGTGGCATTCATAACCGTCTGTAACGTCATACCTACGGCACTCAGTCAATCAAACAGTTCGGTACAGCTGTTAATCGAATCTCCAACAGAACTCAGCGGTGTAGCCGAGCAGGTGCGAACATTTGACGCTGCAGAACTCGTTAGTGTGATGAGACTAACTGGAACCAACAACCCAGGACCGCCAATCCGGACCTTGTTACTGTCGGAACAATCAGCTACCGCACAAAATACGCCAAGCTGGGTCGCTGGCTTTGCTGACCCCCAAAATGACGTTGTAATAATCTTTCCCGAACGGGTCGGTTCCTATCCCTATCGGTCACTTGAAGGCGTCCTTTTCCACGAGGTGGCACACATCTTGATCAGCCGAACTGCGAACGGTCGTTCGGTGCCCCGCTGGTTCAACGAAGGCTTAGCCAGCGCGGCTGAACAAAGCTGGAGCCTTGAAGACCGGTCCCGCTTCGCTTGGGAACTCTTCGTTGGCTCTGACATGACCATCACCCAATTAGAATCTTTGTTCGGCCAAAGTCACCAAGACGTTGCAAGAGCCTATGTGATTTCCGAAGCCCTCGTCCGGTACATACTTCAACACTACGGTTCGTTTACGGCTGCCAGTGTTCTGAATCGAATGGGATCCGGAGCGTCCTTTGAGTCTGCGCTGTACGTAACAACCGGACTCACCGTCTCAGAGCATCTCGATCGCTTCTGGCAGAGCCAAATGACTTGGAAATACTGGATCAACTTTGCCGGGCACCCATTTACGCTCTGGGGCTTTTCTACGCTTCTGGCGATTATTGCTATTTGGCGACACCGCCAACGCCGGCGAGAACGAAGACGGCAGTGGGAAATGGAAGAGGAATGGGAACAAGCGACTTGGGAGGAGCACCGCCGAAAATATCGAATTCATTAAGAGCGGTACAATGTCGAATCTCGACAATCACAGATTGGCAGGGACTTATTCCCGCATATTGCCAAGGCAATTCTTCCATTTTTCAAGCTTTTGGTAATTTCACGGTTGCCGCAACACTCACGATTCGACGATTTTACCGCCAGTAACATACTGAATCTCACCCACCAGTAAAAACCCGCAACAGTCGGCTGACCGGATCGTACAGTTGATCAACAACCCGTTCCTTTAACGGAATAATTGCATTGTCCGTGATAGTGATTTCTTCCGGGCACACCTTCGTACAGCACTTGGTTATGTTGCAATAACCAATACCATTATCGTTGGCAAGGTCGTGCGCTCGATCTTCAGTGTCGAGAGGATTCATCTCGAGTTGAGCATTGTGAACAAAAAAGCGAGGCCCAACGAACTCATCGTGCAATCGATGATCTCTCAACACGTGACAAACATCCTGACACAAGAAACATTCGATACACTTGCGAAACTCCTGCACCCGTTCGGCATCCGACTGAAGCAGCCGCCAAGTTCCATCATCTGCGTCCGGAGGCCGCGGCTTAAATGGTTTGATTCGTTTCTTGACTTCATAGTTCCAAGAAACGTCGGTAACCAAATCACGGACTGGTGGAAACGCCCGCATCGGCTCAACCGTGACCGGTTCGTCAAGGTCTAAGCTGCTGAGCCGGGTCATGCACATCAGTTTTGGTTGACCGTTCACTTCGGCCGAGCATGATCCACATTTCCCCGCCTTACAATTCCAACGAACTGCAAGATCGTTTGCTGATTCAGCTTGGATCTGGTGCACGGCATCAAGCACAACCATTCCCTCTGTAACTTCAGTGCTGTAGTCCTGATAGTCGCCGCCCTCCGCATTGCCACGCCAGATCCTGAATGTTGCGGTCGCCATTTCCGTCTCCGTAAAAATTAGGTCTAAACGCGAATCTACTTCTGATTCTCTTCGATAATCCGCTGGAGGTCGTCTCGTGGAGATGTAATCGCTTCTCGTCGAACCTCCATCGATTTATCGTCGGCTTGTCGAATAACTAATGTTGTCTTACCCCACTCATCATCTTTTCCGAGATGATCTTCGCGAAAATGAGCACCACGGCTTTCTTTGCGCTCAACAGCAGCGCGGGCAACCGCCTCAGCCACCGGCATCAAATTACGTAGGTCAAGCGCTGTATGCCATCCCGCGTTGTACTCACGGTTACCTTGTGCCTCTACTCGGTTGACTCGGTCTGCTAAACCTTTGAGCCCTTCGATCGCTTGTTCCAATTCTCCCTGGTTCCGAACAATTCCTACTTGGTCCTGCATCATCTCCTGCAACTCATATTGCAGTTGGTACGGATTCTCGCCGGACCCTTGCCGCTCAAGTGGTTCGAGCGCAAGCCCTGCCGCCGCGTCCATTTGGTCCTGCTGCACGTTTACCGTCCCGTTTTCCTGAGCAAACCGAGCGGCGTACTCACCTGCTCGCTTACCAAAAACAACTAAGTCAGACAAAGAATTACCACCCAGTCGATTCGCACCGTGAAGGCCGCCCGCCACCTCTCCCGCCGCAAAAAGGCCAGGAACCGCCGACATTTGAGAATCGGGATCAACCCGAACGCCTCCCATCACATAATGAGTCGTCGGACCAACCTCCATCGGTTCAGCCGTAATGTCAATACCAGCTAGCTGCTTAAACTGGTGGTACATGCTCGGTAATTTCTTCTTAATGTGCTCCTGAGCATT
>Ga0310345_10002809_pt1 | contig 17177 bp, 13 predicted proteins | sample HC15DNA20500_MG_FD_204667 | JGI IMG/M metagenome (GOLD analysis project Ga0310345, IMG submission 204667) | Marine microbial communities from station ALOHA, North Pacific Subtropical Gyre - HC15-DNA-20-500_MG | ecosystem: Environmental > Aquatic > Marine > Oceanic | place: Pacific Ocean: North... | reverse complement strand
TAAAAAATATTGCTGAGGAGATGTCGGTTACAGAGAAGAGGATAATCCTGCTTTCTCCCCAAGGTCGTCGATTGGATCAACAAGTGGCACATGAGTTAGCTTCATGTAGGCAACTCATTTTGATCTGTGGACGATATGAGGGTGTGGACGAGCGGGTGGCTGAGCATTTAGCCACAGACGAGATTTCAATTGGTGACTTTATTTTGAGTGGGGGAGAACTGGCAGCTTGTGTCTTGATGGAGTGTGTGATCCGGGTTGTTCCTGGAGTCCTAAATAATGATCGTAGTGTCATTCACGAATCTTTTAGCCACCATCCCGACAAAATGGTTGCTGGAGGGACTTTTCAAGAACATGGGATATTAGATTATCCCCAGTATACGCGACCAGAGACCTTTGATGGCATGAACGTTCCTAGATTACTGTTATCTGGGGACCATCAAAAAGTACGACGTTGGAGGCGAAGAAAAGCCCTAGAAAAGACTTTGAGGAATCGGCCGGATCTACTAGAATATGAAAGGTTATCCGAGGAGGATAAAAGTCTTTTAGAAAAAGAGTCTAGCTTTTTTAAAGATACTTAGGAGTACTTAATGCATGCCTTGAGTGACCTTGAAAGTGGTGAGTTACGTACGGACCATCCCGACTTTCAGGTCGGTGACACAGTGAAGGTTTACGTAAAGATCAAAGAAGGCGAAAAAGAGCGGGTGCAGATTTTTGAAGGAGCTGTCATTGCTAGAAAGCAGGCCGGCCTTCGTTCCTCTTTTACTGTTCGGAAAACCTCCTTTAGCCAAGGAGTTGAGCGAATTTTTCCTGTGCACTCCCCTATTATCGACAAGATTCAATTTGTGCGAAAAGGTAAGGTAAGAAGAGCAAAGCTTTACTATCTGCGCGACCGTCGCGGGAAGGCCGCCAAGATAAAGGAACTTAGGGTTTACTAACGCTGGGACCTGAGGGGAAGGATTGTTAATTTATTGTAGCCCCGGATATAACCAATCGAGACGAACTCCCTGCCTGTACTATCTAATCAAAACATTCCAAATGTCTGCGATCTAGCTTTTGAAGGGCAAGCTCGGAGAAGAGGGTATAAGCGAATAGCGGGTCTCGACGAAGTCGGTCGGGGTGCTCTCTTTGGTCCTGTATGTGCTGCGGCTGTAGTGATGAATCCCAAGTATGTTCCCTCCGGAATCAACGACTCAAAACAACTTAACCCTCAGCAAAGATTAAAATTGGCCAAAGAAATAAGAGGTGCCGCCGAAGACTATGCTGTTGCATTTGTGGGTTCTTCCATCATAGATAAGATCAACATCCTTAACGCTACCCGTCAGGCAATGCGTCTGGCCATTGAGAAGTTAAAAATCAAGCCGGACTACTTGTTGTGCGATGGTATTGTGGTAGGGGCAACTTCAATCCAGGAACAGTCCGTTGTCAAAGGGGATACCCGCTCCATTTCTATTGCAGCTGCCTCTATCATAGCTAAAGTTGAAAGGGATCGCTTGATAGTAAGTTTGGATTCTCAATTTCCTGGATATGGCTTAAAGCAAAATATGGGATATGGCACGGTTAAGCACTTGGAAGCCCTGCAACGGTTTGGCCCCACTGCCCTTCACCGGAAGAGTTTTCGGGGGTGTTTGAAGATTGACATCACTATACCCCGGTGCTAAATTTACGGCTTGGGAAAGGGAGAAGAAGTTACGAATAACGCCGACCGTTATGGTGTGAGCTCAGGAATGGATACTGCTAGCTTTCTACTCAGTTCGTTTTATAGTTTTGATTGGTGAGTTTAGAAGTTCCTGACCTGTTCTCAGGGAAAAGGACAGTTCTAGGTAACCGTTAAGTGATTTTCTAGAGTTCTCTTCAAGGCTGAGTTTTAGCAAGAAAATTTTCTACGGTGCCCACAGCAGTTTTTGAAGGTATCAAATTTATAGGCAGGTATGTAGAAAATGACAAGAAAATACTGGAAGCGTTTCTGGCTGTTTATGACATCAACATGAATAATCGAGAAATAGTCGAAAAAGTTGACAACCTAAGAAAATTCGTGAATGGCTAACAAAATTTTGGTCATTGTTTTCATTTTCTTTTGTCTTGAGTTGGGGGTTTTTCTGATCATCTTTCCTTGGACTCCCTATTGGGGAAATAACTTCTTCCTTACCTATTTCCCTTTCTTGAAGGAGGTCGTACTTAGCAATTTTTTTAGGGGGGCAGTCTCTGGGTTAGGCCTCGTTGACATTGGTATAGGGTTGTGGGAGGCGAGTCATTTTAGGATTGCTGTGGCTCAGCTTAACGCGAAATAGATGGCTTGGACTTACTGTATCACGGACCGTAGAACGTGCGATGTACCAATCCTCCAACAGGTTCAACGGGCAGTCAGAGCAGGGATCGACTATCTTCAGATTCGAGAGAAAGATTTGTCTGCTCGCGAACTACTATCCTTAGCAATGAAGGCGCAGAAAATCACTGCGGGGTACGCGACCCAAATTTTAGTTAATGATCGCTTGGATATTGCGTGCGCGGCCAATCTCCAGGGCATTCATCTGGGCCAAACTTCTCCCCCACCTAATGTCATCCGAGCTCAAGTTTCAAGGAAAAATTTCTTAATTGGAGTCTCTACTCACAGTGTAGAGGAAGTTAGGCAAGCGATTCAGAATGGGGCCGATTATGTAATCTTCGGCCCAGTATTCTCTACGCCAAGCAAGTTGCGCTTCGGACCTCCTAGAGGATTATCAGGGCTGAGAGAGACCGTGAGGTCTTCGAATCGTCCGGTTCTAGCTCTCGGCGGCATCGACCAGTACAACTTCAGTGAATGCTTAGCACAAGGAGCGGCAGGGATAGCCGCAATTCGTCTTTTTCAACAGACTAATCCTAATTTGCAAGAAGTGGTTCGTGCCATCTCATCACACCGACCTCAAATCTCTCACATGATTGGTTGACGAGAGTAGGCACCATCAATGTTCTCTACATCGTTATGCCTTTATAAAACAGGACGAGGAGATGACTGATGAAACTATCTACAAAAGACAAACCCCTTGACTCCAGAGAGCTACTCAACCAGAACCAGTTGGAACGATTGGTCCAATTTGATTCCCCCACGATTGCTAATGTCATCGAACTGTTTGAATTACGCTCCCGAGTTGCGGACTTTAGTAATTACACTCTGAAAGCTATTTATCCTGAACTGCCTCCCACCGTCGGCTATGCGATTACTGCTACTTTTCGTTCAGGCTATCCCGCCGAAGGAGATGAGTCTTATTTTGGAATGGGGAGGCTGATAGAGGACTCTCATTTAATGCCTTCACCAAAAATCATGGTAATCCAGGATATGGATGCCCCCCCCCAAGCCGCCACCTATGGGGAAGTAATGGCGACTGCGTTTCAAACTTTTGGATTTGTCGGACTCATTACCAGTGGTGCTGGGCGTGATATTGAGCAGGTTCGCCAGCTCCGATTTCCCTGTTGGGCCTCCTCGATGATTGTCTCTCATGGTTATAACCGCTTTCTCGACTTCCACCTACCCGTGGTAGTAGGGGGACTTCAGGTTAAACCTGGCAATTTGATTCATGCAGACGGCAACGGTATTGTTACCATTCCCAATCATATTGCTCCCATAGTGGTAGAACTCTGTGAACCTTTCGTCCAAGCAGAACAAAAAGTCATGGACTATCTGAAGTCTCCTGGTGCTACGCCCGGCGGGTACTCGAATGCCATGGGAAAGATGAGAGATGAAGTCAAAGAGCTCCGAGAGCAGGCTCAATCTAAGCTCAAAGGTTTAACTAGTGTCTCAGAATGATCCGTCGGGATTAGAGAGTCACGAGATTCGCTACTGGTTTTCCAATAAGGTGAGGACCTGTTCCCACTCGGTGTAGAGGAGTTCTCTCTGATCGCAGCACTGTTGGTGTTGTTGCCCCAAAGCCTGAAGTCGGCTGTAGTTTGCCGCAATCGAAGAAGTATTCATTTTTGAAGCTATAGCCTTAATTTGGGATTCCACTTGATTGATTTCTTGTTCGAGATAGTTACATCTATCCTTCGTTCGCCTTAATTCATTCTTACTTAGTTTTTGCGGTACATCCCATTTTGGGGCTTGGTATTCTTTGCGGTTAGGGGGGGATATTGACGATATCTGCTCTTGGTTGGTCCGGCAACTTTCCCATTCAGCGTAGGTTCCCTCGAATAGGTGGCATTGTCCATGACCATCTAAAATGAGAAGTCTATCCGCAACTTTGTTAATAAGATATCGATCGTGGGAAACAATTAGGATTGTTCCTGGATAGGCCCGGAGAGCCTCTTCCAATGCTTCACGTGACGGAAGGTCAAGATGGTTAGACGGTTCGTCTAAAATCAACGTATTGGCTTGGGATAACACGAGCTTTGCTAGTGACAACCGACTTTTTTCACCTCCACTTAACGAAGCTACTCGCGAAAAAACGTCCTTTCCACGAAATAAGAATGCTGCCAGGTGATTTCTTAATTCAACTTCAGATGTTGAAGGAGCTGCCAAACGAATTTCCTCTAGTACGTTGAGTTTACCGTTTAACCCCAAGAGATGCTGGTGATAATAGGCGAACTGCACGTGTTGACCCACCAGGACGTCTCCTCCCCTCGGTTTGATTTCCCCCAATAAGGTTCTCAATAGCGTGGTTTTACCTGACCCGTTTGGTCCAACTATTCCTAAACGTTGGCCTCGGTACAACCAAAAGTTGATACGGGCGAGCACCACATCTTTTGGGTAACCTACTGTCAGACTGGTGACCGTTAAAACATTCATAGAACTCACTCGCCTTAGACCAAAGCGAAACTTAGAGAGAGTGTTATATGTAGGCTGTCGCTCAAGTTTTTCCAGTCGCCCAAGCATGTTTCGACGGGACTGGGCTTGCTTAGTTTTTTGCCCGGCAAGGTTTTTTCGAATGAACTCTTCGGTTGTCTTGATGAATGTGGTTTGTTGCTGATAGGCTTTTTCCCTATTCCGATGTCTTTTCTCCCTCTGTTTGAAAAAGCTGGAGTAGTTTCCAAAATAGGTCTCTAATTGGCCCCCTGAGATTTCGATGATCTTATCAGCAGCGTTATCTAAGAAATAACGGTCGTGAGAGACAAGTATGTAGGTGTGTCCGGAGCTTTCCAGGAACCTTCCCAGCCAGTCTATAGCATCTGAATCTAGATGATTAGTAGGTTCGTCTAGAAGTAGTAGGTCAGGTTTCCCCAAGAGTAGCTTGGCGAGACTCAATCGATTCAGTTCGCCACCGCTTAGATCTTCCACTCGGCGTTGTAAATCTGAACGCTGGAATCCGAGGCCAAAAAGGACCTGCTCACTCGTGGCTTCATAGGTATAGCCGCCGAGGAACTCCCAGCGCTCCTGAAGGTTGCCATACTGAACTAAAAGTGGACCAACTGCATCCTTCGAGCCAGATCCGATTTGAGAAGCCAGTGCCTCTTGTACTTTAGCTAGGTGATGGATTTCGCTAAAGACGGAGACAGCTTCCTCGAGTATAGACTGGTGCGACGGTATTTGGACCATCTGCTGCAGAAAGCCTATTTTGATGTTTGGACGGCTACAGACCTGGCCATCATCGGGTTCTAGATCCCCTTGAATTATTCGGAGCAGTGTTGTTTTACCGGAGCCGTTAGCACCTACTAGGCCAACTTTTTCCCCTGAGTTTAATTGGAGATTGACACCTTGAATGACCTCACGTTCAGCAAAGTTCTTGCTGACATTTTCGAGAGTGATGAGCATGATTGACTGAATAACCCAGTTGAAAACACTAGCCGGCACCATTTGAGGCCCGGAAGTCAGTGAGACAGATTACAGGGGAGAGATCAGGCAGCCTGACGTTTCTGATCGGCGGGTGCGGTAAGGAGTTCGATAGCCTTTTTGAGCTGAAGGTCGTTGCCTTTTCTTAGCGAAGGATCTTTATCAGGAGAAACAGCTTGTTGACTGCTCGGCAATTCAACACGTCCATCCGCCACCTCGTAGTCGGGAGATACTCCCTTACCTTGGATGATTTGACCAGACTGAGAATAGAATTTGGCGATCGATAGCAAGACAGCGGAGCTATCTTCTAAAGGAATGAGTTTCTGTACGGATGCCTTACCAAAACTACGACCACCAACAATATCTCCTCGATGATTTTCCTTGATGGCTACTGAGACAATTTCCGCTGCAGAGGCGCTACCATAGTTTTGTAGCACAACGAGTGGTAATGTCGAGACGACTTTAGCTGGATCTGCCACGAATTCTTGTTTGGGAGACTTCTGGCCTCTTGAGTAGGCAATAACACCATGATCTAAGAACAAATTAGCAACTTTTACCCCCTCGTCAAACTCATCTCCCCCACAATCGCGGAGATCTAAAACTAACCCGTTGGCCCCCTGAGCACCTAGATCCTGTATCTTCTCCCGTATCACATCGCTCACCCCTCCAACAAAACGAGCAACTCTCAGGTAACCAATTTTCTTTTCCAACAGGCGAGACCGGACAGGTGGAAGCTGAAGCTTTTTTCTTGGCACGGACATCTGCACCGGTTCGGTTTGTCCACGCCTAAGGATTTTCAAGTTAACCCTAGAACCCATTTCTCCAGAGAGTAAATGGCTGGCTTGGAAAAGACTGATGTTGCGGGTGGTCACACCTTCAATTGACTCAATGACGTCTCCTGATCGAACTCCAGCCTGGGCTGAGGGTCCCCCTTCAATGGGATGAATGACATAGACATAGCTAAGGATCTTTTCTTTGGAGAGTTCTAAACCAACGTCGACGTCACTCTTTCTTGTCTGGTAGCGTGCATTTTCTTCTGCTGTGAGATAGGTGCTGTATGGGTCCAAGGATTCCAAGAGACCACGCAAAGCGCCGTGCATGACTTTGGAGAGATTAGGGTCTTCTACGTAACTCCCTTTGATTTTGGCCAACACCTCGTTGAAGATGGCTAATTGAGGATAAGCACCCTCGTCAGAGGCTCCCCGACCGAGTAAGCCGCCAACTACAGCATAGAAAACCAATACCGTTGATATGAGGATAACAAGAAATTTATTCCGGTAGTTCATTTTTCCTCCAGGCTGAAACAACTTCACTAAACAATTATACTGAAAAATTCTATTGTAGGAATGAAGATTATTTTTAATGGTAAGAGTTCAGATCCTCTAGTTGTTTGGCCAGGGCTTTGCAACGTCCGAAATACAAGATGACTATTTATACCCAGTTGTTTCGACTTGCGACACGCCATTAAAACGATACTAAGATAGCAAATTAGAGAGGCTCCCTGAGCAAAGATCCTCCAATAAAAACCATCCGTACTTTCCTTGACTAATAAAAGTAGTTAAAATTCGGTGATGAGAAAACTCAGACTCTCCATCGTAGGCTATTTAAATGCACTACCCTTGTCATGGGGCTTCATCCAAAAGCAGGCTGAAGATGCTTTTGATTTGAATTTTTCACCGCCTTCTCTTTGTGCCGATCAAATTGCCTCAGGTTCAGTGGATATAGGTCTTATTCCCACGATTGAATACCAACGAATTCAAGGGTTAAAAATCATTCCAGATCTAGCTGTCGCAGCAAAAAAAAGTGTGCGTAGCGTTTTACTGGTTAGCAAAATTCCAGTCCAACGGGTTAAGAGTATTGCTCTAGATCACTCGTCACGCACCTCAGTGGTCCTCCTCCAGCTACTGCTCCGGATTCGGTTTAAGTCAAATCCCCTCCTCAGCCTTCATGAGCCAGTTCTTAGTAAGATGTTGCTGCAGCATGACGCAGCGCTCCTTATTGGTGATGCAGCGTTGACTACTGATATAAAAGGCCTTTACCGGTATGATTTGTCCGAAGCGTGGCGTGACGAAACCGGAAAGCCATTTGTCTTTGCATTCTGGGCCGCCAGAGCTGATAGCTGTCTCACTGATTGCACTCCTTTTTACGAATCTTATTGCTACGGACGAGCTCATATGGAGGAAATCGTCAGCCAGCAGTCCCAGAAACTGAGCTTGCCGTACGAACAAGTTCTTTCATACCTGACTGAATGCATCGACTATTCCTTAGACAAAGAGAACCTTGAGGGGCTACAACTTTTCTATAACTTAGCCAAGGAGTTTCAGCTGATGGATAAAATCAAGGGGCTAGATCTAATTGGACCGTAGCATTCCTGGCTATAGAAAGTCTCAATAATCACTGCTATAGGTAGGATTGACAAGTCTTCACCCACTATTTGAGTTCCAAAGGAAACTGTAGGTAATGGAATTTAGGAAGGACTCAAAATAGGCAGAGAGGGCATTGGAACTCAGACTCAAAAGGAGAGCGGAAGGAGGTTATTCCCCCCGCCACGAAGAACCTCACTTAACCAGACTATCCATGGCTAGGTTTGCCAAACGGTCTGCCTCACGATTGTGCTCTCGTGGAATATGTTGGATAGAGAATACTTTAAAACAGTCGATGAGCAAACGAGCTTGATCAAAAAGTCTTTTAAGATTTTGATTTTTGACCTTGTAGCGGCCGTTGATTTGCCGAACCATAAGCTCAGAATCCGCAAAAACCTTTACCTTTTCAAAATGGTTGATATGGGCATAATCCAAGGCGGCAATAAGACCCGAATATTCAGCCTGGTTATTAGTTTGAATTCCTATAGTATGGGACAGTGTAGCCAGCTCATTCCCCTCCTCATCAAGAATATGTGCCCCATAACCCGCCACCCCAGGATTTCCTCGAGACCCCCCGTCAACATAGGCAATTAAACCTTTCAAAAATCCTCTCTTTGATTGTTAGGAACTTTGTGCTTAAAGTGTATCCTCCTGCCAGTAAAGGATACGATCACAGCTGTCACAAGTTACAATTGCTTGACCATGCATTACTTGACCAAGAACACTTGGCCTAATTCGTACATGGCACCCCTGACAGTTTTCGGTGGCACGAGCCAAGGCCACCCCTTTTCGAACCCCTGCAATCTTTCGATAGGTCTCGTAGACTTCTGGGGTAATCAACGGACGAAGGGCTTGACTCTCTTGCTTTCGTTGAGCCAGCTTGGCTTTGGTTTTTTCAATCTCTTGTTGAGCTGCCTTTTGCTCCTGATCAACCTCAGCACTTTCCTTTTGATGTTTTTGTTGGAGTTGATGCTGTCCAGTTCGTACTTGTTCCTCTTTTTCCATGCTCAGAAGGATGTCATCTTCTATTTTTCGGATCCGCTCTAGCTGGAAGTCAATCTCGTGGAGTAAGGCTTTATACTGTTCGTTAGTTTTGACTTCTAAGAGCTGACTTCTATATTTAGAGATCTTCTCTTCGATGATTTGAATCTCCCCCTCGAGTTGGCGCCGCTCAGTTGCGATTTGATATAAATTGTTTTTCTCCTTTTCAAGCAAGGTTACAGTGCCCTGTAACTTCTCTTTCATGGCAGCCAATTGTCGGGGTAGTTGCTCAATCTTCGTAACGAAGCAGCTGATTTGGGTCTCGATGTTCTGAAGTTGGATGAGTTTTGCTATGTCTGAATGCATCCTCGAAGCTATCATGAGAGAGATGGTGGGCCCAGTAGGACTCGAACCTACGACCGACCGGTTATGAGCCGGCGGCTCTAACCAACTGAGCTATGGGCCCCAGGGTAAACATCACAATGCGTCAGAGGCCGTTCAATAATCAAATCCGACCGATGGTGAAAATACTAGTCTAGTTCTGCTCAGAACTATCCATGAATGGTTCTAACTTACGACTACGCGAGGGGTGACGAAGCTTCCGTAACGCCTTGGCCTCGATCTGGCGTATACGTTCTCGAGTCACCGCAAAATTTTGTCCTACTTCTTCTAGAGTGTGGTCACTGCCATTGTCCAGACCAAATCGCATTTTAACGACCTTTTCCTCCCGTGGAGTCAGGGTTTTTAGAACGTTCTCAGTCATTTCCTTTAAGTTGATGTTAATAACAGCTTCAGCTGGGGATACTACCTGACGGTCTTCGATGAAATCTCCCAGATGAGAATCTTCTTCCTCCCCGATAGGTGTCTCAAGGGAAATAGGTTCTTGGGCAATCTTGAATACTTTACGTACCTTCTGAACGGGGATGTCCATCCGTGCAGCGATTTCTTCTGAGGTGGGTTCTCTGCCGAATTCTTGAACTAAACTCCGAGAAGTACGAATCAGCTTGTTAATGGTCTCAATCATGTGAACGGGAATTCGAATTGTACGAGCCTGATCAGCAATGGCACGAGTGATGGCCTGACGAATCCACCAGGTTGCATATGTTGAGAACTTGTATCCTCGACGATATTCAAATTTGTCCACTGCTTTCATCAAGCCAATGTTTCCTTCCTGAATCAAGTCTAAGAATTGAAGTCCTCGGTTCGTGTATTTCTTGGCGATTGAAACGACCAGTCTTAGGTTTGCTTCTACTAGTTCCCTTTTGGCGTAATTGGCTTGAATATCGCCGCGGTCGATGGCTTGAAGTGTACGTCGTAGGTCAACAGCTCGGGTTTGGGTCTCGTGCTCAATATCAGTGGTTTTTTCCTTGATGAGACGTAATTCTTTCTTGAGTGCAGATATGTTCTTTCCTCGAGAGTGAGCAATTGTTCTTTTTAAACGGGCAGCTTCTCGTTCCAGAGGCCGCAGTGAATCAACCTGTCGTCGAATCTGATTAATCAGGCGAGCGTGCTCAGGTGGATTAAACTTTAAGGCACGAATGGTTCTGGAAATCAGAATTCGATGGCGCACCAAGTTATACCGTAGCTTCCGAGACAGCTTGGCTTGTTTCGATTTTGGTGTTCGGAGAAATCGTTGCAGAAGCTGATTGTGCTTCTTGTACAGTTTGTGAATGTTTTGAATTTCACGGACCAGTTTCAAAAGCCGCCGTTTCAGCCGTTCTTCGGTGAGAATGTCGTCACCAAATACAAGCACGTCGCTGACTAATCGATCTCCACTTTGCAGCTGCATACCGAGATTGATTACTTCCTTGATAACAATGGGAGAGCGAGAAACAACCTTTAAGATCTTTAGTTGACCGCGCTCAATTCGTTTAGCGATTTCTACTTCTCCTTCTCGGGTCAATAGAGGAACCGTGCCCATTTCTCGCAGATATAGACGAACTGGATCGTTGGTTTTGTCCAGAGCGCCAGGCGTAAGGTCCAAACCGCTGTCCGGAGTAGATTCTCTTTCATAACCCAGCTTTTCCGTGCCCGCTGCCTTGGGATCACCGTCAATGACTTCTATGCCCTGTGCGCGGAACATTGAGAACATGTCGTCTAGTTCATCGGAGGAGGTGACGTCCCCAGGCAAGAGATGGTGAACTTCATCGTAGAGAAGGTAGCCCTTCTCCTTGCCAAGATCAATCAACTGCTTAACCTCATCGTACTTGTCATCCAAACTGATGCTGAGGTTGCGTTCTAGATTTTCTAGTGCATCGGTGTCTTCAATGTTAGGCATATCCCTCTTTTCCTTATCCTTCCCGACGTAGAATAGTCAACCGAAGAGAAGTATCTTAGCCTGTCACCGTTAAGGTGAGCGTGGCTTTTCTAGAATGTAGACTAGCAGCAAGTTTCAAGTCTTGGGAGCGTTCAGCTTGTTCAATTTGCTTTTGTAAAGAGACAATTTCCTTCTTAGTTTTTCGTCTGACCAACGATTCCAGGCTGGTGCTAATCTGACGCTGATCATCCTCCGAAAAAATCGTCTCACTAATAAAGTTACACTCTTCATTCTTGGGTAAGGCTGCTTGCAGGCGCTCAAGGTCAACACGACCGTCTTTCCTATAAAGGGCAATGATGTTTCGAAAGATATTTTCCGACTCCAGACCGACATACACTTGAGAATGCTCAAGCTCGTCAACAATGTGCCCAGCACTACTGTCAAGCTCCAAAACAGCTTTTATGAGTATGCGCTCTGCGAGGCTTAGCTGAGTCTTGAGCTGTGATTGATGTAGGTTTAATTTCTCTCGACCTCTGTGCACTGCCTTCCGGAGCTCTGCTCGGATTGCATTCTCATCGATACTGAAGAACTCTGCAACACGCTTCGTTTTTTCCTCTCTCTCGATGCGATTGGAGACTCTCACTAAGTAAGGTAATAGTCCTTCAACAGCAGTTACCTTTCCATCACTTGTTTCGAGGGCATTGTTCTCTTGTGCCTGACGAAGCAGGTATTCAAAGTAGGTTGGAGCCTTTTGTAACAAGTGTAGGTAGGCCTCAGCATTGTTCTTCCTCAGGTAGGCGTCGGGGTCTAGCCGATCGGGTAGAGCTAAGACTCGAATTTTAAAGCCATTTCCCAAGAGAATGCCGAGTGCCCTAGAAGTTGCAGCGGAGCCGGCCTCATCTGGATCAAAGTTCACCACTACTTTCTTGGTGAAACGGCCTAGTAACCGGGTCTGGTCCTCGGTCAGACTTGTCCCGCAGGAGGCGATAGCCGTGCTAATTCCAGCTTGATGCAAAGCTATACAATCCATATAGCCCTCGACTAAAATGGCCACCCCTTCTTTTCTTATAGCGGACCTAGCGTGATTCAGTGCGAACATAGTTCGACTTTTGCTGTATATTGGGGTTTCAGGTGAATTTAAGTATTTAGGCTGTCCGTCTCCCAAAGCCCGGCCTCCGAAAGCCACAGTGTTTCCAGACTCATTTTGAATAGGAAATATTATTCTTCGACGGAAGCGATCATAATGGCGCGAATCCCTTTCATTTCGCTGGATTAGTCCACTAAGTCGTAATTGATCGAGTGAGAAATGAGTTCTCAGGCTCTGGAGCAGTCGGTCGGACTGACTCGGGGCATATCCAACTCCAAAGCGTTCAATGGCCTGAGGGCTAAGCGCCCGACTTTCGAGATATTGTTGGGCCCATCGACCCTCCCTACCAAGAGACAGCTGGTTTTGGAAGTACTGGAGGGCTCTCTTGTGAATTTCCAAGAGAATCAGGCGTTCACGAGATTTCGCATCTGTTATCGGATCTTGCCGTTCAACAGGAATGCCATGTTTTCCTGCCAACAACCGCAAGGCCTCAGGAAATGGCAGTCCCTCTATTAATTGTAAAAATTTAATCACATCTCCTTTGGCATTACAGCCAAAACAGTAGAAGAATTGCCGGGCGGAATGAACATGGAAAGAAGGGGTCTTCTCGGAGTGAAAGGGGCAGAGGCCGATAAAGTTACTCCCAGATTTTCTGAGGCGAATATACTCCCCTATAACCTGGACCACATCAGCCGTGTTTTTCACACGATCAACTAAATCATTAGCAAAGCTCATCCGCACCTCACTAAAAAAGGATCTTGCTAAACCTTCCACAGTACAAGTTAGACGTTGAGAGAGACAACCGTGATGCTATTTCCTCCTTAAGTTAGTTTCAGCTGGATTTGATTTGGAGATACAAGCCAGGATTGAGAGCTATCCAGAAAGGGCACAACATATAAGACAGCCAACCAATTCCGACCCTAGAACCCCGCTACAATGATTGGTGAGGCTGAGTCGGTTGAGACGAGTGTTACGGTTGATCTATAGATTTAGTGCTCTTGTTGAAAAGCATGTTTCCAGTCTGGCTGGATCGGTTTCGAACTTTCCTCCTAAGTTTCATCAACTTACACGTGTCTTTGATCTTCATAAAGTAGCTGGGCTACTTCTTTTCAAGGATGTGACAAGTTTGCCTCGATACTCAGGAGATTTCTTCTCCCAAATCAACAGGCGGATTTAATAAATCCCATCGCTGACTCTCAACTAGGAGTTAGTGAATCCGTTGATTAGCTACTTTAGTTTTTGTAGTCCAAAGTATCTAGATTAGCTAATGCTAGCTAAGGTACATTGAATTCCAAAAACCCTTTATTTTCTGACTAGAAGCACATAATGTCAACTATTATCAGTGAGTTTGTTGCCCTCAAGAACTTAGAGTCAGGTATTGTACTGTATTCGTGCTAGCGTCCTTGACAATTAAACCGTTTTATATCTACATCCTAGATGTGTTATAAAAGTTTAGTCATTGTATTCAGCTTAAAAATAGCCTCCAAGGTTATTGGATTGTTGAATGACAAGGATTGATCTCGTGATGTTGTAGTGTGTTCTCTTCTAGCTGAATGGTTGAATGGTCGATCCTAAACTGATCTCGAATTATGGTCCGTAGTTCTTTCAAAATTTGATGATGTCTTCCGGTATTAGCCAATACGGCATGACAGCTCATTGCATAAAAACCAGAAGTCAATGTCCAAATGTGAAGGTCGTGGATTGACTCAACGTCTTTTACCCTGACTAACTCGGCATGTACCACATCGAGGTTGATGTGGACTGGTGTTCCCTCCAAAAGAATATTGACAGAATCTCGCACTAAACGCCACGCGTTATAGAGAATCAGTGTCGCAACAAGTAAACTGGCTATGGGATCTGCCAGGTACCATCCCGTGGAAATCATGATTACACCAGCAATGATGGCACCAACAGAACTTAGGGCATCGCTAGCAACATGCAAGAATGCTCCACGAACATTGAGATTGGAAAACTGGGCACCATGCAAAAAGTAGGCACTAACCAGGTTGATCACCAATCCTAGGGATGCAATGATCAGCATCCACCCACTTTCTATTTCAAGAGGCTGCATCAGTCGATGGTATGACTTATAAAAAATTCCAAAAGAGACAACCATCAAGATGACTCCGTTAAAGAGTGCTGCTAAGATTTCGACTCGATAAAAACCATAGGTTTTGGTGGCAGTTGCTGGTCGATATGAAAACCAAAAAGCAAAAAGACTTAGGCCTAAGGCTCCAGCATCCACCAACATATGACCAGCATCTGCCATTAATGCCAGACTGCGGGTATAAAGTCCTCCGACGAATTCAATCACCAGGAAAATGCTGGTGAGTAGGAAGGCTAATCGTAGAGCAGAGAGAGGTGAAGATCCTTTGTTCAAGTAAACCGGCCCTGGGCAGATATGTAAGAGAGCCATGGCTAATAAGGATTTGGAGAAGAACGAAGGAGGCTTGTCTAGGATTTTTCGTTAGGCTGCCTCGACGTTATTACGATTTCGCTTCTTAACCCGATACATTGCTTGATCAGCTAGACGGATCAGGTCAATCTTGTTGCTTGCGTCGTCAGGGAACGATACCACTCCAAAACTGGCCGTTATTTTAACTTGGGCCTTATTCCACTCAATAGAAGTCTTGGTAAGTAGATTACAGAGCCTTCTAGCCACCTTGAGGGCATTTTGCTTTGATGTCTGAGGTAGTAGTAGGAGGAACTCATCGCCGCCGTAACGATAGGCGGTATCGATGTCTCTCAAATGTAGTTTGACCAGACCTCCAATCTTGTGTAAGAGGCGCGTACCACAAAGGTGACCATGGATGTCATTAACGTTTTTGAATCGGTCCAAATCAAAAAGAATCAGGGCGAAATCGAAGTTGTAGCGTTTAGAACGGCTTAGCTCCACGTCCATCATATAATTAAAATAACGAGAGTTATAAAGATTAGTGCAATCGTCAATGATTGTTAGTTCCTGAACACGCTTCACATACGTGGCATTATTAATGGCGATGGCCGCGTAGTCAGCCATCACTTTCAACAGCGAAAGATCTTCACTTGGAAAGGTCTCTTCGAAACAATTAACTAGCTCGATGACTCCCAAAGTACGGCCTTTATTCTTTAAAGGCATACAGACAGCCGAACGAATTCCAACATGTACTAAGTTGTCGATTCCAGGAAGGAATCTTGGATCCTTCGAAACATCTTTAACAATTGCGACTTTGCCTGTTTGAGCTACCCAACCTGCCAGGCCCTGGCCAACCTTGATTCGGAGACCTTTAATTTTGTTGGTATTCTTTCCAATGGCAATTTGAAAATACAGATCATTTTTGGTTGAATCGATGAGTAGAAGTGACCACGTTGCAGCTCTCAGCAATGCACCAATCTTTCCCCTAATGAGTGACAAAACTTCTTTTAGATCTAAGGTTGAAGTGAATGTTTTTCCCACTTGGTGAAAAATGGACAGTTCTTGAACTCTCTTTTCGAGTTCCTTAATCTGTTCTAAACCGGGCATGGAAAGTAATGATAAGCTAAACAACATCTTAAGTATAGAGGTTTTATGCCGAGTAAGAAATTTACTGGGGATTACTCGATTATCCTCAAAAGTAGCCGTGTTCTGACCTCATCTAATGGGTGGAAAAAAGTTAGCCTTAGTCCGTTAATTCCTTCTACATGGAAGCAAAGGAACCGTTCTGGACCATAGCTTTGATATTGAATAAATATCAGGAGTGGATAAGAATAGTGGAGTGTTACTGTCACACTGAGCACTTTGAAAGCAATATGATATGGAAAATTGCCAAGCCAGACCCTGAATGTACTCGAGAGCTCGCTCGAGCATTAAATATTCCTGGAATCCTGGCGACTCTCCTGTTGAATCGAGGAATCCAAGCTGAAGAGTCGGCTAGGAGGTTTTTAGAGCCTCAGCTCAGCCATCTCCACGACCCATTTCTAATGTGTGACCTTGAGGTGGCGGTTGATCGCATCCAGAATGCTATCCATCGGAGCGAGAAAATTCTCATTTATGGCGACTATGATGTGGACGGGAATACAGCCGTTGTGATTCTAAGGAAAGCCTTTCAGATGTTGGGTGCTCATTCTTCCTACCACATTCCGAACCGGTTGATTGATGGTTACGGTTTGAAGGGTTCTGTTCTGGAGAAAGCTGCAGCTGAAGGAGTCAAGTTAGTGGTTACTGTGGATACGGGTATCAAAGCCCATGAGGCCGCCGAAAAGGCACGCCAACTGAACTTAGACTGTGTTATCACTGATCACCATCTGCCGGGGAACAGACTTCCATCAGCCGTTGCTGTGGTAAATCCCAAACGTGCCGATTGTTCCTACCCGGACAAACATTTGTGTGGCGTTGGTGTTGCCTTTAAATTGATTCAGGCACTGTTCATGAAAACTAACAAGGAAAAATATCTAACATCCTTTCTGAAAGTTGTGGCTATTGGTACCATCGCAGATGTGGTTCCATTGATTGGGGAGAACCGTGTCTTCACTAAATTTGGCCTGAAAGGACTGCAGTCTCCCTTCAATCTTGGACTGAGATCACTGATTGAGGCTGCAGGACTTGAGGGAAGACCAATTACTAGCATCGACGTGGGCTTTCGCTTAGCCCCTAGAATAAATGCTGTGGGACGCATGGGCGGCAATCATGAAGCCGTAGAGTTATTTGAAGCCAAGAACAAAGTGGAAGCTGGACAGATAGCAGCAGAAATGAATCGACTCAACCGGGAACGGCAACGTATTGGAGAGCAGATC
>Ga0310345_10002808_pt1 | contig 17183 bp, 11 predicted proteins | sample HC15DNA20500_MG_FD_204667 | JGI IMG/M metagenome (GOLD analysis project Ga0310345, IMG submission 204667) | Marine microbial communities from station ALOHA, North Pacific Subtropical Gyre - HC15-DNA-20-500_MG | ecosystem: Environmental > Aquatic > Marine > Oceanic | place: Pacific Ocean: North... | reverse complement strand
TAGAATTCAGCAACCGATCGATCAGATCTTCATAGGCAGGCGCTCTCTGGTCTTCAAGATAGGCCTGGGTTTCAGCAGGCGTGGGGAGCATGCCCGTCAGGTCCAGGTAGGCCCGGCGCAACAGGACATGAGGCTCCGCTTCCGGAGAAAAGCTCAGGTCCTTGGCCTCCAACTGCCGCAATAGGAAGGCATCAATGGGATTGCGAACCAGATCCTGCTGGCGCACGTTGGGAACTTCCGGGCGCTGAGGAGGACGGAACGACCAGAAATCGCGATCTTCCTGGCTGAGAGCGGGCTCCTGGACCTGAGCGCCGGCGGGCGAGTCGGCAGGAGCGCCGGCTTCGATCCAGTGGCGCAGTGTTTCCACTTCCGCTGTCGTCGGCGGACGAATCTCATCTAGTGGCGGCATCTCGCGGGCGAGAACCCGAGCGTAAAGCAGGCTCTTCCCGGGCTTCCCAGGGATGAGAACCGGTCCCGAATCGCCGCCCGTGAGGCGGCTAGCTTGCGTCGTAAGGTCAAGTCCTCCCTCCTGCTTACTCTTGCCGTGGCAGTTGACGCAGTGCATCTGAAAGATCGGCAACACATCCTTCTCGGTGACGCTCACCAGGCGCGTCTGCGTCCCCTGGCGGTCGATCCAGAGCCGAATCAGGGAGATCTCCTCGTCGGACAGACGGCCCTCTCCAGGAGGCATGGAACCGGAGATCACCTTACTCACGAGAAGACTCTTGCTAGAGGCGCCAGGAACCAGGGCGGAGCCCGATTTACCTCCTGCTAGTAGGGACTCAGAGGTCCGCAGATCCAGCTGAGCCTGGGGAGCGGATGCCCCGTGGCATTGGAGGCAGTTCTTTTTGAGAATTGGCCGGACATCCTTCTCGAAGTCCGGAGACGCCAACTCGGTGGCGAGGAGAGTGGTCTGAAGCGCCGAAAAGAAAAGGATCTTAAAACAGAATCTAGACCACATGGTAGTACTTCTCCCGAGTGCTCTGAATTATACTTTCGGACGCTGCCTAGATCAAAACGAGTTTCGTATCTCGTCGCTCGAGGGTCCGTCATGGCTTTCGATCCACGCATCCGCTAAGCCAGCTTCTATCTTCCAGGTCAGTTCCCCCCAGCGGGGCTGTCCCATTCGAGAAGGAAACTTCCCGAGCCATGGAAGCCTGAAGCGCAAGCGAGGGGTTGGGGAACACCCCGAATCTCCCCGGCTTGGCTGCTTGCCGCACCTCAGGGCCCTTCGTCCCCCCATTGGGCTGCCCTCCAACCCCTCGCTCGCGCTTCAGGCTTCCTCACATTTCGCATTATTGGGCGCCCTGGAGGTGCGAGTTCCGAATGAAGTTTCAGCTTAGTTCCGCCCCCGCTGCGCTGCCCCATTCGAGAAAGAAACTTCCGGCTACTGGGAATTTTCGCGTCACTGCACGGGAAAGAGTTCTCCGGCTCTCTCCTCGGAACCTGGGCTCATTTTTCTAACGGCTCGATTGCTAGCGGCTCGAGTCGTTCGCGGCCCTGTCAGACTCGGCTTCGTGACCCTGCTAGTTCGCCTGTTGGCGGCACCTTCGGAGGACAGGAGACGTGCGACGAATTCTTGAAGTTTCAGCTTAGTACCACTCCCCGGCCTGGCTCAATCATTCATGCAGAAACTTTGGGTCGGGCGTAGCGGTGATCCCTGAGCCTACTCCTACACTCATTTCATCGGAAACTGATCCAGATCGGCGAGGACCAGGCGACCTGTTCGTCTGCCTGCTGGACCCTGGCGTAGTAGAAGTGGGTACCGGGACTGGGGTCCGTTTCCACAAAGGAAAAATCGACTAGACGCTGCTTCGGAGTCTGGGAGTAGATCACCCGGTTGTCCCGAATCAGGACGACCTCAGCGATGGGATTAGTTCCTTCGGCGTGCAGCCTGAGGGTGGGACTGGAAGCCGCATCGAAGGCATCTCCCATGATAAAAATACGATCTCCCTCCTCTGCCCTGAAGTCGAGAATGATGTTGTCGGTGGCTGCATAGGCGTGACGTCGCCGCATGGCGTCCATCAAGCCTTCCGGGTCGAAGCGCTCTACTAGCAGACAGGCGTAGGAATAGTGGGTCGACCAGTGGTCGGAGCTGGCCTGGACGCCTAACCGATATCCTTTCTCCCAGGCCTTCCAGACGAAACCCTCTTCAAGATAACCACCCCGATGAGTCGAAGCATCCTCTCGCACTGCCGCCAGCGGGGCTCCTGGATACTCGTATGAGGTCCGGTCGCCCTGAAAAATCTCTACCAGTGGCTCCACATCCCCGGCGTGATCCCGCCAGTCGGTTCCCATCGTAGGGGTTCCCGAACTGTGGGGCATGGAGAGCCCTCTATACTTCCTGAGATAGTCGTAAAGCACTGCTCCGGTGTCTACGATCCCGGACCGCTCCTCCGGCCCCGCCTCCAGGATCGGCGCTCCCCTCCGTGCAAAAACGACGTTCCTATGGCCGTTAGGAAAACCCAGGTTGCGCTCGTATCCCAGCAACGGGACAAAGGTGCCGGGAATGTGGAAGCGCTCCACCGACTTCTGGGTCTCCCACCAGACATATTTCCCAGGGTAGTGGTCCGTAATGGCAAGAAAGTCCAGTGAGGCGGCGTCCAGGGCGTAGCGGTAGGTTTCATGCAGTGAGCTGTCCAGCGCCCCGTCACCGGAGTAATCGGTATGCCGGTGCAGGTCTCCCCGGACAATCCGGTAGGTCTTCCCTTCTGCATCGATGCGGTAGGACCGAATGCGGGACAGATCACCCGGTTCGTCGGTATGGTAGGACTTGATTGGCTCGTCTATTCCCTGGTACTCCTGCAACTGTGCGGCCGTCACCTGGCCGGAGAGATCCAGTCTTCCCACCACCACATCCTCTTGCAGAGCTCCAGATTCAAGAGTGCCCGGGTAAAGAGAGCGGTGGTCTGTAAGCCATGCCATCCAGAGGGTCCCTTCTGCGGAGCCATCTAGCGCCAGCGGCATGTTCAGTCGCCCCGCACTTTGGGGCAGCACGAAGGGAGTCGCCCAAGAGGAGCCCTGGTAGAAAGTTGCGTAGACCTCCCAGGCGGGACGATAGAAGGACCCGTCTCCAGCAGTCGACTGCTGGTGGCGAAAGAAGAGCCACATGCGACCCTGAGTGTCCCAAACCAGACGAGGCAGATCGTTGTCGTTTCGGAATCGGATCTGCTCTGTGTCAGGGGGACGGTAGAGCCGCAGTCCACTTCGTGACAGTCGGGAGAAGTGCGATTCAAGACCATCCGACAGATCCCCGACCGGACGACTCCACTGGTCTCCGTCGTAGACGGCGACGCGGATGCTGCGCTCATCTTCAAAGGTCTTTCTCGTACGATCAACCCAGAAGCCGGAGTCCTTTCCCCAGTTGGGACCTGTTTCGTTCCAGGCAACCCAGATCCGGTCCTGGTCGTCACAGGCCAGGTCCGCATAGGCCTCGAAGTTTCTGGAGCGAGCCACAGGTACGATCTCTCCCATCACGCCCCTCTCTAGCCGTCTCAGGAGAAGATCGTAGTCACCTCGGTCATAGCTGTCCCAGACGACGTAGACACGACCCTTCGAATCCACGGTCAGAGTTGGCTTCCAGTCGTTGGCGGACGAGCTACTGACCTTCCTCTCTCCGCTCCAGACACCGCCTTTCAGGGACTTGATGAAGATGTCTGACTGCCCTCCACGAAATCCCTGCCAGACCAGGTGGGCCTCACCATTCGGACCTGGAGCAACTCTGGGGTAGAGGTCGGGCAAAGGAGACTCGGTGAGACGCTTCAACGGCTGCAGGACCCCCTCCTGCTGCGAGCGACCGTAGAGGTCCCAGTTCCCGTCGATCTGCTGTGACCAGATCCACAAGATGCTCCCTTCCTCACCCCGAACCACCTGGAGACCGGAGAGATCCTGGCCTCTCTGGATCTCCAGCAGCGAAGACCAGGCTTGACCTTCCAAGCGGCGGCTCAGGATCCGCTGCTCTCCATCTCGGTACTCGATCCAGCTGATCCTGCACTTCCCGTCCTGGACCAGCAGGGCAGGAAAGTCGTCGTAGGTCTCCTCTCCGGTCAATACCTGCGACAGAGGAACCTGGCTAGCAACCACCCGACCCTCTAGATAGGACCGTCGCAGGCCCGGCTCCAACTGCTGCGTATCGATCGTCAGGGAGCCTTTGGGAGTCTTCAGAGTCAGCTCCTGTGGACCCTCTGTCACTACCAGCAGACCCGGCCACATCAACTGAGAGTAAGCGCTGGTGCTCCTGAGAACATCTTTCCGGACAAACATCTGGTTCTCAGTGGGCTCTTCCCAGTAAACAGTCGCGCGAGGGTCGTACTTCCGGGTCCGGGCCGCCCAGGAGAGGCCCGGTCCCAACGAGTCCTCCGGCGAGAAGTGCCAGGATGCCAGCTGCACCGTGCCCTGGGGTGTCTCCAACTGTCCGCTCCAATCGGAGGCCTTGGGATCGTCCAGTCCCAGTTCGATCAAGAAGCTCCGCTGGGACGAATTCAAATCCGACAACAAGGTACCCGCCTCTTTCAGCCCATTTCGACAGCCGAAGGGCAGTAGCAGGAACAGAACGAGAAGGACGATCCTATGCTTCACCTGCAGCGGGCGACGCAACCTACGCCTAAGTACACTGGAACGTAAATACGGCAACGTTTGCAGATGGGGCTTGCGAGGCGAGATCAAGGCAGGAGGAGGAAGACGATGCTTGGCCATCTTCGACGACGACCAACGCAGAGATCGTCCGCAAAACCCATCTGCCCTCCGGGTGGTGACGAGACGCGCCGGTTTCTTTGTCGCTCCTCCTCCACTATAACGAGCCATGGCGTTCGTCCCCGCTTCGCGAACTCGACCCGTCGCGCTCGCCACAAACGTTGCCGTATTTACGTTCCAGTGTACTAGGTAATGTCAGTAGGCTCACGCTGGCTCCCTCCCATCATCGGCTTTCGGCTTGGCCCACCGATCCCAGATCACTGATTTGAAACCTCATAGGCAAGAAGAACGTGATCGGTGCTACGTCGGAATTGCTCGCGTCAACCCTAAACGTCGGACAGATGTTGGACCTGCCCGGTGCTGTCGCCGAGGCTCTCCACAGGCACACCTAACTGGTCCAGCAGCGTCAAGTACAGATTCGTCAGTGGGGTATCCTTGGGATACCGGAGATGGCGTCCTCCCTTGATCTTGCCGGCGCCCCTACCCGCTAACAGGATGGGCAGGTTATGGGCGTCATGCAAGTCGCTGTCACTCATGCCACTGCCGTAGAGGAGGGTCACGTGGTCGAGCAAGGAGCCGTCACCATCGGGCGTCGATCGCAGTCGCTCCAGGTAGTAAGCGAACATCTGCATATGGAGGATGCTGACTTTTGTTAGCTTCTCCAATTTCTCAACGTCACGCTGGTGGTGTGACAGTGGGTGGTGCGGATCTGGAACACCGATCTCGGGATAGGTCCGCTGGCTCAGTTCCCTACCCATCATGAAAGTAGTGACGCGGGTCAGGTCAGACTGGTAAGCCAGGACCTGTAGATCCAGCATCATCTTGGCGTGCTCTTCGAAGCTAGCAGGTATGCCGCCAGGTCGCTCCACGACCAGCGCCTCTCGCTTGCCTTGGCTCTCCGCAACCTGGATACGTCGTTCAACATCTCGCACCGCCTCCAGATATTCGTTCAGCTTAGTACGATCACCCCTCCCGATCTTCCCCTGGAGTTCGGTGACCCGTTGGGTTACCGAGTCGAGAATGCTCCGTTTGGCGCGAATGCGGGTTAACCGTGTTACTGGATCGGTACTGTCCTGGTCCCCGAACAGACGTTCGAAGACCGCACGTGGGTTGTTCTCGGTTGGCAAGGGCGTGGTAGCACTGCGCCAGGAGAGCGTATTGATATAGGAGCAACTGTAGCCGACATCGCAGGCACCTGCTAGGTCGGTAGCCTCCAAGGCAAGCTCCACGGAGGCCAGTTGGGTGTGCTGTCCCAACTGTGCTGCCGCGATCTGGTCTACGGAGACGCCAGCCTCGACGTTGGCACCTTCCGTCGGCTTCACGTGCACACCGGTGAGGAAGGCTCCACCGATCCGTCCATGGCCACCCGCCGGCTCACCGGGAAGAGCAACTCCTGGCTCGTTGCTGAGGCCACTCAGCACCAATAGATCATCCCTAAACGGAGTCAACGGCTTTAGAATCGGGGTGAATTCGAAATCGGTACCCGCCGCCACGGGCGTCCATTTCTGCATTACGGCTCCATGTGGCACATAAATCACGCCTAGTCGGCTCGCCGGTTTTGCTACAGTCTTGCGCGTCACAGCCAAGGCAGGAACCATGCTGTCAAGCAAAGGGAGTGCGATGGATGCACCGAGACCGCGCAGAAAGGTACGACGAGGCAGGCACTTCTTACCGATGACCCTCATGGCTTCGACCTCTTCATTTGAAACGGCGGGCTCTTGGCAATGCCCAGAATAATCGACGACCAGCGGTACTCGCTGGGTGCCGCCTCTCGCATGATCGCTCGGACGGCTGGTAAATCATAATACCCGATCCCCCGTCCGACGGCATAGGTGAGGAGTTTTCTGGTCACCGTTGCGACAAATTCCTGACGACGACTCAGCAGGAGGTCCCTCAGCTCTGCAGGGCCCTGAAACGTCGTCCCGTCGGGAAGGGTTGCCGACGACGCCCTACTGGCAGTGCTGCCTTCGTCCAAGGTACGCCATCTGCCGATGGCATCGAAATTCTCGAGTGCCAAGCCGAGCGGATCCATCCGCGAGTGGCAAGTCGCGCAGGCGGGATTCTTGGTGTGCTGCTCCAACCGCTCTCGCAGGGAAACCGCTTTTCCGCCCTGACCGCTCTCCGAAAGCTCTGGCACTTCAGCGGGCGGAGGAGGGACTGGAATGCCGAGGATGTTCTCGAGCAGCCACTTGCCTCGCAGCACTGGAGAGGTCCGATTCGCGTAAGAGGTCACGGTAAGGATACTGCCCTGACCCAATAGTCCTCCGCGTCTCCCATCGCTGAAGCTCACTTGCCGAAAACGCCCCCCGTAAACGTTGGGAATGCCGTAGTGCCGAGCCAGACGTTCGTTGACAAATGTGTAGTCAGCGGCCAACAAGTCAACCAGACTGCGATCCCGGTGCAACTGGCCGCCGACGAACAGCTCCGTCTCCCGCTGGAGCGCCTCTCGAAGATTATCGTCCCACTCGGGGAATCGGTTCACATCTGGGGTAACGGCACGCAGGTTGCGCAGGTGCAGCCATTGGGCCGCGAAGTTTTTTACGAGCGCATTCGAACGGGTATCAGCCAACATTCGGCGAACCTGGTCTTCGAGGACGGTTGGATTCTTGAGCTTACCGTCTATAGCTATCTCGAGCAGCTCATCATCGGGAATGCTGCTCCAAAGAAAGAAGGACAGACGTGAGGCCAGTTCCACATCGCTGAGGTGAAAAACGGTAGAGGGAGCTGCCGTCGTTGGCTCGCGTTCGATGCGGAACAGGAACTCAGGATCGACCAGGATTCTCTCAACCACTGATTGGATTCCGGCGTCGAAATCCCCTTGGCTCCGACCCGACCTGTAGAATTTGAGTAGCCTCAGCACATCGTCGTTCGTGACAGGACGGCGATACGCTCGGCGCACAAGTGAAGACAGAATCTGTTGGGCGCAATCCTCCTCGGCCACTTCTTGGCTGCTGGCCGGACGGCAGATGAAGATCCGGAGACGGCTAGCGGTCAAACCGGATCCCCGGGTTTGGTAGGGACCACCGATCCGAAGGCTACTCACCCCCCAATCGGTATATCCGCCCCTAAGGCTAGCCACGGGCACGCGAGTCGGGCGCACACCCTCAGACACCGACGCACTCTGAAGAAACGAGACCCCAAGCATCCGAGTCCCTGCCCCTGCCGAAAAGCGGACTCGGGGATTCGCTTCGACAGGCTCCCCGTATTCCGAGCTCTGGTCCCCACCATCGAGTTTAATCAGCTTGATGCGTTTGCCGTCCAAACGGACGTCGAGCTGCCGAGGCCTACCCACTCTTCGGCGTTGAAGCTTGATCTCCAAGACGTACTCACCGTCGAGCGGAAAGTGATGGCGGATTGCCAGGCCGCCACCTGAGCCGAACGGAAGCTCCTCGCTCATTCGGCCATCCTGCACCAAAAGCGGAGAAACCTCGTATGTCTCAAGCGCAGGTGCGATGCTTGGGTCACCTATGGCTAATCTACTGATCTTCTTGGCCGCCGACAGATATCGTTCCAGCAGTAGCGGAGAGAAGGAGAGCGTATCCGCGATGTTGTCAAAACCGTAGCCCAGGTCATCTGCCGGCAACAGCGATCGGCTATCAATCTGCAACGCCAGCAAGTCCCGGATCGCATTGCCGTATTCGCTACGGTTGAGACGATGAACCGCGGGCCTGCCTGGATTGGGACGGGCCGCGGCTTCGGTATCGAGGGCACTTTCCAACCAGGAACCAAAAGCTACATAGCTGGCTTCGTCCGGCCGCGCCGAGCCGGAAGGCGGCATTGCTCTGGTCCGAAGTTTCTGCACCACCTTTTCCCATACTTCTGCGTCAGCGCCTACCTCGGCGAGATCGAGCGAGTCGAGCGCGAGTCCCGCCGTCTGTGCCTCTTGATTGTGGCAACCGACACAGTAGCGGTCGACCAGCGTGCGATGATTGGGGACAGGCGGCGACATCAGAGAAACCGACTGTTGCCTGGGACCGGCCGCAGCACTCGCAGACACGCCAATGCCCATGGACTGAACAGAGAAGAGGCCAGCCAACACTATTCCCATACAGCCTAGAAAGGTCTTGGGGTTCATTGATACCCGATTGGCAGTATTTCCCAGTTTCGTTTCCTTCTATCACGTTTTTTTTTTTTCAACAACTTAGCCTTTTCACAGCTTTGTACGAATGGTGAGGATACCCAGGGGAAAAAAGATGAACCTGCGGGCTCTTTGCGAGATTGATCTCGCTGTGGAGGCCCAGGAGGAGCGCCTTGAGTAGCAGGTTTCGCCTCGAAGGAACGTGGCTGCGTAAAGCATTGCTTGCGGGCAGTCGGTGAAGCGCCTGTGGCTCGGCCGAATCAGTCTCCGGCGCACTCGAAGTTGCTCGCCGCTACGGGATTCGGACTTTACGTTTTACGCCGTCGTATCTAATACCACCGCTAGTGTCACGGGTTACCTCGAAGTCGTTACCTACGCTTAAGACCGAGATCCCACCAGAAGAGTCCGATATTACGATATTGTGAGCAACGTCCACGACTCGGATCCCACCGGAGCTGTCTTGAATGTCAGCTGATCCTCCGACGTCGCGGACTTGGATGCCCCCAGAACGGTCGTTAATTCTTACATCTGCGCCAATTAGTTCAAGAGTGATCGAGCCGGAACGGTCGGCGATGTGAACACTTTGGTCCATATCACGATCCAGAATCGATCCGGAGCTATCGTTTATCTCTAATTCCAACGAAGAAGGCACTGAAAGGATCAGATCGATCTGTCCGCTGCCATCCCAGCACCCCTTGCTGGTGCGGGTCAGGATAGTCAGAGTGTCTCCGGACCGTCGGTGAGAGAGTTCCAACTTATCCAGAATCCGCTGGGCGGATTTGTCATTGCGGGCGTTACCCCTGAATTCCGCCTTGTAGTGAATCTGGTAAGACTGGCTATCCCCGTTCACTTCCAGCGATCCGGCCTGGACGTTAACGCGAATCCTGCTGACCCCATCGGTGGAGATATCCCCGTTCGTCGATGAAACGATCGCCTCCGAGTCCCGAGACGAAGCAGCCAAACAATCCGAGAGTGGCGCACGCCCAAGCAGCAATGCCTCTAATTTGACTCATCTTAGTCCTCCTGGTTGTTGTCTCTCGTTACAACGTCTTGCCGGTGAATGTTCAATATCTTTCCGACCGAAATCTTGAAAGGTTACAATCATCCCATCGTCCGCGCCTTCGGCCGCCTTCAGCGCGATCCCTTCGCGCTTTTGGAAGATAGCTTCAGGTGAGGGTAGAGAGGAAAAACTGATGATGACAAATAAAGACGACGGCGCGACGAAAAGCATGAGTACTGAAACTGGAATGGGAGTGGGGATAACCCTTGGCGGCGTGTTGGGAGCGGCCTTCGACAACGGCGGAATGGGCCTAGCAATTGGTGTGACGCTGGGTGCTGGGCTTGGAGGAGCCCTTCACAAAAAGAAGACGAACGACGCCTGAAGCGCCGCTTCAACGACGGGTACAATCGAGCGAAAAAGAGGGACAAGGATGAGGGTCAACCTGAAACTCCTGGGAAGCTGCTGGATGGCCGCAGGACTGGCACTGGGCAACCTTGTAGCTACCTCGACGATAAATGGCGCCCCCGGAAGAGCAGAACCAGAGCCCCAAGCCTTGTCCTTGCCGGAGCGACTGGTCGAAGCAGCGAAGCAGCAGGACAAGGCTGCTCTACGGGCCCTGCTGGACGGGAAAACCGAAGTAAATGTCCCTCAGGCCGACGGCGCAACGGCACTACACTGGGCGGCCTACTGGGATGATCTGGAAACCGTAACCTTGCTGATCGACGCAGGCGCACAGGCGGACGCTGCCAACGATCTGGGGGTCACGCCGCTTTCGCTCGCCTGTGCCAACGGGAACGCCTCCTTGGTCAGTACTTTGTTGAAGGCTGGCGCGGATCCCAATGCCACTCCCTCCAGTGGTGAGACTCCGTTGATGGCAGCCGCGCACAGCGGCAACACTGACGCCGTAAGGATTCTGTTGTCCTACGGTGCGGAGGTGAACAGCAAGACGCCCGTCAGCGAACAAACCGCATTGATGTGGACACTCTCAGAGAAGCACCTCGACGTTGCTCGGACTTTGATCGAGCAGGGAGCAAATATCTCAGCCCGCTCAAAGAATGGCTTCACACCCCTGCTGTTTGCCGCGCGCCAGGGAGACCTCGACGGGGCCAGAATCTTGTTGGAGGCCGGAGCCAACGTGAATGAGACTTCGTCGGACGGAAACGCGCTGCTGGTCGCGACCATCCGCGGCCATGTACCACTGGCAATTTTCTTGCTGGACCAGGGCGCGGACCCCAATTCCGACGAAACGGGCTATACGGCGCTGCACTGGGCCGCCGGCTCCTGGGAGACCGAGATGACTGGCCCCAACGGCATAATGGCACCGGTTGATCGCGAATGGAGAATGATGGCTGGGCTTCAGGAAGGCAAGCTGGAACTGGTGAGGGCGCTCCTGAGGTCAGGCGCAAATCCGAACGCAGCGCTCGAGAAGCAACCTCCTCGGGTCGGCTATACCAAAGAGAATGAAAAGCCGATCGGGGCCACGCCCTTCTTGCTGGCAGCCCTGGCTGGAGATGCCAATGTCATGCGCGTCCTCCTGGACGGCGGCGCTTCTCCTCTGCGGAGGTCCAAAGACAAGACAACGCCACTGATGATGGCAGCCGGCGTCCGTCGAGACCTATCTGAGAACCGGGTGAGCGAGAGCAATTCGCTTGAAGCCGTCAAACTGGCGCTGGAGCTAGCTGCAGACGTGAATGCCAGTAATGATGAGGGAGACACTGCGTTACACGGAGCTGCACGCATCAAATCCGAAGCAATCGTTCAGCTACTCGTGGACAACGGCGCCAGAATAGATGCCAAGAACAACCTCGGTCAGACTCCGCTGTTCATCGCAGAGCGCTACTTCCATCCTGGCTCCCCCCCGCTGCTCGTACAAACAAGTACCGCAGATCTCCTGCGCAGGTTAGGCGGGCGCGAAGTAGTCTCGGAAACGGTCCAGAAGTGACGGCTCCTCGGATCTCGTATTCGGGTCTCGTATAAGGAAGGAACCTAAATGGGAAGTGTTCTGCTCCGCTCCGCCTTCAGCTTGGTTGTTCTGGCTTCGTCCAGCCTTTCAACGTTGGCCGAAAACGGCCACCAGTGGACCATCAAAGGCTCCTATGCGATCGTTCCGACCCAGCCACTCCAGATTGGAAATCAACGTCAGCTCTTGCTGGACAACTACGTCGTCGAAGACCTTCGGGCCTGTCGTAGAAAGGTCCACCAGCCCACCAAACATCCCTCAAATCCATTGTTCTCAACCGGACCGGAGGGGCTCAACCCGGACTCGACCGCACCCTACATCAGCGTCATCCGCGACAATGTCACCGGTTTGTATCGGCTTTGGGCGGCCAGCAATATCCTCGTCAGACAACCCACCCCACCCGGATTTTACTGGCTGAGTCGGGGGCGATATTTCGAGTCCTCAGACGGCCTGCAGTGGCGAGCCCCCAACCTCGGCCTGGTGGAATCGGACGGGAGCAAGACCAACAATATTTTCATGGGCGGACCGAAATTCACATATGACAGCCTCGGCGTCAGCCCATCGCCTGAAAAATGGCGGCAACGCGGACGCTACTTGATGATCTACAACCGAGGTCCTGCCGGTCGCGATCCACATCCTGAGTTGATTGCCGGCGGCCAGGAGCTTCGGCTGGCCTTTAGCGAAGATGGGGTACGTTGGACCGACCAGAAAGAGAATCCGATTTTCAGGGGCCAGAGCGATACTTCGAACAACGTGACCTACAACGTCGAGCGGGACGTCCTGATGTCCTATCGGCGTCCTCCGATCAATGCCGGTGAAATTCGCCGGATCGCTTATTCGGAGAGCGCTGATCTGGTTCACTGGAGCCAACCCGAACAAGCTGTGGTTCCGGACGAGTTGGACCCCTATTCACTCTACTGCATGCCGGTCACGCGCTATCAGGGTGTCTATTTCGGCTTTCTACACATGTTCTACCACAGAGCGCACTTCGACCGGAAAGCTCCCCGTCCAAAAGATATGAAGATCGATGTCCAGCTCACCTGGAGTCGCGACGGTAAGCACTGGAAACGCCATCCGCGACGACCATTATTCTTGCCGACTGGGGCCCAGGGCTCCTATGACGCAGGGCGAGTCTATGTCGGCAAGGGATTGATTGCGCGTGACGATAGGATCGATATCTACTACACCGGACACGAGAGCCGGCACATCTCGAAAGAGGTCCAACCGGGGGACAACCATCTCTGCCTGGCCAGTCTGCGCCGCGATGGCTTCGTCTCTCTGGAAGCACCTGATGAAGGGAATGTGCTCACCAAACCCATCTCCTATCCCGGGGGAAGTCTGCATATCAACGCCAGGACGTTCCCGGGGGGTTCCGTCCGTGTCGCGATTCGCCGAGGCGATGGCGAGTTCGACGGTTTACCACTACCCCAGTGGAACTACGAGCAGTGCAGGGTCTTCAGCGCCGATTCGATCGATCACACGATCGACTGGAAGCAGCAGGAGGACCTGAGCAGTCTCAAGGGAAAGGCTATCCGGCTGGAGTTCAGCCTCAAACAAGCGGAGCTGTTTTCCTTCTGGTTCGAATAGAGTTGCCGAGGTAGCTCTGGCCTCCAGGTCGAAATACTTCCTTCTTTCGAGCCTTTAGGTCTGCGCAAAAATAACTTGGTAGAATTGGCGCTCAGATTTGCACCAGATTTGCCCGCGAACGATTGAGCTAAACCGCAGGCGTAGCCGGGTCTACGTTGAGGATTTCGCGATTGAGAAGCGGCCGAAGATGGTGTGAAGATGAGATGCTAAAATGCCAAGTTATTTTTGCGCAGACCCTTAGCTCGACCGACAGCGGCCTGGAGCCCACCGCTACGCCCCGACCAGTTTGAGTGGGAAACCAAGGCTAATTGTTCGACCCAGCCTTCTGAAATCGCTGTCTTACACGGGTAGGTTTGGCCAAGTTCACCAACAGTTCCAGATCGAAATCCGGTAGCAGCCCGAGGCAGAACAGCTCTGGAGCCTGCTCATAGCGGACCGGTTGCTCCAGCAGATCCGCTAGGCTCTTCATTCCCTCTTCCACCTCGATCTCAGTGAAGAATCGGGGCTCCAAAGCAGCTCCGACCAGCGCCACCACTTGGCTGCGCCGTCCCTTGGATTCGATTCGTACCTGCGTGGAACCGTGATTCTTCTTGAGCCAACGGGCCAGAGCCAATAGATGAGAAGCCCGGATGCCCAAGGGACGATCCCCGACAGTGGCAAGGAGTTGCGGATATCGGGTTGCCTGCTTCGGTTGCGCCGTGGCCTCCCCGGTCAGGATCAGATCCGCCACCAGCACCTGCTCGCCACGATTGATTCGGTCCGAGGCGGCGGACGCTGCCGAATCCTTTCCCAGGTCCGAGAGAATGATGGAAGTAGACGCATCGCCGCTGGTTCTGATCGCCTTCCCCCAGAGTCCCGAGGCCATCAGCCCATCGCTGAAATGGAACCGATAGGACCGGGTTTCAACGCCCCGGTTCTTGGTGCTATGAAGTGCCCAGGCGTGCTCGACATCCACTTGACGAAGACGAACCACTGACCGAAGACGGGCTCTTCGGCTGTCGAGCCATTGGCGAAGATCTGCCGTGTCTGGAACCGCTTCATGGGGAGCCCTGGCCGCCAGCACCCGAGCTACGCCAAGGATCGTAAGGTTGTCCTCCGGTAGGCCCACCACCAGTTCTTCATAGCTTTGAAGCTCTCGATCCGCTGGAGTCTCCTGTTCCCACTTCTCAAGACCGAAGTGCCGTGCCAGAAAACGGTAGGCCTGGAGACGATTGTCCAGCAGGTAGTTGTGGGTCGAGGGATCAGTGTTCTCGTGCCAGCCCAGGTAGTCTTGCTTTCCGAAGAGTCGAAAGAAGGGCTTTACCTCGTCGAAAACGTAAGGCTTCACCAGGGGGGCTCTGAAGCAACAATCGTCTTCGGCGTTGTAGATCAACAGCGTCGGACGTGGAGCCCGCATCGCCGTGAGGGTTGAGTAGTCCTGGCCCCGGAGCAAGTCGGTGGCGTTCTGCTCAATATCCCCAATATCCTGAGAACGTTCAAGTCTCGATAGCAGTGCCGAGTACCCAGCCACCGGTACCGACACTGCCACCCGCTCGTCCAGGGAGCTGAGAACGATCGTCTGCCAGCCACCGCCGGACAGCCCTGTCACAGCTAGACGACGACCATCGGCTCGGGGATCCTGCTCCAGGTAGTCCAAGCCCTTGCGCATGGCCAGATAGAAGAGACCCATGGCATTGGCCCCGACCAGATCCAGATGCCCCCCGAACCAGTGCGTGTTCTCTGGATGACTGAGCTCGCCATAGGCAAACCACTCCAGATTCAGGGCCAGAATCCCGTGACGTGCCAGGCTGATACAGCGTTTCTGTTTGTACTCGATGGCCTTTCCAGGAGGGCCAACATGCCCGTTCACATTGAGGACCGCCGGCAACGAGCTCGCCTCTCCCAGAGGCTCGTAAAGGAGGGCCGGAATCTGCAGACCGGGTAGGACCTCCAGGAGGAGCTTCTGGAGCCGATACCCTTTCCGCTCCTGGGCGTGTCCCACTTTGCTGTAACGGAGCGGAGCCTCGACCCACTCTCGGGGCCAGCCCTGATATACCACTTCCTGTAACAGCTTCTGCCGGGTCTGCCCAGCTTGAGTCGTCCAATCTTTGGCCCGGCTGGGAACTGGAGGCAACCGGGGAGACCGCTCCTGAAGGTACTCCTCCAAGCGGTGTCGGAGCAGTTCCGGTCTCAGGTTCTCGATTTCGAGCATCAATTTAAGCTGGCCGCTCGTACTCTGGGCCTCCAGGAAGAAAATCCAGGGCAGGTATAGGCAGAGTTTAAAGAAAGACCTCCTGAGCATGTATCCCCCTAAGGGCTTCGTGGACTCAGCATGACTTTGCCGACCATTCGAAAGAGTAAGTCGCAAAGCGCCAGACTCGCAAGCACTACCGGCAAGTATCGCTAAGCTGAAACTTCAAGAATACGTCGTACGTCTCCTGTCCTCCGAAGGTCCCTCCAACGGGTGAACTATCAGCGTGACGAAGCCAAGTCCGACAGAGCCGCGAACGACTCGACCCGTTAGCAATCGAGCCGTTAGCAAAATGAGCCCAGGTTCCGAGGAGAGAGCCGGACAACTCTTCCCCACGCAGTGACGCACAAATCCCCAGTAGCCGGAAGTTAAGTTTCTTTCTCGAATGGGGCCAGGGCTTGCTGGGGGCGGGGCTGACCTTAAACTTCAAAGAATCGTCTGAACGTCTGAACGTCGCACGTCACTTGTCTGTGAAAACCGTGGCACGGCCTTCCAGGCCGTGATTATGGAGCCATCACGGGCAGGGATGCCCGTGTCCCTATGGTCGCGGGTCTATCTCATTCAAACGCTGCATCAGGGTGCGTTCCTGCTGCTGAGCGAAACAGAGGTCACTTAAACCGCAGCGAGTACAGATCGGCATCCTTCATGACGAAGCGTAGTCGCACTGGCTTTCCAGCCAGAGGGCCCAACTGGGCCCCACCCTTCCACTCCACGAGTCGGTCCAGCTGATCGCCGAAGATTTCAAATGAATCTTCCAAAGCCAAACCTGGAATCGCGCGCCCCGCGGAATCCTGCACTTCGATCCGGATACTCCCTGCCGCTGAACTGGAAAAGTTGATCTCCAGCGTATCCCCGGAAAAGATCAGGGGACGCGTCAGCAGTTCCCCTCCCTTCATAGGTGCCGCGACTGAAACAAAGCCATCTACCCTCAGGGTGTAGCGCCGGAGCCGGTCGCTCTTCCCGGTCCAGTAACTCTCGGTGGCGTAAAGAGAAATCTCTCTGGGAGCGCCGGGAATGGCAGAAGCGGTCTCCACCGCATGCCAAGCCATATAGTTGTCACCATAGGCCCAGTTATTGGGATGCTGCGGACCGGGCCGCAGGAACGACTCCCCCCAACGCTTGAAGCTGTGGCCGTCGCGGCTGGACATGAAAAGCGTGTCGGTGATCGCGCTGCCATAGCGCACGTGCCCCTCGGCACGCCCTTTACGATGCTCGTATCGAGGAAGGTTCTTGTAATGATCGTCCCAGGCTCTCTCGCTGTAGCGGACCGGAAAACCGATGAAGATATGAGGCGCCCGATAGTAGGGTGCGACCTGATTGGTGTAGAGGGGCTCGTCAGGCACGTCGGGAAAGCTGACCATTACCGGTTCGGTCCAGTTCATAAAATCCTTCGAGGTAGATGTCCGAACATCGCGGATGTTCTCTCCGCTTGACGCGTGCAGGTGGAAGTCCCGGATATAGGCTCGATATTCCTTCCGAAGTGTGTCCCAGAAGGCGATATTCTGAGTATCGAACGCACCCTTCGTCATGACGGCCTTGCCGTCATCCATGAAGGACCATCGGATGGCGTCAGGGGATCCAAAGGCCCTCAGCCCTTTGGATCCTTGCCAGGCCCAGGCGAGAGCCTTGTATTTTT
>Ga0310345_10002806_pt1 | contig 17188 bp, 22 predicted proteins | sample HC15DNA20500_MG_FD_204667 | JGI IMG/M metagenome (GOLD analysis project Ga0310345, IMG submission 204667) | Marine microbial communities from station ALOHA, North Pacific Subtropical Gyre - HC15-DNA-20-500_MG | ecosystem: Environmental > Aquatic > Marine > Oceanic | place: Pacific Ocean: North... | reverse complement strand
ATGGAGGGGGCAAAGTCGGTTATCAATTGGTACGTTCTATTAATTCGGCAAACAACGGCAGGACATAACCTCAGTTAAATCTGTTTCCCATCCTCATATTTGACTGATAAACTGACTTTACTTATCCCCCTATTCTGGGGTAAATTGCCTCATAATACAGATACCGTACTTTTTGAGGCAGTTTTCAATGTCAAACCTTCAGCGTCTTACCGCTAATTTGGTAGGCAAGATCCGCAGGGAAATCCTGAATGGGAGAGAGTATCTGGTTGCTCCCATTTCCATGATTGTTCCCGGCGTACTCAACGGAAGCAAAGGGCCTCTGCTCTATCCGTTAGATGAGATCACCAAAAACGCTGATGCTTGGAATGGTATTCCCATTGTTGTCAACCATCCTACTGATGAAGATGACAACCCTGTTTCAGGTCGCACACCTAAAGTCCTTGAGAAGTCCGGAATCGGAACCATCTTCAATGTCACTGCTAACGGCAAACTAACTGCCGAAGGTTGGTTTGATGTTGAGAAAACCAAACAACTAAGTCCCTCTACGCTTAACAAGCTGGAAAAGGGTGAGACAGAAGAACTCAGCACCGGATTGTTCACGGACAATATTGCGGTCAAGAACAAAGCTGAGTTCAATGGTAAACCTTACACTCACATCGCACGTAACTACCGCCCTGATCATTTGGCTATCCTTCCTGGTAAGCGGGGAGCCTGTAGTGTGGAGGACGGATGCGGAGTCAATGTCAATGAAGAAAACAAGGAACCAAGTGACAAAGAACTGAAACGTCATTTGGATTGGGATAATGTAGAAAACACTAATTGGCATGAAGAAACCATTGATCTGATCGATAACCACAACCGTCCTGGTGATCATCCTGGTGGAGGTGGAAAAGGAGGAGGTGGTAAAGGTAAAAAGGTTGGCGGAAAAATGAGCGGAACTGAACGGGTTAACTCCCTGTCAGATTCTGTATCAAAAACCTTGGCTAGTAACTCAAAAAAGAAAGCTGTCAGCAAGACTGATATATTCAAAGCCATTGATCGTAAGGGGATGGCTGGATTAACGCAGAAACAAAGAAGCAAAGCGGTAGAAGCGACTGTTGACAAGATTTTACAGAAGGGTGGGAATGTTACTGGTATTCCACTCAGTAGAATCAAGAAGAACAAACCCACTAGTAACCTTAGTAACAAGGAGGCAATCATGCCACTAACTGAAGAACTGAAAGATCAGATCGTTGATGGCCTGATCGCCAATGAAGGTGTGGATTGTGAAGATTGTAATCCGTGGGAAGAAGACGATCGTGAAATTCTTAATTCCCTCCCTGATGAGAAGCTGATGGCACTCAACGCTCAGCGTGAAATGCTAGCCAATGCTGAAGGCGACGAAGACGAAGACGAAGAAGAAGAGGAAGAAAAGAAAGCGGTTCCTGCCTTCATGAAAAAGAAGAAAGCAGTCTCCAATCAAGAGCCAGTCGTTAATCAAAAATCGAAAACCGCTCAAGAATGGTTGGCTGACGCACCTGAGGAAGTCCGGTCGGCGGTAACTAACGCAATGGCATTTGAGAAGCGTCAGAAAGACGACCTGATCAAGAAGATCACCAAGAACGAACGCAATTCCTTTTCCAAAGACTACCTTGGTAGCCGGTCACTTGAAGAACTTCAAGGACTTGCGGCGTTGGCCACTAATGGAGAGGATCAGAACGATAACCAACAACAAGTTTTGATTCCCAATTATGCCGGAATTTCGGGGGTAACGTCCAACCTCGGTGAAGATTTCTCCGGTGAAGATCAGGACATGATTCCTGAACCGTTCGATTGGTCGAAAGGAAAGTGATGCTGAGGTTTGTACTGCTTGAGGCGATTTCTACGACTCGTCACTAGAAAACAATAATAATCCTAGGAGATAATTCAAATGGCGTCACAAGGAAATAAAATTGTGGTTAAGAGCCACGACAACCGTCCTTATGTGGAGGGCATCATTAGCGGAACCGACAAGCCCGGAACCGTGATGCAAATCTCTCCGGCAGTCGAACCCATCTCAGGTCGGTATACTTGGTTGAATTATGACCGAGCTGCGGATGGTAATCGTCCAGCAGGTCCACTCGCAGTTCTTGTTGAAAATTGGAAACTCGGCAAAGACGCCACCACTGCGTATGTGACCGGTGAATACTGTCTTCTGTGGATTCCTCAAGCTGGCGAAGAGCTGAATATGCTCGTCGCTAACATTGCGGGTACTGGTGATTTGTTCGCCATTGGAGACTTGCTTATTGTCGATGACGGAACCGGTAAGCTCATTGCTACGACCGGTACTCCAGAATCTGAACCGTTCATGTGTGCTTCGACGACTGCTGCTTTAACTGCTGATGCCTTGATGCACTGTTTCTATACTGGATACTAAACCACTCTCACTGGAAATTTGAATTCCGTAGTTCACTTTTTCCAGCTTGGAACTCAGGAGAATAAAAATGTACGTTTCCCCTCAAGACTACGTTATGAATGGGAAAGGACATGGAGAAGTTGGTGGCATGCTGGCAGATGTTCAGTTTGACACTGGTTTGCTCCGTCCTTTCTTTGATGATAAAGGACGTAGTTGTGTTATGACAAATACCGGCAACAAGTCTCCTCGAAAAAAGGCTGATGGTGGATTTGTTGTGAATCACGACGGTATTCCGGTTCAGTTTCCGGTGTATCAGAAGAGACTGGTTCCTGATCTGGTGATGAACCATGGTATGACCAAACTGGTCAGCAATGCTACGGTACTCACCAAAGAGCAATGGATTATCTTATCTAATATTGTTCGTCTCGAATTCCGCAAGCGACTTCGTGCTTGGTCCGACCTCATGTCTCAAAGCTCATTCGGTGGCTTTGACGGCATGTCTACTATGGTTCTGGAATACCAGACCATGAGTGACCCTGGAGCTGCGGTGGTTGATTTCGATGGAATGACTGAAGGTCAGTCAGATCAACCGTTGTTTAAGCTTGAAGGTTTGCCTATGCCGATTACTCATTCCGACTTTTGGTTTCCGGAGCGGATGCTGGCAATCAGTCGCAAGCAAGGAACTCCGTTGAACACTCGTATGGCCGAAGCGGCTGGGCGACGTGTTGCTGAAACGGTTGAGCAAACCTTGATCGGGTCTATCGTTGGTCCTATTCTTGGCAATGCGGCAAGCGGAACCGCTGGTCTTGCTTACGGTCGAGCTGCTCAGGTTTACGGTTATACGAACCATCCGGCTCGTAGCACTAAAACGGATATCACTGCTCCTACCGCTGGTGGTTGGGCAGCCGATACGTTGATTGACGAGTTGTTAGTTGCTCGTACCACTTTGTACAACAACAACTTCTTTGGACCGTTCATGATCTACCACTCAACGGACTGGGATCAATATCTGGACGATGACTACAGCCTCACCGGCGGAAACAATCCGTCTCAAACTCTACGTCAGCGAATTCGGGCAATCGACGGATTCACCGACATGCGTCGACTGGACTTTTTGTCCGACACGTTCACCATTCTCATTATTCAGATGACCAGCGACGTGGTTCAGGCCGTTAACGGCATGGACATCAATACGGTTCAATGGCCATCTATGGGTGGAATGCGTACCAATTTCAAAGTCATGACTATTCAGGTTCCGCTCATCACTCCGGATTACAATGATCGGTGTGGAATCATGCATTGTACGACTGCATAGTCTCCTCCCCGGGACTCAGGGTGTCATGTTAGGAACACGAAGAACCTTCATGACACCCTTTTTATTCTTACTAGATGTATTGAAAACTAAGGAGCGAAAGATGACCCGATTCAGAATACTGCGTGGAACACACAGTCAGAAAGAAATGGACCCAAACAACGGCGAGTGTGAAAAGTGCGATAAGAACGGCCGAGTAGTTGTTTCAAGAAAGCAAGGAGACTGGCCCTGTCCAGCCTGTTTAGGTACTCATAAAAAACACATCGAAGTTTCGTACTCTTCCCGAGAGGGAGATAAAAACATCATCGATTCTCCGGTGGACCTTGAAGCTAAGTTCGGGCACGAGAAATTTCAAAACCTGGATCGTATCGGTGCTGTCGGCGACAACGAAAGTGCTCTCCAACGTCGTATCAGAGAGTTGGAGGATGAAAACGCCAAACTCCGCGATGAAGAAGACCCGGGAGAATATACTGAAGCCCAACTTAAGAAGATGACTGTTGACGAACTTCGTACTTTAGCCGAGAAGTGTGGAGTCGAAGATGAATTCGTTGCAGAAGCTGGCAACAAAGGCGAGTTGATTAACCTGATTCAATCACAACTGGACACTGCGTAAGCCAATCCGTTTGCTATCAAGTGTCCTTCGTGGAGTAAACGATGGCTTACACAGAAAATAAGAGAGTACCCGGTTTAGATGCTGAAGCATCTCCGGCTCGCACTGATTATACAGTAACTTCAGACACAGCGACGGATGCCGATCTAAAACGAGCTACTTGGTCTCAGATTGTTGGTCTCACTCTGAATGCTGATATATCTGACTTATCTTCATGGGCTGGATCATCTTCTCTTACCACCTTGGGAACTGTTACTACTGGAACATGGACAGCAACTGCTATCGGTATTGCGTATGGCGGCACTGGTGTAGCTTTATCGGATCCATCTGCGGACCGTATCCTGTTCTGGGACAATTCTGTTAACCAATTTGCCTTCTTAACGGCAGGTTCTGGGTTGACTATAACGGCCACCACCATGACGGTGGACACTGTTTTTGCAACCATCGATATCAACGGAGGTACTATTGATGGGGTGACTATTGGTGGTACGGCAGCGGGAGCAGTCACAGCTACAACTTTGAATGCAACTGGAGGAGGGGCATTAACAGGAACATGGACTGACCTTGGCACTGTAACTACCATTGATATTAATGGCGGTACGATTGATGGTGTCACTATTGGAGGAGCTGTAGCAGGAACGGGAACATTCACAACAGTTACAGCCACAAGTGGCGTTAATATATCAGCCAGTCAAAGTTATGATATTGCCGGAACTGCAATAATCTCTGATTCTGGCGGCACTGCTACCCTTAGTAACATTGATGCCTTGGATTCCACGACCGAGGCAACTATTGAATCAGCCATTGATACTTTAGGAAGTCTCACATCAGCGTCATCTTTAGTTACTGTCGGAACCATTGGTACGGGAGTTTGGCAAGGAACAACTGTTGGTTTGACTTATGGTGGCACCGGAATTGATTCTTCGTCCGTTACCAACGGTCAGATCCTAGTTGGTAACACCTCTGGCAATGTTCTGGCCTTAGCAACTATCACAGGAACCTCTAATCAGGTGACTGTGACTAATGGTGCTAGTTCCATAACATTATCCACTCCGCAGAATATTGACTCTGGAGCCACTCCGTCTTTCACAGGAGCTAACTTATCTGGTGGTCCGTTAAACCACGGCTCACCCACTGAATTGACCATTGCGACTGGAGCTATAACAGCTACTCAAACTTATCATACAGTTGATACTGAATCTGATGCTGCTACGGATGATCTTGATACTATTAGTGGTGGAACTACCGGAGACGTTATTTTCATTCAAGCGAATCATACTGATCGAACTGTGGTAGTGAAGCACGGAACGGGAAATATTCAGACTTCAAATTCCTCAGACATTAGTTTGGATGACACTACCAAACTCGTCCATCTTTTGTATGATGGATCTAATTGGGTTCGACCTGAACAGTCCCCAGAGATTCGATACATCCAAATGTTCGCGTTTGACGCTGGTACTGACTGTGAGACGGGAGATGGCGCTTCATATGTCCATATTCCAGCAGCATATTCTGGCATGAATCTCGTGGAAGTGCACGCCGAAACCATAACAGCCGGGACAACCGGAACAATGGACATTCAAATTCACAATGTCACGCAAACCGCGGACATGCTCTCTACAAAGATCACTCTCGACTCTACGGAGAGTGGATCAGACACTGCAGCTACTCCGGCAGTTATCGATACATCGAACGATGACGTTACTGTGAATGATATGCTGCGGATAGATGTCGACGCCGTACAAACGACAGCCGCCAAGGGTCTGTTGGTCACAATGGGTTTCCGCTTGCCGTAACCACAAGGTTCTGTGATGTTTCTCGGGATGATCATTATTAAACCTCCCAGTAGCAGCGGTGGCTTAGGTATAGACCGAGGAGTTGCTAGTGGTGGAAATGAAACGACCGGAAATGGGACAGATAGAATTCAGTATCTTGAGATTTCAACTACGGGAAACACGGCTGATTTCGGTGACTTAACTGTCGGTCGAAGCTATCCAGCCGGCTTTGCAAGTGATGTTAGGGGGGTGACTGCGGGGGGTAGAACCGGCGCATATGCAAACCAAAATGTTATAGACTATATCACAATAGCTTCAGCCGGGGATTCTACAGATTTTGGTGATTTGCAAGGAGCTATAACGCATTTCGCTGGATGGAATGACGACACTCGCGGCGTTGCTGGTGGTGGGTATGATGGCAATAAGCAAACAAGAATTGATTATATTACTATAGATACTACTGGAAACGCACTTGATTTCGGAGATCTTGCTTCAGGCAGAGACCACATGACTACTACGGGATCAAATACGAGATCTGTATGGACAGGTGGGGCAACTTGGTCTGCTAATGTTGATGATATCGAATATATCACCACAGCTTCAACAGGGAACACGACTGATTTTGGTGACCTCACCGCAATTGTACATACAGCAGCGGGATGCGGCGACGGAACTAGGGGAGTCACTGGGGGAGGTACCAGCTCCACTAATGTCATGGAGTATATAACAGTAGCTTCTACCGGAGATGCGACAGATTTTGGAGACTTATCAGTTGGGAGATATTCAGCAGCTAGTATGTCAAACAAAACACGAGGATTATGGGCTGGAGGATATGGCGGAGGATGGAATGACGTTATTGACTATGTCACTATTGCGTCAACTGGGAACGCGGTTGATTTTGGAGATATAGATGCAGGTAATTACGAGTCTGTTGGAACGTCGGATGTTAATGGGGGATTAGTATGATGAATAATTTAATCCCAGTCGAAGAACTTAAAGATCTTTCTGTGTCGGAAGAATATATTCCGATGCTAGCATTGATAAAAGAGCATCGACCATCTGCCCTTATATCTATATCAAATATTGGAAAAAGCCATACCCAATTTCAAAGTACGATGTTGGATAACACAGCTCCTTTAGGGGGCTTGGCTTTTATGAGAAATAGACGACAGGCGTTATCAGATATTTTTCATACAGAGTCAGCAATTAAGACAAGTGTTTTCAAAAAGAAGAAGTCTCTTTGTCGAATCGCTTTGTTTCGAGAAAAAGCACGACTAAAGAGGGAGATTGATGCAAATGGCCAATCTTATTCTTTTGAACTAGAGGCTCAGATATTAGATATCAAAGCGGAAAAATTAGAATCTGAACTCAAAGATGGGGATGTTTATCTTCTAGGGGCACTTCGCAAACTGGCGAGACGATATGAACAACTGCACGCCCTAGAGGTTCAAATTAAAAAACAGTTGGAGAAGGATTCAGAGTATCAAATCACTGAACAGGATGAAGAAGAGGAAGAGCCTAAGCATCATATTATTATGGCCTTCTCTCAAGCTCTTTGTGCAGCAAGATCCAGAGGAAATGTGGTAGATACTGGAAATTTTATTTATTTTCAAAATCTAGGTATTCCTTCTTGTATGGCGCAGTTAGACATTGAAGCATTCTTGAAAGAATGTGAGACTAAACTTCGAGCACATAGTGCTATTGGAAATGAAGTTGTTCCAGAAGAATTTAATTCATGGGAATGTAAATTTCTTCGTGACATGTACAGTAAGTATAAAAAATGTCCAGCTGCTTTTGCAAAAGAGAGAGGACTGTTACCGGACATGTCAAAAATAACAACTCTTGGGTATGTGGAGAAATCAAATGGCGCTGTTTAAGTTTAGACTTACATCGGGACAACAAGCCCCTCCAGGTAACACAGGCAGGGTTCTTGCAGGGGATTGGATTGTATTAGAGGCTGATTCCTGGCCTGCCGACTTTAATGATGTTTTACACTCTCCTTTAACCACAACAGAAATAGCAGAAGATTCTTCTGATGCTAGAAAAACAGCAATAGCTCTTGCAACTCTTGATAATGTTTCGGGGTTAGACATCATTGTAACATCGGTAGCAAAACTCGTAGAAGCTAACATGATAAGTCTTCGTGATAGTTCCACAATCACTGAACGTACCGACGCTGCTACCCTTGCTGAAGTTAAAAGACTTATGAGTACAGGTACAGGGCGATAAGGAATGAATTAATCTGAATGAATATAGCTGAATTATTCATACCTAATAATTTTATTTGAGTAGATAAATGGTAACTGGCAATAATGAAATGACCAAACTTACTCAGTGGGTACTGGGAATCGTTACTACGTTGGGAACATTAGCGGTTGCTTGGACTGGTGCTGAATGCAGAGCAATGCGATTGGAAATTACCGAGATCAAAGCAGAATTGGGATTCGCCACTCCTCGTGAAGTTTTGTCAGCTGTAAACAATCTCAGTTCCAAATTGATTTCAGAACAACGAGTTGTACAGTTAATTGAAAATCATGCTCCGTGGCTGAAAGAACGACGGGATTGGGAGACATGGCGCTTGCGAATTGATTCTAGATTGGATCGTATAGATCCTGAAAGCAATATCAATGGCAATTAGGACTCTATCAGCGAATGTAGTGGCGATTTTAGTCGATCATTACGACACTCCTAATGCTACCGATTTGACTGCCTTTATTGCGACAGCTAACAGTTTGACGGATGCGGTATCAACTGCTGATACTGGTGGAATTTTAAGTTCCGGCGATTTGGAATTGATTGAACGATGGTTGGCTGCTCATTTTTATGGACATGCGGATCAGATGACACAATCAGAAGGTGGAGGAGGAGCCAACGCATCATTCCAAGGTCAAACGGCTATGTTCTTTGAGAGCACCCAATATGGTCAGACAGCTTTAGTATTGGATCGAACGGGAGAATTAGCCAGATTGCAGAAACAAGCAGAAGAAGGTAAACGTTCTGCAGGTATGACTTGGTTAGGTACTCGAATTAAGTACGATGACAGCGAAACATCGGCGGACCAATAATGCCTCTCCGCATAACTAAATTGACACATCAGTTAGCCGTGCACTGGGCATTTGATTTTTACGATAACCACGGAGAAGTATCCGTCAAAGGACCAGTTGAAGTGCGTGTCCGTTGGGAAGAAACACCAAGAGAAGTTATTGGACCAGAGGGTTCACCAATTTCTGTGGATGCTACAGTTTGGTCAGATACAGAATTTGATCCTGGAGGGTTACTTAGATTAGGAGCACTTGCTGACCTTCCAAGCCCACTCTCTGGTGTGCTCATGGAAATAATCGCTCCATCAGAATTGCCAGATGTAAAAGGTCGTAGACACATTAGAAGTGTATCTTTGAAGCGATTCAATGGTCAAGTGACCACAGTTACCACTTTGCCAAGTGTGACTTACAACTTATTAACTGATTCAAGTGGAAACTATGATTTGCTGATTGACTCTGATGTTAATCCCAACACCCTAGCCATTGACACAGCTTGAATCATGCCTCTTGTAATAGAAAACATAGACCGCTTGAATTCAAAACTTAAAGTTATGGCTAGAGGACGTTCCATGAAACTTCCTTCAGTCCAGGTTGGATATACTCAGAAATATGGTCTATATGTTCATGAGAATCTGACTGCACGCCATCCAGTGGGTCAAGCTAAGTTTCTTGAGACTCCAGCAAGAACAATGAAAAAAGAGTTGACTAACCAAGTCCTTAAGATGGTTCAACGGCTAATTAGTCCTAGTTACAAGATTAGCCGAGAAGTAGCTCTAAGAAAGGCATTGATAGTAGCTGGTTTACGACTACAACGAGCAAGTCAATTATTAGTTCCAGTCGATACTTCCGCATTGAAAGCCAGTGCATACACGGCAGTTGAAGAGAACGCTGAATCAGCGGCACAAAAATCCTTTTCCAAGTCTGAAGAGATAAGAAAAGGAGCATTGAAGTCAAAATGAGCGGAGACCTAAATCATTCACCTGCTGAGATTGTTCAAAACTTATTAGTCGGTGAAGGCGTAGGCACCCTTCCCACAAGTGGCGGTTCGTGGCCAATCTATGAATCGTATGAAAGAGACAGCCCTGACGAAGTGATTACTGTGTATGACACATCTCCTACCACAAGCGGTAGACACCATGTGAATGGCGAAACCCAACTTCATTACGGTGTTCAAGTTCGAGTACGAAGCAAAAGCAAACCAACAGGATTTTCCAAAGCACAAGACATCCAGAATGAATTGGAAGAGGTTCAACGAGATTCAATCACGGTAGATTCTAGCAATTACTTGGTTCAAGCAATTCACCATCAGGGAATTCTTTCTATAGGAATTGAGTCAGGAACAACGCGTAGAAGATTGTTCACTATAAACGCTCTGGTCACTTTACGAATGATCAATTAACTCATGGAGGCCAATCATGGCAGCGCCAGCCACAACCGCTCGACAAACACCCGTCGGCATTCCGTACACTGATCCGTTTCCTACAACTATTGCATTTGCAAATGATCCGAATGTTAGTTTTTGGGAGAAGTCTTTGACTCCCCCCACTATTGATGGTGGGGACGGAATCAACATCACTACCATGCACAATTCGTTATGGAGAACGATGCATCCTAGAACATTACTTACGCTCAGTGAGTTCACTCTGGTTGCATCTTATGACGAACGGTGTTACTCCCAGATCGCAACATTGTGCAACACCAACGGTTCAATCACAATTCATTTCCCAGACTTAGCAACATTGGATTTCTGGGGATATCTCAGAGTGTGGGCTCCGTCTGAAAATGCTGAAGGAGGAAATCAACCGACAGCAAGTATCACGATTCTTCCCACCAATTATGACACCACTAACGATGTGGAAGCGGCACCGGTTCTAACCGCTGCGGCTGGCACATAATCTATTCTAGTCTTTAACTGAGACTCTAGGGAGCGAAACTAATGTCAGAGTTTGAGTTTGTCTATGACCTCACGCCAAAAGAGGTACAAGTAACGTTGAACGGTGAATTGTATGTTCTCAGTGAAGCAACGGAGGACGCTGAACGCCGATCACGTAACAAGATGTTTGAAGGGGTGACTCTTGGGGAAGGTGGTAAACCTCAAGGTATTCGTGGATTGGCTGATGCCGATAGTTTACTTCTTTCTCTCTGTATCTATAGGTTAATCAAGGATGAGACAGAGGAAAAACGGATTCCCATTCCACACACCACGATTCTTACTTGGCCAAGAAAGGTGGTGAAGGCTCTGTCTGATAAGGTCAAGAAGATGTCTGACATGGACGTTGATGATGAAACTAAAACTCTAGAAGAACGACTTGCCGTTCTGGAGGAACGGGCAAAAAACGTGCCAAGCGATACGCTGACTGGTTAACTGTTGCTAGTCACTATCGTATCACGGAACCTTTACACGACAGCCCCATATCTAAGTGGACACACCGAGAATTCAAAACCAGATTAGCTTGCATCCAAAGCGAATGGAATTCACCAGATCGTCGTGATCATTACCTAATGCAATTGGCAGCGGTAATTAGGCAAGGGCAAATCAAGAATCCCAGATCAGTTAAATTGGATGATTTCAAGATTCAGTTTGGTCAAGGTGAAAAGATCACAGAAGACAACGCTCAACAACGAGCACAAAAATCCAAATCGTTTTGGGCACCACTGTTAGTTCTGGCAGAAGTCAAGGGCTAAAGACATGAGCAAAGAAACAGAACTTGAACGTCTATTGGTGCGTCTCATCGGAGATGGATCTTCGTTCCAGAAGATGTTAATCGATGCTCAGGTAGCGAGTAAAAACACCGCTCGAAACTTTGATGATTTGGAAAGACGAACTAAGCAATGGGAAGAGACATGCGAAGATGCGGCAAACACTGGTGAAAAACTGACCGCCTCTTTAGGTTCTATGGCAGGGCAAATCGCTTTAGCAGGAGGTATGATAACTGGTTTATTTGGTGGCATAGTTACGAAGGGCTTGATGGCTGCCGGACAGTTCGAGCAAACCACTATCGCCTTTGAGACCATGCTTGGATCGGCAGATGAGACAACTGCTCTATTGAGCAGTTTAACTGACTTCGCTGCCAAAACTCCGTTTGAAATGCCAGAGATTCTGCAAGCTACCCGTGGTCTAGTTCAGTTTGGAGAACGAGGAGATGACGTTCTCACTACCTTGAATATGTTGGGTAATGCCGCATCGGGGACTAGCACTAACTTCGGTATGGTCGCTTTAGTCTTCAATCAAATCCGCGGTGTTGGAAGACTACTAACTCAAGACTTCAGACAATTAAGTACCAGAGGCATCTTGTCACTTCAAGACCTTGCAAAGCATTTTGACACTACCACGAAAGGTGCTCAAGAAATGCTTTCAGGTGGTAAAGTGTCCTTCGAAGATACAAGAGCCATATTCCAAGGTCTGTCTGAAGAAGGTGGTCGATTCTTTAATCTAATGGAACGGCAATCACAGTCGTTTCTTGGACTAACGTCAACCTTCAAAGATGCGGTCAACATTCTGTTCCGAAAGATTGGTACAGAACTAATTCCAATAGCTAAATGGGCTGTGAATGTTGCGAACCAAATGGTTTCTGTATTTGACAGTATGTCTCCTCTGGTGAAAAAACTGATAGCGGGTTTCCTTGGATTAGGATCAATACTAGGGTTTGTCCTAACTAGTTTCGCCGGTATGGTGTTTATCGGTTTGAAAGTTGTTGGCATATACATGGCGATGTCAACATATCTTACATTCTATGGAATCCAATTAAGTATAGCTACCGCGAAACAGTGGGCGTTTAACATCGCTACTATGGCGATCCCTGCTCTTATCATTGCCGCTAAAGTCGCATTCTTGGCCGCTGCTGCGGCTGCACTTTACTGGGCTGCGACTTTAGCTTATGAAGCACTACCAGCAATCAAGAAAGTAAATGAAGAGCTTGACAAAGCTAGATCTGCCAGTGCAGAACTAACTATCGTACAACTCAAGTTGATGAAGTCTTTCAAGAAAGAAGTAGAAGAAACAGTAGACGCACAAGAAAAGCTTGATAAGATCCAATCCAAGCTTGAAGAACACGATGCTAAAGTTGTAAAGCTTACAGAAACTTTAAAGAAAGCAAACGCCGAGCGTAAAACTGCTGCGGAATTCGATCACGCGTCGAGTTTTATGAGAGATAAAGCAGTTACGGCGGCTCAAGAGAAATCCCGGGAGGCTCTTGCTCGGTTAGAAACTGCAAAAGGAATTCAACAAGAACTTGTTGATCTTGAAAAAGAAGCACTCAAAGGAGTTGAAAAGCCAGAATTCATTAGTGACCTCGAAACTCAAGTTGCATTGCTTGGCAAGAAGGGAATGCAACTAGAACTTGCAAAATTGAAAATGCAAGGTATCACAGATGAACATTACTTTGAAGCGGCGGCTTTGCACAACAAAATAAGGCTCTTCAAAGAGGAAGAAGCGGCTAAAGAGAGATCATTGAAGAAAGAACAAGAGGCAAAGAAGTCAGCTACTGATCTTACTAAAGCTTGGGACACCCAAGCAGCAACCTTAACTATGTCCACAAGACAAGCTCAGATATATCGAGCTTCTTTGAAAGGAGCACCCAAAGAACTTCTCGATATTGCTCGTGCGGCTGATGCTAATTTAACTAAGAGGGAAGAGGAAATCAAGTTGGAAAAAGACGCCAAATCCCTTAAAGAAAGCCTCATAGATCCAGCCGAGAAATTGGTTAAAGAGACAGACAAGTTAGAACAAATGAGAAGTGCGAATCTTATAACCACAGAAGAGTTCAACAAAGCAATGGAGAAGTTGAACAAAACAACCACTGACGCCCTCAAGCCTCTTCAAGCAGTTGCCTTCGGTTCCTCTGAATTTGAAACAATGCTACAACAAGCTTCTATGGGAACCAGAGAAGTAGATGCGGCTGTAGCTGAAGCAAAAGGAGATAAAGAATCTTCTCCTTCAGATTTTCCAGTAACAAAATCATTTGTGTCTCTTGATACAACTTATGTAAGCGTCTGGGAAAGAGTAGCAACTGGTGTAGAGTCTATGGTTGCTGGGTTAGAAGATCGACCAATAGTTGAATTTGAGACACTGAGTTTGGAGTCCGGAAAATGACAGCCTCCGTATTAGGTGGACCCTTATCTTGGTCAGCTTCTAGAGATAAAGAAGGACACCGTACCTATAACATTGCGCATCAAGTAAAGACCACCGATCAGAATGATGGTCCAGCTAAGGTATTAAATTGTCTAGGATTACCCCAAGTAGGAGATAGTTGGAATTTTGGAACAGATTTTGATGAATGGGCATTCTGTTACCCCGAGGCTCAAATCAAACCTTACCAGCAAAAAGGAAGTGACCCACATCGATTCTGGAAGGTAGAGCAAGTTTTCAGTACTCGCCCTTTAGAACGATGCCAAGACGACAACATTGAAGATCCACTTCTTATCCCCGATCGTATCAGTGGTTCGTTTAGTAAGTACACAGAAGAATCCAGTAAAGACCGCAATGGTGAAACGATTAAATCGTCAAGTCATGAAATTTTCACTGGACCACTAGTTGAGTGGGATGCAAGCCGACCGTCAGTGGTCATAGAACAAAACAGAGCTGACCTTGAACTTTCAACTTTGGCAGAATTCATTGACAAAGTAAACGATGCTAAGTTGTGGGGATTGGATGCTCGCAAAGTCAAACTATCAAATATTTCATGGGATCGTAAATGGTATGGAACATGTAGTGTTTATTACACTAGACGGCTGGAGTTTGACATCAACTTTGAGACATTCGACCGCTATATCCCGGATCAAGGCAGTAAGGTTCTTAAAGGAGCATGGAACAAGGTTCCAACTCCACCAGTTTGGGTTCCAGACGCGAGTGCTGACAAAAACGATCCAACTCATTTCATTCGTTTTACGGATGCTAAGGATAATGTAACTAGAACATTGCTTGATGGTGCTGGCAATCCACTTACCCAAGGAACTGGAACGGGTCCCCCTGAACCAGAGAAAATTACTTTTGAAAAATACGAAGAGGATAACTTTCTAACTCTTGGCATCCCAATTGTGTTGACATAATCATGGCAGACCTTACTGTAAACTCCGTACGTCCAACAACTACGACCAGAAGTAAAATTGTAACCTTTGGAGCTACGATAACTGCCGGACAAGCTTTGTATTTGGATGTTTCAGATTCTGAATATAAGTTAGCAGATGCAAACAGTACGGAAATTATTGCAGGAAGCAATGATATTGTTATTGCTCTCACTGCTGGTGCAGACGGTGAACAAGGTTTAGTAGCCTTCGGTGGATTGGTAGTCGTTATGTGTACTCCAGACCTTGCAGAAGGTATCATATACTTACTAAGTGATACACCGGGTGGAATCAAGCCAGGAAGTGACCAACTCTCAGCAGACAATTGTACTGTTATCGGGGTAGGAGCAGCAGGAGAAGAACTTGATTTAACCCCTCTCTATGCGAGTGGTCAAACTGTCGCATAATCCCTAGGAGCGAAACCAGTGAAGGGGAATGCACGAATCACAGTGGTAGAAAACATCTATCATCAAACAAGTGAAGGCGAACCATTTCAGATTGAGTGTGGGTTTACTCGCAAAACTGAAGTGATTGAACAACCGTATGTTCGGTGGCTAACTGCTACTGAAGAATGGCAATTGTTGGACATGGGTTGGATGAAAGATGTGACAGGGATGTTGATCATTGTAAACCAAGACGACCAAAATACTTTGGAACTCGGACATCAACCTTGGTTTATTCCACCCGGAGAATCCTTCAGAGGAACAACACAGCTAGGGAATGACGTACCTATCCGAAGTAGTGTCGGTAAAATCCGTTTCACACTGTATTGTCTACCGAAGTAAGAGTCGATGGTAAAAGTCATAACTCTCACTGATGAAGACGCGATTATTCTTCGTCTCTTCTTAGACCGAGTTAAAAAGAATCGATTCGGATCAATAAAGAAGGATTCTGAAAGATACTTTGATGAAGGAGATGACCACCTTACTCCAGAAGTCTGGGTGGGTAAACCTCAAGCTGAAATAGCGGCTAGAGTCACCACTACACCAGGCAAAGGTGACGCAGACCTATTCTACATCGATGATGACGACGAGGTTTTGAAGGCATACACAAATGAAGACAAAGAAGTCTACAATATGGGAACCAATGCTCTGTCTGCAACAGAGTATTATCCCATTTGGAGAACCAAAGGAGGTGAGTGGTTTGCTTTTCCAGGAAGTCAAGGAACAGAACTCATTCGATTCAAGATACTGTCAGTGTTAGATTGGACAGCTGTAATTCAAATTACTTCTCGTCCTTGTGGGGTAACGACCGTGACCGGAGAAGCGGACGGTCAAGTGACTGTAAAGGATCCTTGTCACTGTTTTCTAGACGAACCGACAGCAGATTTATTGGGACGATGTGGTGGAGCAGCCTATATGGATCCATCTGATCAAGCAGCTGTCACAGGAACTGGCACAGGAACTGGAGTTGATCCAGGTTGTCAATGGGAAATTCAGTGGATGTGTTGTCCCACTTGTTAATGGAGTGTAAAAAGTGTGGCTGGTAAGGGAGCGTCAAATCCACGATGCTGTTGTAGCGATTGCTCTCCGTCGCTTCCAGCGGATGTCCACAAGTGTTGTCTCTGCACTTGTGATGAGATGTGCGTCCGGATTACAAACACTTCCGCTGACCGCTATGCGGGTTGTGCCGAAGGTTGTTTGGATTCCCAACCGGGCGATTACTGCTCATGTGTGGATGGTCGAGGATCTTTACTGTGGGATGAAGACAATTGTGTCTGGTCTGGGTACATTAGCTGCAACGGGTTTCTTAGGATCCCACTCACAATTGAAATTCATCGTGAGTCTGGGAGTGATGGTACTCATGGCCTTTCAATCGGTGATGGTAATGGCTTACTGATTGACTCTGGTGACAATGAATTAACGATAGCTGAAGGTCGTTGTTTTCTAAAGGTCACTAGTACTTGTCTAGGGTTGGATGGCGAGTTATACAATCTGGCAGATTGCGGAGATTTTAGCCATGATTGTGACACCCGCGATGGTGGACCATTCATTACTCTACCCGGCATTGATG
>Ga0310345_10002805_pt1 | contig 17190 bp, 12 predicted proteins | sample HC15DNA20500_MG_FD_204667 | JGI IMG/M metagenome (GOLD analysis project Ga0310345, IMG submission 204667) | Marine microbial communities from station ALOHA, North Pacific Subtropical Gyre - HC15-DNA-20-500_MG | ecosystem: Environmental > Aquatic > Marine > Oceanic | place: Pacific Ocean: North... | reverse complement strand
TAGCGCGGCCAGCTCAGGAGCCTCGCCGAAGGTCTTGGGGATCATCACCTCCACGACCTTCTCCACGATGTTGGTCTCGCCAGGAATCTTAACCTCCTTGACCACCTCCTTCTCTACCACCACCTCTATAGGCACCTCAATGATGACTTCCTTTTCGACAATTATTGGCGCGCCGGGTACCTCAATTACCTGAGGTGCGGCTGCGTCCTCTCCACACGCCAGTGCGACGGCCAGAATCGCTGATAGTACCACTAGCAGCACCATTCGTTTCATGATGTCTCCTCGTTTATCGGCTTATGCAGGTTCTAGGCTGCACTCGTCCGGTCCGTCGCGATTCGCTCTTTCACAACCGGTGCGGGGATATTAGCTATCATCCGTGCCATTTGTCAAGCCTCGGCACATCATGTAGTAGCGGTTTTAGCGGGTGAACTCGGCCTTTCTCGGAGGAGGAGTCTGTAGGGGAAGTCTGCTGCTATTACTGGTGCCTCGAGGCTTCGCACTAGGTCGCGTTCAGGGAGTCGAAGAATCAGACGTGTCCACTTGGGGCCATTGGATTCTAGACAAGCAGCAAAGACCGACCGGAAGCTCCGACCACCTCATCTGCACCCGTCTACCAGAGTGGGCTGCCGAAGTTGGAGTTCGCCTCAAGGACGATCAGGCTATCGCCCCCTTTGCGTGGGTGACGGGTTGAGAGTCCTGGATGCCCTTCACACGGAAGGACCATGACGGCGATGTTGGCCATAGACGGTGGGGCCCCGGTGCGGACCTAGCCCTTCGGCCCAATGCATGATTTCGGCGATGAGGCCATCGATGTACTGGCCGAGGTCGTACGGGCGGGAGCCTGGGTAAAGCGCTTATGAGGTCCACAAGTTTGAGGAGATGTGGGCGTCGCGCCATGGCGTCAAGTACGTCGTAGCGGTGACTTCGGGCACGGCGGCGATGCAAACATGCGTCGGCGCCATCAACCCAGACCCGGGCGACGAGATCATCGTCACGCCGTGAAGGTCCGGTGGCAGCATCATAGGCGCTCTGCTACACAACTGCGTGCCCGTTTGTGCGGACGTCGACGACACTTTCACCCCCGACCCTGCCGACATCTCGGACAAGATCACCGACCGGAGTAGGGCGATCATTGCCGTCCACCTCTTCGGTAACCCCTGCGACATGGGCGCACTTCGAGAAATCCCAGACAGGCATACCCTTTTCCTGATCGAGGATCTCTACGGCAGTGATGAGGATCGGCTCGCCGGTGGGGAGCTAGTGGGTGTGCAGGAGCCGCAGGCGACCGGCCGGATGACTCCACGGCGTGAACTCGGAGGGCCTCACGGACTATAGGTTCAGGTAGTCGGTCTGGCAGACGAAGGCTCGTTCCCCTCTAACATCACACCGCAGGCCGGTACGCTTTCCACCTCGGTATTCGTCGAGATGCATCATTTCTGACAGCGACGGCGTATGTCCAAAGAATGGTGTGGCGAGTGGGCGGCCTATTTGAGAGAACGACCTACCTCAGTCGCCTTGACGATATATAGGCCCGACCATAGAATTAGGACTAAGCGCACACGCCAAACACTACTAGATGATACGGGGGAAACGGATAGAGAAGCTTGTCTCCGCAGGAGGCGTCGTTCACCGCGGTGGTACCGATGGCATGCAGGTGGTGATATGCGGGCGCAACTCGCCGCGGATATGGCAGTTGCCCAAGGGCACACCTGAAGCCGGCGAAAGCATCGAGGAGACCGCACTTCGGGAGGCTGAGGAAGAGACCGGCCTCCGCCTCGAAGTCCATGAGTCCATTGACAGCATAGATTACTGGTTTGTGAGCTCCATAGACGGGGTCCGGTGTCACAAGACGGTACATTTCTACCTGATGTCGGCCACCGGCGGCGATATCAACATGCACGACCACGAGTTCGATACGGTACGGTGGGTACCTGTGGAGGACGCCCTCAAGACGTTGAGCTACGATAACGAGGTGCGGATTGTTCAAAAGGGCGCTGCCCTGGTCTCAAGACAAGCCCGCGCGGCGGAATGAGCCGGACCAACTAGGACAAGAAGTGCTGATCAACGGCAGCAAAGTCGTCCTGCGGGAGAAACGCATTGAGGACGCTGCCGACGACTACGCCTGGCGTACCGATGAAGAGCTCGCGCGTTTGGACGCCACCCGTCCGCTGCACATGCGTTACGAGGATTTTACGAGGTACTCGAAAGAGGAGATCAACTTCCCAAATCCCCGATCCAAGCGTCTGGCGATCGATACCATGGACGGCAAACATATCGGGAACTGCATGTTCTACGACATCGACCTAAAGCAAGGTGAAGCCGAGCTCGGGATCATGATCGGCGACCGCGAATATTGGAGCAAGGGCTATGGCACCGATACCGTAGACTCGCTACTGTCCCATATATTCACGACGACGTCTCTCAGCCGAATCTACTTGCACACGCTCGACTGGAACCATCGAGCTCAGCGATCGTTCTCCAAGTCCAGCTTCCGGCCCGTTAAGAATGTGCGCCGGAGCGGGTTCGACTTCATTCTCATGGAGGTCCACCGATCGGACTGGGAGCGCCAAAGAATTCCCGACAATGGCGCTTCTGACATCCGCTCCCCGACCGAGTAGCGCTGAACGGGTACGCCCTGAACCCTCCGATGCCGCCACCGTACCGGGTCGTTCGAGCCCGGTCCCCTCTCCTTTGATTCCCACAACTCGGCTCAACTGACCTTTTTCTAATTTAAGTCTCAGACTAAACCTCAATTCCCTTGCGCCAGCTTTCGACGCTCCCTTAGGCTGGAGACAATGGCCGGTACTGTTACGACAGCCTGCCATTTGAGTGAGGCCGATAGGGTCAGGAGGGTACATGAAACTAACTCGAGCAAGGGTGACGAACTACCGAAGTATTGACGACTCGGGATGGGTGACCATTGACGACGTAACCTGCATGGTTGGGAAAAACGAGTCGGGCAAGACGGCGTTCCTTCAGGCCCTGAGACGCCTCAACCCCGTGGACGGCGCCAACGACGACTTCGACATCAAGGACTATCCACGGAAGGGTTACGTCCGATATAAACGCGCCCATAAGGAAAGCCCCGCGATGGTCGTTCGGGCGGAGTTCGAGCTCTCACCACAGGAGATTCAGGAGGTCGAAGCCGCGTTCGGAGTGGGCGTGCTCCGGTCCCCCACAGTGACTGCGTGCAAAGACTTTGGGAACACGCGATCGTGGGAGGTGCCGATCGACGCGCCCGAAGTGAAGCAGCGGCTGGTCGACGAGTACCTGGAGAGGTTTATCCCTCGATTCGTGTACTTCGACGACTACAGCGCCATGAGGGGCAGGATATCGATTCAGGACCTCGCTCGGCGCGCCAACGGCGAAGGGCAATTGGACGATGCGGACAGGACGTTCTTGTCACTTCTGTCCCTGGTGCAGGCAGAATTAGGTGACCTCGAAAACGAGACTAACTACGAGCATCTCAAGGCCGAACTCGAGTCGGCCTCGATAGGTATCTCAGATGAGATATTCGAGTTTTGGAACCAGAACCGCGAGCTCAGGGTCGAGTTCGACCTCTCAAACGCGAATCCGAACGATCCTCCTCCTCTGAACTCAGGGACCATCCTCCACGTACGCATCTGGAACGAACGCCATCGTGTTTCTGTTCCATTCGACGAACGCTCGAAAGGTTTCGTGTGGTTCTTCTCCTTCCTCTCATACTTCTCGGCGCTCGAGGAGCAGGATTCGAGCCTGGTTTTGCTGCTGGACGAACCTGGCCTAAACCTGCATGCGACGGCTCAGGACGACTTCATGCGCTTCATCGACAGCCGATTGGCGTCCAAGAACCAGGTCGTTTATACGACCCATTCGCCCTTCATGATAAACCTGGAGAAGTTGAACCGCGTTCGTCTGGTCCAGGACCTTGATGACGAAGGCACGGTCATTAGCGAAGATATCCTGGCTAACGATAAAGAGACGGTCTTCCCGTTACAGGTAGCCCTTGGGCATCAGATGGCGCACAGCCTGTTCCTGGCGCCCAACTGCCTCATGGTCAACGCGCCATCTGATCTGATATATCTCCAGGTAATGGGAGAGGTCTTAGCTTCCAGGAAAGGGATGCCGCTGGACCCGCGTTGGGTGGTCATCCCTGTTGGCGGCGCGGACAATCTGCCTACGTTCGTATCCCTTCTCGGGGAGAGCTACGTGAGCGTCGCGGTCCTGATGGACATCACGCCTAAACACAAGGAGCGTGTAGAGCGGGTGAGCCGGTATAGGGGTGGCCGCGACGATAACCCCCTCAGGTGGGTGGAAGTTGCCAAGGTGAGAGACGCTGACATCGAAGACTTGTTTAATCCCGACTTCTATTTGAAGCTGGTCAACGCCTCCTACCGTGGAGAGCTTCCCGCGGACCTTACCCTGAAATCTATCACGGACAGCAACCCTCGCATCGTGGAGCGGATCGCAACGTATTTCGAGGCCGAGGGCATCGCCGACGGACGTTTCGACGCCTTCCGACCCGCCGCCTATTTACTCGAGCATCATGCCCAGTTTCGCGATGGGTTCGATGACGCCACGATCCAGCGGGCCGCGTCCCTCTTCGAGCGCATCAACTCGCTCCTGCCCACCAATGGGGTTGCCCACGGCACCAACGGGAAACCGGCTGAGATTCCATCTCTAGTGCCGTAGGCCCTAGAGTACACCGCCATCTGGCCGGAAGGGATGCACGGCCGCGCGCCCCTTCTTTACGCTCGCCCAGGTCCTCTCTGCATCACGCAGTTCCGCAGCCACGGTATGGAAGCTTGGTCGCACTCCCATACATTTTCACCCCGATTTGATGTAAGGTTTCTGTAATGCGCAATCCGACCGACACGAACTCAATGCGGTCTCCACTTCCCGAGGAGCACCTCGACTATGAGGACGCACTGAGGTTGGTGATGAGTCTTGCCGATTTCGAGAGGTCCTCCCATAGCCCGGACCACTCTTCCTTCCACCTTGAGCGGATTGGCTTGCTCATGGAACACCTCGGTAACCCCCACCTGGACATCCCTACGGTGCACGTTGCGGGTACGAAGGGCAAGGGCAGCACGGCAGCCATGATCGCGTCGATTCTGACCTCAGCAGGGCTTAAAGTAGGGCTGTACACGTCGCCCCATCTCCACAGCGCAGTCGAACGCATCCGCGTAGGGCTGGAGCCCATTGAACGAAAGGATTTCGCCTCTCTCGTCGTGCAGGTGTGGCCGCAGGTTGAAAAGGTGAGCAAAGAGGGTGGATACGGCGGCGTCTCTACCTTTGAGATGTTCACCGCGATGGCCTTCCTCCATTTCAAACAAGTCGATGCTGATTTTCAAGTTATTGAGGTCGGACTTGGGGGTAGGCTGGACTCAACCAACATCGTGACCCCACAGGTCTGTGTCATTACCTCCATCAGCCTAGACCACATCTCAACACTGGGTGATACTGTGGAACTCATAGCCGGCGAAAAGGCGGGCATCATTAAGTCGGGAGTCCCTGTCGTCGTTGCCCCTCAGCACAATGGTGTCCTCACGGTCGTTCGCGAGGTAGCGGACCGCGTCGGCGCGCCTGTGGTTGATGTGCAAGAGCAGGTCTTATTTCGGAACCACGAGACCAACGTGGCAGGCCAGGCACTGGACGTCTCTGGCCTGAGAGGCTCGTACAAGCTGTGGACACCGCTCATCGGAGATCACCAGGTAGAAAACCTTCGCACCGCCGTCGCAGCGGTCGAGATGCTCATAGACGTCGGGGCCCCTGTCTCCCGAGACGCAATCGTCCGCGGACTCCGTGACGTACGGTGGCCCGCGAGGCTGGAGGTGCTCTCCCGTGGAGATCACTGGGTCCTGGCGGACGGCGCACACAACCCGTACTCCATGCGACAGCTGACGCAGGCGCTGCGCGACCTGTTCGAGTATCGTCGTCTCGTCCTCGTCTTCGGCGCTCTCAGCGGCCACAGTGCAGAGGGCATGCTGTCTGAGCTGGCCGGAATGTCACCCCTGATGCTGGCCACGCAGTCCCGGCATCCCAGGTCGGCGCCCAGCGATGCTATCTCAGACATGGCTTTGAAGGAAGGCCTGGACGTCGTGTTTGCGTCCGATGACGTCGGCGAGGCGACTCGCAGGGCGCGGGAGATCGCGACACCCGGCGACGTCGTTCTGGGCACCGGGTCGCTGTCGGTCGCCGCGGAGGTCATTGAGGAGATCAAGGGGATCAACCCTGAGCTGTACCCCGGCATTAAACGTCCAGTTCGTAAGAGTGGTTGACATGAAGGCGTCTCTCAGACTAACACTAAGCGTACGAGGGTAAGTTGAGAACCGACAGAACACGCGTTGTCATAACCGGCATGGGGGTACTCACCCCTCTGGGCGAGGCGGTTGGAGAGTACTGGGACGGACTCGTCCAGGGCAAGTCAGGCATAGGCCCGCTCACGCTCTGCGACCCGGCATCCTACCCGTCCAAGATAGCCGGAGAGGTCAGCGGCTTCGATCCCGGACAGTACATCAACCCAAAGGAGGCGCGCAGGATGGCGCGCTTCTCGCAATTGGCCGTTGCTGCCGCCGTCCTGGCCGTCGAAGACGGGGCACTCGACCTGTCCAAGGAGGACCCCGAGAGGATTGGCGTCGTTCTGGGCAACGGCAACGGGGGCTTCCAGACGACCGAGGATAATGCCCGGATACTGGTCGACAAGGGCGGCATGAAGATGAGCCCTTTCTTCATACCCATGATCCTTCCCAACATGGCCGCCGCCAACGTGAGCCGGGTTCTGGGGATCAAGGGTTATTCCTCGACAGTCGTAACCGCGTGCGCGGCCGGCAACCAGGCCGTCGGCGAGGCCGCCGAGGTCATCCGTAGAGGCGCCGCTGATCTGATCCTGGGAGGAGGCTGCGAGGCAGGGATCAGCCTTCTGGGACTGGGTGGATTCAACATCATAAAGGCCCTCAGCAAGGAGAACGACTCTCCAGAAAAAGCCAGCCGGCCTTTTGACGCCAATCGAGACGGCTTCGTTCCCGCCGAAGGAGCCGCCGTGATGGTGATCGAGAGCCTGGAGCACGCCATCACCCGAGGGGCCGAGATCCTGGCCGAGATCGCGGGGTACGGAGTGTCGTCCGACGCTTTCCACGCGGTCCAGCCCGATGAGGACGGTTCCGGTGCGGCCAGAGCGATCCGCTGGTCCATCGAAGACGCGGGGCTGACCCCAAACGACATCAGCTACATTAACGCCCACGGGACGTCCACCCCCAAAAACGACCTTGTGGAGACTCTGGCCATCAAGAAGGTGTTCGGTGACCAGGCCTATCACGTGCCCATAAGCTCGAGCAAATCGATGATAGGGCACACTCTCGGAGGCGCCGGTGCTATCGAGGCCGTCGCATGCATCGAGAGCATCCGTCACAGCAAGATACACCCCACGATCAACTACGAGAACCCGGACCCGGAGTGCGACCTGGACTACGTGCCAAACGTCTTTCGTAGCCAACAGGTCGACACTGTGCTCTCCAACAGCTTCGGGTTCGGCGGCCAGAACGCCTGCGTGGTTTTCCGACGCTTCGAGGAATAGCAGCCCCTCCCCCGCCTGCGACGCGGACCCTAGTGAGAATTTCCCGTCCCTAATCCTCCCCGTCACATGTCGAGGGGACTGTCAAACGGCGACGGCTGCGCCGTTGCCGCAGCCTGATCCAGATGATATATTCGGGGATGTTGCAATCTATCGTATCCCCGCTGAAAAGGTGACGCCCTCCCGATATGCGAATCGCGCTCATAGGACAGGCAGCATTCGGCGAGAGCGTGTTGAACGCGTTGGTCGAAGGCGGAGAAGACGTTGTAGGCGTGTTCTGCACTCCCGACGCCGAAGGGCGACCGCTTGATCCCCTCAAGGCAGCTGCGGAATCCCGCGGCGTCCCGGTATTCCAGTTTCGCCGGCTGCGCGACCAGTCGGCAATCGACACCTTTACGGCGATGAATTCGGACCTGAGCGTGATGGCGTTCGTGACGGAAATCGTACCGGAATCCATTCTTCGAGCGCCCACCCTCGGCACCATCCAATACCACCCGTCGCTGCTGCCCAGGCACCGCGGACCCAGCTCCATCAACTGGCCGATAATCCAGGGTGAGTCCATGACCGGACTGACGGTATTCTGGCCCGACAGCGGCCTAGACACCGGACCCATCCTCCTTCAGCGCGAGGTGGAAATAACCGTGGAAGACACGCTAGGCTCCCTGTACTTCGACAAGCTCTTCCCCGCGGGCGTAGACGCCATGGTCGAAGCCGTCGGCATGGTCAAAGACGGCAGCGCGCCGAGGCTTGCACAGGACGAGTCACAGGCGACATACGAGGGCTGGTGTCGCGCGCAAGACGTCGTCATCGACTGGACCAGGCCAATACGTGAGATCTATAACCTCGTCAAGGGCGGTGACCCCAGTCCCGGTGCAAACACGACCTTGAACGGCGAGGTGATAGGGCTTTACCGCGCCAGCGCTCGGGATGATGAGGGCAACCGAGCGCCCGGCGAGGTCGTTGAGATATCGAGCGAGGGCTTCGGAGTGGCCGCCGATGGTGGGACGCTGTTGATCGGCCGCGTGCAGCCTCACGGTTCCCGCAAGCTGGGCGCTGCCGACTGGGCAGAGTCTGTCGGCCTGACGGCCGGTGCACGCTTCGGTAGCTGAGTGGTTGATGCGGTATTGTGCGGGTAGCGTGCTATTCGCAGAGTGCAATACCCAGACGTGATTCATGGCCCCAATACTTCACGCGCAAGACCGCGCATGCCTCTATCGCTAAGATGATCCTCACGCGAACAAGGGAAGGAGAGGGGAACACCTGCACTCCCCTCTCCCACCGCTCGTGAACCTGTCCCGAGCGTTGTTACGCCTGGTCCTTGGCCGTCGTCTCCCGACCACCAGCGGCACGCTTCGTGTGACCGGCCTCACAGACCCGGTCACCATTCGACGTGACGGGCACGGGATTCCCCACATCGAGGCCGAGGGAGACGCGGACGCCTGGTACGGCCTCGGGTTCTGCCAGGGACAGGACCGTGCATTCCAGGTCGAGCTCCTACTTCGAATGGTACGCGGCACCCTCGCTGAATTGATCGGACCGGATGGCGTCCAGGTGGACCGGTTTTCCAGGCGCATCGGCTTTCTGCGCTCCGCGCAGCTGCAACTGGAGGTTGTCGACCGGGAGACGCGGAGCTGGTTCGATGCCTTTGCCCGAGGGGTCAACGACGGCTCGGGGACCGGATGCCGTCGAAAAGCCCACGAGTTTGCCCTGCAGCGTTCCAACCCTACCCCATATACGGCGGCCGACGTCCTCGGCTTCGTGAAGTTCATCTCATTCACTCTCGCATCGAACTGGGAGATGGAGTTGGCCCGGCTCAAGATACTCAACCTGGATGGCACCGAAGCGCTGGAGAGACTGGAGCCGGAGCACAGTCATGCGGGTCCGGCGAACCATACCGCCGAGCCGATGACAGACAGGTTGAGGGAAGACCTGTCCACGTTCATGGATGCCGTTGGAGTGAGCGGTGCCTCCAACGCCTGGGCAGTTGCTGCGTCCAGGACCGCGACCGGCCGGCCACTGCTGGCCAACGATCCGCATCTCCCGCCGAGGCTTCCTTCGTACTGGTACCTGGCCCACATCCGCACACCCGGCTGGGCGGTTGCGGGGACGTCTATGGTCGGCGCTCCCGGGTTCCCGGCTGGGCACAACGGTGCCGTGGCCTGGGGTGTGACCGCCGGCCTAGTCGACAATACCGATCTCTTCATCGAGGAAATTGGCCCCGATGGACTGAGTGTACGCGAGGGCGACGAATTCGTGGCCTGCGAGCGCCGGCGTGAGGTCATTCGAGTGAAGGGCAAACCGTCAATCGTAGAGGATGTACTCGTCACCCCCCGCGGTCCCATCGTGGGACCTGCGCTGGAAGGAGAGGTAGAGTCGGCCTCCATGCGAGCCACGTGGCTGGACTCCAGACCCATCCAAGGCCTGCTTCACATCCACCGAGCGCGGAATTCCGAAGAATTCCGAAGCGCATTCGAGCAGTGGCCACTGGTCTCACTGTGCATGGCTTACGCAGACACTTCGAACAGCATTGGCTGGCAACTTGTTGGAGACGCGCCCAGGCGCCGCAAGGGTTGGGGGATGGTCCCGCGGTCTGGGTGGGAGCCCGATGTCGGATGGCACGACGATCCGGTCCCGTTCGATCAGATGCCCCAGGTAGTCGGCCCGAAGTGCGGTTACGCTGCCGCCGCCAACAACGATCCTACTGTCCAAGAAGATGGACCGTTCCTCGGCACGGGCTGGCTCGAAGGCTACCGTCACGATCGCATCGTCGATGTGCTCAGCAGCCGACACGATTGGGACGTTCAATCGACACTCGATCTACAGATGGACGCGGTGTCCCTACCCTGGCGCGACGTGCGGGAGTCGATGCTGAACACTCCTGCCGGCCCGGAGGAGGCGTGCCAAGCGCTCGATCTGCTGCGTCGTTGGGATGGCGTGGTAGGGTCTGACTCCCCGGCCGCTGCGGTGTTCGAGTTATTCGTTGCGGAGATGACACGCCGGGTCGTGGAGGCCGTTGCTCCTCGCTCATCCGAATGGGCTCTCGGTCGAGGGTTCACCATCATATCACCTCGCGCCGGCCTGGCGACCAGGCGCGTAGGCCAGATAACCCGTCTCCTGCAGGAGCGTCCGGAGGGCTGGCTTCGGCGTCCGTGGACCGAGGAGATAGCAGACGCATTAACCACCGTAGTCCGCTGGCTTCGCGGACGGTATGGCGACGATTCGCGCCGCTGGACATGGGGCCGCGTCCGGCCGCTAACACTGATCCATCCGATTGGCGAGCGCCGTCTCCTAGGAAACGTCTTCAACCTGGGTCACTTCCCTTGGGGTGGAGACACTAACACGGTCTCGCAGGGACGCGTCGACCTTGCGTCGCCGGATGCGAACCCCGGCGCGATCGCCACCATGCGCATGGTAGTAGACGTCGGTAACTGGGAGGCGAGCCGGTTCATTCTTCCCGGTGGACAGTCGGGCAACCCCATGTCGCCGCACTACGATGACATGCTGCCCCTGTGGCAACAAGGCGACGGCGTGCCCATCGCGTGGTCCTCCGAAGAGGTGGGCCGGGTCGTGGAGTCAACCCTGCGACTGCTGCCCGAGCCGCCACTCAAGTCTCCCTAAAGGTCCCGAGCGAACTGATGGTCCTGGACTAGTGCACGGCACTGGGTGAGCTTAACCGTAGCCGGTCGCGGGTTAAACTCCCTCCACCAAATGTGGAGTCACTCATGCTTAACCAACGTGTCGAGCGCCAGATTGACCGCCTCCTTGATGAGGCAGAAGCCGCGGTCTCTCAGTCCGTCTTTTGTCGCCTGGACTTGTCCCGTCCGACCTCTGGGCGAGCCCGACAAGGCCCGGAACTACTACCATCAGTCGATCGAGGCGGCGGGCAAGATACGATTCCGTCCTGAGATCGCCCTGAACCGCCTCCAGCTTTGGGAGCTGCTGCGGGACCGCTACCCCGACGAGCGGGCCGAGGCGCTGGAACACCTGGACTTTGCCATCGGCGAGTTCCGAGACATGAAGATGCAGCCATCCCTGTAGCGAGCCCTCAGGCATCGCGATATCCTGAAGGCGTAGCGGCTGTCCCCAGTCCCGTGTATGCTTGATCTAGTGGTAACGGCGCTCGTCTTCCACCGTGCGTAAGGACCGTTTGGCGAACTGCTGGTAGGGATAGCTGTCCAGCTTGGCCTCATCGAGTTCGACGCCGAGCCCCGGCTCGGTCGGCAGCTCTATGTACCCACCCTCAGGCTTGAGGTACATAGATGAGATCTCCCGAGACACCGGCTCTACGCCGAGCATGTACTCGTATATGAGGAAGTTGGGCATCACCGCGGATGCGTGCACCGCGGCGGCGGCTCCCACCGAAGTGCTGTTCCACCCATGGGGCGAGACGCCCACGTAGAAGGGCTCAGCCATGGCGGCGATGTGGATCAACTCGAGGATGCCGCCTGTGTTGCAGATGTCAGGATTCAGGATATCCGCCGCCCTTTGCTCGAGGACCTCCCTGAATCCGGTGCGGGTGTAGAGGGCCTCTCCGGTTACGACCGGGATGCTGGTGTTATCCTTGACCTCTTTTATCGCCTGGATGTTCTCCGCAGGGCACGGCTCCTCGAACCAGTACGGACGGAAAGGCTCCATCATCTTCGCTACGCGGATGGCGTTCATCGGAGCAAGACGCCGGTGGACCTCGACGAGAAGCTCTACACGGGGGCCTACCGCCTCGCGCACAGCGCCAACGATTTCGGCGGCTTGCTCCAGCTCCTCGTACTCCGGGTAGAGTCGCCAGGGCCCAGGGAATGGGTCGAACTTCAGCGCTGAAAAGCTGTGCTCGTTGACCGTTAAGTCCGCGGCTTTTGCGTAGTCGTCAGGCGTCTTTGCTCCTCCCGACCACCCGTTGGCATAGAGCTTGATGCGTGGGCGCACCGGTCCTCCCAGTAGATTGTAGACAGGCTGGCCGACCGCTTTGCCTACTATGTCCCACATGGCGATCTCAAGGCCGCTGACGGCGCTATGAAGGTCCATGCTTCCACGCTTCGTTGCGAAGTCCTCGTAGACGATGTGCGTGAAGTGTCGGATGTGAAATGGGTCTCGGTCCACCAGGTAGCGACTCAACTGGTTGATGTGCGCTTCGATACTCGTGTCACGGTCGCTCTGGGTGTACGCCTCCCCCCAGCCTGTGATCCCGGAGTCCGTCTCCATCTTGACGAACATCAGGTTCTTTCCGACTCCGGGATGGATGGTGAAAACCTTGACGTCGGTAATCTTCACGTTGCACTCCTCCTTATTGCTGGGTTCCTGTGCAAAGGCGGACCTTTAGATGAACTTCGGTGATTCGAAGGCCTTACTCGTCTATGTAGGGATCGCCGAAGCGCTCCCGGTGGGTAATCTCCCGCAATGGTCTGCGGCGCTTGCTGCGGCCCTCCGTGTCGGTCAGTGCGATATCCGAAGGGTAGAGGTAACCAGTTCCATCTGCTGGAAGGCCCTACCGGCGTCAAGCTCCGGCCTGTCCGACATCGTCCACAACTATGGAGATCGACAGCGGCGCGTCTACGACGAACCGCCCGCTGGTCGCGATCTCGCCCAACCGCTGGAGCATCTGTGGGTCGCTCACAACGATGAAATGCTACGCTTGACGGTTCCGCGAGCTCTGGGCCCAGCGACCTGCGCGAAGGACCCTGCGTACCACGGTATCGGGAACGACAAGGTCCGGCTTGAAGCTTCGCACCATCACACGAGACCTAACGCACTTGTAGCCTTCCACCAGAGTTACCTCCTCAGGCCTGACGATAGCGACCAGAGGGAGTGTAGCTATCCGGTCCATACCGTGTCAATTCGATCTCTTCGAACTAATGGACTGGTGGGGTGTCCTGGCGCACACGGATGGGTGGCTGTAGAATGTGGATTTCCATTGCTGATCCGCACCACGATGAAGCCGACCTGAGGCCACAAGTGTCACTTACAGATGAAGTCCCGGACCCTGCAGCCGGCCATCCGAAAACCGCACGAGGACCCAGTAGGGTCTTTGCGGCCCGGGCATGGCTCGTACCTCGATCCCCAGAACGCATCCGGCTATACGCCTTCTTCCTGCTTCTGTCCGCCCTCCTGGGAGCTATCGGCTTTTTCGCCGCCAAGGACGAGCCCGAGGATGAGGCCTTCTCGCCGCCCAAAGATAGCCTCAACCTAATCGCATTCGCCGGCACCGACTTGCGCATAAGCACGGTCCGCCCGGACGGCACATCGCTGGTCGGCGTCAGCGATGTGAGTGGCCTATTCACATGGCCGATCTGGTCCCCGGACGGCACTCGAGTGGCATATTCGGGCCAGATGATCGTGGATGGTGCACCCAGCCCGTTGGAGCTGCGCGTGCACACCGTGGGAGAAGACCACTCCTACAGGCGCTTCGCCAGCGCCCCCGATATGGTTCCCATCCTGCCGGGGATGCCATACTACCCCCTCTGGTCGCCGGACAGCACCAGGCTCAGCTTGATGGCAGGCGCACCCCAGGGGCTCACCCTGTTCCTGATCGACCCGGCAGTCGACGAGGGTGCTGAGGTCGCTCTTGTCGGTTCACCTCTATACGCAGGATGGTCGGCCGACTCGACCAACCTGCTCGTCCATGTGGGCCTCGACCACATTCTGGTCAGCGTAGAGAACGAGATAGTCAACGAAGACCTCCGTGCCCGGACTCACGTCTATCGCACGCCCGCGTGGCGGCCCTCGGGGCGACAAGTGGCCATCGTGTCCCAGGACGGGATTGGCACGCAAGTCCTGGACATACTGGACACTGACACCCGCGAGCGGACCCGCCTCACCGAGGCGCCTGAAGAGATTGCATTTCTGTGGTCTCCGGACGGCATGACTCTGGCCGTGGCTATGTCCAACTCGCCGGGAGATTCCCTCTATGAAGACGTGGCGTTCTACTCTCGGAATGGAACCAATCTGCCCATAGACATCGACGAGCGCGTCGTTGCGTTCTTCTGGTCGCCGGACAGCACCAAGCTAGCCTACGTCACTTTGAGTCACCCTCCGGGCACGCTGCGCTGGATGTTCCTAGACCTGACCGACGGAAGACGTTGGCCTCTCGTGGATTTCACGCCGACCCAACCTCAGATGACCCTGTTCCAGTTTTTCGACCAGTTCGCCTACTCTCATTCCATGTGGTCTCCGGACAGCCGTTCGTTGGTATTCGCGGAAGCATTGGATTCGTCTCGCGCTACGCAGGCAGCTTTCGGCCACCAGCAAGCCGCTCGGATCATGGTGACGCAGGTCAAGCCGTCGCCGGATGTCGTGTCGATAGCCGATGGATTTCTGGCGGTCTGGTCGCCCCGGTAGCGAACCCGTCTTTGTCCCACATGTCGAGACGAGACCGGAGGCTCGCAAGCGCTTTACCATGCCACCGCAGCTGTGATGTTGGCTTCAGGCTGTGTGCTATAATGCGGGACGGTCAAGGGCGTCGGCGTCGGTTACCCGCAACGACTCTATCGGCATGGGCCGCAGCATACATGGGACAGGTGTGAGCATGCCCGCATTTGAAGACCTCAAGATATTCACCGGAAACTCCCACCCTACGCTGGCCAAGGACGTATGCGCATACTTGGGCATCGGTCTGGGAGAGTGCTCGGTCTTCAAATTCAGCAACGACAACACATTCGTTCAATTCGGAGAGAACATCCGGGAGCGCGATGTCTTTCTCGTCCAGTCGATAGCAGCCCCAGTGAACGAAAACCTGATGGAGCTGCTCATCATGATCGATGCGGCAAAGCGGGCATCGGCGGGCAGAATTACTGCGGTAATGCCCTACTACGCCTACGGTCGGAGCGACAAGAAAGACCAACCCCGGGTACCCATCACGGCTCGGCTCGTGGCCAACCTCATCACCGTGGCCGGTGCGGACCGGCTACTCACCGTTGAGTTCCACGCCGGGCAAATACAGGGGTTCTTCAACATTCCCGTGGACGAGCTGACAGCGGTGCCAATACTGGCTCGCAACTTCCTCGAGCGCGGACTGTCAAACGTAGTGGTAGTCGCCCCAGACGTTGGCCGCGCAAAACGCGCCCGGGACACAGGACAGACTCTCGGCGTGCCTATCGCGATTGTCGAGAAGCAACGGATCGGGAACGAGGATAGGTCGGAGGCGGTCAGCCTCATCGGAGAAGTGGAGGGAAAGACCGCTCTTATCGTGGACGATGAGATCAGCACTGGCGGCACGGTCATCGCCGCCGCGAATGAACTGAAGGAACACGGCGCAGGCGACATCTACTGTTACGTCACCCACCCCCTGTTGTCAGGCAGCGCATCCGAGACGCTGCAGAAGAGTGTCATCAAGGGCTTTGTGGCCACTGACACCCTGTCGGTGTCCGACGAAAAGAAAAACTCGAAAACTCACTTCATATCCGTGGCGAGCCTGCTGGGAGAGGCCATTCACCGCATCCACAGCGGCCTGTCCGTCGGCGCAATGTTTGAGCAGTAGCGACAACGGCTTGTCCCGAAGGACCGGACCATCCGATCGCAGCGCTCGGTCTTGGTGCAAAGTCATGGGCCAAATAATGGGTGTCTCCCCAGATCCTGCGGCACTACTCCCCGAGGAGTCGATCCGCCGCAGCCGACTCAGGTCCATTCCTCACTGGGGTATTCTCCCACCGGTCGTCAGAAAGACAGCCAGTCTATTCACCCATGACTGGCATATTGCGATGCAACACATGCCGGGCAGGCCGACGCCGAATGTACCTCTCGATGAGGCTAAGCACGTAGACGCTGCTATAATTGAGGTAAGGCTGGCGCGATCAGCGGCTATGATCCGGATAAGCCCGTACCGATTCCGAGAAAGATGCTTGCCCTCATGTTGAAACGGTTGGCAACCCTCCTGGGTGGCTCGAACGAAGGCACAATCAAACAGATGGCGCCCATCGTTGACGAGATCAACGAGATGGAAAACGAGTTCGGGCGTTTCTCAGACGAAGAACTCCGAGCCAAGACGGAGGAGTTCAAGCAGCTGATCTCCGACGGAGAGGAGCTGGACGACTTGCTTCCCGAGGCGTTCGCCATCGTCAGAGAGGCCGCCAAGCGCGCTTTGGGCCAGCGCCACTTCGACGTGCAACTCATGACCGGCATGGTGTTGCACCAGGGCAAGATAGCGGAGATGAAGACGGGCGAAGGAAAGACCCTAGGCGCCACACTGCCGTGCTACTTGAACGCTCTAACCGATCGAGGCGTCCATGTGGTCACAGTGAACGACTACCTGGCCCGTCGGGACGCCCAGTGGATGGGCGCCATATTCAACCTCCTCGGGGTCACTGTCGGAACGCTTCAGCACGATGCGGCATTCGTATACGACGTCGACGCAGACAGCAGCGACCCCGGTATGGAGCGGCTGAGGAAGGTCGAACGTCGTGAAGCGTACCTGGCCGACATCACGTACGGCACTAACAACGAATTCGGCTTCGACTACCTCCGGGACAACATGGTCGTAGAGCTGGGGCAGCGAGTGCAGCGAGAGCTACACTACGCTATAGTCGACGAGGTCGACAACATCCTGATCGACGAAGCCAGGACTCCGCTCATCATAAGTGGTCCCGCCGAGCAGTCGCCCAAGGAGTACGTCACCTTCGCACGTCTCGTTCCGAATCTCGACCTGGAGCAGG
>Ga0310345_10002802_pt1 | contig 17203 bp, 22 predicted proteins | sample HC15DNA20500_MG_FD_204667 | JGI IMG/M metagenome (GOLD analysis project Ga0310345, IMG submission 204667) | Marine microbial communities from station ALOHA, North Pacific Subtropical Gyre - HC15-DNA-20-500_MG | ecosystem: Environmental > Aquatic > Marine > Oceanic | place: Pacific Ocean: North... | reverse complement strand
GGACGGCTATGTGACATCCCGCAACCGGGTGCTGGACCTGATCGAAAATCGCGGTGTTTCCAACCCCGTGATCATCGGCGGCGATGTCCACGCCACCTATGTGTGTGATGTCAAACGCGATTTTGATGATCCTGAATCGGCGACGGTGGCCAGTGAATTTGTCACCACCTCCATTACCAGCGGCAATTGGCATTGGCCGAAGAATGTAAAGTCCCTGCCGGAAAACCCGCACATCAAGCTGTATGAAGGCCGGTACCGTGGCTACACCTTGTGTGATGTGACGAAGGACAAGATGACCGTCGACCTGCGGAACGTGGGCGATGTGCTGGAGAAAGACCTGAAGGCGGAGACCACCAAACGCTATGTGGTCGAAGACGGCGTGCCTGGCCCGCAGGAAGCTTAGCAGCCGAATTTCTTGAGGATCGTGTCCACATCCCATACATAGCCGCCACCGAACAGGCGCACATGTACGAGGAGCGGCCACAGCTGATAGATGCTGCAGCGTTCCTCATCGAAGCCCGGATCGATGGGGTAGGCGCTATGGTAGGCCTCAAAGAAATGCGGGTCGAGCCCGCCCATCAGCCTGATGAAGGCCAGGTCCATTTCCCGGTGGCCGTAGGATATGGCCGGGTCGATGAAGCCTGCGGCCTTGTCGCCGTCGATCAGGATATTGCCCGCCCAAAGATCACCGTGCAGCAGGCTGGCCCCAGGCGCATCGGGTATCAGGGAGCTTAGTTTGCCCGCGAACGTTTCTATCCGGTCCATGAAACGCCTGTCGAACTTGCCGGTACGCGCGCAGGAGCCCGCCATGGCTAAAAGCCGACGATCCCGGAAAAAATCCACCCATGACGCAGAGGCTTTGTTTTGCTGCGGTAAAGGGCCGATCACTGTATCTGTTTCGAGCCCGTAACAAGCCTTTCTAGCGCTGATATTTCGGTGAAGCCGTGCGACATGGTCCGCCACGCTTGCTGCTGCTTTGTGGGCGTCTGTGACGCCGACATGGGCGATATGGCTGATCACCAGAATACCCTTATCCTGGAACAGGACGTCAGGAACAGGCAGGGCGGAATGATCAGCCAGGTGCCTGAGCATTCGGGCCTCCACCGCCGTGGTGTCCGGTTGGTCGGCGCGCGGCCGTTTGGCCACGACCTTGCGGTCATCGCCAAGGGTCAGGCAGGAAACATCGGCAATATCCCCGCCACGCATGGGGCGCGAGCCAACAACCTTGGCGCCCAGCGCCTTTTCAATTTTTTGGGCGAGTGTTGATGTCATGCGGGAAAATGCTTTGTGATAATAGTGGAGAGAAGGCCAGCAGAGGCATGTACGGCGGCGTCAAAACACAGGTCAAACTGGTTCTTGGCGCCATAGTAGGGATCGGGCATCTCATCATAAGGATGATCGGGCGCATAGGACATGAACATGCTGATCTTGCCGCGCAGATGATCGGGGCAGCGGTCCGTCAGGTCATGGCGATTGTCGTTGTCCATCGCCAGAATATAGTCGAAGTCATTAAAATCGGCGGGGCGGACCTGGCGGGACCGCTGGCCGGAAATATCGATACCGTTTCTCCGCGCCGTCTCTTGGGCCCTTGGGTCTGGGCCGTTTCCCGCGTGATAGCCAATGGTGCCAGCGCTATCGGTGAAGATGGCCTCCTCCAACCCGGCATCCTTCACGGCGGCGCGAAAGGCGCCCTCAGCCATCGGTGACCGGCAGATATTCCCCATGCATACAAAAAGAACCCGCACCACTTTCTTTTACTCCCGCCTTTATATCCCCTATAACTATCTGACCACAAAAGGTAACTTTTATGAAGTAGCTTGTTGGCTGTGGGAGCCTCAGGGACTATGCCGAAATTCAACAATATCGTGATTCTGACGGGTGCTGGCGTTTCTGCCGAATCCGGTGTGCGCACCTTTCGTGACAATGACGGCCTGTGGGAAGAACACCGTGTGGAAGATGTGGCGACGCCGGAAGCGTTCGCCCGTGACCCCCATCTGGTCCAGCGGTTCTACAGCGAGCGCCGCGCGAAGCTCTCGTCGGTGGAACCCAATGATGCCCACAAGGCGATTGCCCGGCTGCAACGCGAGCACCCTGGCCAGGTGACGATTGTCACCCAGAATGTCGACAATCTGCATGAGCGGGGAGGGGCCAGCGATGTTATTCACATGCACGGGGAACTGACCAAGGTTCGCTGTACTGCGTGCGGCGAGGTTCACCACTGGGACGAGGCCTGCAGCCAGTCTACGCCGTGCCCGGCGTGCAGCGCTGCGCCCGGCCTTCGACCACATATTGTGTGGTTTGGCGAGATGCCCTTCCATATGGACCGAATCATGAACGCTCTCGGAATGTGTGACTTATTCGTCTCGGTGGGGACGAGCGGCAACGTCTATCCTGCGGCTGGCTTTGTCGCCGAAGTGCGCGCAATCGGCTATGCCCATACGGTGGAAATCAATCTTGAACCAAGCGCCGGGGTCAGCTATTTCGCCGAATGCCGCCACGGCCTTGCTGGGGACCTGGTGCCTGTTTTTGTTGATGAAATTCTTAAGGGAAAGGGTTAGCAACCATGAACGACCGTATCACTGAACTGTCGGGTGAAGATCTCGTCGCTGAAATGTCCGGCCTCAAGCCGGGCTGGCGCTATGACGAAGCAGCAAATGCCATCACCAAGACTTTCCGTTTCGAGGATTTCTCCCAGGCCTGGGCCTTCATGAGCCGGGTCGCGCTGGTGGCGGAACGGATGGACCATCATCCCGAGTGGTTCAATGTCTATAACAAGGTGGATGTGAAGATGACGACTCACGACGCAGGCGGTGTCACCATGCTCGACATCGAGATGGCCACCACTATGGACAAATTCGCAGGTTGACGATGAACAGGCTCGTTTTAGCAGGGCTGTCAGCCTTCTTGATGGCCCCTGTCGTTGAGGCGGCAGAGGTCAAGAAGTTGATCGAATCAAACAAGGACATTCTTGGCAATCCAGTCACCTATCCCGGAGGCCACCAGGCCACCATCAGCGGCTATGACATCACGCTCAAGCCCGGCGAGTGCACCGGGTGGCACAACCATCCTGTGCCAACGTTTGGTTATATGCTGTCGGGTATCTTGACAGTGTCCTACGCAAACGGGGAAAAACGCGTGCTCAAGGCCGGATCCACGATCATCGAAGCACAGCATATGAAGCACGAAGGCTGCAATACCGGTGACGACGATATCCGGGTTATCGTTTTCTATGCGGGTGCCGACGGGGTGCCGGTGACGGTCCGGGATTAGCGGAGGAAGTTGATTAGGGGCGGGATCACCCCGCGCAGTCCCTCAGGACTCCGCGGGATCGCTAGTGTAACGTTTGCAGTCCCACATGGATGATGGCGGTTTTGGTATCATAGTGCGGTACAAGCAGCAGCTTGTCCGTATTCTGATGGTCGCTCGCAAGCGGCAGATAGAGCGTATAGACGCTGTCACGGCCCTCCCGCGGGCCGATATAGGGGACCTGGAAATAGTGCGGTGTCCCGTCCTCATAGGTCTTCTGAAGGAATGACCAGACCTTGCTGTTTCGGCCTTTGCCAGGGATGCTTGAAAGGCGCGATCCAGTATAGTCCTCATACATGAATTCGGCCACAGACGTACCGACCAATCGATATTCAAAATCGAGCGGGTCAGCCTTTACATCCACGATTACGATGTTCGCCACATGTCTGCCCAACTCTTTGAGCGAGAAGTGGTTTCTTGAAGGCAGGCTTCCTTTTTCAAGGAGATACTCAGACCAATGTTTCAGTAACGCCTGCTGCGAATCTGACATTTGCATTGACGCCTCCTTCGCCCTTTTGGCGAGCTCCGTCTATATCGACCCCTGAGGCACCCTTAACTATTTATTTACTGTACCACAGGGCGACTTGACCATCGAGTCAAACTGGTAAAATTTTTCGAAAATTTAAGCAATTGTGATCGCTTGTTAGAAACTGGTGCTTTGGCGCGCGCGCTGCGGTTCGTTTTTCGAGATGAAATGGCTGACAAGGAAGATTTTGTCGGGCGATTTATGATCGGTCGCCAGCGGCAGGAACAACAGTGTCGATCTTAGAAACAGTTCTTTGGGTCCCACGTAGGGCACCTCCCGAAACAGGGGCTCCTGCTCTGTCCGGCACTGGTCGAGGAACCCCCAGATCTTGCTGCCGGGGCCTTTGCCCTCCATCTGCCTTAGCGTCTTGCCGGTGAAGTCGCCGCGCGAATGGTCCCGCACCACTGTGCCGATCAGCCGGTAGCGATAATCAAGCGGGTCGGACAGGACGTCGAAGATCACCACGAAGGCCATATGTGTGCCGATATCCTGCACCCGCATATCGTCACGACCGGGCAGGCCGCCGTGCCGGCCGCGCCACTGGGTCCAATAGTCTAGAAGTACTTTTTGGCTGTCTGATAGATCCATTACCCGTACCCCACTGCCACCACCTGTCCGAGTATGTCGGACAAAGGATTAACAGGGGCCTAATCCCCAATCCAGTCCATCACCAGATTGTGGGCAATCGCAAAGGGTGGTGGCACCAGCCGGTAGGGGTGTTCGCCGCGCTTGCTGGCGTGCACATCGTCCTTGGTGATCCAGATGGCCTCTTCAAGCTCCGCCTCCTGAAGCGTGATATCACCGTCCTCGACCCACGCCTCGCAGCCGATCATCAGGGTCGACGGCCAGGGCCACGGTTGGCTGGCCTTGTAGGACACTTTGGCCGTCTTCAGGCCAACCTCTTCCCAGATCTCCCGAGCGACGGCTTCCTCAAGGCTTTCGCCTGGCTCTATATAGCCCGCCAGCGCACTATAGTGGCCTTCGGGCCAGCCTTTACCGCGGCCCACAAGGGCTTTGTCTCCTGCGCGTACCAACATGATCACCACCGGGTCTGTGCGCGGGAAATGGTTGGCGCCGCATGCGGGACATTTGCGTTCGTAGCCGGCTTTCACAAGGTCGCTTTCATGGCCGCATTTGGCACAGAACCGGTGGCTTTCGTGCCACATGAGCATGCTTTTGGCCTGGGCGATGATGCCGAGCGACGGATGGGACGCGCGGCCTCCTTCCGTCAGCTTGAAAGCGATGCCGCGACCGTCGCGGAATTTGGCGCCTTGCGGCTCAAAAAACTCGGCGAAGTCGCTGTCTGTGCCGGCCAGCATCATGCCGTAGCGTGGCTCGCCGGCGTCAAGACCAAGGAAGATGGTGGTGGCGACAGGCAGGAAGCGGGTTGCCGACGGTTTCTGCCAGGCGATATCGCCGGCACCGTCTGTCAAAATCTTGGCGTCATTGGCAAGGCGAATGCGTTTCTCGCCGTCGTCGTCCTTGCCTTCTGTCGCGAGCAGAACGACTCGGGCGTCATCCCGGGCCAGCCAGTCGCCGAAAATTTCCGGATCGGTGCGCAAATGGTCGGCGCGGTCCAGCGGGTTGCCGGAAAAGGCGGTCTCAATATCGGCTAAAGGCATATTTTGCTCCCTGAAAGGCTTTTTCCTTACCTAGAGCGGTCATATTGTCCTTGCAAGTGCGATCAAGAATCGCCATATACACCACCGGGAGAGCCGGCGGACATTCCGCTCGCCAACCCGGTCAGGTCCGAAAGGAAGCAGCCGTAACGAGTTAGGCATGGGTCGATTTGGCCCTCCCACCCTTACAGGGTCCCAAAATGAATGCGCGGTCGATGCGCGTTCATTTTTTTTATGTATCCAGCATTTTTATCGCCGCATGCCCATCGCTTTGGCCTTTTCCCCCCGCGTCAGACCTGCTAGTCATGGACCCTCAGTTTCGGGGGAGATAGAGCGTTATGAGCGACGCCGCACCACAGGAAAATTACCGGGTCCTGGCCCGTAAATACCGGCCCAGCGATTTCGACAGCCTGATCGGGCAGGAAGCGATGGTGCGCACACTGTCGAATGCGATCGATACAGGCCGACTGGCACATGCCTTTGTCCTGACGGGTGTCCGCGGCGTGGGCAAAACCACGACCGCGCGAATTATCGCCAAGGCGCTCAACTGTACTGCCCATGACGGACCGACGATCAATCCGTGCGGCAAATGTGAAAATTGCCTGTCGATTGCGGAATCGCGCCATGTGGATGTGCTGGAGATGGACGCCGCGTCCCGCACCGGTGTTGATGATATCCGCGAGATTATCGAAAGCGTGCGGTATGCACCTGTCTCCGCGCGCTACAAGATCTACATCATCGATGAAGTGCACATGCTGTCGAAGAACGCGTTCAATGCGCTCCTTAAAACTCTGGAGGAGCCACCAGAGCATGTGAAATTCATCTTCGCCACGACGGAAATCCGCAAACTGCCGGTGACGGTGCTCTCCCGCTGTCAGCGGTTTGACCTGAAACGCGTGGAGGCGGATACGCTGATCGCGCATCTGGCGAAGCTGGTGGACGCGGAAAACGCGAAGGCGGAAGACGGCGCCCTGAAACTGATCGCCCGCGCGGCCGAAGGCTCGGTGCGGGACAGCCTGTCGCTCCTCGATCAGGCGATAGCGCACGGGGCAGGGGATGTCTCGGAAACCCAGGTACGGGACATGCTGGGCCTTGCAGACCGGGCGCAGGTGCTTGACCTGTTCGAACAGGTGATGAAGGGCGAGATTCGGGAAGCACTGACGACGCTACGAAGCCAATATGACGCGGGGGCCGACCCAGCTGTCGTCCTGAATGATCTTCTGGAGGTGACCCACTGGCTGACGCGTCTCAAGGTCACGCCCGAGACGGGCACCGACACGCTGGTATCAGAAGCGGAGCGCACCCAGGGCGGGGAGATGGCCACAAAACTGGGCATGCCGCATCTGACACGGGCTTGGCAGATGCTCCTCAAAGGGGTTGGTGAAGTCAAGGTGGCGCCTAGCCCGATCGCGGCCGCCGAAATGGTCCTGATCCGCCTGGCCTATGCAGCCAACCTGCCCGCGCCCGCCGATCTGGTGAAACAGATTCAGTCCGGCAGCGGCGCACCGGCCGCGGGTGGCCCTGTGCCAGCAGGAGGAGGCGGCCCACAAGGTTCCAATGTCACAGCGATCGGCGGCCAGCAGGCACCCATGGCAGGCCAGGGCGGGCCAACCGCGCGCCAATCGGCGCAGGTGGTGGCGCTGCATCAGGGCGGGGCGGATCACCCCAGGCACCCGATGCCGATCGATTTCGAGAAGCTTGTTGCTTTGTTCCAGGCTGAGAAAGAAGCAACACTCGCAGTGGTGCTCAAGGACCATGTGCGGCTGGTAGATTATCAGCCGGGCAAGCTGACCGTGAATACCACCCGGCGGACGCCGCCGGATTTTGTGATGCGTGTCAAACAATGCCTGAAGGCCTGGACAGGTGAAGACTGGCAGATCGCCATTACCAAGGACAGTGAAGGCGCCGACACGCTGCGGACGCAGGAGATCAAGCGCGACAAGAAGCGTAAAGACGAAGCCATGGCGGAACCCATCGTCAAAGCCCTGCTGGCGAGCTTCCCGGATGCGGAGCTTTTGGCGGTGCGCGACAGCCGCACGGAAGAAGAGCGCGAGGCCGCGGCGGCGGAAGAAGCGGACGAAGGCATCAGCTTCGATGATGAGACCAGCGACTTCGATTTTTAGACAGATCTGACTATAGCGACGAATATAAGGCTGTGTTCTTGATAAAGAACCAGCTGCAAAAAAAGCGACGAGTACGAGGCTCTCAAGGGAGATGTCGCACTTGGCGCAAGGAGCAGAAATTATGAAAAACCTTGGTGAAATGCTGAAAAAAGCCCAGGAAATGCAAGCCAAGATGGGCGACATGCAGGCTGAGCTGGATAATGTCACGGTCGAAGGCACTGCAGGCGCCGGCATGGTCAAGGTGGTGCTGTCGGGCAAGGGCGACATGAAATCTGTAATGCTCGACCCGAGCATTTTTTCCTCCGAAGACAAGGAAGTGGTCGAAGACCTGATCGTTGCCGCGCATGCGCAGGCCAAAGCCAAGGTGGCAGAGGCCGCAGCCGAGCAGATGAAAAACCTTACCGGTGGGCTGGACCTGCCGCCCGGCTTCAAGATGCCGTTTTAGGTGTCGCAGGTTGGGAGACAATCAGGAACTATTAGTTGCCCTTTGCAAGGCTCGCGACTTGGCTTCAGTGATTATCTGCGAAGCTATTCACTCCATCAGGGCTTTTGATGCCTGACACCTGCTTCACCTACATTCTCGGCAGCATCAAAGACGGCAAGGTTCGTACCTATGTCGGCTGGACAACGAATCTGGCGGCACGGCTGGCGGCGCACAACAGCGGCAAAGGTGCCAAATCAACGCGCGGGCGCACCTGGATGATCCTCCATAGCGAGGAATTCAAAACACGCGGTGAGGCCATGAGCCGGGAATGGCACTTGAAACGGGACCGGAAATTCCGCAAAAAGCTGTCTGATGCCTTCCTGGAGGGCAAGTATCTGAAAGGCCCATTTTGATGCCACGTTCCCACGGCAGTGAAATCGACACCCTCATCCAGTTGCTGGCGAAACTGCCAGGGCTTGGGCCGCGCTCGGCCCGGCGCTCCACACTGCAGCTTCTGAAGAAGAAAGACAGCGTGATGGTGCCGCTTGCTGACGCACTGACCCGTGTGGCGGACAAAATTATGATCTGCGACGTGTGCGGCAATATCGATACGCACAATCCCTGCCACGTGTGTGAGGACATGCGCCGGGACCGCACCACCATCTGTGTGGTAGAAGATGTGGCAGACCTGTGGGCGCTTGACCGGTCAGAGACTTACAGAGGGCTTTATCATGTGCTGGGCGGTACGCTCTCGGCACTTGACGGTGTCGGGCCGGATGACCTGAATATCGCGCCGCTCCTGGAGCGGGTACAGACAGATGGAGTGACAGAGGTGATCCTGGCGTTGAACGCGACGGTGGATGGCCAGACCACAAGCCACTATCTGTCGGAGCGGCTCGCGGATTTCGACGTCAAGGTCACGGCCCTTGCTCACGGTGTGCCGGTGGGCGGGGAGCTTGATTATCTGGATGACGGTACGTTGGCCGCCGCCCTGCGCGCCCGCGGGGAGGTCAGCTGATGATGGCGCCCAACAAGACAGTAACCCACACAGGCGGTTGCCACTGCGGCGCGGTACGGTTCGAGTTTGACGGTCCGGCCCGGCTGACGGCGAAACGCTGCAACTGCAGCATCTGCAACAAGACCGGCTTTATCCATGTGTTTGCGACCAAGGATGAATTTCGTATCACCAAGGGCGAAGACAATCTCACTGACTACCGCTTCAACACGGGAACTGCCCGGCATCTTTTTTGCGCCACCTGCGGCGTGAAAAGTTTTTATGTCCCGCGCTCGCATCCGGACGGCTGGTCCATCAATCTCAATTGTATCGACGACGCGACCATCGACCATGTGGATATCGGCGATTTTGACGGTGCCAACTGGGAAGCCAACATCGCTGCACTGAAGGCCGAGGACTAGAGGCTCTGTCATGAAATGAGGCCCGCGCCGATGTTTCGGTCACGGGCCCTGAGGGAGCCGGGGGCTCGGGGTTCCAGGTGGCGCTGCTTCAGTAGGCCGGGGCCAGGGCGCCGCTGTGATGCTCGATGGTCTCGACGGGGCCGTCGGACCAGAACATGGTCAAAAGCGATACCGGATCGAATTGCATCACCTTGAAGGCGCCGCAAAATGTCTTTTCGCCATTGGAAATCTCGAGGGTCATCGGCGCCAGATCCGTGGCGGCACGCGCCAGGGCCGGCTCCTCATCCTCAGGTGTCTGGAACAGGTGGCCCATCACGATCAGGCTGTCACCTGCAATCTGCGGTAGCGCCGATCGGCGCACGGCATAGGCGTTGACGGCGCCCAGGCTGTGGCGAGCAGCCTGCTTGTCTATCCTCACGATGTGGTAGCACGGCAGCATGCACACCTCCGTCGTCACTCGGGTTTTCCCCTGATGATCTGATCATAGGCGGCCGGTGATGCGCGGAAAACTAGAAAGAATTTAGGTGTTGGTGGCAGACGCCGCAAGGCGACAAAGAAAAGCCCGCAGCGAAAGCCGCGGGCAAGGGTCTTGGCAGATTGTCTTTAAAGCCCGATGAAAGGCTGCACCATGCGTCCGATCATGCTTTGCAGCCGGATCGGTGCATCGGTGACAACAAGGCAGATACAGTCCTCACCGTCATCGATGATAGGCTGGTGGTCAGCCAGATCCTGATCTGCAATCTCCAGAAGGCCGGGCGTATAGTGTTGGCTACCCACCCGGTAGCTGCCGCGCAGCACCAGGGTCAGCTCGGTTCCGCGGTGATCATGGACCGGCATCTCCGTGCCGCCCTTGGCTCGTAGCAGCCAGAGTTTCTCACCGTTTTCGTAAGACGCCAGCCGGTGCTGTTTCATACCTGGGCCCATCATGCGCCATTTCAGGTCCTCAAGCGATCCGCCAAGGCGCTCCTGCAGCAAAGACGGCAAATCCGTATCGGTGGTTTGCACCTGTGGCGCCGCCGATGTTTCGTCATTGGCGGGCATGTCAAGCCGCGCCAGAATATCGTCGAACGCATCGTCCGCCATGTCTGCCGGTGTTATGCCTTCAAGCAGCGCACCGCCAACGGCTTCCGCGTCAGACACTTTACCCTTCAGGGACGGATGATAGGCCAGATGAGACGCCACCAGAAACGCCTGTGCGTCGCTGAGCGCTCCGGCCGCATAACTTACCAACCACTCATCTGGAATGAGACCATGCTGTGTCATTCCATTTCTCCTAACTCTTTCCGCAGCGCCTGGAAGGCAATGCGAATTCTCGACTTCACTGTTCCCAGCGGCAGATCAAGCCTTTCAGCGATCTGTGAGTGGGACAATTCCTCAAAAAACGACAGCTCGATCACCTGGCGCTGGTTATCCTTGAGGGTTACCATGGCCTTGTTGATCCGGGCGGCGGTTTGCCCTGCCATCACCGGTTCGTCTGTCTGTTCTGGCGCAACAAATTCTTTCAGATGGTCGTCCGCGTCCACTTCCGGATACTTCTGCCGCCGTTTAAGGTCGATAAACCGGTTCCGGGCGATCCTGAACATCCATGTGGACAGCTTGGCCTTCGAGGCATCGAACTGTTCGGCTTTTTGCCAAACAGTCACCATCACATCCTGCGCCAAGTCTTCGGCTCGCTCCGCCCCAAGCCCCAGAGTGATCAGGTCGGACTTCAGGCGCGGTGCAAAATAGCCGAACAACTGCTTGAAAGCAGCTCGGTCCCTGTCCCGGGCAACCCGGACAATCAGGATTTCATGCGACTGGATACTGTTGTCTTCGGCGGGTTGGATAGGCGTTGCCCCAGTGGTGGTGGATGGTGAAGGGTCCGGGGACGATACCCCGTTTCTCTGCACGCTACCACAACTGCCGCCGCCGGAAAACGCTTCAAGCGTTTTTACCAACACGGGCGATGCCATGCCGCTTTGACTGTCTCCATATCTCAGCGCTACTGCTTTCATGACAACAGGTACGGCCCGGACTGACAGGCGGATCACAGTGCGATTCAAAAAAAACACTCGGCGGAAGCGATCGTGAGCTAGAGGTTGCAATTTCGCCCGTCTTGTCCTTTGGTGGGGTGCAGTTCAAACATCAGGCATGGGGAATAGTCGCGGATGAGTGAGAGGATTGCGATTGTTCGCAACCGCACTGCCAAGAACGGTGGCAGCAAGATCGTGGACAAGGTCGCAGACAAGCTGCGCCGGGGCGGTCAGCATGTCCGCATTGTTGAAACCGAATATCCCGGTCACGCCACCGAACTTGCCAACCGGATCGCGGCGACAGGAGAGGCTGATGTGATTGTTGCCTCAGGTGGCGACGGAACGATCCGCGAGGTGGCGGAAGGCGCCCACGGCCATGATGTGGCGCTTGGGATTATTCCGGCAGGGGCCGCCAATGTTCTGGCGCGTGAACTGGGCTATATGGTTGGGGGCAAACGCAGTGCCCGCCGTGTCGCCAATGCGATCCTGTCGCGGGATATCGTTGATCTATTCCCGTTCGAGATTGAAAAGCAGGGGCGCGTCCAGATTGGTTTGTGCTGGCTTGGTGCAGGCTTTGATGCCGCCATTCTTGAGAATGTGTCGCCGTCGCTCAAAGCGGCGATCGGGCGGGCATCCTTTGTGCCAGCCATCTTTCGCGCCATGTTCACCGACGGCAGCTTGCCTGTGGTGCCCTGGCGCCTGACATCCAAAAGGAGCGGTGAGACACGCTGGGCGCTGGTCTCCAATATCCAGCGCTATGCCGGGCCCTTCAGGCTGACACGGAAAACCGATTATGACATTCGGGGCCTCGTTTGCCTGTTTAGTCAGGGCCGCGGTGGATGGGCGCGAGCGGTTGACCAGGTATCGATTGCGGCCATGCGCCAGGACGCACGGACGGACAGCTGGGGCTTTGATGCCGGGTCGCTGGCGCTTGGCGGGCCTGGCATTCCGGTTCAGGTGGATGGGGACTGTTTGGGCCACGGCGTGGTCGAAGTACGGCCGGCCACCCGGTCCCTGCGCTTCAGGGCCTATTTCCGGCAAACGGCGCCTGCCTGATGCAAGCGCCGCCTGAACGGTGAACAGTTTTGCTGTGATCAGCTTCTCAGGGATAGCTTCATATGGCCGTCAGGCCGCCCCTTGAGGTTAACGGACTGCCCCTTGCCATTGATCATCTGCCGCACCCTTTGGCGGGTAAGGTCCAGGCCAGTGGGGGCATCAAGGGATACCGGCGTGTCAAACTGGATCTTGATCCGCCACACGGGCTCCAGCTGCGCCTTGCTGCCGTCGGTCTTCTCGAGGCCGAGGACAGTGCCTTCAAATGAGCTGCCACGGAAGATACCGTTCACTCTGTCCCCGACCCGCACGGGCGGGTAAGGGCCATCAGTGTCGGTCGACCTGTCTTGCCCGCGCAGATGTGCGGCATAGGTATTCCAGTCCTTGTGGCCGTCCTCGTTCGAGACAGCCTCGAGGCTTTGAGAATGGGTGAGGGGAGCCCCGATCGAGGCCAAATAGTGGCGCAGCCGCTTTGCGCGGGCTTTCGCCAGTGTCAGTAAAATGGTCATCTGTTCGCCTTTTCGCGAACGGCACCGATAAGATCACGGAGCCCGCATTACCGCCCTTGGCCGTTCCTTGAATAAGGCGGTTTGGACGACCGGTGCCAAACACCGGCAAACAGCGATTTCACCATGCCCCTTACGGGGTGCGGGCGGCTGGCACCACTGAGCCGAGCGCTTTGTCTCATGGATACCGGGGTGCCGTCAACTCCCCATATCGGCCTTTGCAGCGTCTCGTTGCGGTGCTACCGTCGCCGCGGGACAGGGGAGAACAGCAATTTGACCAACAAGACAGACAAGGCAGGGCTGCTGGCGCTGGTGGGGCCGGGGCTTCTTTTCGCAGGGACAGCGGTCGGGACATCGCATCTGGTTCAGTCAACCCGCGCGGGCGCGGTGTTCGGGCTTGGGCTGCTACTGGTGGTTCTGGTTGCCAATATCGTCAAATATCCTGCCTTCCGCTTTGGCGCTCATTATGCCTGTGTGACAGGCCGCAATCTGGTGGAAGGCTACCGGCGGTTGGGCCTGGGGGCGGTGCTTTTCTTCGCGGCGGTCCTTGTGCTGGCGGACGGGTTTGCCGTGGCGGCCATCAGCCTGGTGACGGGCGGCATCATAAAGACAGTCTTCGACCTGAACGCAGGCCTCTTCACCATTGTGGGCGCCGTGATGGCGGCCACCGGGCTGTTTCTGGTGGTTGGTCGCTATCACTGGCTGGAGCGATTGAACAAGATCTTCATGGCGATCCTGAGCCTTAGCACCATCGCCGCCACCATTCTGGTGCTGCCGCGTATTGAATGGAGTTTTTACCCGGAAACGGCCCCGATGCTGGATATCACCGTGCTGTTGTTTGTGGCCGCGCTTGCGGGTTGGATGCCGACCCCCATTGAAAGTTCGGTCTTCTCGTCGCTCTGGACCGTGGAGAAGGCAAAGGATATGGGGCGCAAGCCATCGCTCGCCGACGTAACAGCTGACTTTAACCTGGGCTATTGGGGCACGGCCTTCCTTGCTGTGTGTTTCCTGCTGCTGGGAGCCGGGATCATGCATGCAGGCAGTGTCGAGCCAGCAGACAGCGCGCCTGGCTTCGCCCTGCAGGTGATGGCGCTTTACGGCGAAACGCTGGGCAGCTGGTCGGTCCCCGTTGTCGGTGTGGCGGCCATCAGTGTCATGTTCACCACCTGTCTTGCGGTCTATGATGGTGCCGCGCGGGCGTTGGTGGCCGTGGGTCAGACGTTGCGGCACGGTACAGAGGAGGCCCCGGCAGCTGCGGGTCCTTCGGGGCGGGCCTATTCTGTAACCGTTGGCCTTTTATTGCTGGTGGCGTTCCTGCTGCTGCTCGGCTTTGTCTCCAGCTTCAAGGCCTTCATCGACTTTGTCACATCGCTTGCCTTTGTCACGGCGCCCATCTTCGCCTGGCTCAATCACCTGGTGATCGTCCGCGACGTACCAGCCGCGCACCTGCCGCCCAGCGGTATAATGGTCTGGAGCCGTGTGGGTATTGTCCTTCTCGCGGCGTTCGCCATAGGCTATCTCTGGCTGTTGTTCGGCTAAGGATCAGTCGACGGCGCGGACAAGCTGCCGGTCGAAATACCGCAACAATTGATCAAGTTGCCTGCCCCGTTTCAGAACCTGGCCGTCCATGCTGAGGATGCGCCATGCGCCTTGCTGGTTGGCGAGTGCCGGTTCTTTGATGATCCGGTACAGGGGCATTTCGCTGGTGCGGCGAAAGATGGAGAAGATGGCCTGACCGTGCAGATGGTCAATGGCATAGTCACGCCATTCGCCAGCGGCGACCATACGGCCATAGATATTGAGGATTTGCGAAAGCTCCGGGCGCATCAGATAGACAAGGCCGCCTGCCTGTCCCTTGCGCTTCTTGGCTGCTCCCCCCGCCAACTGATGGATAGATGATATTTCGTCCATGCACTCCTCTTCGATGCCATTGTGCGGAATATTGCGACGAATGGCAAGTTTGGCGCGGTAAACCGTCCTTGAATCCAGTTGACCCATTCATACATAAGTGAGACAAATAAACGCCGAACTATAAAAAAATTCCGGCAAATGATAACAAAACGACATGAAGCGAGGATAAATCCCATGAAGAATGTAACCACATTCCGTAAAGGCGTGTTGGGGCTGGCGTTGGCCGGTCTGGCGGGCGCCACCTTTCTGACGACTGGCGCTGGCGCCTTTGTCGTATTCGGCGACAGAGGCGACAAGACCACCGAGAGCCGTGATGTGGAGGCTTTCACCAAAGTCCGCATCAAGGGCGGCTTCGAGCTGGAGCTGGTCGCCGGCAAAGAACAATCGGTTACGATCGAAGGCTATGAGCGCGACTTGGAGCGCGTGGACACCTATGTGCGGCGTGACACTCTGACGATCGACAATGCCGATGACGACGACGACAACGACATTGAAATCGACACCGACGGTGTGAAGGTTACGATCACTGTCCCAACGCTTGAAGAGTTTGAAGTCTTGGGTGCTGTCGACGCGGACTTGAAAGGCATCGACAGCGAAAGCTTTGTGTTCGAACTCAAGGGTGCAGGGTCCGTTGATATCAGCGGTGAATGCGGCTCGCTCGAACTTGAAATCAAAGGCGCGGGTGAGGTCGATGCTGAAGACCTTGAGTGTCGGGATGTGGAAGTATCGGTTAAGGGCGTCGGCGAAGCTGATGTCTATGCCAGCGAGAGCGTTGACGCAGATGTCAGCGGTATTGGGTCGATCACCGTTTATGGTGATCCCAAGAAAGTACGCCAGAGCGACAGCTGGCTCGGCAAAATCCGGATTAAATAAGAACGGGTGGAGGATGACATGAAAAAGACACTGCAAACAGGCGTTGCGGTCGCTGCCATGCTGATGGGTGCCAGCGCCGCTGTACAAGCCAAGGATACCTCTGAAGAAACGCGCGACGTTTCGGCTTTTAATGAAGTATTCCTGAAAGGCTCCATGGATGTCGAAGTGATTGTGGGCAAGGAACAGTCCGTTCGCGTGGTTGCCGACAGCGACATCATCGACCATATCGAGACCGATGTTCGCGGTGACGAACTTCATGTCTCCCTGGAACGCGGCCACTACCGCAATATCAAAAAGATGATCGTCTATGTGACGGTGCCGGATCTGAAAGGCGCTGGCGTACATGGTTCCGGCGACCTGCTGGTTGAAGGGGCCGAGGCAGACGATTTTGAACTGGAGCTTCACGGCTCTGGCGACGCTATCTTCAAGGACGCCCGCTTCGGCGATCTGGAGATTGAGCTTCAGGGCTCCGGCGATATCGAAATCGACGGCACGTGCACGGATGTGGAGATCGAGCTGCAAGGCTCTGGTGATGTGGATGCAAGCGACCTGCAGTGCGATACGGCGGACGTCACGCTCCACGGTTCCGGCGACATTGAAGTCTATGCCAAGTCTGAGGCAGATGTGAGCGTACACGGCTCTGGCGATGTGGTTGTCGGCGGCGAGCCGGGCAAGGTGCGGTCCCGCGTACACGGTTCCGGTGACATTGAAATACGCTAAGCTCAGGTTAGCGCGGTGATCGAGAAACCCGGCTTTTCAGCCGGGTTTTTTGATGCCTTTTTCCCACAATGGTGACGAAAAATAGAGTGCCCTGAAATTGCCTTCTTTGAGCCACCTATGAGCCACAGTGGCGCGCGAGTGTAAGGTTGTTGGCCTCGACTGGCCCGGTCGTACGCGAAGCGCTGAACCCCTAGCCCCTCATCTTCGCATTGTCCCACGACCGGGCCAGCATTTCCCTCCACTTAAAACTCACTGCTTCCTTTTGAATACAAATGATTTTTGCCGTGCGGTACACTGGTCAGAACTCCGGGTAGAATTCTGGGCAGAATTCTGGCTCGACTTTGCGGGCCCGGCGGTGCAGGCTGGCAACGCGCAGATCAAAGGAAGCCAAGCGGGGAGTAAGCAGCATGAGACAATTATTTGAGCTATGCGGACGTGACGAAGCGGTTCGTTTCAGTCCGTTTGTATGGCGCATCAAAATGGCGCTGCACCACAAAGGGCTGGACTTTGAAGGAGTGCCGATCCGGTTTCTCGACAAGCGTCCGATCGAAGGGCATTCGAAGACGGTCCCGGTTCTTAACGATGACGGCACCTGGGTGTCCGACAGCATGCGCATCGCCTTTTATCTGGAAGAAACATACAAAGACAGGCCTCTGTTTGGCAGTTCGGTCGCCGAAGGGCAGGCCCGTATCCTGAACGCCTGGATGAACCGAA
>Ga0310345_10002801_pt1 | contig 17203 bp, 16 predicted proteins | sample HC15DNA20500_MG_FD_204667 | JGI IMG/M metagenome (GOLD analysis project Ga0310345, IMG submission 204667) | Marine microbial communities from station ALOHA, North Pacific Subtropical Gyre - HC15-DNA-20-500_MG | ecosystem: Environmental > Aquatic > Marine > Oceanic | place: Pacific Ocean: North... | reverse complement strand
TGCACCGGAAGGTTGTGTGGCGAGTATAGCAGGGTGGGGAGGTAAGCTCTCAGCTCTCAGCTCTCAGCTACAAGCTACAAGCTACAAGCTACAAGCTACAAGCTACAAGCTACAAGCTACAAGCTACAAGCTACAAGCTACGCTTGGTTGGAAGGGCAAACCCAAAATAGTTCCGGTTTTTTTAGAAGAACGGAAACGCCATCCAGATCGTTGAGTTCGGCGCCAATAAATAACCTGAGCACGTCGTAGGGACGTAGCGCAGCCCCGAAGGGGTGAGCGAAGCGAATAACCATGCTCGCATGGCGATCCGAGTCTAAACGAGGGAGGGATTCCAGAAACACATCCAGAAACCCGCCAGATATAAAGGGTGAGAAAAATCCCAACGGCCTCCCCCGGACAAAAAAACAAAGACCGAATCTTTCCTCGCCTAGGCTTGGATCGCCATGCAAGCATGGCTCCTACAATCCCAATCCCGAGCCACCAACGACAACAGGGACGCCAATAAAACAAAAACCCCGCCGGGGCGGGGTTTTGCATATTGCGAGGTGCATGCTGTGTGCCAGCGCCTCTTATTTGCGCTTCATGGACTCGAAGAATTCCAGGTTGGTCTTGGTCTGCTTCATGCGGTCGATAAGGAATTCCATGGCGCCGATTTCGTCCATGGGATGCAGCACCTTGCGCAGGATCCACATCTTTTGCAGTTCATCTTCGCCTACCAGACGCTCTTCGCGACGGGTGCCAGATTTCTTGATGTTCATGGCCGGGAATACGCGTTTTTCTGCCACCTTGCGATCCAGGTGCAGCTCCATGTTGCCGGTGCCCTTGAACTCTTCGTAGATCACTTCGTCCATCTTGGAACCGGTGTCGACCAAGGCGGTGGCGAGGATAGTCAGGCTGCCGCCTTCCTCGATGTTTCGCGCGGCACCGAAGAAGCGCTTGGGCTTTTCCAGGGCGTGGGCGTCGACACCACCGGTGAGTACCTTGCCTGAGCTGGGCTGTACCGTGTTGTAGGCACGGGCCAGACGGGTAATGGAATCCAGCAGGATCACTACGTCTTGCTTGTGCTCAACCAGTCGCTTGGCTTTCTCAATCACCATCTCGGCCACCTGAACGTGACGGGCCGGGGGCTCGTCAAAGGTGGACGCCACCACTTCACCGCGCACGGTTCGTGACATTTCAGTCACTTCTTCCGGGCGCTCGTCGATGAGCAGCACGATCATGTGGGTTTCGGGATTGTTGCGGGCGATGGATTGAGCGATGTTCTGCAGGAGCATTGTCTTACCGGCTTTGGGCGGGGCCACGATCAGGCCGCGCTGCCCTTTGCCAATCGGGGCCACCAGATCAATCACCCGGGTGGTGATGTCTTCGGTGGAGCCGTTGCCGATCTCCATGACCAGACGCTCGGTGGGGAACAGGGGCGTCAGGTTTTCAAACAGGATCTTGTTCTTGGCGTTTTCCGGCTTGTCGAAGTTGATCTCGTTGACCTTGAGCATGGCGAAGTAGCGTTCGCCATCCTTCGGGGGCCGGATCTTGCCGGAAATGGTATCGCCGGTACGCAGATTGAAGCGGCGAATCTGGCTCGGGGAGACATAGATGTCGTCCGGGCCTGCCAGGTAGGAACCTTCGGCGGAACGAAGGAAGCCGAAGCCGTCCTGCAGGATTTCCAGTACGCCGTCACCATAAATGTCGGAGCCATTTTTGGCAGCGCGTTTAAGGATGGAAAAGATGACGTCCTGCTTGCGGGTTCTTGCCAGGTTCTCGAGGCCGAGTTCTTTGGCAATGTCCAGAAGTTCTCCAATCGGCTTCTGCTTCAGTTCAGAAAGATTCATTGGCGGTCTGTTTTGGTCTTGGATGAATGAGAGGATGCACCACCTGCGGTGCCGCAGTTGTTATGAAAATCCGGTTATTTCGGAATCTGGCCCGGCAAGCCTAGGGGGCCATCAGGAATAAAAAGGTAACCAGAGGTTCCGAAGGACTTACTAAAAGGAGGTGCTTGACTTAAAGCTGGTTCTGGAATCTACCACTCTGACAGGGGGCTGTCTATAGGTGGCTGACAGTAACCTCCCGGCCAGTTGACCGGGGGTTACAGAGGGGTGCCCGGATATTACAGCGTGCTGTCCAGGAAAGCGGTCAGCTGGCTCTTGGACAGGGCGCCCACTTTGGTGGCTTCGACGTTACCGTTTTTGAAGACACTCAGGGTTGGGATGCCGCGAACCCCATATTTCTTGGGGGTTTCCGGGTTGTCGTCAATGTTGATCTTGGCAATGGTCAGCTTACCTTCGTACTCGCCGGCCAGCTGTTCCAGGATCGGCGCGACCATTTTGCAGGGGCCACACCACGGTGCCCAGTAATCGACCAGCACAGGGCCGTCTGCATTGATGACCTGGGCTTCGAAGTCCGCGTCGGTCACATTGATAATCTCGCCGCTCATTGAATTCTCCTGCTATAAAGGGATTGGCTGGCCCGGGCGAGGGCCGTTGCGCTGGGGAATAATATCAGGGTGTGGCCGGGCATTTTCAAGCAACCGCAGTCAATAATCCCGAGAGTTAGCGGCTATGACATCGTAACGCCATGATTTTTGGTTAGAATCGACCCAACGAGAGAAGGAGCTTGCATGGAGCACGGCGAACATCTGGCCGCCATTGATCTGGGGTCGAACAGTTTTCATATGGTGGTGGCCCGTCAGGTACACGGGGAAATCCAGATTCTGGATGGGCTGTCCGAGAAAGTGCAGCTGGGCGCAGGCCTGGATAAGGATAATCGACTGGATGCCGACACCCAGGAGCGGGCACTCGAGTGTCTGGGGCGTTTCGCCCAGCGGATTACCGGGATTCCCCGAGGTAGTGTTCGGGTGGTGGGCACCAATACCCTGCGTCAGGCGCGCAACGCCCGGGAGTTCATTGCCCGTGCCGAGGAGGTATTGGGCCACGATATCGAAATCGTGGCGGGCCGCGAGGAGGCCCGGCTGATTTATCTGGGGGTGGCGCACACCTTGGCCGATGATGCCGGGCAACGTTTGGTGGTCGATATCGGCGGCGGCTCGACCGAGTTGATCATCGGTGAGCGCTTTGAGCCTTCGGAAACCGAATCCCTGCACATGGGTTGCGTCAGTTTTGCGAAACGGTTCTTCCCGGAAGGGGCGCTTACCGAGAAAGCATTTGATCGTGCGGTCACGGCGGCCCGGCAGGAAGTGCTGTCGATCCATGCCAACTACCGGCGGATCGGCTGGGTGCAGAGTGTGGGCGCGTCCGGGACGATCAAGGCGATCAGCCAGGTCTGCGTCGAGAATGGCTGGTGTGAGAGCGGTATCACGCTGGATGCGCTCAAGAAAGCCCGCAAGAAAGTACTGAAGGCGGAAAGCCTTGAGCGGTTGTCTCTCAAGGGGCTGCGCGAGGATCGGGTGCCGATCTTTCCGTCGGGGCTCGCGATTCTGTATGGCATTTTCGAACAGCTGGGGCTGGAGCAGATGGAGGTCTCGTCCGGAGCCTTGCGCGAAGGCTTGCTCTACGATCTGTTGGGCCGGTTTGGCCATGAAGATGTGCGTGACCGTAGCATTCAGGCCTTGATGAATCGCCACCATGTGGAGCGGAGTCAGGCCGAACGGGTGTGCGATACGGCTATGGCGTTGCTCAAACAGGTTGCCAGCGATTGGGGGCTGGCCGGTGAGGACATGGCAGATTCCCTGCGCTGGGCGGCACTGCTGCATGAGCTGGGGCTGGCGGTGTCCCATAGCCAGTTCCACAAGCATGGCGCCTACCTGATCACCAATTCGGATTTGCCGGGTTTCTCCCGTCAGGAGCAGGAGGCCGTGGCGGTGCTGGTGCGTGGCCATCGCCGCAAGGTGCCGCTATCGGCGCTGGAGGATGTGCCTGAAGATGAGCGCGAGCCGCTGTTGCGCCTGTGTCTGGTGCTGCGCATCGCCGCGCGGCTTCATCATGCCCGCTGCGATGAAGCGATCCCCGATATTGGCCTGAAGGTGGTCGACCACCGGCTGACCCTTTCGTTTCCCGCAGGCTGGCTGGAAGAGCACCCCCTCACCCTCGCCGACCTGGAGCAAGAGCAAGAGTACTTCCAGCAAGCAGGCTGTGAGCTAAACTTGAGCTGAGTGTTTGTTCTATCGTTTGCTGGCAGGCCCGGCAGAGGCGGTAGTGTCTGGGGTGGGAGCGGTGGTTCCACCGCGAATAAGCGGCGTGGTGCTAGCTATCGCGATCGAACGACCGCTCCCACTTTGCCTTGTTGCCTGCTGTGGAGGGCTGCGGGAGGGAGAATCGCTGCTGGCGGTGTGCTCAACCCGGTTACGGTTGATTGCTGGCAAGTGGTACCGGCTCCATAGCGTCTCTCCCGGCCCCCTACCCCAAAGTATCAAGCAGCGTTTGCTGCGCAATAAACGTTTCTTCTCCCTCTACCGGCTGGGCGCGTTGGTAGCTGCCATCGGGCTGCAGTAACCAGGCTCGGCTGTTGTCGCGCAAATAATACTGCAGGCCTTCTTCCAGCATCTGGGTCTTCAACGCCGGGTGATTGATCGGGAAGCAGGTTTCTACACGGTTGAACAGGTTGCGGTCCATCCAGTCGGCACTGGAGCAATACAGCAGGTCTTCGCCAGCATGGTGGAAGTGGTAGATGCGGGTGTGTTCCAGAAAACGTCCTACGATGGAGCGCACCCGAATGTTGTCGGACAGCCCTGCGATACCCGGTTTCAGACAGCAGATGCCGCGAACGATCAGGTCGATTTGCACACCTGCCTGGCTGGCGCGATAGAGCGCCTGGATGATGTTCTCTTCAGTCAGCGAATTGAATTTGGCGATGATGCGTGCGGGCCGACCGGCCTGGGCTTCGGCGGTTTCAAATTCGATCCATTCGATCAGTGACGGGTGCAGGGTGAAGGGCGAGTGTTTGAGCTGTTTCAGGCGAGCGGCCTTGCCCATGCCTGTCAGCTCCTGGAAGATCTTGTGCACGTCCTGTCCCATGGCCTTGTCGCTGGTCATCAGGCCGTAGTCGGTGTACAGCTTGGTGGTTTTGGTGTGGTAATTGCCCGTGCCAAGGTGCACATAACGTTTGATGCCATCCCCGTCGCGACGCACCACCAGCAGCATCTTTGCGTGTGTCTTGTAGCCCACCACCCCGTACACCACGATGGCGCCGGCTTCCTGCAGGCGTCGCGCCCCTTCGATGTTGGATTCCTCATCAAAGCGGGCTCGCAATTCCACGATGGCGGTCACTTCCTTGCCGTTACGCGCTGCGGTTTCCAGGTGATCCAGAATTTCCGACTTGGTCCCGGTGCGATACAGGGTCTGCTTGATCGCCAGTACCTTGGGATCACGGGCGGCTTCTGCGAGCAGGGTAATGACCGGCTGAAATGACTGGAAAGGGTGATGCAGCAGGAGGTCTTCCTGATCAATGGCATCAAAGATGGACTCTGATTTTTTCACCGTGGGGTGAATTTTCGGGGTAAAGGGCGGGTAGTGCAGGCGCGGGCGATCCACGCTGGTAAACATCCGCGCCAGATTTACCGGGCCATTCACCTCATAGAGGTCATCCTCGCCCAGTTCAAATTGCTCCAGCAGATAGTGCATCAGATGGCGTGGGCAGTTGTCCGCCACTTCCAGGCGCACCTCGTCACCATAGCGACGGGACAGCAGCTGGCCTTTCAGGGCGCTGGCCAGATCTTCCACTTCTTCGTCCACTTCCAGGTCCGCATTTCGGGTGACCCGGAACTGGTAGCAACCGGTCGCTTTCATGCCCGGGAAAAGGTCGGATACATGGGCGTGGATCATGGAGGACAGGAACACAAAATTGTCGTCGCCGTCGCCGCTGATCTCGTCCGGAATGCGAATCAGGCGCGGCAGTGAGCGGGGGGCAGGCACGATCGCCAGCCCGGTAGAGCGTCCGAATGCATCTTTACCGTCCAGCGGGACAATGAAGTTCAGGCTCTTGTTCACCAGCCGTGGGAAGGGGTGCGAGGGGTCCAGCGCGATGGGGGTCAGTACCGGATAGACTTGCTCACGAAAGTATTTTTTCACCCATTCGGCCTGGGCGTCGGTCCAGTCTTCGCGGCGCAGGAAGTCGACTCCTTCCTCGCGCAGGGCCGGCAACAGGATGTTGTTCAGAATGTGATATTGCCGGTCCACCGCTTCATGGGTAATACGGCTGATTTCCTTGAGCAGTTCAGCGGGCAGCATGCCATCCGGGCCGGGTTGGCCGGTACCGGTTTCCAGCTTGTTGCGCAGGCCGGCCACCCGAATCTCGAAGAATTCGTCCATGTTGCTGGAAAAAATCAGCAGGAAATTCAGTCGCTCCATCAAGGGATGGTTGTCGTCCATGGCCTGCTCCAACACCCGCAGGTTGAACTGCAACAGGCTCAGCTCCCGGTTGAAGTAGTAGTCCGGGTTATTGAGATCAATGGCGCTGTGTTCGCTGGCAATGTCATTCATGGTGTCGTCCTGACCGGAACCGCAAGGGCCCTCTATTCCATGACATAAATGTGACATGGGAATGACAGGGGCGGGGAAATCTCCTTGTGCCAGCTTAATCCTCGTCGTGTTGCAGAAAAAGTGGTGAATCCAGTTCGTCAGACATGGTTGGGAGCTGACAAAGCTTACTTTTCAGAAGGGTGACAACAATATAGAATGCGAATCGTTCTTGTTTTCAGTCTTTCTTTGCTTTGTTTTGGAGTTTGCCAATGACTTGCCGATATCGCGCGATTTGGGGCGCGCCGCTGGTGGGGATGTCCCTGCTTTCCCTTTTTCCTGTGGCTGCACAAGCAGACGATGCTGCCCAGGCCAATGAAATCCCTGCCGTTGAAGTGAGTACCGAAGCCCAGGAAGGGGAGGGGTACATTACCGAGGGCGGCACTGCGACGACCGGCAAGCTGAAGGTGCCGGTGGAAAAGACGCCCTATGCGATCACCGTGGTCAACCAGGAATTCATCAAGGATACCGGTGCCAAGAATATTCAGGATGCATTGATGTATTCCTCAGGCATTTACGCTGGCGCTTTCGGCTTCGATACCCGCGGTGACTGGGTGAAAGTGCGGGGCCTCGATGCCTCTTTCTATAAAGACGGGCTACGCTCTCTTTATGGTAGCTATAACAGCGTGCGTACCAATGTCTATGCGCTTGAGAGTGTAGAGGTCCTGAAGGGCCCGTCTTCTGTGCTATACGGTCAGGCTGAGCTGGGCGGTATCGTGAACTCCGTATCCAAACTCCCCAAAGCCCGGCAGCAGGGGGAAATCTGGGCGCAGGTGGGCTCCTATGATCGCAAGCAGTTGGCGGCCGATGTCACCGGCCCCATGTCAGAGGATGGCAAGCTGTTGTATCGCATGGTGGCGCTGAAGCGCGAGAGCGGTACACAGGTAGATTATGTCGACGACAATGGCTTCCTGTTTGCGCCGTCTTTCACTTGGTTGCCTACCGATAGCACCACAATTTCCCTGCTGTTCAATACCCAGGAAAACAACGGCGGTATCTCCGCACAGTTCCTGCCCGCGCAGGGCACCTTGTTGCCTAGCGCGCTGGGAGATATCCCGGTGAATACCTTTGTGGGGGAGCCGAGCTGGGATCGTTATGACCGCGCACAGGATGAAGTGACCCTGTTCGTCGATCAGCGTCTCAATGATAGTTGGGCTGTCGCGTTGACGGCTCGTCATACCAAATCAGAGACCGAAACCCGTGAGCACTGGGCGGCCATTGGCTACCCTGTCAGTGCCACTGGTGATATTTTCCGCTCTATGCATATGGCGGACCGCTCCACCGACGTGACGAATTTCGATGTGCGCCTGGAAGGTGACTTCAGTCTGTGGAATACCCGCCACATCATGGCTGTGGGTGTGGATTATCAGGATGCTCTCTGGGAAGAAGAGAACTACTTCTCTGGTGTCGTGGGTACAACGCTGAACATGTATAACCCGGTGTATGGTTTCGTTAACTACGCAGGGCTGGCTCCGGTTGATCGCAACGATAACGGCATTCGCCAGTCGGGTGTCTACCTGATTGATCATGTTGAAGTGGGCAATGTGGTGGTGTCTGGCGCCCTGCGTCACGACGAATCCACCAACACCGTCTATGTGGTGAATGGTCCAAACAACCAGAGTGATGACAGCGAAACCACAGGCCGTCTCGGCTTGATGTACCAGTTCGATTTTGGTCTTTCTCCCTACATCAGTTACTCCGAAGCGTTTGTGCCTAATCTTGGCAACAACCCCAATTCGGGTGTCGGCCTTGAGGCAACAACCGGTGAACAGCAGGAAGCGGGTATCAAGTACTTGAATGATGCGGGGGATCTGTCTGTCACAGCAGCTTACTTCTATATCGAAGAAACCAACCGTGTGGTGCAGGGGGCAAGCCCTAATACCGTTGACCAGATTGGTGCCAAGTCTGAAGGTTGGGAAGTGGAAGTGAAGAAGCATTTGGGCAACCTGGAGCTGCAGGCCAGCTACACCGATATTCGTGCGATCAATGACGAGAGCGGTGAGCGTTTGCCCTATCTGGCTGACCAGACCGCTTCGGCCTGGGCCAAGTACGAAATGGAAAACGGCCTGCGTTTCGGCGCTGGGGCCCGCTACGTTGGTGACAACGTGGGGTATGACTATGGCACGGGGGCAGGCCCGGATGTGCCGTCCGTTACCATGTACGACGCGATGCTGGGTTACGCGGCGAATCAGTGGGACTTCAGCGTGAATGTCCAGAACCTGACCGACGAGGAATATGTCTCCTGGTGTCGTGGCCAGGCTGGACCCAACGTGTATGACTGTGGTTACGGTGAAACCCGCACTGTCATGGGGAATGTCCGTTACAGCTTCTGATAGCGGAACAAGCATAAAAAAGCCGGCGCATGCGCCGGCTTTTTTATATCTGGCAGGCCAGAGATTATCCCTGGAAAATCCAGGATTGCTGAATAATATCCAGTGTCTGCATTTCGGCGTCGCTGGGGGCGCGGGCCTCGGCAGTCGCAACAGCAGATGTAGCAAGTCCCAGTACCAGTATCAGGGTACGCATAGCATGACTCCTCGGGTCAGTGACCCAATCTCAGAAAAGTATCAGCGCGAATAAAAGCGGCGAAATCATAACCGCTTTGTGCCGATAGCCATTGGCTGCAGCACGGCCGGGCGGGGCGTTGCGGTGTATCCCGCCCGACGAGCGACTTGATTTATATCGTATAGTGTAAATACACTAAAATAAAGCGTCATGCTTGCCGCCTTCTCTGCAGGGTGGCAATGCTTTGGCATTTTTAGTGTATATACATTAAGGAGAAGACAATGAAGGCGTTCCTGATTTTGATGGCGTTGTTCAGCCGGATTGCCCCCGCCAGAGCCAGCCGCATGGCGTTAAACATGATGACCTCGCCGCGGGTGGCGGGGGTCCGTCGTGACAGCAATCAGGCCCTGCGGGATGCCGGTGAGTGCATGCCGGTAGGGACCCGCGCCCGATGCTGGGTGCGCCCGGGCGGGCCACGGCGGGCGCTGTTTGTGCATGGCTGGTCAGGGGATGTGTCGCAGTTTCACGCGATTTTGGAGACCTTCGATCCGTCGGATTGGACCTGTTTCGTGCTGGAAATGCCTGGTCACGGAGTGATGGCGGACGGACCATCGAGTGTGGGGGAGTTCATCACGACGGTTAGAGCCGCGCTGGAACAGATGGGAGAGCCGGTGGATCTGGTGGTAGGGCATTCCATGGGGGCGTCGGCACTGGCCTTTGTGCTGGCGGAGCGCCCGGAAATTCCGCAGGCCGTGCTGATCTCGGCGCCAACGGACTTTCGCGCGGTGGTCGGTCGCATGGCGAGGTTTCTTCGCTTCGGTGCCCGTGCCCGGCAGGGGTTGCTGGACGCCATGGCGGACCGGGTCGGGATCGGTTATGAGGTGCTGGATATTGCCCGCCGGGGGCGCGGCATCGAGAGTGAGGTGTTGGTGATCCATGACACGCTGGATCGGGAAGTTCCGTTTAGCGATGCCCTGCGTCTGCATCAGGCGCTGCCCCATGCCAGCCTGTTTCAGACCCAGGGGCTGGGGCATCGGCGGCTGCTGGAGGCGTCCCAGGTCCATGCCGCCATTGAGGGGTTTGTGCAGCCAGCGGCGGCCGTCAGAGTGTCTGCTTGACCTGGCGACTGAAACCGCGCAATTCACGGGCGATGTCAGCCCAGTTGGCGGCACCGACCAGCGACTCGAATTGCTGCTGGGCGTGCTGCCAGCCCTGCAGGGCTTGTTGGTAGCGTGCTTCACCGTCTGCGGTCAGGCTCAGGCCCAGGGCGCGTTTGTTGCCGGTGGGGGCTGCCTGCACCAGACCGTTGTCGATCAGTTTGTCCACGGTCCGCTGCAGGGAGGTACGCTCCATGCCGAGCAGTTCCGCCAGCTGGAAAATGGATTCCGGCGGCCGCGCCTTGATGGCATTAAGCACGGAAAACTGGGTGATGCGCAGGCCGCTGTCCGTCAGGCTGCTATTGAACAGCCGGGTCACCAGCCGGGAAAACACTCGGGAGTGCAGGGCGGCGCATTGCAGGCCGACCTGCTCGGGATCGGGGGTAGGGCGTTGGCGGCTCATGCGAAAACTCCGGATAAAGTGTGCATGCATTATATGGCCGCACCGGCCCGGGTTGGCAAATCAGCCGTTCAGTTTGATGGCGGCGGCCTTGGCAAAGTAGGTAAGAATACCGTCGGCCCCGGCGCGCTTGAACGCCAGCAGGGATTCCATCATGACCTTGTCCTGGTCCAGCCAGCCGTTCTGGAAGGCCGCCATGTGCATGGCGTATTCGCCACTGACCTGATAGGCATACACCGGTACCCTGAACTCGTCCTTCACCCGCCGCACCACGTCCAGATAGGGCATGCCGGGTTTGACCATCACCATGTCGGCCCCTTCGGCCAGATCCAGGGCAATTTCATGGAGGGCTTCATCGGAATTGGCCGGGTCCATCTGGTAGGTGGTCTTGTCCGCCTTGCCCAAGTTGCCGGCGGAGCCCACCGCGTCCCGGAAGGGGCCGTAGTAGGCGCTGGCGTACTTGGCGGAGTAGGCCATGATGCGGGTATGGATGTGGCCGTGGGCTTCGAGGGCGTTGCGGATCTCGCCGATGCGGCCATCCATCATGTCAGACGGGGCGATCACATCCGCGCCGGCCTCGGCCTGGGACAGGGCCTGTTTGACCAGGGCGTCCACGGTCTCGTCATTGAGCACATAGCCGTTGTCATCAATGATGCCGTCCTGGCCGTGGGTAGTGAACGGGTCCAGCGCACCGTCAGTGATGATGCCCATCTCTGGCACGGCTGCCTTGATCGCCCGCACGGCGCGCTGGGCCAGCCCTTCCGGATTCCAGGCCTCGCGGCCGTCCAGGGTTTTGACGTCCGACGGGGTCACCGGGAACAGGGCCATGGCGGGAATGCCCAGCCTGGCCAGCTCCTCCGCTTCCTTGACCAGCAGGTCGATGCTCATGCGTTCGACCCCGGGCATGGACGGCACCGCTTCGGTCTGGTTGCTGCCTTCCAGCACAAAGACCGGGTAGATCAGATCGTCCACGGTCAGGGTGTGCTCGCGCATCAGGCGACGGGAAAAATCATCGCGGCGCATACGACGCAAACGGGTGGCGGGCCAGGGGGCACGGGTGACAGACATGGGGTGGAATCCTCTAGTAACATGGGGCGCCTGATGCGAACCCTGCCGGTGGCAGCCATGTGTGCATGGCAATCCGGGCTTCGGGACGATCACCACACAGGCGCGGTGCCTGAGGCCGGGTCGTAGAGATGACATCAGACGCAATCACGAGAGTTTAGCAAGAGCCGTAGACGATGGAAAAACAGCCGGCCTTTCATCTGGCCTTTCTGGTAAATGATCTGGAAGACGCGGCGGATTTTTATGTCCGGGTGTTGGGTGGTCGCCGTGGTCGCGATGCCCAGAACTGGATCGATATCGATCTGCACGGCCACCAGTTGTCGTTGCACAAGGGTGAGGATCTCACCCCGATTCAAGGCTACAGCGAGGTAGATGGCCATCCTGTTCCCATGCCTCACTTTGGGGTGGTGCTGGATTTTGCGAGCTGGGAGACCCTGGTGGCGCGAATCCATGAGCACCAGTGGCCGTTTCTGCTCAAGCCTCGCGAGCGTTTTATGGGGCAGCCTGCCGAGCAAGGCACATTCTTCGTGCAGGATCCCTCCGGGAATACCCTGGAATTCAAGGGGCTGCGCGAGCTGGAACGGATTTTTGAGGTGTAGCCATGGGCCGCTGGCGACCAACGGGCAAGCCCGCCTCCAAGTACATTACCGCGGAAGGCTACCGCAAACTGAACGACGAGCTGCAGTACCTGTGGAAGGTCAAGCGCCCCGAGGTGACCCAGGCCGTGCAGGAAGCTGCTGCTCAGGGGGATCGTTCGGAAAATGCGGAATATATTTACGGCAAGAAGCAGCTGCGGGAAATCGATCGGCGAGTGCGCTTTCTCAGCAAACGACTGGATGACATGACGGTGGTGGAGCGGCTTCCGGAAGACCAGAGTCGGGTGTTTTTTGGTGCCTGGGTTGAGCTGGAAAACGAGCAGGGTGACCTGGAGACCTATCGTCTGGTGGGGCCGGATGAGACCGACACCGAGCGTGGCTATATCAGTATTGATGCGCCGTTGGCACGGGCCTTGCTGAAAAAACAGGTAGAGGATGAAGTGGAGGTGCGAACCCCGGCGGGGGAGCGTTGTCTGTTCATCAATCGTATTTGGTACGTGGAAGCGTAACCGCCGTAGGGCGGAAATGGGCGTGAGCCCATCTCCACCATTGTCGGCGGAGATTGCCGAGACAATTTCCGCCCTGCAAATAGAGGAATTATCCGTCCATGAGAGCCAACCGCCGCGTCTGGTTTTTTATTCGAAAATCCCTGCTGGGCGGGCTGACCATCCTGTTGCCCATCTCCATCATCGTGTTCTTCTTCCGCTGGATCTACCAGACGGTGACGGACATGATTTCCCCGTTTACCTCGGTGTTCATCAATGCCTTTGGTCTGCCCAAATTCGTGGCCGACTGGCTGGCGGTGCTGGCGGTCATGGTGTTGTGTTTTCTGGTCGGTACCCTGGTGGCAACCCGGTTGGGCAGCTGGTTGTGGCAGCAGTGGGAAGAGAATGTCATGACCCGGTTGCCCGGCTATACCACGGTGCGGGAAGTGATTGCGCAGCTGATGGGCAACAGCAGCGACAGCCCGTTCAGCCGCGGTGAGGTGGCGCGGGTCTGGCTGTATGGCCGCAACGTGGATGTGTCGGTCACTGCCCTGGTCACATCCCGCCATGCCGATGGCCACGTTACGGTGTTCGTGCCTACCGGCCCCAATCCCACCAGTGGCTTTATCTATCATGTGGATGAAACGCTGGTGGAACTGCACCCGGAAATCGGTGTGGAAAGCATGATGAAAACCGTGGTCGCCTGCGGCGCCGGCACCGCATTGTTGTTCAAGACAGACTCCCCGAAAAAACCGTAACGTGCTCCGCGCTGAAGTCGCTGCAGGAGTCCATGCTTGCATGGAAAACCCGGCGGCAGCGCGGAGTTAAAAGCGCCTCACAATCGAGTCACGAGAAGCGAGTTTCGAAAGGCAACAAGTTTGTGGCGTTTGAAAGCCCCGGTCTTGATCTTCGAAACTCAAAACTCACCCGACATTTTCTAGGCACTCAATGCCGCCGATTTCTCTGCCAGCGCATCGTGCATGAAATCCCGCATGGCTTTCAGATAACGCCCCTGATCCAGATGCAGCATGTGGTTGCCCGGGAACCAGTGGATGTCGCAGTCCTGCCAGTGTTGTTTCAACAGGAAACTGTGCTTGGGGGGCGCAAAACGGTCGCCGGCACCGCCGATGATCATGCGGCCCTTTTGGGGTACCTGGCAGGGCCAGGTGAGTGGCGAGTGTAGCGCTGTGAGTTGGCGCAAGCCGGCCAGATCCGTGTCGTACACTTTGTGGAACAGAGGGAACTGCAGGTTCACTGGGAACCAGCTTTTCATCAGGTCCATGATGCTGACCAACGGTACATTGGGAATGGCGAAGGCCAGGTCTTTTTCCAGTGAGGACAGCAAGCCGGTGGTGTAGCCCCCCAGCGAAATGCCGGTGGCGCCGATGGCCGGGCTGCCCTCGTCGCGCAACATGTCGAGAAAAATGCGCAGGTCATGAATCGCTTGGGCAAAGGTTTCGTTCAGCATGGCCATGCCCTGGCTGAAGAACTGCGCGCCACTGAACGGTGCCAGCGCGCCCTTGCGACGGCCATGGAAGGGCAGGGTGTAGAGCAACACATCAAACCCTTGTTTGTAGAACCAGGGTAGGGCCAGCCAGCGGGTGTTCAGCCAGTACGGATCGGCCACAAACCCATGAATCATGACCAGGGTCGGGCGCGGTTCGCCGTGGTGCTTCCAGTGTTGGGCGCAGGCAATGCGGTTGCGACGGTGTGCCTGGTAACGTTCGCTCAGGGCCGGGTTCACGGTGTCAAACGGGGAACGAAACTGCAGGGTGTGGGCCTGGCCGTCTTCCGGCTGGAAGTGGTAGCGGGCCACCGGACCTCGCTGGATTCTGGGGCGCACCGTGGGCGGGCGGAAAAAGTGCTGCGGGTCACCGCTGTCCAGATACTGGCGATAGAAGGCTACCAGGTCGCGCTCTTCTTTTTGCTGGCGCACATTCAGGCTGGCGGGCAACGCGGCGGCGCCGGCCATGCAGGCCAGCCCGGTGCGGGCGAGGGTGTCGACGCTGGCGGTGTAATCGATGCGCCAGCGCGTGTCGTTGTCGGCCAGAAAATGGTCTGGCATGGCGTGAAACCCGCGTGGCAGGGTTTGCCACCAGGGTTGGGTCAGCCGGGGAAGATCATCGTCACAATAGTCCTCCGGCCGGATGCGCGGCAGTTCGGTCATGGCCTGCTCCCGTCGTTATTCTGCGATGTCTCAGTAGACGCCGCAGGAGGGAGGGCTGCAATGACCGAATCTGCCGTTGGGCACATGGCGAAATGGTCAGGCGCGTTTGATGAAGCTGACAATGCGTTTCAGATCCTGGCGGGCTTCCGGCAGCAGCGGCACCATGATCGGCCAGACATGGAACAGGCCGGGTCGCTCGATCCATTCCACCTTCACTCCCGCCTGTTCGGCCGCCCGGCGTACCAGCTTGCTGTCTGAATAGAGCACTTCGTCCGGGGTGACCGTAATCAGCAGCGGGCAGATACCTTCATAGTTGCCCTTGCAGGGCGATGCATAGGGATGGTCGCGGTCATTTTCATTGGGGATGTAGAGGTTGATGGCCGAGCGCACAATGTCGGCTGACAGCATGGCGTCACTGGCATCCAGCGCATCCAGCACGCGGTCGTCCGGAGTGGCGTTGCTGCCCGGCGACAGCAGGACCGCACAGCGCGGTTGTGGCAGACCCTTGTCACGGATATGCAGCAGGGTTGCCAGGGTGAGCCCGCCGCCAGCGGAGTCGCCAGCGATCACAATGTCCTGTGGCTGTTTGCCAAGGCCCAGCAGGTATTCATAGGCCTCCATGACCCGATTGACCGCCTCCGGGTAGGGGTGCTCGGGGGCAAACGGGTAGGTGGCCAGATACACCTCGCCTTTCAGTTTTTTGGCCAGACGACCGGCCAGGTTGTGGTAGGTGCGGGTGACGCCGCCAACATAGGCGCCACCATGCAGGTACAGCACGGTGACGGCGGGGTTCGTCACACTCAGGCGTTCGCCACGAAACTGGGGCTGATCCACCTGGCTGAGTTTTACCCCGAATGGCATCAGAGTCAGGCTGGGGGTGCTGTTGAACACCTTGCGAAGGTGGCGAACCACCTGCTCATCACTCAGTCCGGAACGTTTGATGGTGCGCCGGGTTACGGCTTTAACGAGGGTCGCCTGAAGACTCATGGGGAATCCGCTGTGTTGTTATTCAGGGCATCTACCTTAATGGCCGTTCCGTCTGAATGGCAGGGGTGAAGAGGCCAGTAAACAGTCGCCTGGGGTCAGGTTTGCGGCATAACAGGCCAATCGGGTTGATCGAGCTTGTGGTATGCGGGCGGCTTGCCTATGTTGCAGTGTGGTTTTTACGACATTGAGGCAGGTCATGCAGTCAGGAACAGTCGCCAGCAATGGTATTGAGCTTTTCTACGAAAGCCGTGGCCCCGAGAATGGGGAGGCGATCGTGTTCGTTATGGGGCTGTCTGCCCAGATGGTGTTCTGGCCGGAATCGTTGCTCGACAGTCTGGTTGAGCGGGGCTACCGGGTGATCCGCTTTGATAACCGGGACGTGGGCAAGTCATCGCGTATTCGTCGGCGTCTCAAGCATGGTCCGCTCACGGCCATCATGCGGGGTTATATCGGTCTGTCTGTCGATGCCCCCTACACCCTTCATGACATGGTGGACGATACCGTGGGTCTGCTGGATGCGCTTGCCATCGACAAGGCCCATCTGGTGGGGGCATCCATGGGCGGCATGATCAGCCAGCTGATGGCGGGTAAATACCCTGAGCGGGTGTTGTCACTCACCTCCATCATGTCGAGCAACAACAGCCGTCTGGTGCCGCCGCCGAAGCCGGAGGCCCTGAAGGCGCTGGTGGCACCGCGGGTGAAGATTGAAACAGAAGACCAGTTTGTGGCGTTCGGTCTTGAGATGATGGGCAAGTTGGCGGGCACCCTGCCCCAGGGGCGGGACGAGCTGGCAGACATTTATCGCCAGTGTTGGGCGCGCGGCATCAACCCGCTGGGGATTCGCAACCAGTTCCTGGGGATTGTCGCTACCGGTGCCCTGACACCCTGGCTGAAGAAAATCACCTGCCCGACCACCGTTATTCACGGTGGCGCGGACCCGCTGATTCGCCCTGCAGGCGGCAAAGCTTCTGCCCGTCATATTCGCGGCGCCAAGTTGGCGATCCTGCCGGGCATGGGGCACGACTTCCCGCCGTCCTTGCTGCAGCGTATGGGTGAGCTGATTGCCGAAACCGCGGGGCGTGCCAATTCGGTGGGGCAGCCAGCGGTGGCATGAGAGAGTGAACAGTGCACAGCGCGCGGTGGCGGGCTGTTTTTGCTGGAAGGGATGAGGCCGCCCCTGTCAGAGGGGGCGGCCTTTTGTTTGGCTTATCGCGGATTTCCGGGAAAGCCTGATTTAATCCCCTTTTGCCGTAGGAGATTCTATGTTGTCCATCCCTTTTATGAGGCTGGGCTAGATACGTAGTCGGAACGGTTCTTCATCAACGCGAAGGCAATACGGACCAGCTTGCGTGCGAGGATGACCAGGGCCTGCGT
>Ga0310345_10002800_pt1 | contig 17205 bp, 14 predicted proteins | sample HC15DNA20500_MG_FD_204667 | JGI IMG/M metagenome (GOLD analysis project Ga0310345, IMG submission 204667) | Marine microbial communities from station ALOHA, North Pacific Subtropical Gyre - HC15-DNA-20-500_MG | ecosystem: Environmental > Aquatic > Marine > Oceanic | place: Pacific Ocean: North... | reverse complement strand
ACGAACCATGCCATACAGGAACTCCTGCGGCCATGCGCCGTTGGGATTGGCTCCCTGATCAACGCACAGCGGGAGCAGAGAACGGATCAAACTGTCGCTCTCTCGGCGGGTTCTTTGCTTTCCTCACCTGTGCCTTGAGCAACCGAGCATGGCGATGGTGGCCTAAACCTCACTCTCTGGGCCGTCATCGCCGCCTGCCGGTAACCGTGAAAAAAGGGGAGAGCGACCTTTCCGCCGATCCTGCGACTGCCGATGCAGGATGGAGGGTAGCGGAGCATAGGAGATGGCCTCTTCGGAGCTTCCGCCAATCCTTCGGTGAAACGCGCATTCGACACCGAGCGCGGTCGCTGCCCGAACGCCGCTCATCGTGGACACTGCATTCGACCAAGGCGCAAACCTCGCCCGCGGCAAGAAGGATCCTCTCTGCGTTGCCGCGAGCAGCGTGGGTCAGTTGGACCCGGAGCGGGGCCAGACAAGTCGCACGAGAAGCAGCATGGCGGCGATCAGGATCAGCGGCGCCTGGGCAAACACCAGCATGACGAGCCCGCCGATGGCCAGGGTCCACGGAAGAACGACAAGCAATCGCGGCGACGCTTTCGGATCCGGGGTGTCGTGGTTCATGATGACGAGCCTCCGCTCGACCGAAGCCCGCTCAGGCGCCATGACTTTCCGTGCAGAGAAAACGGTCGCACCGGAAAAGCGTTCCGTAGCGTCGGCCTCGACGTCGTTCGGGCGATCCGGCGTCCACATTGGTCGAACGCGGGAGTTCGGCGTTCTGCGCGAGAGGGCGGTTCCTGTGGGCTCGGTCACGAGATCGGATCCACCGCCTCACCCGACATGGTGGCTCCCTCGCATATCCGTCCCAGCGGGACCCGGAATTCGAAGCGGAAGCCGGCAGCATCGATCTCACGTTCGAATGCCCCGCCCAGCCGGCCTTCGACCATGCTCTGCAATAGCTGCGATCCAAACCCAACGCGTTCGGAGGGGGTGGGCGCGGGTTGGCGCAGGACATGAAGCCGCTCCCGCCAGGTCAGGCACAGATCGCCCGTGTCGACGCAGACCCGGCCCGAGATCGCCAGATCCGCCTCCGTGCCGAGACCGCCGTATTTCAGGCCGTTCGTCGCCAGCTCGTTCAGGATGAGCGACAGCGGCATCACGCAGTCGCTGTCGATGATCAGGTCGGGAACGCTAATGGCACCCGCATCGGGCAGGAGGCCGGTGGCCTCCCGGATCAGTCTGTCGAGCGGCACACCCTGCTGCGCGTCTTCGAGCGACAACCGGTTTGCCTGGCCGATGGCCTGCACCCGGTTCAGGTAGGCCCCGCTCAACTCCTCCACGCTCCCCGCGCTGCGGGCGCAGCTGCGGAAGATCGAGGAGGCGACGGCCAGGCTGTTGTTCACGCGGTGCACCACCTCGCGGCGCAGCATCTCGCGCTGCTCCGCACCCTGCTTGCGGCGGATGGCGATCCCGACCTGCGTGCCCACGGTTCGCACCAGCTGCAGCAACGCCGCATCGAAGCGCGAGGCCTCGGTGCCGTAGAATTCGAGCACCGCGTGGACCTCGCCACTCTGGCGGACGGGCAACGCCATGCCGCGCGTCAGCCCGACTTCGCAGAAGCTCTGGCGACGCGCGAAATGCGCATCTGCTGCCAGGTCCCGCTGGACGACGCGATCCCCAGCCTGCCAGGCCCGGCCGGGCAAACCCTCGCCCATCGTAAAACGGCACGCCCGGCTGGCCTCGACCACCGGCGCGAAACGCGCGTCGCTGATGTACCAGATCCCCGAAGGCAGCAGGACCGACTGGCCACCGGCACCGCGAACGAAGAAGAGGTGGCCCGCGTCCAGTCCGGCGACCGAGCAGACCTCGTCGAGGCAAAACCGGGTGAACGCTTCGACCGAGATGTCCTCGAGCAGCTTCTGGGCGACCCGGAGCAGGATATCGGCCTCCTTCGCCCGCAACTCCTGTTCCCGCCGGTGCGCCTCCTCGGCAGCCAGGCTGCGGATGAAGGCGTAGAAGCAATGGGACCCGTCGTCGGTCTGCATCGGGAAGATCGAGAGCTCGACGGGAAACTCGCGGCCCGATCGGTGCAGCGCGGTGATGCGAACCTTCGTTTCCAAAACGGGGCCGATGCCCGTGCGATTGTAATGCGCGAGCCCCTTCGCATGAGCGTCTCGATGCTGGGGCGGCACGATGACGTCGCCCATCAGCCGTCCCAGGGCCTCCGCGCGGCGCCAGCCGAAGATCGCCTCGGCAGCGCCGTTCCAGGCCGTGATCCGCCCCTGGTCGTCCATTCCGACCACCGCATCGAGCGCGCGGTCGAACAGGGACTCGAGGTGCTGCATCGTCACTTCTCACATAACAGGTTCACAGGGCGTATCGGGGACGTGCGATCCTATCGAAATACATGACGGATGCATGCAGAGGAGGCAAATACGGATTCGGCTCCGAAGTCTACTGTTTTACGCGTTTTCCGAAGGCGCCCCCGGCGAAAGGCGGCATCTGGTGTCCGGGAATGGTAACGCTTTCGCCAGCAGCCGCCGTGAGACAGGGGGCTGACCCGATCTCAGCTATCCTCCGCTCTGACAGCGCCGCTCGCCTGCCTTTCGCAGGTATCCAGTTCTATGCGCCGGGTCGGACCTATCAGGCTACCCTACCGCGATGGATCTCGGTGACCGAAGAAGAGGTTGCGATAACGCTGAAGGTGCGAGCTGCCGGTTTCCGAACGACCATGCGAGCCCATTGCGGAGAAGGCGCGACCATTGAGACGGGACGTTCCGCGCGGGCCACGATCGACAGGCCCTCGCGCGTTACCAAGGGCTCATGGCAATCATGACGAGGGCCACCAGGGCCCCGCCGGCGAGGCGCACGGCCATCTCGCATGGCCGGCCATTCTGGTCCCCGAAGTGGATCAGAAGCAGGCACAGCAGCGGGATCATCAGCCAGACCCAGCCCTCTGTGCCCAACAGGTCGGACAGAATGGCGCTCATGCGAAAAGACCTAGCGCGCAGGACGCGCGGATGGACGACGCAAAAGGATAGGCCTGCGCTATCGTTGTCACGGCAGCACGGTTTTACCGCCACCCGAGCGCGCGTCTGCGGAGCGGATCGAGAAACCTGTCGCGGTTGAGAACATGCTCTCGACACTCGCTGCGACGCTCGAAGGGTATGAGACGGCAGGTGTGCAAGGAGGACAGGCAGGAAATATTGAATAGCGCCGCGCCGCGTGGTGGAGAAGCCCGCGGACGGCGCGGGAAATGCTTGCCGCCTATGACCAGCTGAACCGCTCACAACGAAACTTGTCGGAATACGCATCCAAAACGGAACGTTTGCCCGTTCGAAGCGTCAATATGAGGCGCGGCTCGAAATGAACGCAAGCCAGGACAGTGCAAATTCCCGCATCAGGCAATGGAGTATGGACATGGCTACCACAGTCGGCACTTCGAACGATTTCGGCAAGCTCATCGAGAACTTCATCCTTCTCGAGCACGACGCCATTGCCGCCTATGACGAGACGGCGAAACGTCTGGAAGACGTGGCTCGACGGGCCAAGGTCGAGGACTTCCGGCAGGATCATCTGCGGCACCTCCAGGACCTGAAGGAGCTGGCAACGCGCCATGGCGCAACCGTTCCGGGCGAGGGCGACATGAAGGAGATCCTCACCACCGGGAAGGTCAAGCTCGCCGATATGGTCGGCGGCGATGGCGCGATCCTCAAGGCCATGGCCACCAACGAGGACGACACGATCAGCGCCTACCAGCATGCGGTGGACAATGCCGCTGTGCCCGAATCCGAGAAAGAGCTGTTCCGCCGGGGGCTTTCGGACGAGCAGCGGCACAAGAGTTGGATGGACAGCGAAGCCGCCGCGGCCTGAGGCCGAGGCGCGGGAGGCACAGCGATGACTGGTCCGGAGAGGCTGTATGGACACGAGACGCTCCGCATGATGAGGCGCGACGTCCCGATCCGGACCGTTGTCCTGCTCAACCCCAACGCCGGGCAGAGCGATTGGCCGGCCGACCGTCTGGGCGCGGCCTTGCAGGACGCCGGCCTTTCTCCCAGGATCATCGATATCAAGCGTTCCGACCCGCAGCGCGCCTTGGTGGCTCCGGCCGATCTTTACGTCATTGCGGGTGGTGACGGAACGGTCGCCAAGATTGCGCCGCTACTGCCGCGCGGGGCACGCTTCGCCATTCTGCCCCTTGGTACTGCCAATAACGTGGCCCGGGCGCATGGCATTCGCTCTGAGCCAGGCATGGTGATCTCGCATCTGCCTGATGCGGACGAACGGGCTTTCCCCTTGTTGCGGGTTGAGGCGAAGGGCCAGGACCAGGTGCTGACGGAAGCATTGGGGCTGGGGGCGCTCAGCGCGTCGATGGAGATGGCGGAGGCCGGCAAGACCGGGTCCGACAAAATCGCCGAGGGGCGCCGCAGCTTTGCGCAAGCCCTGCGTCAGGCCATCCCGAAGGCGCATCTCATCGAAGTCGACGGCAATGCCCGTGAGAGCGAACTGCTGATGCTCGAGGCGCTCGCCCATGGCCGAGCGGGGCCGGGGCTCCAGCTGTTGCCCGAGCCGGTACGCCCCGGCCGGATCGGCTTGTCCACCGTCACGCCGGAGCTTCGAGGGCCGCTGTTAAGGTGGCTGGAGGAGGGCGCCGACGGCCCTGCGCCGGGTCATGTCGAACAGGCGAGCGAAGTGCGGATCGCGTGCGGGGGCACCGTACCGCTGCGGCTCGACGACGAGATGCAGCACATGGACCGGGAACCGAGGAGGCTGGTTCTGCGTGGCATGGATTCAAACCTGCACTTGCTCGTTCCGGGCCAAAAAAGTCGGACATGACACAGGACAACGCAGACCTTCGGAGGATCGAGGCCACGGCGGTCGAACTCGCCACTCTTGCGGGGAGCGAGATCGCGCTTGCGCTCGGCGGGCTGCTCGAGGTGCGCTACAAGGCGAAGGCGGGCATCGAGAGCCTGCGCGATCCCGTTTCCGAAGTCGACGAGAAGGTCGAGCGGATGATCCGCACGGTGCTGTCGGATCGCTTCCCGGATCATGGCATCATCGGCGAGGAAATGGACGACCGGCCCGCTGCGAAGGGCAGCGCCTATGTCTGGGCGGTCGACCCGGTGGACGGAACGACCAACTTCATTAACGGCTTCCCAATGGTCGCCGGGTCGATCGGCGTGCTGCGGGACGGAGTGCCAGTCGTGGGCGCGATCTGGTGCTCGACCGGCCACGCGCTACGCCCCGGCGTTTATCATGGTCGCAGCGGGGGAGATCTCATGTTCGAGGGCGAAACGCTGAAGCGGTCCGGCAACAGCGCGGTTCGCCGCAGGCTGGTCGGTCTGCCGGCGCCCGCGGCCGCGACAGGCCCCTGGGATGCCCGCAAAACCGGTTCTGCCGCGATCGAATGCGCCTTCGTCGCTGCCGGGCTGCTTGAAGCCGCCCGGTTCGAGGCACCGAATATCTGGGACGTGGCCGGGGGGCTGGCGCTGCTGCCCCTGGTCGGGGGTACCGTGCTGGAGCAGCAGGATGAGCGGTGGACCTCGTTCGAAGGCTTCGGTCCGCCCGATACCCAGCGCGGCTGGTCGAAGCCCCTCATCCTGGGCACGGCCTCTGAAAGCACGCTGCGAGAGCATCTGGGCGGCTGACCGGTCCGTTGCCTGGGCTGCTGGCAAGCGCCGGAGTTTGCAGAATTGCAGCTCGTCTCGAGTTCGTCGGGTTTCTTCAGGGAAAGTCGCCATGGCACCGCGCCCGTTTGGAAAGGCCGGCAGTGCCTGTCGCCGGGGCAGTCCCGGCGGACCTGCTTGCGGCCTTGAGTGGGGTTCTCGTTTTGGCAAATTGCATACGAACCGTCGGGCATGCCGATAAGCTATCGGAGGTGATGCCCAGCTCATGATCCTTAAGCTCGGCGGCTATGCGACGGCTATTTTCACTTCCCGTTATGCCCTGGCCGCAGTCGAACCCGAAACCATGCGCGAGCGGCCAGCGAGCAAGGGCCCGGGCTGGAAGGCATCGATAGGGTGGGCGGCAATGCGAAGACGCGGGAGCGTCAGAACGCAAGGCCAGCCTCCTGACAGTGCAGCAACGAAACCCTCGAAAGGTCCGGGCGCGGCTGGCTATCGCTGTCATCGCGGGAGGCACTTATCCCGACCCCTTCGCCGGCAGGGGGAGTTGCTCCATCCCCCGAGGCCAGCGTGTCGACATCGATGACGAGAACGGCCCGGGCCGCGGAGGTCCCGGCACCCGGGTCGGGTGGGGAGACCGTGTCACCGGACGGATCCTCGGCCGCGCCCTCCGCCGGCGGCCGCTCGCGCGCGGTGCTCTCCTCCAGCAGGGCGGCGCAGCGTTGCACGAGTTCGGCCATCAGCGCGCGATCCGAGGTGTCGAACTCCTGGGGTCCGACATAGAGCGGCGCGCCCGAGGCGGTCTGCGCCAAGCTGAGGACCAGGACCAGCGTGGACGGGAGGAGAGGTCGCATGACGGTACCTTCTAGTGTTCCTGGGCAAGATACTCGCGCATCTCGGCGACCTGGGCCGCCGAGACCGGCGCCGCCCTCCTGTCGCCGGAGCCGCGGAGATAGGTCAGCAGGTCGGCGATCTGCGCGTCGCTCAGCTTCCAGGCAAAGGGGGGCATGGCGAGCATGCTGGGCGCCGCCTCGGTCGGCTGGGTTCGGGCGCCGCCGAGGATGATCCGAATGGCCGATGCGGGATCCTCGGCGAGCACCTTGTTGGAACGGTCCAGCGGCGCGAAGAAGTAGGGCACGCCGCTGCGGTCCGCGGCGTGACAGGCGGCGCAATTGTCGAAATAGAGCCCCGCTCCTGTTTCCAGCCGCGCGGCCTCGGGCGCGTCGTGCTCCTCCCGGACCGCGTCGTCGAGGCTCTTGAGATATACCGCCACCGCCCGCAGGTCCTCCTCGCGCAGGTTCTGGGTCGAGATCGCCACCACCTCGCCCATGCGCTGCATCGGCACCGTGTGCCGACCGCGCCCGGTGCCGAGGAACTTGACGATGTCCTCGACCTCCCAATGGGCGATGCCGCCATTCTCGCCGCCGCGGATGTTCGGCGCGAACCAGTTCTCGAGCAGGCCGCCGCGCAGATACTCGTCGTCGATATCGGCGCCGAGCCAGTTCTTGCCGGTATGGCAGCCGCCGCAATGCAGTGGCCCGTCGACGAGGAAGCGGCCGCGATTCCACTCCTCCGACTGGTCCGGCACGCTGTCGAATGTCTCGTTCTCGAAATAGAGCAGCTTCCATCCCGCCACGGCGCGGCGGATGTTGAGGGGAAAGGGAAGATCGTTCTCCGGCGTCTCCGCCGCGACCGGCTCCAGCGACCGCAGATAGGCGAAGATGGCGTCGGTGTCCTGCCGCGTCATCAGGGTGTAGTACGGGTAGGGCATCGCCGGGTAGAGGTGGCGTCCCTCGTCGTCACGACCCTCGTCGAGCGCCCGGTGGAACTCCTCGCGTGTCCAGCGGCCGAGGCCGGTCTCGTCATCGGGGGTGAGGTTGGGCGAATAGATGGTGCCGAAGGGCGTGCTCAGCGCCCGGCCGCCGGCAAAGGGCGCGCCGCCATTCTCGAAGTCGGTATGGCAGGCCTCGCAATCGCCGGCGATGGCGAGATAGCGGCCCCGCTCCACCTGCGAATGGGCCAGCTCCTGCGCGGTGGCGGGGCCCGTTGCCGCCGCCAGCGCGCCGAGACCGGCGGCGATCGCCAGCGCGAGGCGCGATGCGGGGCGGCCGCTCATGCCTGCACCAAGGGACCGGGCTGGCGCATGTACTGCTCCGTGATGGCCTCGGCCGCCCAGTAGGCCAGCGCGCCGACCGTGCCGGTCGGGTTGTAGCCGGCGTTCTGTGGAAACAGCCCGGCGCCCGCGACGAACAGGTTCGGCAGGTCCCAGCTCTGGCAGTAGCGGTTGACCACGCTGTCCGCGGGGCTGCTCCCCATGATCGTGCCGCCCGTGTTGTGCGTCGTCTGGTAGGGCGTGGAATCGTACGAGCCGTTCAGGGCGTTGACCTTGACCTCCCGGCCGCCCATCCCGCGCGCGATCTCCTCGGCGATCGGCGTGATGTGATCGGTCAGCCGCCGGTCGTTCAGGGTGAAGTCGTAGGTCATCCGTAGCAGCGGCCGGCCATGCGCATCGGTGTAGGTCGGGTCGAGATCGAGATAGTTGCTGCGATGCGCCATGGAGGCGCCGTGGACGCCGACCGTGGTCGTCTTGAGGAAGTTCTCGCGCATGGCGCGTTTCCATTCGCTGCCCCAGCCCGGCACGCCCTCCGGGACGGGGTGGCTCTCGATCGGACGCGCATTGGTGGTGTGGCAGGCGATGTAGCCGCCGCCGATGAAGCCCAGCCCGGAATGGTCGAAATTGTCGCCGTTGTAGTCGTCGACGGTCATGCCCAGGGCCCCGGCACCGACGAAGCCGTTGGTAAATTCCTCATCGAAGAACACCGTTGCCGAGGACATCACCTGGTAGCAGTAGTTCTTTCCGACCACGCCCTCGCCGCTGCGCGGGTCATAGGGCGTGCCGATCCCCGACAGCAGCATCAGCCGCGTGTTCTCGAGAGGATAGGCGCACATCACCACGATCTCGGCAGGCTGGAAGACCGTCTCGCCGCTGGTGTCGACATAGGTTACGCCCGAAGCGCGGGAGCCGTCGGCCGCGGTCTCGATCGACAGCACCTCCGTCTCGGTTCGCAGGGTGAAGTTCTCCCGCTGCATGAGGACCGGGATGATGGTGGTCTGGGGTGAGGATTTCGAATAGTTGCCGCAGCCGTACTTCTCGCAAAAGCCGCAATAGGTGCAGGGTGCCAGCTGCAGGCCCAGCGGGTTGACATAGGCGCGCGACATGTTGGCCGAGGGGACCGGAAAGGGGCTGAGCCCCAACTCGCGCGCGGCCGCGGCAAAGCGATCCTGCGAGAAGGTCATCTCCATCGGCGGGTTGGGGTATTCGTCGCTGCGCGGGCCCTCGAAGGGGTTGCCCCCCTCGACCGTGCTGCCCCCCAGGTTGCCGGCCTTGCCGCAGATGCCGCAGATCTTCTCGAAATAGTCGAAATGCGGCTCCAGCTCCTCGTAGGTCACCCCGTAATCCTGCACCGTCATCCCCTCGGGGAGCCGGCCATAACGCTCCTCGTTGTGGCTGCGGGCCACGAAATCGGAGGGCAGGAAGCGGTAGGTCTGGCCGTTCCAGTGGACGCCGGCCCCGCCCACGCCGTTGCCGGGCAGGAAGGAACCCCAGTGCCGCATCGGCAGGGCGGTCTGCGCGCTGTTGTTGCGGAAGGTGAGGGTCGACTGCGAGGTTTCCTGGAACATGCCGTGGCGCCAGTAATAGCGCAGCTCGTCCTGGGCGAAGGTAGTGGCGAAATCCTTCGCCGTGTCGCGCCACGGGCCGCGCTCCAGCGCCAGCACATCCAGCCCGGCGGCGGTCAGCTTCTCGGCGAAGATCGCCCCGGTCCAGCCAAAGCCGACCAGCACCACGTCCACGCCCGGCAATTCTCTGGTCATCGTGCTCCTCGCCTTCAGGGTGCGCTCCAGCCCGGCCGCCCGGTCAGACTCACCGTCGCCAGCTGTATCGGGGCGCCGTCATGCCCCACGAAATCGCGGTAATCGTAACGGGTCCCTGGAAAGCCGATGTAGCGCCAGGCAACCATGTCGCGGTTGCCGCCGTAGATCGGATCCGCGAAAAACCCTTCGATGGTGTTCTTGAGGATCAGGTCGAAGAAGGTCTTGGCCGAGACGCTCTCGAAAATGATCGTCTCCTCGTCCAGCCCGGTCAGCACCTCGTCCTGCAGCTCTTCAGTAAGACCGGCGAAGACTGCGTCGTGCCGGGTACGACAGTAGGCGTCGAGCTCTGCCAGCGCGTTGCGGTAGAGCATGGCGGGTGGGAAACGGCTTTGGTAGCCCTGCGTCGCGGTGCCTTCGGCGAAGGGACCGCGCATGTACCAGTGCTGGCCGCGTCCGTAGAACCCCGCCATCTGCCGGTCGAGAAAGGTGACGACATCGGCTTCGGTCGCGCCCGGCCCGTCATCGTCGCTGGGGATCAGGCGAGCGCAGATCGCTGCCACAGCCTCGCGTTCCGCGGGCGTAAAGAAGCTGTCGGCATGGGTGCCGTGATAAGGGGGTTCGCCCTTGAAGGGCGACCACGGCATGCCTTCTCCGCGGCCGAATTCGGCGGCGATGAGGCCGGACGGCAGCACCAGCGCCGTGCCCCCGAACAGCATGGATTGCACGATGCGGCGCCTCGTGAAATCTGCCATGTCCCAGCCTCCCCGGTCCCGATGGTGATACCTGCGAAATGCCCTTGCGCGGGCGGAGACCGATACGGAGGGCGAGCCTTCGCCGAACCTCCCACCACGGCTCCGTGATTCAGCAACTATACCGAAGGTTGCTTTAGGCAAGAAATCGGTCCTAGCCGCGGACCGGATGGAGCGCCGACCGTCGCGACATGTGAGCCGGCTGATCGGAGAACGACATCTCCATCATCCGCCCACAAGCTCGAAAATGCACTCGACCCGCGGACAGCGGACAGGGCGCGCGAGATGACGCGTGTGCAGATCAGGCGCGGCTACGTTCAAACGGCGACTACTCTGACCAAGCGCGGTGAATTGCCCAATACTGGAACGGTCTCTCATGCGCATGGTCCCCTGATCATCGCCTGTGGGGCTTCTCGAGCGTTCCATCGGTGAACCGGGTGAGATTGATCACGTTGAGCGCAGCCCGGCCCCGGCCAGCGTCATCCGCGAAACCACACCGGAAATCGGCTCCAGCCCGAGGCTGGAAGCGCTGCAGGGCGCCGATGGACTCGTCTCCGCGCTCTGGGGACCAGAATGATAGGTCGGCGCTGTCGAAACCAGCTGACAAGGAAAATGTCGAGATCGAGACGATCCATGACCAGCAACGCGACGTTCCAGATCAAGCTCAGAGCGTCGCGGTGGGCCGACATCCGCTCCACGCATTGCCTCTCTCACTGGCATCAGGAAGGTTCAGCGGGAATGGACCCACCGCTCCGACCACGATCACGGAACAGCTGCCGCCGGTGGTCGTTGGTGCAACGTCATGGACAGGAAATGACGACCATGGAACGCCGCGCTACGCTTGCCCACTCTGCGGCGCCCGCGCGAGATGATGCGCAGCTACGTCGCCTCTCGGGGCTGCAGGTTCAAATCTCGCCGGGAAAGAGGCCGATGGCTGCGGCATGGTTTCGCATCAGGCGCCTCGCCAGTGCCGCGGCGGGACGTCGCCTTCTTCTCTGGCACAGACGGTATGCTCGCGCGTTCCGAACCGCAGGGTGGCCCGGATGACGGCAAGCATTCTTGTTCTGAACGTCGGGTCGTCGAGCCTGAAATTTGCCGCTTTCGCCCGGCGGTCGGGCGGTCCGAAGCCTATCCTGACGGGAAGCTTCGACGAGAATTCGGATGAAGGCGTCGTGCTGCGTGACAGCCATGGCCGCGACCTGCCCTCACTGGCTCTGTCAAGGCGGCCGGAACGCCGTGCCCTCGTTCTGGCTCTTGCCGAACGGGTCCGGGAAGAGCTGCCTGGCCCTCTCGTGGTGGGGCATAGAGTGGTGCATAGTGGCGTGCGTTTCGTGGCGCCGCTGGCGCTCGACAAGCAGACGGAGGTGGCACTGCGCGGCTTCGCACCGCTAGCGCCGCTGCACCAGACGGCAAACCTCGACCCGGTCGTCTGGCTGCGGGAGCGGTTCCCCGACCTTCCGCAGCTCGCCGTGTTCGACGATGCCTTCCACGCCGGGATGCCGGAGGTCGCGCGCCGCCTGCCACTGCCCGACGACATCACGAAAGGGTTGCGGCGGCACGGCTTTCACGGGCTGTCCTATGCCTCGATCGCACGGCAGATGGCGCGGCTCTCGAAGGCGAGATGCGTGGTCGCGGTGCATCTGGCAGGCGGCGCAAGCCTTTGCGCCATGCGGGACGGGGAGAGCGTCGATACCACGATGGGGCTGACGCCGCTCGACGGGATGATGATGGGCACGCGTTCGGGCGCGCTCGATCCGGGCGCACTGCTCTACCTGATGAAACGGGACGCTCTGGCACCCGAGGAGATGGAAGAGATGCTCTATCGCCAATCCGGCCTGATGGGCGTCTCGGGGATCAGCGCCGATCTGCGCGACCTTTTCGCCTCGGGCGATGCGAAGGCCGCGCAGGCGATCGACCTCTACTGCCACTTGCTCACCCGCCATGTCGGCGCGATGGCCTCCAGCCTCGGCGGGCTAGAGGCGCTGGTCTTCACCGGGGGCGCGGGGCAGGGGCAGCCGGAGATTCGGGCGCGAGTCTGCGGCCGGTTGAGCTGGCTTGGCCTCGAGCTCGACCCGGTCGCCAATGCCCGCAGCAGCGCGCTGGTGTCGACGCCAAACAGTCGTATCGAGGTCTGGGTGCTGCCGGCCGAGGAGGAGGCCGAAATTGCCCGCGCCGTCGATGGATATCTGGAAGGGAGCGAAAGATGAGCGACGAGCTGGACCGTGTCGATGCCTGGTGGCGGGCGGCCAACTACCTGTCGGCGGCGCAGATCTACATGCTCGACAACCCGTTGCTGGTCGAGCCGCTGCGCCCGGAGCACATCAAGCCTCGACTTCTAGGGCACTGGGGCACGTCGCCGGGGCTGAACTTCGTCTACGCCCATCTCAACCGGGTAATCCGATCACGCGATCTCGACATGATCTTCATCGCCGGACCCGGTCATGGTGGCCCGGCGGTTCTGGCCAATACATGGCTCGAAGGCAGTTACGGAGAAATCTACCCCGACGCTGGCTTTGGGGAGAAGGGCCTATGCCGCTTCGTGCGGCAGTTCTCCTTTCCGGGCGGGGTGCCAAGCCATGCCGCGCCCGAGACACCGGGTTCGATCCACGAGGGGGGTGAGCTGGGCTACAGCCTGATGCACGCCCATGGTGCGGCCTTCGACAACCCGGACCTGTACGTGGCCTGCGTGATCGGGGACGGCGAAGCCGAGACCGGGCCATTGGCGGCAAGCTGGACCTCGATCCGCTTTGTCGATGCGGCGCGCGACGGCGCGGTGCTGCCGATCCTGCATCTCAACGGCTATCGGATCGCCGGACCGACGGTGATGGGACGCATGCCGGACGACGCCCTTGAAGCTCTGTTTCGTGGTCATGGCTACGCGCCGATCCTCGTTTCGGGCGACGACCCGGCGCGGATGCATCGCGAGATGGCCGCCGCGCTGGATGCGGCGTTCGACGAGATCGCGGCCATTCAGCGCGCGGCACGAACGGGAAAGGCCGACCCGGCGGCGACGCCGCGCTGGCCGCTGATCCTGCTGCGCAGCCCCAAGGGCTGGACCGGGCCGAAAGAGGTAGATGGCGCGCCGGTCGAAGGCACACATCGGGCGCACCAGGTTCCGCTGCCTGGCGTGCGCGAGAACGAGGACCATTTGCGTCAACTCGAAGCCTGGCTCCGCAGCTACCGCCCCGAGGAGCTGTTCGCTGACGGCGTGCCGAACGCAGAGGTCAGGGCACTTTCGCCCGAGGGCACGCGGCGCATGGGGGCGAACCCGGCGGCCAATGGCGGCAAGCTGCTGCGCCCGCTCGATCTGCCCGAGCTGTCGGTGGCCGAGATCGAGGTGCCGATGCCCGGCGCCGTGCAGGCCAGCGCCAACCGCGCGCTCGGGCTCTGGCTGCGCGACCTGATGCGCGACAACCCCGACAATTTCCGCCTGTTCGGGCCCGATGAGACGGAGAGCAACAAGCTCGACGCCGTGTTCGAGGTGACCGCGCGCAAGGCTACCGGCACGATACAGGAGGGCGACGTTGATCTCGCCGCCAACGGGCGAGTGATGGAAGTGCTGTCGGAGCATCTGTGCCAGGGCTGGCTCGAAGGCTACCTGCTCACCGGCCGGCACGGGCTGTTCAACAGCTACGAGGCCTTCATTCATATCGCCGGCTCGATGTTCAACCAGCATGCCAAGTGGCTGCGGGTGAGCCGCGACCTGGAATGGCGCGCGCCGGTGGCGGCGCTGAACTACCTGCTGACCTCGCATGTCTGGCGGCAGGATCACAACGGCTTCAGCCACCAGGACCCCGGCTTTCTCGATCATGTCGCCTCGAAGGGCGCCGAGGTCGCGCGGATCTGGCTGCCGCCCGACGCCAACACCCTGCTGCAGGTGGCCCGCGATTGCTTCGAGAGCCGCGACCGGGTGAACGTCATCGTTTCGGGCAAGCACGAGGAGAGCCAGTGGTTGTCGCCCGAGGCCGCAAAGGCGCATTGCGCGGTAGGGATCGGGGCCTGGGACTGGGCCTCGGACAAGGGTGAACCAGATGTGGTTATGGCCTGCGCTGGTGACGTGCCGACGCAGGAGACCCTCGCCGCCGTGTCGCTGCTGCGCGCGCAGCTCCCCGATCTCGTACTTCGGGTGGTGAACGTGGTCGACCTGATGGCGCTGCAGCCACCTCCAGGCAATCCCGAGGGCATGCAAGATAGGCGTTTCGATGCGCTGTTCACCACCGACCGGCCGGTCGTCTTCGCCTTTCACGGCTACCCGGGGCTCGTGCACGAGCTGACCTACAAGCGGCGCAACCATGCCAACATCCATGTTCACGGCTACCGCGAGAGCGGCACCACCACGACACCTTTCGACATGGTGGTGCGCAACGAACTCGACCGGTTTCACCTTGCGCTGGCCGCTCTTCGCTGGAGCGGCCGGAAGGACGAAGCAGTGCGGCGGCTGGAACGGTATTGCCACGATCGGCTGGCCGCGCATGAGGCGCATGTCCGCAAGACCGGCATCGATCTGACCGAGATCACAAGCTGGCGCTGGCCGGCTGGCAACGTGGCGCCGGGTTAGAGCCGGACGTGCCGAACTGCATCTATGATAGCAACAGCGACTGGTATGGAGGTCCTCGACGGCACGTGTCTTGAGACGTGAAGGGCTCATGACGAGTAAAACTCGAAAATCAACCGCGTCCGGCTGCCCGCAATCAGGTCTGGCCCCTCCTACCAGATTTGGTCGGGCAGGCGGGGCACGGTGCTCATGTTGAGACCGGCCCCGGCCCGCAGCCGTGCCTCGTAGCCGGCGGCGAGCGCTTCCGCCTCCGCCAGCACGCGCAGCAGCCGGGTCTCCACATGTTCGGTCAGCAGGCGCCGCGCCAGTTCAGGCGCCCCGGCGTCGGCGAGTATTGCGGCGCTGCGCTGCACATCTGCCAGTTCCGCGGCCAGGCCGCGTTCCACCGCCCGCCAATGCGTCGAAACCTCTGCTACCCATGCATCGCCCCCTTGGAAGGCCAGATGCATCAGCCGCTTGAAGACCGCGACCGCCGAGCGGGTGGAGGCGGCGCCTTGCGGGATGTCGGAGATGGCCTCGGCCCCCGTCACTTCATGCACGCGATCGATGAAGCGGGCGCTCTCACCACGTCCGAGATAGCGATGACGGCCGTATTCGAAAGGCACGCGCTCGATCCCCAGGAACACCGGCACAAGGGGCGCGGTGACGGGCCCGACCGGAGCGTGCCACATCATGCGCAGCATCTCGGGCGTCTCGGTGGTGAGGGGCACGATCTGCCCATACCCGGCGCTGTCGCCGGTCAGCCGCGGGGTCGACACGGCCCAGATCATGTCTTCGAGCCCCAGCCCGCCGGGGCGGGCCGCGCGCCTGGCCATCTCGTCCTCGATCCATGCCACGCCGGGGCGGCGCCCCCGTCCATCGCCGAAGACCCGGTTCACGTCGAATGCGTCGCCTGCCATGTGCCACCCGAGCCTCTGCGCGGTCTCGAGGAAGTCTTCAGGGAACAGCACGTCTTCGCCCGCTTCCTGCGGGATGAGGCCGATCCAGCCCGGCCGCAGGGCGCGAATGCTCCGGGGCCCCAGCCGTTCGGCCACCCAAAGCCCCAAGCCTCCGGCGAACTCGATCACCACCCAGCCCTCGCGGGCATCGGCGATCAGGTGCGAGTTGCCGCCATAGCTGCTGTGACCATGCGCGGCGATCAGCGCGCCGATGATCTCGACGCCTTCCCGCGCGGACCGGGCACGCTCCAGCACGATCTTCGAGAGATCCGAGTAGTTCGGCCCCTTCTGGTCCGGCGGGGTCATCGCCACGAGCTCGGGCCGGGAGGGAGACCAGACATCGCGCACCGCGACGCCGTGCTGGTTCACGCCGCCATTGATGAGCGGTGGCGGCGCACCGAGATAATGGCTGTAGTTCACGCCCATGTAGCGCGCCGTCCGGGGCACCTGCGGGATCGTGCTCAGCTGACCGGGCAGGGCGGCCTCGGCCGTGACGCCGACCGTGATCGTGCTGTCCGTGGCGTGGCTGCGGCAGGGCACCACCTCCAGCCAGTGGCTTGAGGGCTCATCTCCGTACCCCGCAAGCCAGCCATGGCCCGAGGCGCAGAGGTCGGACCCGATATAGAGGGCGTAGCTCATGACGAACGATCAACTCTTGCTGCGAGGGGCTATAGTTCGGCGCGGAGCGGCTGTTCGGTGCAACCCTTGGCGCCGAGGAGCCGGTCATACGCGCGTTCCGGAGCGCCATAGAACCCGTCGGTCGACATCTCCATGGCTTCCCTGTCCCGAATTTCAACAAGACCGCGGGTCGAGCGAATGTAACCCCGGCCTTCGAGCTCATGGAGGGCCACCGTCACGCCAGCCCGGCGAACTCCGAGCATCAGGGCCATGTATTCATGCGTCAGCTCGAACGCATCACCCTGCACCCGGTCGTGGCACATCAGCAGCCAGCGGGCCAGGCGCGTCTCCAGCTTCGCATGATTGCAAGCCAGGATCGTGCCATACATCTGCGCCATATGGGCCTGCAGATACCGCAGCATTCGGCGTTGGACGTCGGAAATCTCCATGGCGGCGCGAAACGCGCCGGCCTCCATGCGCCATCCCTGGCCGCCGACCTGCACGACGACATCGTGCATGCTGCGGTCGTCTCCGAGGATCAGCGAGGTGCCGGTCATCCCCTCGCGACCCGCCATGCCCGCCTCGGAACCGGGAAGCTCATGACCGCTGGCGACCACGGAGGCGATGCCCGCCGTCGGGAAGTAGGCATGCGTGACGTTTTGACCCTGGCATTCGAGCCTCGACCTGAGCGGCAGATCCACGGCTTCGAGGCAGGGTCTGAGCTCCGCGAGGATCGCCTTGGGAAGCCCATCGAGAAGCCGGTTTCCAGTTGATGTGTCCATAGCCACTCGCCTCCAGTTCGCAGAGGGAAAATCCCCTCTCGTATGGCGGCAGCTCAGCGAGCGAACAAC
>Ga0310345_10002798_pt1 | contig 17209 bp, 26 predicted proteins | sample HC15DNA20500_MG_FD_204667 | JGI IMG/M metagenome (GOLD analysis project Ga0310345, IMG submission 204667) | Marine microbial communities from station ALOHA, North Pacific Subtropical Gyre - HC15-DNA-20-500_MG | ecosystem: Environmental > Aquatic > Marine > Oceanic | place: Pacific Ocean: North... | reverse complement strand
TTCATTAGGGGAAATATCTGTCATATCAATCCTCATGTCTCTCATAGCAGGTGAGAAATGATGTAGTTTAGAGAGGGGGAATTCTCGTAAGTTTCTTAAAATAGAGAGATAAAAGTTCTGGCTTTGATGTAGTTATGGCACGTCAATCCCCTTTTTTCGTAAAGCCATTATTCTTTTTTGTACTGTGCTTCTTGAAATACCCAGTTTTTCACCAATTTTATCTTGAGTCAATCCCCAACAACGCCAGATCAAAACCTCGATCTGCTTTACTGTAGGTGGGTTCTTCGGGTTGTAATCAATATCCGTAGCCGCATAAGGCGGTTTGTTTGTATTCCGCATCTATATCTCCCGCAAGATAGAGGTTATTTGTTCTTCAGCAATTCCTGTATCGTCAGTTGATCTCCCAACCAATCGTTCAATCTCATGTCTGCCCTCCATTTCCCCTGATGCTTGTAGATCAATATGGGGGTTTTTACGACAGGGCAATCACCTTCAGCCTGTTTGATCCACTTGGGAAGAACAAGGCTTTTGGTGTTCTTTATTTCAAAATGGTAATTATACAGATGGCTGTCAATGTCAATGTCTATAATATCACCCTTAAAAGACAACCCTCCTGAGTTCGGTGTCCTTCGACAGTTGACCCCGAGGGTTTTGTTGATTATCTTGGCGACTTCCCTTTCGCCACGCTTTCCTTTTTCGTTAATGTTCAGTCATACACTCTCTTTTCTCCCTATATGTTATTTGACTCGTATCTTTTCCAGTGTCTCTGTTTGCTGTTTGCTTTCAATGACCCGTTTGCTCTGGTGTATTCTTCCAGATGTTTCTTAGCCTTTCTCACTAAGGCTCTTGCTACTGGATTCTCATGGTCAACCACATCAATCAAATTGTCTATCGTGCGAATTAATGTGGTACAGGTTCGAGATTGCAGAACGGTTGTGTCTAAGTGTGTCCTCATTTTTTCTCCTTTTAATTAGCAAATAGTTCCTGTTGTGAAAATCGTCTCTCTGCTATCTTTATGTATTCAGGGTTGAGTTCAATTCCTATCCATTTTCTGCCAAGTCTATGTGCCACCCATCCCGTTGTTCCGCTACCGAAAAACGGATCTAAAACAGTATCACCTTCTTTGCTTCCCGCCTTTATGCAGATCTCTGGCAGCTCTGGTGGGAATACGGCGAAGTGTGCCTCTTTGTAGGGCTTTGTGCTTATCGTCCAGACCGATCGCTTGTTCCTTCCGTCGTGCGTATATCTTCTGCTTTGTGGTAAGGCTGTTTGAATTTTCATTCCATCTTCAACGGCCTTATTTCTCAGGCCATAGAATTTCTCCGATCGTGGAGTTTCGTTTGCTGTATTGTATGGCTCTCTTATTGAATCCGCATCATAAAAATAGTGGTGGGACTTGGTAAGAAGAAAAATATATTCATGAGATTTAGTACATCTATCAGTTACGGACTCAGGCATTGGGTTGGGCTTTTGCCAGATAATATCCTGTCTTAGATACCAACCATCCCCCCGCAGAGCAAAGGCAACCCGCCAGGGGATCCCAACAAGGTCTTTTTCTTTCATTCCAATCTGCGCTGCGGGTGTTTTTTTCCGCATACGAGCTTTTCTTGGATCATTTCTCATATCAATACCAAACTGTCCCTTGCCCCGTGCAGATCCGTGAGTTGCGTAACTATCCCCCAAATTCAACCAGACCGTGCCGTCCTTTTTTAGGACCCGCCTGATTCCCCTGAATACGTCCACCATCTTCTCAACATATTCTTCAGGCGTTTCTTCAAGACCGAGCTGTTGGTCAATTCGTTTCGCACCGCATTTCTTACAATTTGTTTTGTAAATAGAATCTCCAATACCACCCTTTTTCTGCGATTTTGAATGCCCTGTTGTGCATGAATCCGAGACATGATTATCTCTGTAATGATTACATTCCTTATCTCCACCTATCCAAGCGGCCGTTCCATAGTCTCTTAATCCCCAATAGGGCGGGGAAGTAATAACGCACTGAACAGACCTTTCGGGTATGTTCTCAAGCTGTTCAATTACGTCTCCTTCTAATATCATTCTAAATCTTGCACGGCACAGCTCCTCGACTTTCACCCTGTTGATCAAGCAACACTACTCGCCGACTCAACGCTTACTGCCGTGACTCACGTTTTTGGGGAGAGGATTTTTTGCGGTTGGGGAAATGGACTGGATCGTCCTTTGGTGGTATCCTCTCCCCTTTCATATTTTCTCTGATTCCCAAATGTTGATCTGGTCTTTGTCAGGTTCAAAAGGGAAATCATAAAGCCCATATATTTTACCATTAAATTTTGACCTAAATTCCTTTTTATGTATCTGAAATGGATTTTTCAATTTACTATATGGGACTGTCATTCTTTGGCCTTTGTATTCTATAATAAGATTTTCCTTTCTCTTCAACGCCCGTTGAAGAACGTGGTCTCTTATTGATGCAAACCCATTAAATAACTTTTTTACTTTATACTTAATCTTCTTATCCAGTAGCTTCGCCGATTTCTTTTTCTCCGTATCCCTGTTCGGGGTATGATATATCCCTAATATCACAACAGAGAGAAGCGTCAACGCTTGACTGAGCATGATCTGGTTCTGGCTCTAAAACCCGAGGCGTATCTTCGGCCCCTTCGCCGTTAATTGCTCTGTGGAAACGGTCGTGTTCTTCTTCCGCGTTATCAATATCTGCCTTGCTGAACTGCTTGTCTTTCATAGCCTGAAGTCCCAAGCTGACAAGGGTCCGCCAAGTAGTGACCTTTGAAGAAGAGATGCCCATTATGTTGTTCATAAGACCTCCATCATTTTAGTATGACAAATATCACATTGCTTGTAAAGATTCTTTGTTTCGGTTACAAACCGCCGCTCGGAATGTTCGGGACACTCATAAATGAATTCTTTATTTCCACCGTCCCCCTGGTTTGTATCGTATTTTCTAAAATCACCATTTAGAAACCATTTAAGAAGAGGCTTTTTACCGCCCCGCTTGTGCATTTCTTTGATAAACGGTTTCCAAGCATCAAGAGGCATCCGCTCCAATGCCTGAACAATGCTCTGACGTTCAGCACGGTTTGGCTCTTCCTGTATTATTAATATTTTGTCCTCTTTCCAGTTGTTAAAGAGCATCCAGAATTTTTTTACAGGCGGGTAGGGTTTCTCCCCTCTTATTGCAGTAGCAGTAGAAGATGAAGATGCAAGGCTATTTTTTGCTATGGCCTTACTATGGTTTTGCCATCGTATTTCAGCCCCTAACTTCCCGCTTTTCTGACGAGATACCTTATTTCGCCTTTGCTTTTCTCGTTCTTTCATAAGTCGAGGATGGTGTATCATCTCGCCATCAAAGTGAAACTTGTTCTTCACTTTCGAGTAGAGTTTGGGGAAGTTTCGAGGATTTCCGAGGAGTCTTTTGATGTAATTTTCATCATTTTTAATTCCATCATTTTCCCAAATATAACAGAGCAAAGTAATGAAAGCCCCACGCTCTGCAAGTCCCCAAGATGCCACGTCTGGATCCGAAAGCCAATCCTTTGGATAAAATTGAAACGCAGGAGATTTAGACTTCAACTAACTCCCCTTCTTCTTCTTTAAGTGGTTTGCCGCAACTACAATAGAATGTTCTTCCTTGAGAGCAAGAACTATTTTTTGAACCTCCCAAGAGGGGCACTGGTGGAGCATCATACCCCCCACTACCCCCCTCTTGATTTTCATTGACCTTGCTTTCCCCTTCTCGAACCCCAACACTTGACATAAGTGCTGTTGTCCAAGAGCGAATTGCCTTGCCCATCGTAGCCAAGTGTCCTCTAAAACGGTAAGTCATCCTCTTCGGAATCATTACCACGACTCGCATCCTCGTTCTGGACCTGTTGGCTGACGGCATCGTCCCGAGCCGCTTCGTATTGAGCGTTCAACTGATCTCGGACAACATCATATACAGCCATGATCTCTGTCAGTTCGTCATCCGTTAGAATGTCACGCCAGACCTTCCCATATTTCTCAGAAATTCCCTTCAAATGAATGGGCGATTCTGCTGTTTGAATATGAGCCTTGATCCGACCGAAGTGATCTGAGATAATTGAGAACCATTGATCTGTCCGTTGGGCAGCTGTTTTTGAACTCCACTTTTCAGGCATGGTTGCAGCGGCCAGTTTGGCCGCGACCTGAACATGAATATCAAACGTCTTTTTGTTGTTAATCAACTCCCAATCGGGTGCGGTGTTCCCTCCAGTATCAACTTTAACGTCCTCTGTGGGCGTTTTAACGCCGTTTTGTGACGTTGATAGGGTGTAACCGCTCTCTTCGCAGTAGATGGTCATTTCGACCGATTCTGGCAGTCGCCCAATCTGGTCAATCAGGTCGTTTGTATGGTTGTTTTGCATGATGAAGAGGTTGGTTGGTTCGCCTCCAAGCCGAACTCCGAACATCGTGCTTTGATTACTGCAAGGGACACCTGCCCCATCGAAGGACTTGGTAACAACAAGCTGATCTCCTTTGGGGACTTTATCCAGATTAATTGCAGGTCTTTTTGCCATGTTTTTTACTCCCTTATTGTCTGTTTCTGTTTGTTAAGTAACGCCCTTTTGACATCGCCTTTCAAGATATTTGTGCGAGGCATTTCCTCATCATATTTTGGAAAATATGCTGCTGAAAAGATGTGCGGTTTAGCGTACTTCTCGATGTCCTTGTGCCGACCATCAATAACATCAAGAACGAGATTAATCGCCTCATCGTGATCGTCGGCCTCATCAAGTGTTCTGTAATAGATCTGCCCCGTTGAAGGGCAAGTCATCTCAAAAGTGATTTTATAGAATGGTGAGAAATCACTCATCTATTTAAGAAATGTCGAATCCAAGCGTAAGCCTTCTGATACCACTTCAGATCGAAATACTGAAGGCGTTTATTCCAACACAGTTTTTCTCCGAGTTGGCGAAACTCGTCAACCCTCATTGCGTTTTCTATATGACAGTCATTCATGATAATCTCCTTATCGTATTTAGGATCGTAACTTTCAGGTGGGTCAACCATTGCACGTTCATCGAATGGCGTATCCCCGTATTCCAGTTCATAAGCTAACTCGGCCATTTTTGACATTATTTCTTCTCCTTTGAACATTTGTAACAATGCTTCGGCGGCGACTGTTTTATTAAAACAAGTCTCGCCTTTATTGGTTTGCCACATTTCTTGCAACGAAACTTTGACAATAATGTATGGGGATAATGAACGCCCTGAAATTTCTTTAGCATTAATGAACCGCATTGATTCTGGATTCAATCAATGCCCTCGCCTCTTTCTTTGCTTTCCTCAATTCCCGCTTTCGTCTTTTTATCTCTTCGTGGCGTTGCCGCCTTTCCTGTTTTCTTTGTTTGGCTTTTCTGTTCGGCATCTTCTAATCTTTCAAATTAGCCTTGTAACAGCCCTCAGAACAGTAGTTCTCATCATAGTCGGGTTCAGCTTCGCCACAGTCTATTCCAAGCCGACTCCCGCAATTTAAGCAAGACTTCTCCATAGCATTAACGATCTGATTCTTGATGCGTTTGGCTGTCTCTTTATCAACACCGTCAACAATAAAATGGTCATCAATCCAGTTCATATCCTCTCCCTTATTTAATACAACACTTTTTGAATTTCTTTCCACTACCACAGGGGCAGGGTTCATTCCTTCCAACCTTATGCCCCTCCACGCCATGCGGACGGCTTGGGAGAAGAACAAGGCGTGACTCTTTCCACCCCTCAAATTCCACCTCTACTTTTTTTGCTAATCCTTCACGATCGCAGAACGCATGATAAGGCCGCCAACCTCCAATCTTACGGACGAATTCACCTGAATGAATGGGTAGCTTTACAAACGCGGTTTTAATTCTTACCCCTCTTTTTACCGCCCCTCTTCCACGCCTTAGATGCGTTCTTTGTGGACCCGTGCCTACGCTTGTATTCGATGCGATATAATTTCTCAGCTAATTCCATAATCGTTTACTTCTTTTGGAACTTCATAACCTTGCTGTGATAGGCTTTCAGCTATGAAGGTAGTCCATTCGATTTGCCGATCTTCATTAAAGACCGTTTCTTTGCCTTGCTCAAAATCCCCTTGTAAGGTGTTGTAAAGTAGTTTTACGAGGGATTGGTTTGCTCTCCGTTGATAGCTGCGATTAATCTCGTTCTTGATGTCACCCAATTTCTTTTTCATGATTTGTTCCCCCTGATTCTTTTGATTTGATAACCATAAGCCCAACTCCCATTAGTTAGGCAGACCACTACCGTCTCGTCTTTTACTTTCCACCACTCAACTTCATTCACATTGATTCCAGTTCCGTGAACGTGGTTTGTAGTTATGTCGCTCACGGTAGCAACTTTGGGAGAAGCTGTACCCCAAGAGTCCCGCCATTCCACCTCGTCATCTATTTTCAGTTTCATTGTCTTTTCTTTTTTCATCTAATGCCTCCATTTCTTTTTTCCATTTCTTATAGGCAGGAGTCATTTTTGTACCAGAATCATCCCAAGAATTGTTTCCACTGTAAGAGTATCCGCTTTCAATGATAGCGTCATCAACTTTTCTTTCAACAGCAATCATTCGATTTTCCTCGTCCCCTTCGCAAATTCCAGAAACCCCTGTTACGCCCTCAGCCATAATTCCCTCAAGCATTTCAATCTGCTTAGGCGTTAGCTTTAGTTTGAGTGTGTAGTATTTTTTCATTGTTGTTTAAGATACGACTTCGACAAACCCGTCTGTTACATCACTCGCAATCTCACAGAGATTATCATAGTCGCCAGATTGCATCGCTTCCATCGCTTCGTTAATCTCTGTTTTTGATTTCCCCATTTCTTGAAGAACCTTTTTGACTAAGCCCATCACAGCAAACGCATTTCCTTGCGGTGATGTTGAATCAATCATTAACATGATTTTGCTCCCTTATATCTTTTGGAATGATAGGCCCGACAACGGTACATGATTAAGGCAATAAGTGGCACGTCGCCCAAACCGTCGCCAGACCTGAATTTTTTGAATTCCTTAATCATGTTTGAGATATTAACCTTCACAGCAACCAGATGCAAATAAATAACAAAAACCCTATCGGGAGCGTGATAGGGTTTCTATTAAAACGAATCTGAACAAGTCAGCTTTGTTTGGGGATCTAATTTACAAAAGACTGAGAGCCTTATTTAACAGTTGAACTTAAAATTTTTAATTTAACCGAAAAATCACTTGGATTGTGAACCATACCAAAACAGACCTAATTGTGTCATTTTTTATGCTTATAGATTCAACACAAAGCGATTATTCTAACTTTTTCAATTACAACTACGAAAAGCCGAGAACCTGGCGTTAAAACGCCTGTTTGACCACTTCAAACCGATTTGGGCTAATTCTGAAAGATTTTAAGTGAAAAGGCTGTTTCACCTAAATAATTAAAGTTTGGGCTTTCAATTAGAATTCCTCAATCACAGATAATGCGGTTGAATATACGTTACTTGCTACCTGTTGCGATGCCCATTCATCTTGTCCGAACCTTCCAAAAATGTAATCGCCATTGGTTGTAGAACTTCCATCGGGTGTAAATACAAATGGAATATGACTGCCACCTGTCCGATTCCAAACCATATTATAGAAGGAGTCGGTTGCGGAATCAGTCGATATATCACTGGTAGTTAGATCATCATCACTGAGAAAACTGAAATTCATATCAAATTTAGTCCGTCCTCCAAACCTTTGATGGGTAGGAGTTCCTGCACTTTTGAACGGTTGGCCGCTTTGAGTTGTAGAAGATTGGTTTCCTTCAAGCCATTTAGCCTGACTGAATCTTCTTCCAGAAGGTGTCTCCATAATATCATTCCCAAAACTGACAGCCCTTGTAACTTTCATATCAGGGGCAAGGGGCATGTCGAAGTATTCACCGATCAAGATACATCCGATTTTCAAATCATTGGATGAACTGAAAGTAGAATCCCCTTCAAATTGAACCATAAGGTGTCTATTGGTATCAGCCGTATCAAATGTAATGATCGAATCGCCATCAGTTGCGGGGGTAAATATATTTGAGGAATCAGCGGCGTTCAGAACTGAAGCACTTGCTTCGGCAGTAGGATCAATAGAGGTTATAGCACTTGAACTCGTTGATACCCTAAATTTCCCTTCAGCCGAATCCATGTTGTGATTGAGTATCGCTACAAAATTGGTCGGGATATCTGTTACCTGTTTATCAATCGCGAAAAGAACATGATCGGCTCGGGTCGCTGATGAATCTGATGTCGAGAATACTACCTGATTAGCGGGGTTCATATCAAAAAGTTCTTCATCAACATGGGTGGCATCGTGATTGATGGTGTCGCTAATAGCGTGATAAATTGCAAACTCTGATGAAGCTACTCCTCTCGATATGAGCCAATTAATAGTATCAACATAAAATCTTGGTGTCTGTATTCTTTGATAAGTCATTTAATCTGAAACCTCTGTGCAAACAATCTCACAACCATTTGGTCGCTTATTAATTGAATTGATAATGAAAAAATTATTTGAGCTGTCCATAGCTGCTCCGAACAGTTTGATGGAAGAATCCCAATTATCGAAATTGATAATATCACCAATCTCGAGGTGGTTGTATTTAGCCGAAGGAATATCAAACATAATAGTTATCCATCTCTGTTTCATGAAATCCCGATAAGACTCTGCGAGTTTTGTTGCTGTTGTAGAATCAAGCACTCCATCGGAATCCATTTCAAATTCCAAAGTCTGATAAAACCCTGCGGCTGTTGATCCCTTAGAAGTGGAATCAGTTGCAGTCGCTTGGGACATGGATTGATTTTGACCAACATCAAAATTGTAATTAATAGTAAAATCATTCCTGACAGAGTTCATGGGAGTCTTTTTAATAAAGTCCAAAGTAATATCGTTGTAATCAATGGACTGCTCTTCTGCGGAATAATTATCAGCCCCCCGCCTTGTTACGATTTTGAATTTTCCTGTCGCATCTATAAAGACCCACGAAAGACTCTGGCGACACAGCTTTTCAATAAAGTCTTGGGAATCGGTGAACTTGTATTGGCTCATGGCAAATTCCACGTCTCCCACAGAATCATTAAAAGCATCCCCCAATGTTCCATCTGTGGTATTCCCAGAAGCATCGAAACTCGCATAATCAATATGACTTGAGGTAAGAGCATCTCCCGCATGATCTTTTAATTCATTTCTAATGCAATCCTCAATCATATAGATCGGGTTTTCAATTAGGTCGTTTTCATTATATCCGTTGTTCCTTGAATCCGCATCAACCCACGCCCCATATTTTCTTCCCTTTCCAGAGAAATATAAGTAATCAACATTCGCGGGAGTTCGTAAAGTTTTGGTCTTTACAATCCTCACCTGTTGGTCAACTGTTTCCTTTTGGATATAACCACTATGAGAATTAAATCGTCTTTCTGTGGACTCAAATATCTCATTGATTTCTTTAGAAAAATGCTGTGAGGGTTCAAATTGAATTTCAAGCCCGACTTCATCAATGTCCACAGCCATATTCCCAGAGCCGCTCGTATTATCGATGGTGAGGAAAATCGCATCCTCTACATCCCAACTTGCCTGTTCTCCATCACTGAATTGAGAGGTTACGGTGGCTGTCTGATCGCCTCCATCCCAGGTAAAAGTTGCAATAGATGAACCACCTGCCCCTGCACCTCCTGCAACTCTGAAATTAGTATTAGGGGCGGACCCTATGAACGAGCCAAAAGCAAATAACAATTTGGCCGCTGTAAATTCTCCCATCTGTGGAACTTTGGGAAACCGCCAACCCGTTGAAGTAGCACCTGCCCCCGTTTGAGATAATCGGTAAGCTGTTGTGCCAAAATTATTATCAAAAGTATTAGCGTAATTCGTTCCACCAGAATAAGTGTTGTGAGGACTCAACGGGACATAGACTCGCCAATCCATATCTTTTGCCGTTATAGTCGAACCCGAGGCGGTTGTGTTCGCATCCTCGCATATAATAAAGAAATTCTTATCGTACATATAGATATTTTTTGAATCAATCGTGTGGGGGGTCTGGCTATCAACCAACGCTTCTATCCGTGCATTGGTCTCATCAAATTTGTCCACGATAATCGCAGGGAATTTTCCCTTTGTGAAATAACGATCAAACTCAGCCCCGCTTGTTGGGATAGTTCCAATATCAGTTTTATCGTGGCAGTCTCCATAGTTCATTGGAATAGGTTTTCCAATGTTATTCTCTGGTGCGTTTGCATAAGATCCCGAGGTCACGGTATTATATGGAATCTGATTGTGGTATCTACTCCCCATATCCAGTAATTGAATCGCTATCTCGTTTCTATTGTATTCAATACCGCCAGAGATAATTCCTGTCCCGATCATATTGGCCGCAGTATCAAATGTTAAGCCATGAACACACTGGAACAATTCCCATTTCCTGTTGGCGAAATTCTTTGCAGCTAATTGATCTGAGAACCTTCCATCCTGAAATGATTTTTGCGAATTAACCATCTTGATTGACATATTCCCGATGGATGTTGTGAAATTAAATACATCAAGCCCCTGAGAATAGCCACCCCAATCAGTTACAAGTCCGTAATAAATATCAGACCCATCAACTCTGTGCGTATCACTCATTCCTACAAAAGCCGATTCATCATTGTAATACAATTTCAAACACCAAAAAGTCTGAGCATTTCTTAGCTTGAGCTTATTGGTAAGAGTAGAATTAAAACTAAGCACTAACCCAAAGACCTCACCCGACTCATAACAGGCATTAAGGTATTTCTAACGTAAGAATCAGAGACAAGCCCACCATTAATATTGATATTGTTGTTGACGGTTGGGGTTTGGCCTGTGAATCCGAATAGTTTGGTCGCAAAAGTGGCAAAAGGGCTGTCTGTTCCCATTCCCAATAATGCTGAGACGATTCTCGTTTGGGCGGCGATAATAAGAGCCTCGACTGCGGCCTGTGCCATAACATCCCCAAGATTCTCCCCCGCAATAGCGGCCTGTGCCAAATCTGTTGCAGTTGAGGCTGTCAGTCCCGCCATCGTATTCATGGAATCTTTGGTTTTCTCAAGCTCCTCATCTCTCAATCTGGCAGCAACGATGATTTTCTTCTCAGCATTCTCCCTATCTAATGCCAACTGCAACAACACTCTCAAATCTTCAATCTCTTTTTTTCTTTGCATTACTCCCACCTGTGCCGCCGCTCCACCAACAGTAAATGAAATTTTAGGAAGTGTCTCAACCTCAGCTTCAAGACTCGCAATTTCCTCTCGTAATTCTTGAGTCCCAAGCCTTTCGGGGCTTAAAACTCTTCTAAAATGTCTGGCAAGTTCCTTCAAAGCCAAAGAGACTTGGGAGACTGCGGGGGACACCAACAATCCAAACTCTCGTTTCAGATCATCTACTGCGTGACCTGCCTGTGCCAAGTCTCCTGCAAGTGTTTCTCCTGCCGCCTTTGCAACGCCACCAACCTGTTTTTCAACCTCATCTAAAATTTCAGCGAAAGTTCCGTGCCTTGCGATTTCCTCATCAACTGTAATCCCTGCTTCTCTCAATTCCCCAGACATCCCCATTGCGGCCTTTCCAACTTTATTTGCCGCAGTTCTAAGGTCTCCATCCATTACAGTTGCAATGTCGAGCATTGTTTCAATAGCTCTTGGCATTACATCGTCAGGGATTTGCTTGTAAGTCTGCAACAAACTCATTCCTTCCAAAATAGCTGTGTTGCTAAACAAGGTCACTTCTTGGAGGGAAGCCGCATAGCCCTGAAGCACACGGGATGCTTCTGGAGTAAATGTATTCATGGACAGCATGACTTGGTTCATTTTCGCAACCGCAAGTTCAAATCGTATGGCTTCATTAACGGAGGTTTTCAAGGCAACGATGAGTCCCCTTGCCCCGAAATAAGCCGCTCCTGCTTTTATAGCAGACTTGCCGAGTCTTACAAGACGAGTGTCCAACTTTTCAGTCTTTTGCGTTGCCTTGTCCGCACCCTTTGTGCGGAATATCAGTTCGATTATCTTGCTAAGTGCCACGTTGTTTCTCCGTATAATGTTTCTGGAGGGCTAAAGCCTCCTGCTTAATAAGTGAAAAATCCCTCAACTTTTGTGCAGGTGCTTCGTCAAGGGATCGTGCTATTGGAATGTTCATAGATTCCATCATATAGTATTCTTCAATCAGTTGGTCATATTCGCGATCCCACAAGAATCGGGGATTGGCAAAAAAATGAATCTGATAATAGAGTTGTTGCCCCACCGAGAACTTTGTCCCATCAGATTCCTGTGCCAATCTCTCCACTTCGTTCCATCTCTCCTCGTCATCATATTCTATTGCTCGAAATAAGGAAGGGCTTTGAGCCGTGTAAAATGTTCCCGACGGGAGGATTATCGGAAACTGAGGGGTTTCAGTATAACCGAGAGCCGCCCCCCAAACGGCATAACTCAAAGCCCTTATTCTTTTTTTGATTCATCATCCATCCTGAGATACCTGACCAGAATTTTCTGTCCCAGGGCATCAATCTCGGGATGAGACATATTTTTTAAGGCCTCCTCGGGTTTCTCGATCGCATATTCCAGTACCATCGCTATTGCCATATCGTGAGCCTCCCAATCAATTTTAACATTGGATACTTCACCCGATGAAAAATCAATGTCGGAATTGAGATATGCTTTCTTGTAGGCTGAATAAAGTTCTCGCTCTTGCCCGAAAGTGATCTCGTTGATTTCAAAGTTGTCAACCTTCATTTGACCTCCCTTAGTTACTTATATTGTACTTATATTGAAAAACGGACCGAGCAATGGGGGTTCTAAGCCCCTATCTCAACCCGAGGTGATACTTATATCAAGCGACTATCTGAATAACGTCTCCGCTTGTGGTCGCCATATTTTTGATTGACATATCCACAAACATCGCCGCCGCTTCCGACCAAGAAACGCTTGTAATTCTTCCGTTGGCGGCTTTGACTCCGAACGTCGAGGCCGACGACCAAGTACCGTGATTTGATAATTCAATAGCGGCATTTGATCCCGCTTTCCAAATAACGTGCATCCCCGCTGTATTATCATCGTATTTCAAGGAAAAATCCTGTGAGACAGCCAACTCAGGAATCGCTCTGACGATTGATTGGGGAATGGCAGTTGCTCCATCATAGCCCAAATAAATAGCATCGTTTTCAAGGTTTAATGTCCAAGATGCGATCACGCAATCAGTGACTCCCGCAATAGTCCTTGTTGTATGGAAATCAGTCAGGTAATAATAGGTCGAACCGTGTGCCGTCATTGAAGTCGGTATATTCTGAGCATAAGCGGGAGGATATCCAGTTTTGAACGTTCCACTCATCTTGATCCTACCAGATTCAGTTCCCATATCACCCGTCAAACTGAGAGCCGTTAAACAACACCCAGGAAACCTAATAGATTGATCGTTCCCTGCTTCGGGGCTGACGACAGCAACCGTAACCGTGTCCCGTATCGTAATTGAACTGCTGTCATCAGTTTCCAATTCAGGCGGTGTGTAGTTGTAAGCAACATCATAACTGGCGGGACTTGAACCCACCGCAGTTGTTGTGATATTCTGCAATAAAAGTGGCAGAACTGTACTGTCTGCCGTTCCTGAAAATGAAATCTCTTTCGTTGTTCCTTTCTCTGTAACAAAAGCATCTTCTGCTTTCGCTGTCCGTCCAGTCCCGCTTCTTACATCCAATACCTGAGTCGGATTAAGTGCAGGGAGTGAGACGGAGTCAACATTGATTAGATTCATCGAAGAGACATTTGCTGTGCCGATCGTACTTTCGGCTTTTAATGCGAGTTTGAACTCGCTCGGGGCATACCCCGCTCCATCAAGTCCCATTACTTACTCTCCTTCTTTTTAGTTTCCGTTACATACTCCTCTGCGGCATCAGGGATGGAATCAACTTCCACTTCCTTGCCATCGTTGAGTTTTTCCCAATCTTCTGTCTGGAATCCACAAAATGATTCCCACATTGGAATTGGTTTTTTTTTGTCTTTAATTTTTATTTTCATTTGAATCCTATTCGTAATCGGGTTCTGATGATCTACAACTGAATTGATAATTGACAACATGAAGATTTGGCTTGTCCGCTTCCTGATCTTTCAAGGTTGGGTTGAAGTCTATATCAGTAATTCTGCCATCGTGATATATGTAGGCAGTAATTAAATTATAGTAGTCCACGCTGTAAGCCCATCTCGTTAAATACGTTGAAAAGGTTGTCTCATCATTATCTGGCGATGGGTTGTTCTTCATTAGCCGCATCAATCTTTCAGTCGTATTTGATAGATAATCGTGATGGGTATGACGAGCATAGCCTTCCCGAAATAAATAATAACGAATGTCAAAAATGTATTGCCGCATCAATCCACCTGCGTAGGGCTGAATGTCACCCACAGAATTGAGATAGATGTTCCAGAAAGTAGAACCATGATAAGTGTAATCTTTATCAAAATGAACCGCCACCTTGAACTCCTCAAAGATGAGTTCTTGCATCTTGTTCATTATTCGCTTTCCCTGATCGAGATATATCATCTACGTTCCAGTTGGATACTTTTTACAGGCGACCCAGCTTCTGGCACTGAGCCTGAACATTCGACCTCCCAAGTATCATTAGTTGTAGTCACCCCGTAACTCCAACGAGCCTGTAAGCCATGCCCGATACTCTGATAGTCTCCATTAATGGGTTCGTTCTCAATAAACGCTTGAGTCTGTAAACCTGTGGAACTGGAAACATAGGACGAGTATTTTACTGACGTATTGGCAGTCCCTTTGGTTAATGTCCCCCCTGCTGAAACGATCACCTTAATAAAGTCATCGGCTGTTGCGTGTCCTCTTACATCAATTATATTAGATGTAGAACTGGAATTAACTGAAACCCTTTTAGCAATCCCTTGATTGTGTCGCATGGTCTTATCATGCCACATGGATACTTCGCCCGATTTGATATTGTCAAGCCAACCTGTCCCTTCTGGATTGTAAGCCAGGGATTGAAGATAGTCCGCACGTTCTGGATCATACGGTCTTGCAAGTTCGGCACAGGCAAGGACTGCATTGCATTTAATGATTAAATCATCCCACGATGCTTCGCTTACTCCCTGAGTTCCGATACCTAATCTTTTATGAATTGGACGGTTGATATAGTTACGAATGAAACTGGCCGCCCTTGAAAGTGCAGTAGTTTTGAGTGTCGAATAGGATCTACCGCCTTCTATCGTGTGATGCGTAAGCGGGTTATTATCGCTTCTTAAATAAAGGGTGTCATCTGAAGAATCATAAAACCATTCCCCGTCCGTGTCGTTACTAAGTAAAGTAGAAAGGTTTGCAACTGCATCATCTAAATCAAACGAATCACGAAATAAATTATCGATCGTACCAGAACTTCCCGCCCTATAAGTGTTGCTCTGATAAAATATCCAACCTGTTATGAGTATTTTACGGTCAAAAGCCTGTATCGAATGTTATAGTGAGTTTATTATCTCACATCTCCGCATTTCTACGGAGTATCGGCATATCTTTTCATCCCAGTAGGATGTTGGGAACTCTTGGCAAGATTATATTCTCTATGAGTTTCACTTGCTATGCTCTGCCCCTGACAAGAGTTTTGCCCCTTGCCTTCGGTTCGGGTTATCATGGCTTTCGCTTTAGACTCCCCGCTTAATTTCCCAATCATAATAGTCATAGTTACCTATGAAAACGACACACAGTTGATTGTATCAGGAATAAAATATTCAAGGTCAGTAGTGGCGTTCGCATAGAACTCGTCATAGGTACTCATTAAAGCCTCCTTGTCCCACTAATTCAGGAACATCTATCATATCAATCGTCTCCATTATTCTTTTTATTAAATCAAATTTTGTATCTTCTACGAAGATTGCTTCTTCAGGATTTAAGTCATTCATCTCATCATATTGCCATCTCAGAACTTTCAACTGAGCAATCGCATCACCGAGATTAAGTGTTTCCATTTAGTTCTTCTCCCCAAAGAAATGTTTTACCTTTTGTAATATCCACAACGTCGAGTCTAAAATCATTATTAGAAAACCAATCCACAACTCCGAAAGCGTGACTCCATGACGTTTTTCGATTGCGTAACCAAGTATTAGCTTCATCGCTCATGTCCTTCAAACATCCTAAAGAAAACCCTGCATGAGTCCCGTCCAGATGTGTAACGGAATGCCTCTGAACATCATGGATATGTCCATACACAACCGACTTGCCAAGATTGAGAGCGTGTTGCCTTGAGTGATAAGCCGTCGAATAATGCCCCCCGTGATAGAAGTAGAGTTTTCCGATCCTGAGATATTTCCCATAAGGTTTGTAAACATATCCTCTTTCTTTAAGTTTGAGAGCATTAGCAAATTTTAATTCTTTAAGATAGGGGTGTTCCAGAACGAATTGATTGCACCAATCATCGTGATTCCCTTCGCACATATATCTCTCTTTGCATTTAACGGAATCCAAAACCCTGTCGAACTGGTCAAGCCCCGCATTAATTTCCTGAGTCTCTTTCTCAATCTCTGGTAGGATGTATTCCAGGGGTGGACGTTTCCTTCGTTTATATTTCCAAGCACTAACACTTTCCCATTCCCCTACATCTCCAAGATTAATAAATATATTCGGCTTGACAAGTTTGATCGCCTGTAAAACGCAGTTGACTGCGGCTTGATCGTGTAAGGGAAAATGAGTGTCTCCGCATACTATGGCCCTCTTCATATATTAGGTCGCGACTGCTCTCTTGTACCATCCGAACCAATACTTCTCCAACTTGGGTTTGCGATTAATTAACTCAGCGTAATACTTGACCCTGAAACTTTGCAACCGTTCAGATTCAAGTCCTTTTGCTGATGCGGCCGTGTTCCTCCCAAGCCTTCCATCTACTTTGATATTCACTCTCCTTTTATGATTACAAGCCTTCTGAAGTATCTCACAGGCTCGTTTCTTCCCCATGTTGACCGCCATGTCGAAATAGGTGGTCCAAAGCCTCTCTGGGAGCATTTCAACTTTCGATGGTTTCCAGTATTTGTCATGGTAAATCTTAACCGCATCCTCCTCAGTTAAGTTCTTAATATCCAGATCAGGGAAAGCCCTTTTGCTGATTCCGAAATTTGTCTCCCCGCCTGGATCGTCGGGGTCGTTGACATAGCCGCCCTCATGCTCCAGAACTACCTGCACTATTTCTTCAAAACTCAAGGAAGTTTCTTGCCCTTCTTTTTC
>Ga0310345_10002797_pt1 | contig 17209 bp, 15 predicted proteins | sample HC15DNA20500_MG_FD_204667 | JGI IMG/M metagenome (GOLD analysis project Ga0310345, IMG submission 204667) | Marine microbial communities from station ALOHA, North Pacific Subtropical Gyre - HC15-DNA-20-500_MG | ecosystem: Environmental > Aquatic > Marine > Oceanic | place: Pacific Ocean: North... | reverse complement strand
CTCTCCCGCTTCGCCTCGAGGTCCTCGCGGCTCTCCATCGCCTCGCCGCCGACCTTCCACGCCGGCGGCCTCGGGCCCTGCTGACGCGGGGTGCGGGGCTCGGCGTAGGGGTGGATCCGCTTCACCACCTCCGCGCCCAGCGCCCGCTTCCCCGTCCGCTTCCGCTCCGCCCGGAACCGCGCCTCGAGCTCCCGCTCGCGCTTCTCCAGCACGTGCACCGACTTGCGGACGTCGCCCCCGAAGCCCCGCGTGAGCAGCGCGCTCGGCCAGAACTTCACCTCCAGCTCCGTGGGCATGTCCGGCGTGTGCCGGAGCGCGGGCCGCTTCAAGGCCATCGTCCCGCCCGCCCGCAACGCCAGCGAGGTGTTGATCCCCGGGTAGTCCGCCGTCCGCTCCACCAGCCCATCCGCCACCGGCTGCGCGCGCATGTACAGCGCCCAGTCGATGCAGGCGCCCGTGTCCATGAGGCGCATGTAGTGGGTCGGCTCCTTGTCCCACACGCAGGGCGGCCGGTCGTAGCCGAGCTCCTCGAGCGCGTCCATCAAGAAGAGCGCGGTGTGCCGGTGCGCCCGCTGGGTGAACTGTGGCAAGTTCGCTTTCGTGGGCGTGACGTCGCCGTGGTAGTGGTTCGGCTCGAGCGCGACGCCGTGAATCCGCACCTTCAGCTGGTGCGCCGCCCAGGCCCAGAGATACAGAAAGCCCTCCTGGATCCACGGCTCGGACGGAGTCCAGAGGAGCTTGCGGTGGGTGCAGCGCCGGGTGATCGCCACCTGCGCGTTCGCCACCTGGACGGCGGGGTCGGACACGCCGCCACCCGTTTCACCGCCCGTGCCGGACCCCGCTCATGTGATTCCGCGTACTTACGCGGCCGATCTGGCGGAGGTGGCGGGCTCGGGGGTGGCGGCCGCCGGTCGCGCGCCTACTCCAGGTCGTCGAGGAGCGTCGCCGGAACCGCCATCGCGTGGTAGCCGTGGTCGACGTGCAGCACGGTCCCGGTGATCGCCTGGGCCAGCGGGCTGCAGAGGAACGCCGCCGCGTTCCCCACCTCCTCCGCCTCCAGCGGTCGGGGACGCGCCGCATTGACCTCGTAGTGGGCGATCATCTTCTGGATGAGGCCGATCGCGCTCGCCGCGCGCGAGGCGTAGGGGCCGGCGCTGATCGCGTTGACCCGGTGGCCCCACTTGCGCCCCGCCTCGTAGGCGAGCACGCGGGTGTCCGACTCGAGCGCGGCCTTGGCCGAGCTCATGCCGCCGCCGTAGCCGGGCACGACGCGCTGGGCCGCGAGGTAGCTGAGGCTCAGGAAGCTGCCGCCCTCGCGCACCAGCGGGCCGAAGTGCTTCACGGTGGAGATGAACGAGTAGGCGCTCGCGCTCATCGCCGCGAGGTAGCCGCCCCGGCTCGTCTCGAGCAGCGGGTTCTTCACCTCCGGGCCGTTCGCCAGGCTGTGCACGACGACGTCCACACAAGGCTCGCCGAACGCCTCCTTCATGGCGGCCGCCGCGCCCGCGATCGTGAAGTCGCCGCGATCTTTGTAGCGGCGGCTCTCCTTCACCTCCGCGGGGACCGCGTCGAGGCTGTCGTACTCCGCGTCGAGCGGCAGGATCTTCTCGAACGTCATCTTCTCGCCGCTCGAGAGCGTGAGAGACGCGTCCATCTTCCCGCGCCGGATGAGCGTCTCGAAGATGTTCATCGCCGGCGGCCAGGTCCCGACGCACACGCTCGCGCCGGCCTCGGCCAGCGCCTTGGCGATCGCGAACCCGAACCCGCCGTCGTCGGCCACGCCGGCCACGAACGCGCGCTTACCCTGAAGATCGATTCCGAGAGACATGGGCGCGAAGGCTCATCCAGGCGCCGCTCCGGGTCAAGTCGGGGGCTGGACAAGCCTCCGGCAGGTGTTAGTTTCCCGCCACGGCTCCCCAGCCATCGACACGTCGCTGACCGTTCCGGCCCCGTGTTCATCGAGAGTGGGTCGCGAGACAGGACGTTCGAAAACCAAGAGTTCCCGTTGCCATCCGGGCAGCGGCAATCGAGAGAAAGTACGAGATAGATCGACATGAGCAACAAGCTTTTCGTGGGCGGCCTCAGCTGGGACACCGGCGACCAGTCCCTTCACCAGGCCTTCGAGGCCTTCGGCCCCGTCACCGAGGCCAAGGTCATCACCGACCGGGACACCGGCCGCTCGCGCGGGTTCGGCTTCGTGACGTTCCAGCAGAGCGCTGACGCGGCGACCGCCCGTCAGGAGATGGACGGCAGCGAGCTCGACGGCCGCACCATCCGTGTGGACGAGGCCAACGACCGCGGTCGCGGCGGCGGTGGCGGTGGCGGCGGTGGCCGTCGCGGCGGCGGCGGCGGACGCTGGTAAGCCTCCCCCCACGCATTTGCTCGAGAGCCCCGGCGGTCACGTCGGGGCTCTTCGCGTTTCTGGTACAACCCGGCTTGAAGACGCCCGCGCCTCCCTACGTCCCAGAGTGCACATGGATCGCAAAGCCTGGCTGCTGCTCGCACCCGCCGTCGCCCTGATCGGCGTGGGCGCCTACGTCTGGTGGGCCGACGAGCCGCCCACCTCCACACCTCCCACGCAGGGCGCGTCGGCGGGGTTCGAGGAGCCCGAGGTCCTCGACAACCCGGGCGTGCCGCCCGTCCTCGGCGCGCCGGTGGACGCGGGCCCGACCGCCGCCGCCCGCCCGGTCGCCTCCGCGCAGGAGCCGGTCGGCGATCCGATCGCGCCGCCCGGAGAGGCGCCGGACGAGCCGCGCAGCCCAGCGGTTCCCGACGTGGGCACGCATGGCTTCCAGGTCGGCGTGGCGCGACGTCGGGTGGAGCTCCTCGAGTCCCGGATCGCGCGCATGCGGGAGCGCGTCGACGCTCTGGAAGACGAGAACCCGGCGCTCGCGGCCCGGCAGCGCGCGGTGCTCGAGCGGATCGAGGGCCGGCTGGGAGAGGTGCGTGAAGAGCAGAGCCGGCTGACCGAGGCGGCCCGCGCCGACGGAACCCTCGGGGACGAGCAGCAGGGATACGACGCCGAGGACACGCGGGGCCCGGGCGAAGAGGGGCCGGCGCAGGCGCGCTTGCCCTCCGGGTCGCCCTGAGGAGTACCATCCGCCGCGTGTCGACCGAGCGCGACGATCCCACCGATCCGGACGGGCCTCACGGCGAGCCGATCATCCCCGGCACCTTCCTCCCGCACGATCCCATCCGCAGCCGCTATCGAGACCTCGGGCCGATCGGCCACGGCGGCATGGGCGAGGTGCGGCGTGTCCTCGACCAGCACCTCGACCGCGTCCTGGCGATGAAGATCCTGAGCGCGACCCTGCTCCACGACGAGAGCTCGGTGCGTCGCTTCCAGAACGAGGCGCGCATCACCGCCGGCCTCCAACACCCCGCGATCGTGGCCGTGCACGACCACGGCGACCTGATGGACGGACGCCTCTGGATGACCATGCGGGAGGTCCGCGGGCGCACGCTCAGCGACGTCATCCACGAGCTCCACAACAGCGTGCGCGGCGAGGCCTGGCCCGAGGCGGACGGCGGCCCGACGCTCTTCCGCGTGGTCGACACCTTCCGTCGCCTCTGCGACGGCGTCGCCTACGCCCACAGCCGCGGCGTGGTGCACCGCGACCTCAAGCCCGCCAACCTGATGGTCGGCGAGTTCGGCGAGGTCCAGGTGATGGACTGGGGCCTGGCCAAGCGCTTCGACGAGCGCTCGGACGAGGGGGAGAGCGAAGGCGAGAGCCTGCCACCGCTCGATCCCACGATGACCCAGGCGGGCGACGTGATCGGCACGCCCGCCTACATGTCGCCGGAGCAGGCGCGCGGGGATCTCGACCTGGTCGGCCCGGCGAGCGACGTCTGGTCGCTCGGCGCGGTCCTCCGCAAGATCCTCACGAACAAGCCGCCCGTCGAGGGCCCGAGCCCGGCGGTGATCGCGCAGATCATCCTCGGACAGGTGAAGTCGATCGCGGAGACGAAGGAGCCCTGGACGCCGGAGCTGCCGCCCGACCTCGTCGCGATCGCCGAGCGGGCCATGGCGACGAAGATCGAAGACCGATACGCGGACGCCGGCGCGCTCGGTGACGACCTCGGCGCCTGGCTCGAGGGCGCCCGCCGGCACAAGACCGCGCTGGCCATCGTCGACGCCGCGGGGCAGCGAGAGCCCGAGATCGTGCGCCTTCGTGAAGCCGCCGTCACGCTCCGAAACCAGGCCACGGCCTCCCTCCGCGCGCTGCCGGCGACCGCCCCCGCCGAGGCGAAGTACGAGGGTTGGGATCTCGAGGACCGCGCCGCCGAGAAGGAGCGGGAGGCGTCGCTGCTCGAGGTCGAGTGGCTCCAGCAGCTCCGCGGCGCCCTCGAGGTGGTGCCGGAGCTGCCCGAGGCTCATCGCCGCCTCGCCGATCACTACAAGGAGAGGCTGCTCGACGCCGAGGCGCGCCGCGACGCCGACGACGCCGCGCGCGCCGAGGCGCTGCTCCGGTCTCACGATCGAGGATGGCACACCAAGTTCCTGGCCGGGAACGGCGCGGTGACGCTGATCACCGATCCGCCCGGCGCGAAGGTCACCGCCTACCGCTACGTCGAGGAGCGCCGGCGCCTCGTCCCGAAGAAGCACGCCGAGCTCGGCCTCACTCCGATCCGAGAGGCTCCCCTCCCCCACGGGAGCTACCTCCTCGTCGCCGAGCTCGAGGGGCGCCCGCCGGTACGCTACCCGGTGCTCATCGAGCGCGCCGAGCACTGGGATGGGGTCCCGCCCGGCGAGAGCGAGCCCGAGCCCATTCGCATCCTCACCGCCGACGAGATCGGCGATGACTTCGTCTACGTTCCGGCAGGCTGGTTCCTCAGCGGCGGCGATCCCATGGCCGGCGACAGCCTGCCGAGGCGCCGCATCTGGGCGGGGGCGGCGCTGGCCCAGCGGCACCCGGTCACCAACGGCGAATACCTCCGGTTCCTGACGGCGCTCGCCCGGGAGGACGAGGACGTCGCGCTGGTCCCCCGCAAGACGAGCGAGCAGCAGCTCCTCGACCGCGAGCAGTGGGAGGTCATCTGGCGCCGCCAGGGCCCCGGCTTCGCGCCCCCCGACGAGGAGAGCTGGTCCAGGGACCGGCCGGTCGCCTCGATCGACTGGTACGCGGCCGTCCGCTACTGCGACTGGCGGAGCCGGCGGGAGGGCGCCGTCTACCGGCTGCCGAACGAGCTCCTCTGGGAGAAGCTGGCCCGCGGGGTCGACGGTCGCATCTGCGCCTGGGGGCAGCTCATCGAGCCCTCCTGGGCGGCCATCCTCGGCTCGTCCAAGAAGATCCTCGTCCGGGCTCCGGTCAGCAGCTTCCCCGAGGACGAGAGCGTCTACGGCGTCCGACACACGGTCGGCAACGTGCGCGAGTGGTGCGCGAACGTCTGGCGGCGGGACGGACCGCCGGTCGAGGACGGCCGCCTGGTCATCTACGACGACGCGAGCGTCGAGGGGCTACGCGCGGCTCGCGGGGGCGCGGCGCACTCGATGCCGGAGCTGGCGCGGGCCGCGGCGCGCTTCGCCGCGGACCCGCGCCGCACTCACCCGACCCTGGGGTTCCGGCTGGTGCGATCGCTCGAGCCCTGAGTCACGACGGATCGCGGCCGTACCAGTACCAGTCTTCGTTCGGGAAGCCGGGCTTGCCGTCGTCGGTCTCGGTGAAGAAGACCTCGATGCCCACCTCGGCCGGGTTGTTCCCGAGGATGCTCGTGAGGCTGCTGTCGCTCGTGTAGAAGGTCGGCAGCACCGGCACGCCGTTGACGAGCGGCAGGACGAGCGAGACGTTGTTGTAGAGCGACCCGTAGCTCCCGCTGCCGTTCTCCACGTCGGTCATCGTGAAGACCTTCGGAGAGCTCGGAAGCGGCGCACCCTGCTCCCACGACGGGATCACGTTCAGGACGCCGAAGTCGGTCTCGTTCTCACGGACCTCGCCGACGGCGGCGATCAGCTCTTCGTCCGTGCCCTGCGTCATCATGAGCAGCTTCAGCGTGAACTGTGGCGTCTGGTTCGAGGCGGAGGTCGGCGTGGCGTAGTACCAGGTCTCCGTGCCCTTCTCGTAGCCCCACTCCCCGATGGCCCCGGCGCCTCCGCCCCGCAGGACGATGTGCCCCTGCACGGTCTTGTCCGGCAGCCTCAGGGTCCAGGAGTAGAGCGCGCCCAGGGACCAGTCGACGGGGATCTCGAAAACGTTCATCTGTTCCTCCCTTCGGGCCGGGAGGGTCGCACGGGAGAACCCCCATTTGCACGCGCGCGTCACCTCTTCGGCGGCGCGACGCTGTCGTTCTTGGCTCGCCACTGGTACCGATACCGGCTCGTCGCGGTCACCGGATCGAAGTACGCCGTCGTTCCGTCGTCGACGGGAACGGACTGCGAGCTCCCCCCGAAGATGCTGTAGAGCGAGTTGCTCGACGAGAACCACGTGGGCACGTCGCCGTTGGGGTCGACGAACTGGAAGGCGACCTGCTCGTAGAGGCTCGTGTACGAACCGGGCCCGCTCTCACACGTCAAGCACGGAACCGGTCTCCCGACCATGTCTCGTGCAAGTGAACCCACTCCACGCCGCACGGGGCGCGTTCCGAGCGGCGAAAGAGCGCGGTGCTGAGGCGCGCGGTCCGCTCGTCGCCTTCCGACTGGTGCTCTTCGTAGGTCACCAGGCAGGCGCCCTCGCCCTCCCAGCGGACCGCGAAGCGCTCGACCGCGATCCGGAAAGACGCGCTGCGCCCGCCTCGGGCCGACGCGATGGCCGCGAGGATCGAGGCGCGGTCATCTCGGGTGCCGCGCGGGCCGACCAGCTGGAAGTCGGGCGCGAGCGCGCGCTCGGCACGCTCGAGGGCGCCGCCCTCGCCACGGAACCAGCGCTCGAAGAACGCGTGGAGGCCGCGGACCTCGCGCTCGACGTCGTCGATCACTTCTTCGGCGGCGCGACGCTGTCGTTCTTGGGGCGGCCGAAGATCTTCGAGCCCGGGGGCACGCTCTTGGTCAGCCAGACGTTGCCGCCGACCACCGAGCCCTCGCCGATCACCGTGTCGCCGCCCAGGATGGTGGCGCCGCTGTAGATGGTGACGCGGTCCTCGAGCGTGGGGTGGCGCTTCTTCACCTCGCCCTCGCGGTGCGGGACGCTGAGCGCGCCGAGGGTCACGCCCTGGTAGAGCTTCACGTGGTCGCCGATCACGCTCGTCTCGCCGACGACCACGCCGGTGCCGTGATCGACGAAGAAGCTCTCGCCGATGCGCGCGCTCGGGTGGATGTCGATCCCGGTCTTGCTGTGCGCGTGCTCGGTGATGATGCGCGGGATCATCGGCACGCCCGCCTGGCAGAGCTCGTGCGCGACCCGGTAGGCGGTGACCGCGGTGATCGAGGGGTAGCTGAAGACGATCTCCTCGATGTTGTGCGCGGCCGGGTCTCCGTCGTAGGCGGAGACCACGTCGAGGTTCAGCTTGCGGCGGAGCTCCGGGATGGCCTGGAAGAGCTTCAGCACCACCTCCTCGCCGCTCCCCGCCGGGAGGATGCGATCGGTGCGCCCCATCCAGTGGTCGTAGGTCAGCGCGCGCTCGATCTGCTCGACGAGGATCGAGTGGGCCCGGTACATGTGCTCGGCGACGCCGTGGCGCAGGTTCGTCTCGTTCAGCGCGCGGGTGGCGTAGAAGCCCATGAACAGCACGTGCTCGAGGCAGTGGAACGCCTCGATGACCGCGCGCTTGTTCGGGAGCGCCGCGCTCTCGAGGTTGTCGATCTCGCGGCCGTGGCCGTAGCTCTCGACGACGCCGTCGATGGCGGCCTCGAGATCCTCGTAGCGCTTGGGCTCTCTTCGCATGGGTGTGGCGCCGGCGGGCCGCGCCGGCCGGGCCAGGCTAAGGTAGCGGGCCTTCCCCGCGCGAGAAACTGATTCGGACGAAGACATGCAGCTGACCGATCTGATCGGAGACACCCCGCTCCTAGAGCTGAACACAGGGACCGAAAAGCCCCTCGTCCGCCTTTTCGGCAAAGTCGAGGGCAACAACCCCGGGGGCTCCGTGAAGGACCGCCCGGCCCGATCGATGATCGAGCGCGCCGAGGAGCGCGGAGATCTACGTCCGGGCGTCCGCCTCGTCGAGCCGACGAGCGGCAACACCGGGATCGCGCTCGCCATGATCGCCGCCGCCAAGGGCTACGAGATCGAGCTCGTCATGCCCGAGACCGCGACCGCCGAGCGCGTCCGCAGCATGCGGGCCTACGGCGCCATCGTGACGCTGACCCCCGGCGACGCCGGCATGGAGGGCGCCATCGACTACGCGCGCGAGAAGGTGGCCGGCGGCGGCTACCTGATGCTCGACCAGTTCAGCAACCCCGACAACTGGCGCGCCCACTACGAGAGCACCGGCCCCGAGATCTGGGCCGAGACCGAGCACTCGATCACCCACTTCGTCAGCGCGATGGGCACCACCGGCACCATCATGGGCGTCTCCCGCTACCTCAAGGAGCAGAACCCGCGCGTCCAGATCGTCGGCTGCCAGCCCACCGATGGCTCGTCCATCCCGGGCATCCGCCGCTGGCCGAAGGAGTACCTCCCGAAGATCTTCGAGCCCGATCGGGTCGACCGGATCGTCGACGTCGACCAGGAGGTCGCCGAGCGCATGGCCCGGAGCCTCGCGGCCGAGGAGGGCGTCTTCGTCGGCGTCAGCGCGGCCGGCGCGGTCTGGGCGGCGCGGCGCATCTGCGAGGAGATCGACGAGGGCGTGGTGGTCTGCGTGCTCTGCGACCGGGGCGATCGATACCTCTCGTCGCCGCTCTTCGGGGGCGAGTCGTGAAGGTCACCCTGAGCCGGGTCGGCCCGGCCGCGTTCGACGCCGAGGCGGAGTCCGGCGGCACGCTCACCCTCGACGGCGCGCCGTCGATCGGCGGCGAGGGCCGCGGCATGCGGCCGATGGAGCTGCTGCTCACCGCGCTGGCGGGCTGCGCGTCGATGGACGTGGTCCACATCCTCCGCAAGCAGAAGGAGCCGCTCGAGGACCTCCGGATCGAGGCGGAGGGCGAGCGAGAGGACGCCACGCCCGCCCCCTTCACCCGGATCCACCTGCGCTTCGTCGCCACCGGAGACGTGCACCGCGGCAAGCTGGAGCGGGCGGTGAAGCTCGCGGTCGAGAAGTACTGCAGCGTGGGCGAGAGCCTCGACCCGGCCATCGAGGTGACCCACGAGGCCGCGCTGGAGCCGATCGAGGGTCAGTGAAACGCTGACACCTCAAGAGGTCGCCAGGGTGGCCGTTCGTCCCCTCGTCCGATGGTGACCTCCGCCACGCCTCCGACCGATCGCGCCCAGAAGCTGGAGCAGATCCGCGCCAAGCTCCTGCCGACGTTCCGGCGGGGCGTCAGCGCCAAGCGGCGGGTGCTCGGGCGCGCCCTCGCGGAGATGCGAAGGGGCGACGCGGCGGCCGAGGAGACGATCCGTCGGCTGGCCCATCAGCTCCGGGGCACCGGATCGAGCTACGGCGCCCCCGAGGTGAGCGTCGCCGCGGCCGCGGTCGAGGAGGCGCCGGAGGGCCACCTGGAGCGCCCGCTCCTGACCCTCCTCGAGGTGCTCCGCGGCGTGGCCGAGGGCACCGACCGCACGCCCACCCGGGTGCTCTTCGTCGACGACGACCTCGCGATGCGGCAGCTCGCGGCGGAGGCGCTCGGCAGCGCGGGGCTGATCGTTCTCCCGGCGAAGGACGCCGACGAGGCCCGCGCGCACCTCTCGGTGCTCGACTTCGACTGCGTGGTGCTCGATCTCTGCCTCGGCGAGGTCGACGGGCGGGAGATCCTCACGGAGCTGCGCGAGCAGTCGCCCACGCTGCCGGTGATCGTGGTCACCGCGCGCACCGAGACCACCGCCCGGGCGGAGTGCCTGGCCCTCGGCGCGACCCAGGTGTTCGTGAAGCCGCTCGACCTCGAGCTCCTCGGGGTCGCGGTGGACACGTCGGTGGAGCGGACCCGTCGCCTCTCGGAGGAGGCCCGGGTCGACGCGCTCACCGGGCTGCCGAACCGGCGCGCGTTCGAGGTCTTCTTCGACGAGCAGCAGGCGCGGCGCGGCCGGACCGAGGCGCCGATGTGCCTGGCGGTGATCGACCTCGACCGCTTCAAGGACGTCAACGACACCTACGGACACACGATGGGTGACGAGGTGCTCCGGACGACCGCCGACGTGCTGGTGAAGACCTTCCGCGAGGGCGACATGGTCGCGCGGTGGGGCGGCGAGGAGATGACCGTGCTCTTCGTCGACACCACGCTCGAGAACGCCAATCGGGCGCTCGACCGAGCGCGCGGGGCGCTGTCTTCGACCTCCTTCGAGAGCGCGCCCGAGCTGCGGGTCACCTTCTCCGCCGGCCTGACCGAGGTCGCCATGGACGAGCAGCTCACCCACGCCTTCGCCGGCGCCGACGCCCGGCTCTATCACGCGAAGGCGGCCGGGCGCGATCGGGTGACGTCCGAGATCCCCGCCACCGCGCCCCGCCCCCGCATCCTGATCGCCGACGACGACGCGCTGATGATCCGATCGGTGCGCGGGCTGCTCGTGCGCGCGGGCTACGAGGTGGTGGCCTGCGAGGACGGCGACGACGCCCTCGAGCGCGCGAAGCGGGAGTCGTTCGCGCTCGTGATCCTCGACGGGCAGATGCCGCGCATGGACGGCTTCACCACCCTGGCCGCGCTCCGGCAGCTGCCGGGCTACCGCCGCGTCCCGATGATGATGCTCACCTCGCTGGGCGAGGACGAGCACGTCGAGCACGCCTTCGAGTGCGGGGCCGACGACTACCTGGAGAAGCCCTTCAACCCGCGTCAGCTGCGGGCCCGGCTCCGGCGCATGCTCGTCCGCAGCGGCGTCCGGCAGGCGGCGATCACGCTCGCGAGCGAGCCGCCCGAGGACATGGGCTCGGAGGAGCGGAGCGCCGTTCGGATGCGCGTGGAAGTCGAAGGCGAGCCGTCGAAGCGCCGCGCGTCCGGGGGCTGAACGCCAGGGCAGGCGGATCGGCGGAACTGGCGCTAGGGTTGCCGCCGGATGAGTCTGCCCCAGAGCATGCAGGAGCTGGAGAGCCGGCTGTTCTCGCTGGCCGGCGAGCGCATGGTGCACGAGCCGTTGGTCTCGGTGCTCATGCACGCCGATCACTCGGCGAGCCGCGTGCTGCACGACCACGGCCGGGCGCTCCGCGATCCGGTGGAGGACTTCTTCACCCGCCGCGGCAACTCGGAGCTGCGCGACTTCCTGAGCCAGAACGAGTGGGAGGCGGTGGTCAGCGCGTTCCTGTCCTGGGCCGGCGGGGAGGACGAGAGCGCCTACGTGCGCGCGCTCGACGCGGTCGAGGAGCCGCCCCCGGAGCGCGGCGCGGAGCTGCGCGCGTGGCTCGAGGAGCACGGGGTCGAGGACGCGATGGCCGATCCGCTCGCCCGGGTCGCGCCGCTCGCGCCGACCTTCCGCGCCCGCGACAAGGCGCTGCGCTCGCCCAGCTCCACCATCGCGGACGGCCTCGGCGGCATCCTGCCGGGGCGGCTGGGGAGCGATCTCGCGGCCGCCTCGCGCGCGTACCTCGCCTGGGTCGCCGGCCGCCGCCGCCTCGACGCGCGCCGCGAGCAGCTCTGGCAGCGCATGCCGGAGAGCCGCAGGCTCGAGGCCGCGATCGAGCGGGTGCGCGGAGTGCTCGACGCCCTGCGCGACCGGGACGTGAGGCCGCTGCCGCTCCCGGCCGCCGAGACCGAGGTCGAGGTCGATCCCAAGGCGCTGCTGGTGCGCATGACCTTCTCCCACCCGCACGGCTACGGGGGGCACGGGCAGGCGTGGATCTCGCTGGTCGAGCGGGTGGACGAGCGCGCGCGCTGCTCGCTCGACAGCGCCAAGGCGCAGGACCGGCGCCACCCCGAGCGGCTCGGCGTGCTCGCCGAGCGGGTGCTCGACGCCCTCCACGATCCGCAGGACAGCCTGCACGACGAGCTGCGGGTGCTGCTCGAGAAGCCGCGCTGGGATCGCCTGCTCGCGGAGCTCGAGGAGGAGGTCCGACCGGACGCGGGGCCGCCCCGGCCGTTCGAAGACGGCGAGCGGCTCGTCTGGCGTGTCGCCGGGCAGACCATCGAGCCGGCCATCCAGAAGCGGCGCAAGAGCGGCGGCTGGACCAAGGGCCGGGTGACCGAGGCGCGCGAGATCCCCTACCAGGCGGGGCTCGACCCGCGGGACCGGCGGGTGGCCGAGGCCCTCGTCTCCCCGGGCCGCTTCAGCCCCGGCCAGGGCGGCGTCGGCACCGCGTTCGAGGCGCTGATCGGCCACCCCCGCGTGATCTTCACCGACGCCCCCACGCGCCCGGTCCGGGTGAAGCGCGGGCAGGTCTCGGTGAGCCTCGTCGAGCGCGAGGAGGGCACCTGGATCCGCTTCCGGCTCCAGGACGAGGTGTTCGAGCCGCACGAGATGGCGGCGGCGCGGGTGGAGCCGCGGCACGCGATCTTCCTCGACCCCGACGCGTCGCAGATCACCGTCGTGGACCTCCCGGGCTCGGTGCTCGCCATGGCCGAGGCGTGCGCGCGCTGGGAGACCGCGTTGCCCGCCGAGGCGGACGACACCCTGCTGAAGCTCCTCTACCGCCTGCCGCCGAGCGTGGGCGTCGAGCTGCCTCCGCGGCTCCGCGGCGAGCCCCGCGAGCCCGACATGCGGCCGGTGCTGCGGCTCGAGCCGCTCCCGGGCGGCGGCCTCCGGGTCACGGTGGCGGTGCGACCGCTGGCGACCGGCGCGGTGCAGCCTCCGGGCGAGGGCCCCACGCAGCTGGTCGGGCTCGACGGCGGAGAGCGGGTGCACACGGTGCGCGATCTGGCCGCCGAGCGACGCGCGTCGGAGCAGGTCGGGGCCGCGCTCGGCCTCGACGCGGGGGAGAGCGACGGGCCGCACACGGTCCGCCTCGACGAGCCCGAGGACGCGCTGGAGCTGCTGCATCGCCTGCGCGAGCAGCCGGAGCTCGCCACGGTCGAGTGGCCCGAGGATCAGACGCCCTGGCGGGTGGTCGGCAGCGCGGGCTTCGGCAACCTCAAAGTCCGGTCCAAGAAGCTGACCGACTGGTTCGCGCTCGAGGGCGAGGCGGAGCTCGACGAGGGCAAGGTGCGGCTCGCGCAGATCATGGCCGCGCTCCGCGAGGGGCGCCGCTACGTGAAGCTCGGCAAGGGTCGCTTCGCGCGGATCGAGGACGATCTGCGCAACAAGCTGGGCGCCGCGCAGGACGTGGTGTTCGAGGACGACGGCGAGCTCGGCGTGGCCGGCGCGGCGATCGGCGACCTCGAGGCGCTGCTGCCCGAGGATCGCTTCGAGGCCGACGCGGAGTGGCTGGAGACCAAGGCGCGCCTCCGGGCCGCCGCCGACCTCGAGCCCGAGGTGCCCGAGGGGCTCCAGGCGGATCTGCGCAGCTACCAGCGCGAGGGCATCACCTGGCTCGAGCGCGTGGCGAGCTGGTCGAGCGGCGCCTGCCTCGCCGACGACATGGGCCTCGGCAAGACGCTGCAGGCGCTCGCCCTGGCCCTCGAGCGCGAGGAGGAGGGCCCGACCCTCGTGGTCTGCCCCACCTCGCTGAGCGACAACTGGCGCAAGGAGTGCGAGCGCTTCACCCCGGCGCTCCGCCCGAGGATCTACCGCGGCCCGGATCGGGCGGCGATGGTGAAGACCTTCGCGCCCGGCGACCTCGTGATCACGAGCTACGACATCCTGCTCCGGGACGTCGAGGCGCTGAACCAGCTGCGGTTCGCGCTCGTGATCTTCGACGAGGCGCACGCGCTCAAGAACCCGGAGGCGGCGCGCACGAAGGCGGCGCGTCAGCTCGACGCGGGCTTCACCCTCGCGCTCACCGGCACCCCGCTCGAGAACCACCTCGGCGAGCTCTGGAGCCTCTACTCGATCCTGGTCCCCGGGCTCCTCGGGCCCTGGAAGCACTTCCGCGCGCGCTTCGCGATCCCGATCGAGCGCGACAACGACGCGGCCCGCCGCGAGCGGCTGCGCGAGATGCTCCGACCGTTCCTGCTCCGGCGCACCAAGTCGCAGGTCGCGCCCGAGCTCCCGCCCCGCACCGAGGTGGTCCGCAGCATCGAGCTGTCCGACGACGAGCGCGCCCTCTACGAGGCCGAGCGGCGCCAGGCCCTCGAGCAGCTCGCGGCCCGGGCCGAGGACAACAAGAAGCGCTTCGCGGTGCTGGGCGCGCTCACCCGCCTCCGCCGGCTCGCCTGCCACCCCACCCTGGTGCACCCGGACTCGCGCGTCTCGAGCTCGAAGCTCGCCGAGCTGATGGAGCTGGCCGCCGATCTGCGCCGCGAGGGGCACCGCTCGCTGGTCTTCAGCCAGTTCACCTCGCACCTCGCCATCGTGCGCCGCGCGCTGGAGGCGAAGGGCTGGGAGATCCTCTACCTCGACGGCGCGACGCCGGCGGCGAAGCGGAGCGAGCTGGTGGAGCGCTGGCAGAAGGGCGACGCCCCGTTCTTCCTCATCTCGCTCAAGGCGGGCGGCACCGGCCTCAACCTCACCGCCGCCGACACCGTCATCCACCTCGATCCGTGGTGGAACCCGGCGGTCGAGGACCAGGCGAGCGACCGCACCCACCGCATCGGTCAGGACAAGCCGGTCACCGTGGTTCGTCTCGTCTCGCAGGGCACGATCGAGGAGTCGGTCATGCAGCTGCACGAGGAGAAGCGCGACCTCGCGCGCGGCATCCTCGAGGGCGCGGAGTCGAACGCGAAGCTCTCGGTCGACGACCTCGTGTCGCTGCTCGAGGGCTGACGCTCACATGGTGCGCGCGGACTCGAACTGAACCGACAGCTCGCCGTTCTCGGGGAAGTCGACCAGCACGCAGCTCGAGGTGAGGGTGCCGCTCATCCCGGCGCTGATCGTCATCTCGAGATCGCTGAAGCGGTCGCTGTCCATCGTCGGCGTGGTGTCGTTCCACATGACGAAGCGAGGGTGCGAGAACGAGATCGCGCTGCTGGCGGCCACGACCCGCACGTCGTTGAGCATCATGCCGCTCGCCACCCGGTTGGCGGTGAAGACCAGCTCCGCGCCCGGCAGCCCGACCTCCGCGAGGGGGATGCGGTTCTCGAAGCCGTCGTCCACCGGATAGGGCGAGGTCTGCCGGGTCATCGGACCGGGCCCCGGCTCCATCGGGTCCTCGGCGGGGCGCTCCGCCTCCGCCTCGATCCAGCGGCGCACCACGCTCGCCTCGGACGCCTCCCACGCGGGGCCGCGGTGCGCGCCCTTGGTCACCAGGGTGCTCGCGTTCGGCTCGCCGGGCACGACGAGATCCGGGTAGGCGAGGACCGACCCGTAGTAGTCGCTGGGCTCGAGGAAGACCGGCGCGGTCGCGATGTCCTCGTGGCAGTTGCGGCAGCGCGCCTCGAGCAGCGGCTGGACCTCGGCGAGGAACATGGCCTCCGGATCGTCGCCGGGCCCGGGCCCGGGTCCCGTCCCCGGGCCGGTGGGCGCGGTGATGATCGCGGCCTCACACGCGACGAGGCCGAGCGCGACCAGCGGCGCGAGCACGTGCGTGAAAGAGATGCGCATCGACGTGATATCGATCACGGGCCATGCCAAGCTACCGCACGTGGAGAATTGGGCCAAGTCCCCGCCTTCGTGGAGCAAACTGGGGTGGAGGAGCAGGGGACGAGGGAACCCAGAGCGCTCCGTACTCCCCACCTCGAGGCCCGTGAGACCCAGCTCCACCGCCGATCTCGCGCCGCGCGTCGTTCGGCGCGGTCCCTGCAGAGCCACCGGGCTCATGCGTCGCGCCGTGCGGATCCCGTGGCTCGCGCTCGCGCTCGCCGGCTGTGGCTTCGAGACTCCACCGGCCGACCCACCGGCGCCGAGCGCGATCGTGTTCGAGAACGAGGTCTACCCGATCCTGCTCCGGGACTGCGGCTTCCCCGACTGCCACGGCTCGAGCGAGCGCTTCTTCCGGGTGTTCGGACCGAACCGGGCCCGGCTCGACGACGCGGTGACCGCGCTCGACGACCCGGCCACGCCCGAGGAGATCGCCGCCTCCTACGAGCGCGCCCGCTCGATGCTGAGCGGGGTCACCCGGCCCGAGGAGACCCTCCTGCTGCGCAAGCCGCTCGAGGTCGACGTCGGCGGCGCGCCGCACATGGGCATCGATCAGCACGGCCAGGACGTCTACCCGAGCCCCGACCACCCGAGCTTCCGCATCATGCAGGAGTGGGTCGCGCTCGGGTTCCCGGGGGCGCCATGAGGCGCGCGCTCCTGGCGGCGCTGATCGCGCTCGCCCCGGCCGAGGCCGCGGCGTTCTCGGAGTACGAGGAGTTCGAGCGCTCCGCCGTCGAGGGCGGCGGCGGCGGCCGCTACTTCACGGGCAGCTTCAACGACGGCTTCAGCTGCAACGTCTGCCACCGCGACGCCCCGCCGCCGACCGACGGCGAGCTGACCGGCCTGCCGCTCGACGGCTACGTGGCCGGCGAGACCTACGCGCTGGAGCTCGAGCTGCCCGACGGCGCCTCCGGGGCCGCGCTCGAGGTGACCGACGAGCTCGGCAACGGCATGGGCACCCTCGAGCTCGTCGGCGGCCCTCAGCCCGCGGATCTCTGCCTCCCGGTCGACGGCGCGCCCGCCGAGCCGGCGGCTCACCTCAACGACCTCCCCCAGAGCCGGCGCGTGGCCACGGTCGACGGCTGCGGCGCCAGCCGCCTCCGGGTCACCTGGACGGCGCCGGCGAGCCCGGCCGGCCCGATGTGGCTCCACGCCGGGGTGGTCGCGAGCGACGGCAGCGGCGACCCGACCGGCGACGGAGTGCTGACCTACTCCCAGGTCATCGCCCCCCTCGGTGACCGCGCCGAGCGAACCCGCGTGGGCACCGGCTGCGCCACCTCGCCTCCCTCGTCTACCGGCCTCCTCGCTTCGTTCTTCTTCTTCGGGCTGCTGCTCGTTCGAGCGCGATCACTTCGGTGACCCCCTTCGGACGCGATGCTTCGGCGACCACTATTTTTTCTCGCTTCGTCTTCGAACGCGGTGCTTCGGTGACCACTATTTTTTCTCGCAGAGGCGCGGAGACGCAGAGGTCGGGTGGGCAGCGCCATCCCTCTCGCCGTGCTTCGCCTTCGAACGCGGTGCTTCGGTGACCACTATTTTTTTGGCTCTCCTAACGTAGTCGTGGGTGCCCGAGGCGCCTGAATGGCAGCGCGCACCCCCTGCGCGCCTCAAGGTTGGGTTGTCGAGACTCAGCCAAGAGGAGGCAGGGG
>Ga0310345_10002796_pt1 | contig 17214 bp, 19 predicted proteins | sample HC15DNA20500_MG_FD_204667 | JGI IMG/M metagenome (GOLD analysis project Ga0310345, IMG submission 204667) | Marine microbial communities from station ALOHA, North Pacific Subtropical Gyre - HC15-DNA-20-500_MG | ecosystem: Environmental > Aquatic > Marine > Oceanic | place: Pacific Ocean: North... | reverse complement strand
GGTCAGGTCAGCGCGGTGCTCGCGGGACAGCGCCCCGGCCGCCACCGCGAGGGCGCGGTAGACGCCGTAGGCGCCGCTGTGCGTGCCGATGACATTGCGGTGGGTGCGTTTGATGGTGCCCACCACCGGGCCCCGCTCAGCAGCCGTCGCGGCGCCCCAGGACAGCGCGGGCGCCTCGGCGCCGGCGCTGTGCGAGGTCAGTCTGATGTGGCCGCCGGCGGACGTGGCCGCGGGCGGCACGTTCGCCGATGGACTGGCCTGCGCCGACATCTGTCCTTCGATTCTCCTGAGCCGTCTCCTCTTCTCGAGGAGAGCCGCAAGCATAGCCAGTCGACCACCGAGTTGCCCGGCTCGTGGCACGCCTGGGCGGGACGCGCCCTACAGCGGCCAGCATTCGCGCCGGTGCGCGGCGTCGAAGAACATCCACTCGTAGCGCGCGGTGGCAGCGAAGTGTGCTCGGGCCACGCTTTCCTGCCCGGCCGTCAACGTCGGTCCGGTGCGGTCGGCCATCGCGAGCACCTCGCCGACCGTCGCGGCGAAGTCCTCACCGCCGTAGCTGTCGATCCACCGCTGGTACCGCGGCTCGGTGGAGCCGCGCGACAGCAACTCGGCACCCACCTCGGCGTAGATCCAGTAGCAGGGCAGCACCGCGGCCAGGCCGTCGGCGAAGCTGCCGTCGTACGCGGTGGCCAGCAGATAACTGGTGTAGGCCTGGGTGGTCGGGGTCGCCGGGAGCGCGTCGAGCGCCTGTGCGGACAACCCCAGGGCGGGCAGCAGCTCGTCGTGCAGTTCCAGCTCGACGTCGAAGATCTCGGCGGCGTGGCGGGTGAACATGGCGGTGTCGCCCAGGGTGGGGGCCTTGGCCGCCACGACCGCCAGCGCGCGGGCGTAGGCGCGCAGATAGTGCACGTCCTGGGCGACGTACTGCGCGAACGCCGCGGGATCGAGGCTGCCGTCGGTCAGCCCGGTGAGGAAGGGATGGCCGACGATGGCGTCGTAGGTCGGCGTGATCTCGGCCCACAGTCGCGTCGACCACGATCCGGGCCGGTCCGTGCTCAGGCGCGGGGCAGCGCTGGTGTTCATGCCGCCATCCTGTCAGCGATGAGTATCGCGGCCCGGTCCGGTCGATATGGGCAGCACGATTATGTGACAGAACTGAGCGTATCCGCCGGAGAGGGGAGCCCCGATGACCGAATCCACCGCCCTGCCACCCGTCGTCGATGCCGAAACCTGGCGTTCGGCCCTCGACGCGTTGCGTGAGCGGGAGAAAGCCGCCACCCGCGAGCTGGACGCGATCGCCGCGCAACGGCGCCGGCTGCCGATGGTGCGGATGCCCGACTACACCCTGATCGGGCCCGACGGACCGGTGCCGCTGGTTGACGTCTTCGACGGACGCTCACAGCTGATCGTCTACAACCACATGTGGAACGACGGGGCGGACTGGCAGTGCGGCGGCTGTACCGGCTACACCTCGCAGTTCACCCGACTGGAGTTCCTGGACAGCTACGACGCGAAGTTCGTCATCGTCACCGCCGGTCCCATCGACGAGGCACTGGCCTACCGGGACCGGGTCGGCAACTCGATGGAGTGGTACTCGTCGTCGGAGAGCGCGTTCGCCGCCGACGTCGACGCCGCTCCCGGTACCGGGTTCGCGGTCAACGTGTTCCTGCGCGACGGTGACGCGGTCTATCGCACCTGGCACACCAACGGCCGGGGTACCGAGCAGTTGAGCCACACCTTCGGACTCATCGACGTACTGCCCTGGGGCAGGCAGGAGAGCTGGCAGGATTCGCCCGACGGCTGGCCGCAGCGTCCCACCTACTCGGGTTGGCTGGACTCGCCCGACATCGCCCGCCTGTACGGGCCGCCACCGGGCCGCGACTGAGTGGCACACCGTCCGGACCCGGGCGCGACGACCGGCGCTGCGCTTGGCAGACTGGGCGCATGGCACAGATAACCTTGCGTGGAAACCCGATCAACACCGTCGGAGAACTGCCCGCGGTCGGCTCGTCGGCACCCAGCTTCACCCTGACCGGAACGGATCTGGGCGAGGTCAGTGCCGAGCAGTTCCGCGACAAGCCGGTGCTGCTGAACATCTTCCCCTCGGTCGACACCCCCGTGTGTGCCGCCAGCGTGCGGACCTTCAACGAGCGCGCCGCGGCCAGCGGGGTTTCGGTGCTGTGTGTGTCGAAGGACCTGCCGTTCGCCCAGAAGCGGTTCTGTGGGGCGGAGGACATCGAGAACGTCACCACGGCGTCGGCCTTCCGTGACAGCTTCGGCGAGGACTTCGGTATCACGATCGCCGACGGACCGATGGCCGGTCTGCTGGCGCGCGCCGTCGTGGTGGTGGGCGCGGACGGGAAGGTCACCTACACCGAACTGGTGCCCGAGATCGGTCAGGAGCCGGATTACGACGCCGCGCTGGCCGCGCTGGGCTGAGTGACGGCGGTCACCCTAACGGGTGAGCCGCGCCCGTAGATCACCGTTCGGTTCCGGTACCGCATCGACTTCGTTCACCGTCCTGCGACGACGCTCAACCACTGAATGTGGTGGTGTAGAAGTGGTCATAGTGACAGTTGTTAATCGATGTTCCCGGCACCGCACGGTGCCGGCGTGCGGAAAGCGGTGAACTGCGATGGCACGCGTGTGCGCGCTCGTGATGGGGCTTGTGTTGCTGATGGCGACACCGGGTCTGGCGTCTGCCGACACCCGGTCGGCGACGAACCAGAAGGCGGTCGAGACCGTCATCGCCCGCGCGATGTCCCAGCGGGGTGTGCCGTTCGCCTACGGCGGGGGCGGCGCGTCGGGACCGAGCGCGGGCACCGTCGCGGTATCCGAGCCCGATGAGGCCGAAACCGACGCCGCCGCTTTGGATCTGGTTCCCGGACTGAACCTCCCGGCCGCCACCCCCAACGTCGCCAGTCCTGCGCCGGCGCCCCGCGTCGAGGTGGTCGGTTTCGACGCGTCGGGGCTCATGGTCTACGCGTACGCGGGAGTCGGGGTCAAGCTGCCCCGCTCGTCGGGCCAGCAGTACAAGGTCGGCCAGAAGGTGACCCCGGCTCAAGCGCTGCCGGGCGACCTCATCTTCTACGGTCCGGAAGGCACGCAGAGCGTCGCGTTGTTCATCGGCAACGGCCAGATGGTCGAAACGACCGACGAGGGTGTCGCCGTCTCGTCAGTGCGCACCAACGACATGACGCCGTATTTGGTGCGCATTATCGCCTGAAACCACCCGATCCGCGCAGCAAAGCACTCTATACTCCGGTTCGGCCCCATCTGGTGAACAGCGCCTGAAGTACAGCCGAATCGTGCGATTGCTGGCATGATTCCGATCACACGGTGGGCCTCTTCGTGGTGCGACTGCCGCTTCGATCCACTCGCTTTTTCAACCACTCGGTCAAAAGCCCTCTGAACTGGAATGACAGCTATCTCTTGAGGAATTGACGCGTGTGGATTAATGTCCATTTCTGTCTTCGATGGCCCCAGCCGAGCTGGCAGATACGGACAAGGACTCCCTGTGCGCGGACTCTTCGCGGTTGCTGCGGCCTCTTCAATCGCTGCTTCCAGCGCTTTTGTATCGCCGAACGTCAATTTGGCAGCAAATGTCCTGACGGTCACCGGTTACACCTCGCTCGGCTCGTTGGAGTGGGACATGGCCGACATGCTGCAGGGTGGGTTCTGTTCGCAGGCCTCCGGAAACACCTGTGACGAGGTCGAATACCTCTCGGGTGTACCGAACATCGGAGAGTCCAGCGGGCTGTGGGCGCTGCGCGCGGCGCTCGCCACCACGGCGCCGCCGACCATGGTGGTGGGCTTCTCCCAAGGGGCGATGATCGCCACCGAATGGATGCTGGAGTACGGCGAAACCGCGTGGGCGCCGACCCCGGCCGACCTGTCGTTCGTCCTGATGGCGAACCCCCAACGCAAGTACGGCGGAGTCCGGCCGGTCTACGACATCGAGGACCCCACTCCCTCCGACAACGCCTACCGGGTGCTCGACATCGCCATGGAGTACGACGGTGCGGCCGACGTCCCGGACAACCTGTTCAATCTGCTGGCCGTCGCCAACGCGATCGCCGGCTTCCAGCACATCCACATCGACGGCTACGACGACGTCGACCTCGACAGCTCCGAGAAGCTGGTGTGGATCGACGGCAACACGACCTACGTGTTGATCCGCTCGCAGAACATCCCGTTGCTCCAGCCACTGCGCAACATCGGTCTCGACGCGTTGGCCGACGCCCTCAACGATCCGCTCAAGCGGATCATCGACTCGGCCTACGACCGCGACTACGTGGGACTGGTCGACGAGGATCTGCATGACGACGTTCTCGCGGAGTTTCCGCACGCCTCCAGCGCGACGCCGGCCGCGACCGCCGCCAGGTCGGTCGCACCGCAGACACTCGACGTTGCCGACGCCGCGGCCGGTGACGGTGCAGGCACGACCGCCGAGAGCGCGCCCGTCGAGGAGCCGGCCGGCGACGAGATCGACGCCGGCGAGAGTGAAAGCGACTCTGCCGTCGGCGATGTGGACGGCGGCGAAGGCGAGTCCGCCGAGCAGGATGCCGAATCGAATGTGGACCTCGAGGACGAGGATGTCGACTCGTCACCGACCGCCGACGGGGCCGTCGACGAATCGAAGGACGACGACGATGTCGCACTCTCCGAGGCCGAACCGGACACCGAGGACGACAACAAGGACAGCACCGCTGGGACATCGGCATCGGCATCGGAGGGGGACACGTCCGCCTCTGGTGACGCGGCTGCCTCCCGTGATGATTCAGGGTCCGCTGACGATTCAGGGTCCGGTGGCGACTCCGCGGGGGAGTAGCCGTTGAGATCCTTTGCTGCGCGGTAGGTTACGTAACGCTCCACTGCGGTGGGGTGACCTGTGTGATGGATCACTGCGTTCCCGCTCCAGAGCGCACCCCGGGCAGCGGAAGCATTGCCGGACAGCGACATTGCCAGGCGACGACATTGCCAGACAGCAACATCGCCACGCCGACTGACCCTGTGCCCACGCCGACCCGGTCAGCCGACAACGAGCACGAGCAGCGCGCCTAGACTGCGATCATGCGCGACGGTGTGGATCATGACATCGGAGAGGGCCTGCTTCAGATCGAGGACTGCCTCGACGCCGACGGAGGCATCGCGCTGCCGCCGGACGTCACGCTGATCTCTCTGATCCAACGCAACATCGCCAATGTCGCCGATGCGGTGGCGTACCGGTTCCTCGATTACGCGGGCGGGGCCGGCGCGGTGGTGGACGAGATCACCTGGCGCGCTTTGGGGGTGCGGATGCGAGCGGTCGGCCATCACGTGCAAAGCGTCGCCGCCCGCGGCGAGCGGGTTGCGGTGATGGCACCCCAGGGCTTGGACTACATCGCCGGCTTCTTCGCCGCGCTCAACGCCGGAACGATCGCGGTGCCCCTGTTCGCGCCGGAGTTGCCCGGGCACGCGGAGCGTCTCGACACGGCGCTGCGGGACGCCCGGCCCACGGCGGTCCTGACCACCTCACGGGCGCGCGAGGCGATCGAATCCTTCCTGGACTCCACGGTGCTCCCCGAGCGCCCGGCGGTCATCGCCATCGACGAGGTTCCCGATGCTGCGGCAGACGATTTCCGGCTCACGCTCATCGGCGTCGACGACGTGTCCCACCTGCAGTACACCGGTGGTGCCACCCGTGCGCCGGTCGGGGTGGAGATCACTCACCGCGCGGTGGGGACGAACCTCCTGCAGATGATCCTGTCGATCGACCTGCTCGACCGAAACACCCACGGCGTCAGTTGGCTTCCGCTGTACCACGACATGGGCTTGTCGATGATCGGGTTTCCCGCTGTGTACGGCGGTCACTCGACGCTGATGGCGCCGACCGCCTTCATCCGGCGGCCCTTGCGGTGGGTCGAGGCGCTGTCGGCGGGCTCGCGCATCGGCCGCGTCGTGACGGCCGCCCCGAACTTCGCCTACGAATGGACTGCTCAGCGGGGGGTGCCAGGCGATGCCGGCGACGTCGACCTGAGCAATGTCGTGATGATCATCGGCTCCGAACCGGTGAGCATCTCGGCGATCGACACTTTCCGTCGGGCGTTCACCCCCTTCGGACTGTCCCCGTCGGCGTTCAAACCGTCCTACGGGCTTGCCGAGGCAACGTTGTTCGTCTCGACCATCGACCCCGGCACCGAGGTCAATGTGATTCACCTCGACCGGGGCTGCCTTTCCGAGGGGCGCGCGGTACCCGTGGCGGCTGGCGACCCGGCGGCGCTCCCCGTGGTGTCGTGCGGGCACATCGCGCGCAGCCTGTCCTGCGTGATCGTCGACCCGCCGTCGCGATCCGAGCAACCCGATGGCTTCGTCGGGGAGATCTGGTTGCAGGGAGACAACGTCGGACGGGGCTACTGGGGTCGCGTTGAGGAAAGCGCGCACACGTTCGGCGGCCGCCTCGCCGCGACCAACGAGGCCGGCGGCCACGCGTCGGGAGCCACTCTGGATCGCGCATGGTTGCGTTCCGGCGACCTCGGGTTCTACCTGGAGGGTGAACTCTACGTCGTAGGCCGGCTCGCCGACCTGGTGGTCGTCTCTGGGCGCAGCCACTATCCGCATGACATCGAGGCCACCGCCGCGTCTGCATCGCCGCTGGTGCGGCGCGGCTACATCGCGGCGTTCACCGTGCCGGGGGAGCCGCGAGAGCGTCTGGTGATCGTCGCCGAACGCGCTACCGGCACGGCGCGTGCCGATCCGGCAGCGGCCGTCGCCGAGATCCGGACAGCGGTCGAAGACCGGCACGGGTTGCCCGTGGCCGACGTCCGCGTGGTGCCCGCGGGCTCGATTCCCCGCACCACGAGCGGAAAACTGGCTCGCCTGGCCTGCCGCGACGCCTATGTGGCCGGCACGTTCGGCTGAGTCGGGCGACTCAGGCGGCAGGTATCGAGCCGGGCACACTGAACATGAGCGCCAGACCCGGCAGAAGATTGGTCACCTGGTGCGCGACGATGCTGGCGCTGAGATTCGCGGTGTACAACCGCGCCAGCCCGATCGGGATCGCGACCACCAACAACAGAGGCACCCGGGTCAACTCGAGGTGCGCGACGGCGAACACCACGGTGGTGACGGCGAATGCGGTCCAGCGTCCCCACCGTTGATCCACCGCGCCCCAGAGCAGGCCGCGGTAGACGATCTCTTCGCAGACCGGCGCGACGAACACGACGGCGGCGAACACGACGAGTGCCCACGCCCAGGTGCTCTGCATGTCACCGAACACCTCGCCGGCTGCACTGTTGGCGCCCTCACCGACCACCCACACCCACAGGGACGCGGCGGGAATCGTGACCAACAGCCCCAGCCCACCGAACAGCAACCCGAGACCCGCAGCGCGCCAGGACCACTGCAGCGCGAGGTCCGTTCGCGGTCCGTTCCCCCTCACCACGGTGACCGTGACGGCCACCGTCGCGGCCAGCAGCGACGGCACCAGAGTCGCCGCTACGGCCGTGGGCACCGGATCCAGGCTCGTGCCGACCAGGAAGACAGCGAATCCGATCGCCGTCGCCAGGTAGACCAGTTCGACGAGCACGAAGGCACCCAGCCCCCATCGGTGCCTGCGCTGCGGCGGTTGTGTGTCCACACCGGCGACGCTAATGCGCGCTAGGTGATGGTGATGAACGGGCTGATGACGTCGCGCACGAGTTGGGCGATGTTGGTCGACGGGTCGCCGTCGGGAAAACTGACGGTGGCCAGCACGTTTGCGCCTGCGTCGGCGAAGTTGCCGTCGGCGCGGTTCTGGTGCGTCGACGAAGTCACCAGGATGATTCCCGTGGTGCCCGCCTGTTCGGCGAGCGGAACCGAGAACGCCGCGTTCTGCACTGTGCTGTTGGCCCGGTCCTCGACGATGATGCGCTCCTCCGGAAAGCCCAGCACGCGCAGCATCTTTCGCATCTGCCCGGCTTCGGTGTTGCCGCCGCGGGGGTTGCCGCCCGTGACGATCACGGGGGACTGGGGGAAGAACTGCGCGACAGTCAGACCGGTCAGTACGCGCCTGCGCAGGATCGCGCGCATGGTGCCGTTGTCGTTGAGCCCGTAGCCGAGGATGACCACGGCGGGCCGGGAGAAGTCTTTGGTGGGAGGGGGTGCCGCATCCGCCACACGCGGGGAGAACCCTTCGACGAGGAGGCCGGCGCAGAGCAGGAGCGCGGCGAGCGCTGCTGCAGGCCGACCGAGTCGCTGTCGCTTCATCGTTGTTTTCATCGTCACCGCGCGCCGGGTCATTACAGCCCGGTCTCGAAACCCCAACGATGTGGCGATCGGTGCGGCCTGCGCTTCGCACGCCCGATGCGGGCCGTGTACTGCTGGAGGTGATGTCTGCTCACCGCGCAACCACCGCAACGGCGGCGCTGACCGCCGCCTGCTTGTCGCTGCTCGTCACGGTGGTACCGGCTGCACACGCGGCACCCGACGCCGACAGTCAGGGCTATGTCGACTCGACCGCACGCTGCGCGCCACCGGCCGGCGTGGTCGTGTTCGGCAGTACGGCCAGCTCCCGGGTCGCGATCTGTCGCGATTCCGACGGCGAGTACCAATACCGGGGCGTACGCGTGCGCGACGGGGCGCGGCTCATCCTGCCCGCGCAGAGCTCCGGCGATGGTGAGTACACCGCCGACAACGACGGCATCGAGTATTCGGTGACGTCGAGCGCGCTGGTCATCAGCTCCGGCGGCGAGGTCCTCCGCAGAGAGCCGATGCTGGACTTCCATTCTTCCGGGGTGGCCTCGTCTCCGAGGTCGCCTGGGGCGGGCCCGCAGCAAGCGACGCCCACGCCGACGACACCGCTTCCACCGCCGCTGCCCGCGGAAGCGGGAGCCGACGACGGGTCCGCCGGCAGCTGACCCGATCAGCTCGGCGCGACGGCCACGTCGTCGCCGAGCTGAATCCGTCCGGAGCTCAGGACCCGTAACACCGAGCCGGCCCGGCCCCGGAGGGCGGCGGCCGCACCCGCACCGATGCCGTCGTCGAGCAGCCGGCAGGGGGCCGACACGCGCACGACCTCGAGTTCGACCTCGCCGACGCGCAAGCGTGTGCCCGGTGCGGTCGGGATCACGCCGGCGTCCACCGTGAGGTTGCGCCGCGTCAGTCCGGCGTCGATGGGCCCGCCCAGCTGGTCGGCGGCCGCGTCGAGCAACTCCTGAGACTGGATGGTGACGTGGCGATGCCGGGTGCCGTGGTAGCGATCTCCGATCAAGCCCTTGCCGGCCTCGGCGTCGACGGCGTCGACGGCGCGCATCGGAATTCGACGGCCCGGTGAGATGTGGATGGCGACGACTCGCACGACGGGGCAGTCTATTGCCGACCGCCGAAACCGGCCAATTCTTTGCTGCACACGACTCGCGGATTAACTGACGCACTCGTCAGCAAATGAACTGATGACGAGAATTTCATTCATTGGGCTGGACATCAGGTCACGATACGGATACGTTTCGAGCGGTCGGGGACTCGGACAGCAACACGGAAGGGTCCGTCATGCCCACAGCACGTTCCTATGTCACAGCCGGCGCCGCACTGGTCGGAGCCGGCGTCATCACCGCGACACCGATCACCACACCGACCCTCGGCGAGAGCACTGCCCGGTGGGATGTGGCGCTGGCCGCCGCCACCCAGAGCTGTGCCGGCGAGAATCCCAGCGCGCTGTGCACGCAGCCCGAAGAGCCCATCGCGCCGACTCCGTTCGCCGCAACCCAGGACGCCACCAACGTCTTCAATATCCCCGCGAATCTGTTTATTGCCCTTGCCAATACGCCGTTCAACTTCTTCACCGCACTGGGCGAGGGAAACGTTCAACTCGGGTCGGACCCCGAGGGCGACTTCGACTTCCAGCCCACCTACGAAGGGGTGACACTCACCCAACCCGACGGCAGCGTGCCCGGTCTGGGACGCAACCTGCGCTACACCGGTAGCTGGTGGCTCTACAGCCAGACCAACATCCTCGGCACCGATCCCGCAGATCCCTCGCGCTACCAGGCGATCACCAACATACTGATCCCGTTCCCCGAGCTCGCCGTGCCGCTGGGCAACATCGTGGCAACCGTCGCCGCCTCCCAACTTCCCATGGCCACCGGATGCACCGGAACCGGCCCCGGCGCGTGTGACGACCCGGCCGACATTCTCAGCAAAATGTTCAATGTTAGTGCCATCCCCGCGTTGTTTTCGCCGGAGGGCTACACGTTCCCGGAGACGCGCGCGGGCATCACCTGTGACGAGAGCGGCCAGTGCTACGTCAAGGACGAGGATGGGCCCGAGGTGCCCTGGTCGGGTCAGACCGTCAAACTCGACGCCACCGAGCCGTTCACCAACTTCTACGACAGCCTCACCGGCACACCGGACTACTCGGCCATCAAGCCGTTGACCGCTGAATTGGTGGTCAGCAGCCTGATCAGCCTCGGCACCGGGCTGAACATCGCATTCAATCCCTTCGTCCTCGGGACGCAGTGCACCGTGTGTGCGCCGTTCGTGCCCAATCCCGACAACGAGCCCGTGCCGGGTCCTGTGTTCGAAGATCCCGATGTCGACCAGCCGGCCGACGACGGCGCGGTCGCGGAGTCCGTGGCAGCTGCCCCGCAGGATGTCGTCGACGAGGTCGCGACGCCGTCGGCTCCGGCACCGACCACCGAAACCGACGACACCGTTGAGGATGCTGACGTCGTCGAGGAGCCGGAGGTGACCGAGGACGCCGACGAGCCCGCGGCGAGCGGGCCGAAGCATCGCAAGCCCAGCTCAGCAGGCCAGACGCTGCGGCAGGTGCGGGACAGCATCAGCTCGTCGTTCTCGAAGGTCACCGACAGCTTCGGCAAGCGCGATGCAGAGGCGGGCGATTCGGACAGCTCAGCCGGAACGTCGTCCGACAGCGACGCCGGTTCCGGCAAGGACTCCGGCTCTCGCAGCGACTCCGCTTCCGGCAAGAACTCCGGCAGCGACTCCGGTTCCGGCAACGACTCGGGTTCCGGCAGCGACTCCGGTTCCGGCAAGGACGACTGACGGCTGGCGGCCGCTCACAGATAGGGGTCGGCCCACGCACTGATGATCCGCGCAGCGCGCGCCGCCTGATTCTTGCCGGTCAGCAGATGGTCCGCGCCCTCCAGCGAGATGAAGCTGCGAGGGTGGCGGGCCGTCTGGAAGATGTGGCTGGCATTGTCGATGCCGACGGTGTTGTCGGTCGGGGAGTGCATGACCAGCAGGGGCCGGCGCAGGGTTTCGATGCGGTCGCGCAGATCGGCGGTGCGGACGTCCTCGACGAAATGGCGGCGGAGTGTCAAAGCCTTGCCTCCGATCGTCAGCTCTGCCTCGCCCTCGGATTCGACGCGATGGACCAGCGTGTCGTAGATGTGCTCGATGTGCGACGGCTGACACGGTGCACCGACGCTGACCACTGCGGCGACGGTGGGGCACTCGTGCGCGGCCGCCAGCACCGCCGACCCGCCGAACGAGTGACCGACCAGCAGTCGGACCTCACGTCCGGATTCGTTCATGAACTGCACGGCTCGCACCGTGTCGGCGACCTTGTGTGAGAACGAACCGTCACCCCAGTCGCCGGCGGACTGCCCGAGGCCCAACGCGTCGAAGCGCAGCATTCCGATGCCCTCGCTGGCCAGTTGCTTGCAGATTCGGCTTGCCGCGGGACTGTCCTTGCCCAGCGTGAACCCGTGTACGAAGACCCCCCACCCGCGGCACTCGCCCTCGGGTTGGTCGATCAGGCCCGCCAGGGCGGGTCCGCTGCTGCTGGGGAACGTGATGCGCTCTGCCACGCGCACCATCCTGTCATCGCCCCCGCGGGCACAGCACGCATACGCCGCATCGCTACCGTGGATGGTCGTGAAGATCCGCTTCGGAGTGGGGCTGGGGCCCGAGACCGCCACGCAGGACCTACCCCGCATCGTCGACCGCCTCGAGGCAGCGGGAGTGGACTCACTGTGGTTCTCCGAGATCGTCTACTCGCAGGCGGTCGACCCCTTCATCGGGATGGCGTTCGCGCTCTCGCGCACAACGGAACTGAAGGTCGGCACGTCGGTGGCGGTGCTGCCGGGCCGCCAGCCGGTCCTGGTGGCCAAGCAGCTGGCCTCACTGGCCGCGCTCGCGCCCAAGCGGGTGCTCCCGGTGTTCGGCCTTCGCTCGGCCCTGCCTGCTGAACGCGGGCTGTTCCCCGTTCCCACCGGCCGTCGCGGCGCGGTGTTCGACGAGGCGTTGACCGTGCTCCGCGCCGCACTCGACCCGGACGTCGAGGAGCCTCTCACCTTCCGCGGCACCTATCACGATGTACGTGACGTGCAGATTCTCCCCAAACCCGCCGCACCGCTGGACATCTGGCTCGGCGGCGCATCAGCCGCAGGGTATCGCCGAGTCGGGACGCACGGTGACGGGTGGCTGGGCAGCTTCCTCACCCCCGACGAAACCGCTGCCGCGCGCAACCAGATCGTCGCTGCGGCCGGCGAGGCGGGCCGCAGCATCGATGCCGATCACTACGGCATCAACCTCGCCGTGGGCACCGGTACGTTGCCGGCGGCCGTTGCGGACTCGGTGCGCAGACGACGCCCCGACCTGCACCCGACAGACCTGGTCGCTGAGGACTGGCCCGCCCTGCATGCCCAACTCGACGGCTACCTCGCAGCGGGGCTGACGAAATTCGTGATCAGACCGGCCGGCCCGGTCGACATGCCGCGCTTCCTCGACAAGTTCGTCCGCGAGCTACTTCCCCGACAGAACTGAGCTGACCACCCAGTCCCGCAACGCTTTTCGGTCCAACTTACCGCTGGGCAGCGTGGGTATCTGCGCGCTGGACACCGGGATCCACCGAGTGGGCACCTTGTAGGGGGACAACACGTCACGGGCACGACGAGCCAGGGCTTGGAGGTCCAGCTGGTCAGTGCCGCCGACCACGACCGCGCACACCTCCTCGCCTCGCTCGTGATGTTGCACCCCGACCACCACGCACTGCACCACCTCGTCGAATTCCCCGATCACGGCCTCGACTTCGAGCGGCGAGACATTGGCCCCCGAGGTCTTGATGAGCTCGGTGCTACGCCCGACATAGAACAGGCGCGGATCGCCGGTGCGGCGATAGACCCGGTCTCCGGTGTGGTACCACCCGTCGGCGTCGAAGGTCTCCCACCGCTCTTTCTTGTTGTATCCGGCCATCACGCCGATGCCGCGAACCAGCAGTTCCCCGACCACACCGTCGGCGACCGGGGTACCCCCGTCGTCGACGACCGCGATGTCTGTGTAGGCGAAGCCACCTGCTGTCTCGGACATGGTGCGGTGCACCGGATATCCGTCGGGCACATCGGTCATCGCGATGTCGAGTGGCCCGTGGCGCAGCATGGGCGCCGACGACAGATCACGGCCGGCGAAGCTGGGATGCTCCCGCATCCGCTGGGTGAACGCCGGCCAACCCACGATGCCGGTGGCCCGCTCGGCCTCAGCGAGATCGAGGGCGACGCCCGCATCGAGTCGTGGCATCAGCAGCAACGTCACCGCGTCGTGCATCGCACCCATGACGGCCAACACCCCACCGATCCAGAACAGCGGCATGGCACAGACGATCACCGGTTCCTCCTGCGACCCGGTGACGGCCCGGATCGCGGCCGGCCACGTCGAGGTCTGTCGCACCAGGGTTCCGTGGGTGTGCAGCACGCCCTTCGGGTCCGCGGTCGATCCCGACGTGTGCACCATGATGGCCAGATCGGCGGCGGACACCTCGGCCTCGGCCGCGGCCAGCACGTCAGCGCCGACCCGGTCGTCGGTGTCGTCGGCGCACCGGGTCGCCCAGGCGACGCCGGCGCCGGAGGTGAGCGCGATGCGCCGCAGAAACGGTGCGACCGGCAGCGACAGCCGGTCCGCCCGCTGATCGGCGAGGCCGGGGAATGCCGCCTCCACACGCGCGGCGACGTCGATGTCCAGCACCCGGGCCGGCGCCACGAGCAGCCCGACGTCGGCCAGCCTGACCACCTTGGCCAGCTCGGCGGGCCGGTACATGGTGCTCAGCGGGACCGCGACCGCGCCGATGCGCGATGCCGCCAGCCACCAGATGATCCACTCGATGCCGTTGGCGAAGAACAACCCCACCCGGGTCCCCTTACCGACGCCGACAGCCAACATCCACCGGGCCAGTTCTGCAGAACGCTGTTCGGCCTGACCGTAGGTCAGTCGACCGGTCGGGGTGACCGCATAGATCCGGTCACCATGGTCGGCGACGGCGCGGGCGAGCAGAGCTGGAATGGTCAACGGTGTATCGGGCACGGCTCCGATCATCTCCGATGAGTCCCTTCATCTGAAGCAGCTCCGGAAGCGGCTGTGCTCGCATCCGAAGGCCGCGCTCGTCTGGAACGGTTGCGCTCGTCCGGAATCGGGTCCCTCATCTCGAACGGCCTTGCGAACGGGTCAGAACAGGGTGCGATGATCGCGGCCATGGAGATCGGCGAGCGCGAGACACCACCGTTCAACGGCGACGAACGCACCACATTGGCAGCGTGGTTGGATTTCCAGCGCCACACGCTGGTGCTCAAGTGCGAGGGCCTGGACGACACGACGTTGCGCACCGCGTCGGCGCCACCGTCATCGTTGACGTTGCAGGGACTGGTGCAGCACCTGGCCGAGGTGGAACGGAATTGGTTCCAGCGGGTGCTGGGCCGGCGGGACGCGCCGTCGATCTACGGCCCGGCGCCGGCCCCCGGCGAGCATGACGGCGGCTTCGAGCTGTCCGAGCAGGTGTCGTTCGCGGATGCGTTGGACAGATGGCGGGCTGAGGTCGACGCGGCGCACACCATCTGTGCGGATCACGAACTCGACGACGTGGTTCCGTTCATGGGCACCGAGGTCTCCGTGCGCTGGATCTACCTCCACATGATCGGTGAGTACGCACGACACAACGGCCACGCCGACATCCTGCGTGAGCGTCTCGACGGTGCGACCGGGGTCTGACCGACGGGTTCAGCGCCGCGGGACTGGCGCAGGCTCGAGGAAGTCGAGCAGGCCACCGCGCCGAGGGCGGGCTGACATCCACCCACGCTGATTTCACTACGGGGCACAGACACCCTCGGTAGGGTTCGCAGCATGGCGGTGGACGGTGCGGCGTTGGCCGCGGGCGCAATTCGCTTGGCGTCGGGAGTGTCGTTCCTCGTCGATCCGCTACGGGCGAACCGGTGGTGGGGCGACCCCGACGAACCGCCGCCCACGGCGCGGCTGCTGCTGCGATCGATGGGCTACCGCGACGCGTTGATCGGCGCCATGTTGCTCTCGAGCGCGCTGCGCGGACGTGACACGCGCGGCTGGTTTCTGGCTTCGGGCGGTGCGGATGCGTCGGACCTGCTAGGCGGGTGGAGTGTGCACGACCAGATGAGGCCCTCGCAGAAACTCATCGGGCTCGGTGGCGCGGTCCTCGGGATCGGGGTGGGACTGTGGGGCGCGACCCGGCCGCGTGCCGCGCGATCCTCACCGGCGGGCGAGTAACCAGGCCTGTCCCTGTGTTTCGGCGCTCGCGATCACCTCGAGCGCACCGAACGCGTCGGTGAGTTCGCCGGCGTGAGCGCGAAACGGTCCCGGTGCGGCGCCGACCTCGCTCAACGCACTGACCGCGAGAAGGCCGCCGGGCGCAAGCCGCGAGACCAGAGCCACGTCCAGCCGTCGGTCGCGGAACATGCTGCACAACAGCACATCGACGAGCCCTCCGGGGGCAGTCCGGCGTCGAGGTCCATGGCGTCGAAGCGACAGCGCGCGGCGACGCCGCAGCGACCGGCGAGGTCGCGTGCGGCTCGCACCGCGACGGGCGACACGTCAACGCCGTGGACCGTCATGCCGCGCAGCGCGAGCCAGACCGCGCCGGTGCCGCGGCCACATGCCACGTCGAGTGCGTTCCCGGCCCGCGGAAACACGTCGGCATACGGGCGGAAGGCCGCGGGCAGGTCGACGTCGGCCTTGTCGGGTGGCTCCCGGTCTGCATGGCGCTGGTCCCAGCGGACCCGGTCTTGCTCGGACATGTCTGCGCGTTCAGCCGACGATCCGGATCCGGATCGGCCCGTGCCAGTCGTCGTTCGGGTCGACGACGCTGCCGCGCTGTGTGATCTCGACGACGCCGGCGGCCGCGAGCCGCCGGGCGGTCGCACGGGTGTCGTCCATGAGCTCGCGCCACCGGTCCCCGCCGACACTGCGGGCCACGTCCGACGGGCAGGTGCTGCTGGTCCGCCCGCGATGGGTTGCCAGCGCCCTCATCGCCGCCTCGAGCCGCTCACGCATCGGGCCGTCGGACAGGGCGACCAGCGCATCCTCGGCCACGGTTCCAGGGGAGTCCGCGGCCCGGCGCAGCTCGGCACGCAATGTCTGGCTCACCGTTTCAGTAGACGCCATCGCACTGTTACGCGCATCACCGTTGGCCGGCGACGGGTTTACCCGATCGTGATTTGGGCTAGAACTCCGCACGTACGCACCCGACAGCGGGTCAGACCGAACCCAGGAATGGAGTTCACGACGATGAAGTTCACCAAGGTTCTCGCAAGCGCAGCTGTTCTGGGCGGCCTCACCGCAGGCGCCGTCGGCGGAATCGCCACCGCGACCGCCGAGCCCGCCCCGTGGCCGAACATGCCCGCCCAGCCTGCTCCTCCGATGCCGCCGCCGGGCCCCAACACCGGTGAGCCGCCGGCGTGGGCGCCGCCGATGCCGGTTCCGCCCGCTTGGGCCGCGGGTAACCCGCAGGTCTGGGACGAGGGCTGGCAGCACTGGGGCGTGTGGATGAACGGCGTGTTCATCCCGACCTACTGATTCTGCGGTTGACACGAGACCGGGGCGCGATCACCGATCGCGCCCCGGTTTCGTGTCGGTCAGACACCCAGCGTGCGCTGGATGTCCGGTTTCATCGCGACCAGCTGCGACCCCCAGTACCCCCAGCCGTGGGTGCCGTTGGCGGGGAAGTTGAACACCGCGTTGCTGCCGCCGGCGGCCAGGTATTGCGCCTGGAAGTTCTTGTTGCTGTCCAGTGTGATGGCCTCCAGCAGCTGTCCGGGCACGTCTCCGCCGCCGCCCAGCTCTCCGGGCCGGCCGGTTCCGCAGTACACCCAGACCCGGGTGCCGTTGGCCACCAGACGACCGACGTTCACCGTCGGATCGTTGCGGACCCACGCCGGGCCTCCGCCGGGGCCCCACATCGCGGTCGAGCTGAAACCGCCCGCGTCCCGCATCGCAATGCTG